>VOFB01002270.1_pt1 | contig 45256 bp, 89 predicted proteins | sample 5384141 | NCBI WGS metagenome assembly VOFB01 (sample SAMN12384721, study PRJNA508395) | human gut metagenome | isolation source: healthy gut A | host: Homo sapiens | reverse complement strand
ATCGGTACTTCGTTCCGTTACGATATTGCTGCTGAGCCGGGAGGCTACGGTGGAAGAGGCCATGCGCCTGTTCGTGGAGAAGAACGCTCGGCGGCGCCCATCGGTGGACGAGTCCGGGCAGAGCCGGTGGGCTTCATTTCCGATGGCGACATCCTGAAGCCGGCTGAGGCCCGCGCAACAGCTCGTTCGCCGATCCCATCGTGCTGATCAACAGCACCGTGCGGGCGACGAAGGGGGCTACGACGGAAGCTGGCGAAGGTCGCCCAGATGCGCGCCGGCGAAATTGGCGCTGCCAGCCATCTGCGTGACGTGCGCGAGAGCACGACCGATGCGCCGTGTTCTGGTCCGGAGAACCACCTGAAGAAGGTACCGGTGCTGGAAGCGGGCCACATCGTGGTATCATCAACCGCAGCGACATCACCAGTACTCCATGGCCCGCCCTATTTGGCCGACCATCCGAGCGCGCCGTCTACTGCAGTGAGGCCCGGCCAGCACGTGAGTGCGTGGAAGAGGCCTGCAAGTGTTAAATTCGGCAGCCCCGGCGAGCGAGGGCACGGGGCTCTTGCGTTCGGGAAGCCACGAGGCCAGCTTCCATGGGTGAAAAAGACCCCAGGGTGCCTGGGAGGTGCGGTTCGGCGTCGTTCGGGCATCTAGTATCTTCGATTTCGATAGTAGCTGTTTTCAAAGTAGCTGCTCGATGGCAACGAGGAAGTGTCGATCAGCCGGCATCTTTCATCAGGATGCCTTTGTCGATATTTCAAAGGAGATCGGCTGCAAAGCGAAGGCGACTTCGTTGGTTCTGTCGGAAGAGGAAACGATATACCGATTGCCATTGAGGTCTTTAGATCACTTCAAACAGATCCGCTTGTTTCTGCGTGTCGCTCGAACAAAGGGCGATTTCAGGCGAAAAGCTTGATTATGTGAAACCAAACGATCGGCCCGTCGCAAGAATATTTCGTCGATGTTGTCCGACGCCACGGCTCGAAAGGACATGCTGCATTCTGATGCAATCCAGGATATGGTGGCTATAATCCAAGTACCCTGTGCGCTGAGTAGAAATGTCCGCCCCCCTCCAAACCTCGGAGAAGGGTCCTTATGCTCGAGAAGTGTGCCCTTGGGCAGCCAAAAAGGGGCTCTGGAATAAGAAGTTGGGTCTTGAAATGGCGAGCGTTAGCAGCGGGTGGGGCATACAACAGAGGTCCGCCCTCTCCGCTTTCCAAGCAAGCATGCAGAAATAGTTTTTGTCTTGCGGAGAGATTATTTTGACGCGAGTACGGCGATGGCTCTCTCGAACTTTTCTTTTTGCCGCCCGCACGTAATGGATATGGCACGGTCTTCGAAGCAATAGGCGATACGAACATAGTGGGGCCCTTGTGCAGCAAGCGCTTGGAGCAAGCCGTCATATTCGCCGACAAGTATTCCGAATCGCTCAAAACAACCTGTCCTCATCGGTCAATTGATTAGGCACGCAAGTTTTCAAAGAGGGGTGCCCAAGCTCCTTCCCTATGGCTTTAATGTGGCGACTGAGCGTTGATGGCGCGATATGGAACTGCGCCCACCTTTCGATAGCTCTTTCAGGTTCACAAAGCGCAATGAATTCCGGCATAAACTGACGTCCATAGGCATCCCTCCCGCCGTTCCCCCAAAGTATATCAAGTTGCGTGAGAGGAGTTCGCAATGTTCGATGTTGTCTGCGCATCACTTGGTGCAGAAAACGGAACAGCACGTGAAGGTGTTTCAAGAAGGTGAAAGCAATACACTGAAAATAAGCCAAAGAGAATCGATAATACGGCTATCTCGGGCAATTCCGCACGAGAGGTCATAGGAGGGAAAGGATCATGAGCACATTGAACAAAGAAGCACATTCGATCGGCGAGGGTTTGTCAAAAGGGAAGTATGGCCGCGGCAGCCATTATGGGACTGGGCACATTGGCGGCCTGCTCTCCTACGGCGAAAGACGAGTCGGAGTCGGTCGCGATCCCCTTGTCCGAGACGGGCTGGGATGATTCTGCCGATGTGGTAGTCGTCGGACTCGGCGGCGGCCTGGGCGCTGTTTATCGGCTGCTGAGGCCGGGTGACAGTTATTGGCATCGAAAAAGCTTTCGATGCTTGGCGGCAACTGGGCCATTAATTCGGGCATCGTGTTCGCACCTGCTACTGACGCGATGAAGGCTGCGGGGACAAGGACGAGCGTACAGGGCAGGAGGACACTATAGAGTCGGCGGTAGCCGGTGGATCCGCTGCTCCAGGGGAAATGGAGATCCGGTTCTGGTAGAGGCCATTTTGAAAGAGGAGCGAAGCCTTCATAAACAGTCTCGTGGCCGCCGGCGTTGATGTGCGCACAGAGCTTTGTGCGGTATGGCCGATGCCCCTATCGCTCGTGGACACTACATTCTGGACGCTGACGGAAATCGCTTTGTTGGGCGGAGCCTTTGTAAATGAGGTTACGAAGCGCATTGACCAAACGGATGCAAAAATCATGACAGACACAGGAAGCGACGGCCCTGATTTTCGATGACAACTACAGTGTTTGTGGCGTGGAAGTGAAGACTGCCGAGGGCCGCAAAAGAATTGGCGCTAAAGCCGTTGTAGCGAAGTAGCTACGGGAGGCTACACTGCTAGTCAACATATGCGTGCGATGTATAACCCCGAGACTGTAGGCTGGGGTGTTATTGGGCATGAAACGGCTACAGGCGATGGATGCCGTATGCTTCTCGATCAGGAGCGGCATTCTGCCCTTTCAAAAAAGAAAATTGTGCCGTCGGTGACGGTGATGGAACCGAACTCGGGCGACACGTTCCAGAGCAATGACTACCAGACTTTCTGGAAAAACCAGGCTCCTCCCCGATCATGCTCGATGACCAGGGGGAGGAGGAATCGGCCGTGGAGACGATGCCCTATACGCAGATAGGGGGAGATTTACTGACATCTCCGGGTATCAGCTCTTCGATCAGGCGAAGTGGATGATCCTAATTTCACTCTCATGAAAAACGGAACGAAGGAGTCTCTCGCAAAAGCCATTGAAGACGGTTTGGATACTGAAGGGCCGGACACAGTGGAGGAGCTTGCTGAGGCTCTATACCTGGACCCAGACACCGTAGCTGGTGAGGGGTGGCTGACTATACGCAGGAGTGCGGCTGGAAAGATAAATTTGGCAGGCCTGTTGACAGTATGCGCGAGCTAAACCTCCGTTCTATATGGCCACGGGTATTAACGGGATGTCTGGCACCGACTGTAATTGCGTGAAAGTGGACGAGCAAGGGCGAGTGCTTGACGGAATGGGAAATCCCTCAAGGACGGCGGTGGTAACGACATGTTTTACATGAACTGGGCTGGACCGAGTTACTATTGTTTCTGGTGGCGGCGCGGTGCCCTTATACGCGTTTTCTGCTATTGACAGATTCGCAATGCCGCAGCATACGCACAAGCATAGCCTTGCACCATCAATAGTCCCTCGCTGGCGCCCTGCGTTCCTCCGCAGGGCGTTTTGCTTAATTTGTTGACTCAGGCCTTCAATTATTCATTACACTGTGTAGAGCACAGAATCATTTCGAGGGAGGCCCCATGTTCGAGACAACCTAGAGCGCATCGTCGCGGCCATCGAGAAGAACTACGAGGCGACGAGATCTTCTTCACCAAGCCCGGCCGCCGCTTCCCAGCCGCACGGCTATCAAGGACTCATCACCGAGTTGCGCCGCGTGCTGTTCCCCGGCTATTTCGGGGCCGGAGCTGTCGCCTTCCACGAGCCCCAGCTACTTCATCGGTCGACGCTTATCGACATTGAATCGGTGCTGCGCCAGCAGCATTTTGGCGCTCACCTACACCTCCGATGATCGTGACGACCTCGTCGGTAGCGGCAATCACTTCAGCGGCGGTTGCACGAGTGACTCCATTTGCGAGCAGACGGCCGATATTGTACGAAGTTCTTCGACGCCCTGCCCGAAATTCAGCGCACGTTGCTCAACCGATGTGCAGGCGCTCTATGACGGCGACCCGGCGGCCGGCTCAGCGAGGAGGTCATCTTCACCTACCCGGGTCTGTACGCCATCTACGTGTATCGCATTGCGCACGTGCTCTACGACTTAGGCGTGCCCATCATCCCGCGCGTGATGACCGAAATCGCCCACTCTTCCACGGGTATCGATATCGGTGCTGGCGCGCTCATATCGGCGAGTACTTCTTCATCGACCACGGTACTGGCGTTGTCATCGGTGAGACTACCACTATCGGTGACCACGTGAAGCTGTACCAGGGCGTTACGCTGGGCGCTCTTTTCCACCCGCGGCGGCAGCGCCTGCAGCCGGCGTGAAGCGCCACCCCACCATCGGACAACGTCACCATCTACTCCAACGCCAGTGTGCTGGGCGGCGAGACGGTCATCGGCGAGGGCTCGGTTATCGCGGGCTCCACGTTCGTGACCTTCTCGGTGCCGCCCCATTCCCGCGTCTCCGTGAAGGAGCAGGAAATTCGCGTTCGCCAGCCCGGCGAGCGGGATTAAGCGACAGCAAAGGCGTCGGAGGATACCAAACTGGCGATCTTGGCAGAGCGCTTGTGGAAACGGCGGGCGTCGCCCGAAGCCTCTTCGCTAGTCTCGCCTTTACTGCTCGCCGCCGTTGGGTTCTACGAGGTATTCCGAAGCCTTCCTGGGTGTATTCGCCGGCGATGCGCACGCGGGGAAGGACCTCTACAGGGTCGCCCACCTCAACGCGGCGGTTCTCGATGGTGAAAGCGCACAGTACCTCAACTTCTTCCATGTTAGCACAGCCTCGCCGAGCCCCATGTTTTCACGTCTCAGGTCCAGCGAAGCAAATAAAAACCAGGGAGCTGCGGAGGAAGGTTTGTCAGGGACTCTCGACCTACTATGGATAGAAGGTCATGGAGTTATGATATACTGCTAGCAATTCTGAAGGGTTGCCGAACATGCAGATGAACTTCCGTATCGATGCCGAATTGAAGCGGCGCGGGGACGAGCGCTTTGCCCGGTTCAGGTGCACGCCGTCGGAGGCCATGCGGCGGCTTTACAGTGGCGGCGCTGCGACGACGAGTCCGAAGCGGCCTTGCAGGCGGTCATCGGCCCCGAGACGGAGGAAGCCGACGCCATGAGCGAGGGGAGAAGCGCCCAAGCGGTCACGGACTTCCTGACACGCTTCAGGCGCAACGCGAGCCCTGGGTATTCCGCACCAGCTGCCCCGCCTCAGGAGTTCTCGGATGAATATTGGGACAATCTTTCTACGAGGCGAAGACCGAAAGACTGGCTGAAAGGGGCTCTGGTGACGGTTGCGGAGAATGCTATTGTTGTGAACAAAAACATTTGGCTCGATTTCTATCTTCACGAGCGGCCCCTTCATGAAGAAGCTGCTCGCTTTATTCGCGTTGCGGAGAAATACAACGCCAATTTGGGAACACCAGCGGATGCTGTCAATGAAGTTTTTACACCATTGGGAAGTTTTTGAAGCAGCAAGTATGTGAGAACGGTGGCACTGTCGACGAGTGCACGGCCCGTGCTATAAACAACTTCGCGTGGGGGTGCGTCGACCACATGACCGATCTTGCGATATCGGTTCCCATGGACGATCGTACGGCGTGGCTAGCTCGCCACTATCGCGATATCACCTCGGATTACGAAGACGCCTCGGTGCTTGCTTGCTGCGAGCTGAGCAAGGCAAACTATCTGGTGACCCATGACAAGCGCCTGGCTGCCCAGGCCAACATAGCCACCAAAACCGCCACGGAAATGGCCGACCTCATAACCCGCGCCCACGGGGATTAGCCTCCTGACCAATGCGATGGCCCGGGTGCGATCCTGTGACAAGCTGCCCTGTTTGCGAAGATTGCGAGACATTTTCCGTGGTCTGACAGTTGCCTGTTTGTCAGCGATGCCCTAGCATCGACACAGAGCATGATTAGAGAACGCGCCCAACGGCGATGGTGCGGCGATGGCGATAAGGTGTCGCCCGGTCGAAAAGCAGAAAGGACTCCCATGGAAAACTTCGAATTCGTTTCCCCACGCATTTCGTCTTTGGGCGCGGGGCAGAAGAGCAGGTGGGTGAGAAGCTGGCGGCAGCTGGCGCCAAGCGGGTACTCGTGCACTTCGGCGGCAGGGAGCGCCGTGGCCTCCGGGCTCATCGAGCGCGTGGGCGCTTCGCTGGACGCCGCGGGCATCGAGCATTTGGAGCTAGGCGGCGTGCGCCCGAACCCCGAGATCACCCTTGTGCGCGAGGGCGTGCGCCTCTGCAAGAGACTAACGTCGATGGGTGCTCGCGGTGGGTGGCGGTTCGGTCATCGACTCCGCGAAGGCCATCGCCAACGGTGCTTGCGTGGAAGGCGACGTGTGGGAGCTCTTCGAAACCAAGGCCCTCGACCACGACGTGCTGCCCATCGCCGTGGTGCTCACCATCCCGCGCCGCCGGTAGCGAGGCGTCGAAGAACACGGTTATTTCCAACGACGAGCTGGGCCGCAAAACCGGCTACGCCAACAACGCCCAGCGTCCGGAAGTTCGCCTTCATGAACCCCGAGCTCACCTTCACGCTGTCTCCCTTCCAGACGGCCGCCGGTCTTACCGACATGTTCTGCCACCTACTGGAGCGCTTCTTCGACGACGTGGGCGCGGTGCCCGTGACTGACAACTTGAACCTGTCGCTCATGAACACCATCCGCGCCGAGGCGCCGCGCGTGTTGGCCGACCCGACAACTACGATGCCCGCGCCAACATCATGTGGGCCGGCATGCTCTGCCATCAGGGGCTCGCCGGAGTGGGCCGCCACGAGGACTGGGCCACCCACGGTTTGGAGCACGAGGCTGTCGGCGCTGAATCCGGCCATCACCCATGGCGCCGGTCTCGCCGTCATGTTCCCCTGCCTGGATGGAGTACGTGCACACCGAGAACCGGCGCGCTTCGCCTTCTACGGCCAGGCGGTGTTCGGCCTCACGCCCACCGGCGACGTGGAAGCCGACGCGCTTTCGGCCATCGACGACGCGCTCGCTTCTTCGCGAGCCTGGGGATGCCCACCACTCTTGCCGAGCTGGACGTGGAAGAGACCGACATCCCGAAGATGCTGCCGACGCTGGCCCAGAACAAGGGCATCCCCTCGGCACCTTCAAGAAGCTGACCCTGGAAGACGCCGAGGCCATCTACAAGCTGGCGCTGTAGGGGCGGGGTTCGGAAGCCCAATTCTCGAGCAGCAGTTCTCCGTTGTCGAGCTTCTCCTGCAAGTAGTCGCGGAAGTAAGGGAGGTCGAACCCCACGAGGCCGCGTGCGCGTTTGCCAATGATGCCGGCGTCGATAAGCCGCTTGCGGTACTGCGCCACGACGGAAGAGGGAACGCCCCGCCGCTCGACGAGATCGGCGATGCGGCTGTCCCTTCATCTTCCAGCATAGCTGCGGCGAAACGAAGGTCGCCGGGGAGAGCTCGGCGAAGGTGGCGTCCAAAAATACGGTAGGTCATTTCCTGCTGTGCGATGGCGATACCGCGCGCGAAGTCGGCCGAATCGAGTGTGCTAGCCCGGGGATGTTCGTCCCAGGCGTAGTACCCGACAAGCTGGAGCATGAAAGGAATGCCGCCGATGGACTCCGTCGCTGCAGTCAGCGCCGCTGCGTCAACGTTGCGGTTGCCTGCTTGGGCCGTGCGCACGAGCGCTGCGGAAACCTCGCCGTCGGGAATGCGGTCAAGCGCCCTGCGGTTCGAGCGCCGGAGAAAAACGACACGGTCTTGTTGTTGAGCAAAAAGATGAGATGTTGTGCGGCAGTCCCGCCATGAGGAGCGCTACCTTGCGCCCCTCCCGAACAAAGTGCTGGTAGAAGGCGGCAAGCTGAACCATTTCGTCGAGCGTCGGATCGACTTCGTCGACGCAGAAAACACGCCGACTCCTTGGGGGGTGAAAGGATTCTCCTCGATGCCCACAATGCCTCCTTCCTAAGTTTTACTAAGGAGTTCTAAGTTTCACATTAAGTTTAACTAAGGAGTTCTTAAGTTTCACTAAGTTTAACTAAGTTCTTCTAAGGAGTTCTAAGTTTCACTAAGTTTCTCGATTCGAATGAGGTTGACTTTTCAGCTGCTGATGTCGGGATACCGTTACCTATATAAAAAACGTGGTGAATCACAAAATTCTCCTATGCAAAAACGTGGTGATTGCAAAAATAACCTATGCAAAAACGTGAATCACCCTGAAAGGGATGCCATGAAGCGCCAGGCCATCGAAGATATGAAGCGCTGGAAAAGAATCCTCGACGAAAGCCGCTCATCGTGAGCGGAGCCCGGCAATTGGGAAAAGCGTGGCTTATGAGAAGGAGTTTGGGCGAGCGTACTTCAGGGAAACGGCGTACATCACCTTCGATGACAATCCCCAGCTCATCGCCGCTTTCAAGTCGTTGTCGCCGAACAGGCTCCATACTCCAAGCTGAAGCAGGCGTCCCGCATCGACAAGCATACTCTGCTCATTCTTGATGAGATACGAATCGCGCCATTCAGCTCCGTACTTCAACGAGCAAACTCCCCATATTCCCGTTGTTTGCGGGCGGATCGAGCGCGCTGGACTTACGTTGCGGCAGGAGGCTGAGCAGAAAATAAGCCGCAGGCGCGGGCTTCATTCCTGTGGGGAAAGTGAGCTTTCTCGATCTCTACCCTCTCAGTTTCAGGAGTTTTTTAGACGGTGTTGGTGGTGTTGGCTGAATTGGTGTCTGCTCTTGACTGGGATGCCATGGCCCCGTTCCGACCGGTTGATCGAGCTGCTGAAACAATATCTATTCGTAGGGGGGAATGCCGGAGGCGGTGCTTCCTTCGCAGAAACGTCCGGATCCAGCGGAGGCGCGCCGTGTGCACAGCGAGCTCTTGCGCTCCTACAACGCCGATTTCTCAAAGTATGCCGACGATGCGCTAGCAGAACGGATTCGTCGTCTGGCGGGCGGTGCCGACAAACTTGGCCAAAGAAAACCGTAAAGTTTATGTTTTTCAAGATACGGGAGTCGGCGAGGGGAGTACGAAGATGCTCTGCAATGGCTGACCGACACCTCGCTTGTGTGTCCCTCGAGTTGTGTGAGGCGTGCCCAGAGTCGCCTCTTGCGTCTCATGAAGACGAGGGAGTTCAAGGTCTATGTGCTCGATGTGGGTCTACTTGGCGCAATGTGCAACTTGAGTGCCCGAACTATTCTCGATAGCGAGGCGTTGTTCAGTTCATTCAAGGGGGCGCTTGCAGAGCAGCTCGTTGCCCAAGAACTGCTTGCGAGCGGCCGGGCGGGCAACAAAAGTGGATACGGGCAACAAAGCTGCACTATTTTCATGAACCAGTCGACGCGCACCGAAATCGATTTCATCGTAGATGGAAACGAGCAGAGTGCCGCAGCCCGCCCATTGAGGTGAAAGGCTGGAACCAATCTGAGGGCGAAAAAGCCTTGCCGCTTTCGTCAAAAAGCATCTCCCAGTACTGGCCTTTGCGCACTTCGTTGGCCCCTTTCTCACGTGATGGAGTGATTAAGAACGTGCCACTTCCACGCGTTCGGTGCCTATTTCCACAAGGAGATCGCAGGACAATGACAACGCTCAGGCTGCCACGCAGGGAGGGAGATACGTGGCGGCCTGTATGGGGAAGAGCGACTAGACGAGAGTACAGCCGGCGGTTTTGGCGACTTTTGTTCTGCTATGGCTAGGTAAACCGCAGCAGCGTTGGCGGCGTTGCGGCCAGAGTTGACGTTGTTGTTCCCTCGCACGGCACAAGGCGCTCGGCAAGATCCTCGACGTGGGTAATACCACCTGGAGAAGGGGTTACGTCCGCGGTGCGACAAATGTCTCCCAAAAGTCCAACTTCCTCAACAAAATGATCCAACTTCCGCAATGAAAACGATCCAACTTCCGCAATCACCTCGCTGACGTGGTATAGTAGGCGCACCGATCGATCATTGATGGAAGGGGCGCGCCATGGTGGAGAAGGACGAAGAGCGACAGGAGGGCTATTGGCCGCGCGTGGCCGACGCTGTGCTTCAGCGGGCGCTTCGGGCTTCCGGCGCCGTTCAGATCGTCGGCGCGAAATGGTGCGGCAAGACCGAGACGGCCAAGCAGCAGGCGCAAAGTGCTGTGTACCTCAAGATCCCGACGAGGGTCCCTCTGGTCGCTTTGGCCGAAGTGCGCCCCGTCGGTGCTCTTGGAAGGCGCCGCGCCGCACCTCATCGACGAATGGCAGATGGCGCCGCAGCTGTGGGATGCCGTCCGTTTCGCGGTCGACCAGGGGGAAGGGCAAGGGCCGGTTCATCCTCACCGGTTCGGCTACGCCCAAGAAGAGACCGAAGCATTCCGGCGTGGGACGGATATCCCGTATGCATATGCGCCCCATGTCGCTCTTCGAATCCCGCGAGTCTACGGGCGCGGTCTCACTAACGGGGCTCTTCGATGGTGCCGCCGAGGTGGGCGCCATATCTGATCGCTCCATCGAGGACATCGCCTTTGCGCTCTGCCGTGGCGGTTGGCCGGAGGCCGTGCTGGAAAGCGATCCGGAGATCGCCCTCGACCGAACTAAGGATTACGTTGCCGAGCTGCTCGACTCGGACATCGACGAGATGGACGACAAAGCGCAACTCGACGTGGCTGCGGGCCATTCTGCACGCTCCTATGCGCGCAACATATCCACCGAGGCGAGCCAGGCGACCATCGCAGCGGATATGGGAGGAGAGCCACCTTCGGAGAACACGGTCGCCGATTACCTCGACGCGCTCCGGCGCACCTACGTTACCGAGGACTTGCCGGCGTGGAATCCGGCGTTGCGCTCCAAGACCGCCGTGCGCACCAGCCCGACGCGGCACTGCGATCCGAGCATCGGGGCGGCCCTGTTGGGCGCGTCTCCGCGGAAGCTCTTGCTGGACTTTAGTACCTTCGGGCTGTTTTCGAATCGCTGTGCGTGCGTGATCTGCGCGTGTATGCGGCCAAGCTGCGGGGAACCGTCTACCACTATCGCGATAAGACGGGTCTCAGGCCGACGCCGTCGTCGTCTTGGACGATGGTCGCTGGGGGCCGTCCGAGGTGAAGCTCGGCGAGAAGCAGGTTGAAAGAGGGCGCGCCCACTTGTTGAAACTCGCCTCGCGTGTTGACGATTCCAAAAGAGCTCCCTCGTTCCTTATGGTGCTCACGGGCCCAGCAAGCGGCCTATTGCCGACCGGACGGCGTCTACGTCGTCCCGATAACCTGCCTGGCCCCGTAGCGAAAGGTTGTCCAAAGCCTTTCTCCGCCCTGTTGGGGCTCCGAAAAGAGTCTCGGATTTCTCAGCTGGCGGTCAGAGCGCGTCGTTGCTGCGAGCCGTCGGCGCAGCGTCTTTTGGCCCTTCTTGTCGCCGATGATTTCGAGTCTCTGGAAGCAGGCGATATCGAGGTGCTTATCGCCGGCTTTGGAGGCACACGCAGCTGGGCTCTCCGAGGCCTTCGGCACCGATTGGGCCGATGGGGCCATCGTCGAGGCTCTCGGATGCGGCGAGGCGGCAAAAGGATGGGCCCTCTGCTGTCGTGGGACATGCTGGGCCCAGATGCCTTCCGTGTTTGCCCGACAAAAACGGCTGGCTGCTCGAGCGCGCCTGCGCAGCGAAACCTTGATCGACTCGCTGCCTACGATGCTGAAGCAGGCTCCAATCGTCGAGAGCCTGCGGGTCTACGTGGCTTGCGGCGGTGACGCGAAACGCGGCGGCTGAGCGCCTCTGCCAGCACCCCAATTCGGTGCGCAACCGCGTCAATTGCCGTGCTCGCGCGGTGCTGGCGATGGAAGACGCCACGGACAAGCAGCTGTTCGCCTACCTGTCGATGATCTTCCTCTAGGCACCTCGCTTTCGCAGAGCGCTGCGTGCGACAGGGCGCGGAACTCGTTTGCGCCGTGGGCGGCCGCAAGCCCGTTGTGGGCGCCCACAACGGGCCGCCTGAGGCCTGTGGCCGCCTCCATGTCCTGCCTCGGGTTCGCCTTTTATGCTGGACTCACGTTCCTAGCGGAGACCGTGGATCAGCGAGAAGGAGAACCCCATGGAGATCAAGGATTTCGAAGTCGAGCAGTGGATGAACCTCTGGGAGACGAAGTGCACCCACAACGTCGCCGAGACGTGCGTTACTCATGTCCCTCGACCAGCTCTTCGAGCTGACCGGCGGCGACAAGCAGGCGTTTCTGGACGCCTTCGCGGCGCGCCGCCTCACCTTACGGCGACATCGAGGGTCGCCCCGACCTGCTTTCCGGCATCGCCAAGCTGTACCGCACCGTGGCGCCCCGAGCACATCATCCCCACCCACGGGCCGCCGGCGCCAACGCGCTCGTGCTCTCGACGCTGGTGAACCCGGGCGATCACGTAGTATCGGTCATGCCCACTACCAGCTCTACTCCATCCCCGAGATGTGCGGCGCTGCGGTGGACGTGCTGCATCTGGAGAAGGAGAACGGCTACCACGTGGACGTGGAGGCCCTGGACGCCCTGTTGCACGCCGGAGACGAGGTCATCTGCATCAACAATCCCGACAATCCCACGGGCGCCCTGCTCGACGGCGGACGCTGCGGGCCATCGTGGAGGTGGCGCGCAAGAACGACGCGTGGCTGCACCGCGACGAGGTGTACCGCCACTTGAACCAGACCGACGAGTACGCCGAGTCGGTCGTCGACCTTACGACAAGGGCGTCACCACCAGCTCCATGAGCAAGGTGTGGTCGCTGGCGGCATCCGTCTGGGCTGGTGCGTCACTGCGACGAACAGCTGCCCGAGACCTTCTGTCCCATCGCGACTACAACCTCATCTCCTGCGGCTTGTTCGACGGGCCGTGGGCGCCTACGCGCTGGCCCATGCCGACGCCATCCTCGACCGCAACCCGCCGTATCGTGCGCGAGAATTTGGTTACGCTTTTTGGAATGGGTGGAATCGGAGCCGCACCTGTCCGTCGTTCCGCCCGAGGCCGGCACGACGGCGCTCGTCTACTACGACTACGACATCCCCCTCCTACGATTTCTGCACCGATATGGTGAAGTTCAACGGTGCCTTCGTCACGCCGGGCGACTGCTTCGAGGAGCCGAAGAGCTTTCGCGTGGGCTACGGCTACTCCGACGATACGGCCAACTGAGCGAGCAACGGCGAGATCGAGCGCGGACTGGCTGAGGCGCCTTCGGCCTGGATCATGTGCTCGGCGAGCTGGGAGACGTGCTGGTGGGGGAAGGTGCCGGGCCGCACGAGCGCCGAGGACGTCACGGTCTTCGACTCGGCGGGCACCGCGCGGCTGACATTGCCTGTGCCAAGATCGCCCTGGACGCTGCCGCGAGGCGGGACTCGGCACCGTGGCAGAGAGCTAGAAGGTATTCCCTCGGTGGTTTAGAGTTAATTCTGCGCCGTAGTGCTTTTTCCCATGGGCTTGTTACCAATCGGAAATACTAGACGCGTTATGGTATGTCGGTTAGCGTCAACACAGGAAAGAGAGAACTATGGGGCGTTTGACTGTTGAGACGGCGGGGCGGGCCGATGCGCGAACGGGGAGTTCGTGGAGGCCTTCGCGCGCCGTGTGGAAGCCATGCCGCCGGGCCAGTGTCCGGTGGGACTGGTGCTGGGACAGTTGCAAGCGAGCGCCGCGCAGACTCGCGGCAAGTGCGCCGTGCGCCCAGGGCATGCCGAAACTTCGCGGCGCTGCTGGGCGATGTGGCCGCCTTCCGCGCCACGGCGGCGACGGTGGATGAGATCCGAGATGCGGCCACGCTGCTGCGCGACACCGCCGATTGCGCCGTGGGCTGGCAGGCGGGGCGATGGTGTTGGCGGGACTTGACGCCTTTGCCGACGAGTTCGCCAGCCATGGAGGCGGGCGCCTGCGCTCCCGGCACGCGCCAGACGGTGCCCTGCGTCACGCGGTGTCCGCCCATGTGAACGTGCCCGGCCTACATCGCGCTGGCCGAGGAAGGCCGCCTTGCCGAGGCGGTGAAGATGATCCGCAAGGACAATCCCTTCCCCGGCCTGCGCGCTTTGTGTGCGAGCACCCCTGCGAGGAGCGTTGTCGCCGCACGATGGTGGACGCGCCGGTGAATATCCGCGGCATAAAGAAGTACATTGTGGACACGGTGGCCGCCGATACCGTGGAAACCCCCGCGCCGCTGCCCGCCACGGGCAAACGCGTCGCGGTGGTGGGTGCCGGCCCCTCGGGGCTCACCTGCGCCTCCTGGGGCTCATGGGTCATTCGGTGACGGTATTCGAACGTCGCAGTCGCCTGGGCGGCATGATGCGCTACGGCATTCCTGCTTATCGGCTGCCCCGCGAGCGGCTCGACGATATCCGCGCCGTGCTGGTGCCGGCGACATCGAGGTGCGTACGGGCTGCGACGTTCAGACGGACGAGATGCGCACGCTGGTGGACGAGTTCGACGCCGTGTACGTGGCCGTGGGCGCCCAGGGCGGCAAGACCCCTTTCCATTGAAGGGGCCGATGCGGCCGGCGTTATGAGCGCCGTGGACGTGCTGGAGGCCATCGGCGACGAGCAGTATCCCGACTTCACGGGCAAGAATGTGGTGGTCGTTGGCGGCGGCAATGTGGCCATGGACTGCGCTCGCACCGCCGTGCGCGCCGGTGCCGCCTCGGTCACCGTGGCCTATCGACGCCGCCTGGAGGACATGACCGCGCTGCCTCCGGAGGTGGAGGCGGCCATGATGGAGGGCGTGGAAATGCGCTGCCTGCAGGCGCCGGCCCGCATCGAGGCGAACGCAGAGGGAACGCGACGGCGCTCATCTGCCAGCCCCAGCGCATCGGCGCGGTGCGGCGGCGGCCGCCCGGCCCCAGTGCCGGCCGACAAGCCTGAGGTGCGTCTGGCCGCCGACCTCGTCATCATCGCCGTGGGCCAGGCTATCGAATGTGCCCCGTTCGAGGAGTTCGGCATGCAGCATGACCGCACCTACCTGTGCGCCGACGCGTGCCTGCAAGCGCCCGGCTTCGACGCCGTCTTCGTGGGCGGCGACTGCCAGTGGGGTCCCAAGACCGTCATCATGGCTATCGCCGCAGGCAAGACGGCGGCGGCCAACATCGACGGATGCTGGGCTTCCGCCATCAGCTGGATTGCGGCGCCACCGTGCCGTCGGCGCACCCAACGACCGCACCGCCTACGGGCGCGTGCAGGTGGCCGAGCGCCCGGCACGGGAGCGCAAGTGCGATTTCAAGTACGTGGAAGAACCGGTGAGCGCCGAGGAGGCCGCTCAGGAGTGCGGCCGGTGCCTGCGCTGCGACGTGTACGGCATAGGCGCGCGCTGACCGGAAGGGGGCTGGAAGCATGGTAGCCATTACGCTGAACGGTCGCGCCGTGGAAGCCCCGAGGGCACCACGGTGCTGGAAGCGGCCACGGCGGCCGGCGTGCAAATCCCCACGCTGTGCTACCTGAAGGACTTGAACTGCATCGGCTCGTGCCGCGTGTGTTTGGTGGACGTGGAAGGCGAGGGGGCTTGCGGCCTCCTGCAACACCGCCGTGCGCGAGGGCATGGTGGTGCGCACCGACACGCCGCAGGTAGCAGTGGCCCGACGGGCGAACCTGCAGGCCATCATGGACGATCCATCGGGCGCTCTGCGCCACCTGCGTGCGCCAGGACATCCTGCGCCCTGCGCTTCCTTTCCAGCACCTTCAACCTGGCAGACGCCCCGCCGCTGCCCGAGCCGGCGCCTTGGGACGCCGATTTCCCGCTGCAGCGCGACAGCAGCAAGTGCATCAAGTGCATGCGCTGCGTGGCCATCTGCGAAGAAGGTGCAGCACTGCGGCGTGTGGGACTTCACCGGCGCAGGCCCCTCGATGAAGGTGATCGTGCGCGACAACCTGCCCATCGCCGAGGCCGGGTGCGCCCCTGTGCGGCCAGTGCATCACCCATTGCCCCACCGGGGCGCTTGTGGCTCGCGACGACGTGAGGCCTCATCATGGAGGCCATCCTGGATCCGGCGGTGGAAACCGTCGTGCAGGTGGCGCCCGGCCGTGCGCACCGGCCTGGGGCGAGGCCTGGGGCTTTCCCGCGACGAGGCCACGCCGGGACGCTGGCCGCGGCCCTGCACGCCGTGGGCTTCGACAAGGTGTTCGACACTGACTTCGCCGCCGATCTCACCATCATGGAAGAGGGCAGCGAGTTCGTGGAATTCCTCGGCTCCGACGCGCCCGCCCCATGTTCACGAGCTGCTGTCCCGGCTGGGTGCGCTTCGTGAAGCAGCACTACCCGCAGTTCACGGCCCAGCTTTCCAGCGCCAAGTCGCCGCACCAGATGATGGGTGCCGTGGTTAAGAAACACGCTCGCCGCCGAGGCCGACGAGGCTGGCAAGCGGCTGTTTGTCGTGTCCGTTATGCCCTGCGTGGCGAAGAAGTACGAGTGCGACGTGCCGGAGCTTTCCACGGTGGTCGGCGCGACCCGGGGCTGGCGCGCAGTGACGCGGGCCTGGTGCCCGACGCGCCGGTCGCGCCCGAGCTGGCGGCCGAGGCCGCGCCCGACGACGCCGTGCTCACGGTGCGCGAATTCGGCCGCCTGCTGCGCCTGGTGGGCGTCGACTGCACAGCGCTTTCCGAGGCGCCCTTCGACAACCCGCTGGGGCTTTCCACCGGCGCGGCCACCATTTTCGGACGCACCGGCGGCGTCATGGGAGGCGGCCCTACGCTCGGCAGCCTTCCTCATCACCGGCGAGAACCCCGATTTCAGCGCCTGCGATACCACGGCCGCCACGCCGGAGACGCCTTGGATGTCCCGCGAGCTTGCCATTGGCGACGCCACGGTGCGCATCGCTGTGGCCAGCGGCCTGGAGAATACGTCGAAGCTGCTGGACGCGTTGGAATCCGGGAGGCCGCCTCGACTTCGTAGAAATCATGGCATGCCCGGGCGGATGCGTGGGTGGTGGCAGCCAGCCCATCCAGTTCAACAGCGAACTGGCCCAGACGCGGGCCGGGGTGCTGAATCGGCTCGACGCTGCGGACAAGTTGCGCTACTCCCACGAGAGAACCCCGACATTGCGAAGCTGTACATGCCGACTGGATCGGCGAGGCCGCTGTCACGCATACGGCCCACGAGTGGCTGCACCGACCAGGAGAGCTGGCAGATTTGATAGCAACATTGGTCGCGAAGCTTGTGAGCGAGCATGCCTCTTTCCTGGACGAGTACGCGGCGATGCCCGGACCTCGGCGCTGGCTGATGAGCTGGCTGGTCGTGCTCGGGAGACGTGCGGGCCGCTTACGGAGACGCGGTGTTCGCGCGCGGGGCTCATCAGTTCAGAACGTCTGCAAAAACGACTGCTACTACTGCGGCATCCGGCGCAGCAACCGCGCCCGAGCGCTACCGCCTGGCTCCCGAGCAAATTCTGGCCTGTGCCGATGCGGGCTGGCAGGCAGGCTTCCGCACCTTCGTGCTGCAGGGCGGGGAAGATCCGGCGGCCACCGACGAATGGCTGGCCGGCGTGGTGGCCCCGGACCTGAAGGCGGCCTATCCGCTGCGCCGTCACGCTGTCGGTGGGGGCGCTCGCGGAAAGCTACCGGCACCTGCGCGCCGCCGGGGCCGACCGCTACCTGCTCCGCCATGAGACGGCCACGGCCGCCCATTACCGGCAGCTGCGCCCGGCGGCCATGACGCCCAGCGCCGCATGGCGTGCCTGTCCGCACTTGCGAGAGGCCGGGTTCGCCGTGGGCGCCGGCTTCATGGTGGCTCCCCTTCCAGACGACGGAGCACCTGGCGGCCGACCTCGCGTTCATCCAGGAGTTTCGCCCCAAAATGCGGCATCGGGCCGTTTAGCAAGCCAAATCGCGACACCTTTGCCGCCGAGGCACCCGGCACGGTGGAACTTACCTGCTACTGCTGTCCCTCGTGCGTCTGGCGCATCCGACGGTGCTGCTGCCCGCCACCACGGCCTGGAAGCGCTGGATCCCCGCAGCCGCGAGAGGGGCATCCTCGCTGGCGCCAACGTCGTGATGCCGAACTTGTCGCCGCCCGACGCCGGGCGATTATGCGCTGACGGCAAGCCCCGCTCTCAGTCGGCCGATGCGGCCCGCGCAATGGCCGACCTGGCGGCGCGGTTTGAGCCCTTGGGGCGCCGCCTTGTGGAAGACCGCGGCGATCCCGCTGCAGCCTGGGCTTCGGTTGTAGGTCCTGCGGCATCGGTTGTCTCGCCCGCTCGGGGGCGCTGTAAGCCCGTAACTGGCAGCAGCGTCGCCAAGGTTTCTGCCGCCGCCGCTACCGCGCCTGGTTCGTCTTCCGCCTTCCTTTCTTCACGACCTTCCCCCGTCCCTTCAACGAAAGTGAACCCCTCATGAAAAGGGGCGCTACAACGTGCGCTCGCCCCGGAGCCGACGAGTTCATCAACCACGAGGAAATTTTCGACACCCAAGCTTACGCCGAGGCGCACCAGGACGATGCGGCCCTGGCTCGTTCCATTCTGGAGAAGGCCCGGGCGAACCTGACGCCGGCCCACGACCACGGCACGACGGCTCACCCATCGCGAGGCCTCGGTGCTTCTGGCCTGCGAGGATCCGAGGTGAACGCCGAGATCCGCCACGCTGGCCCGCGACATCAAAAAGGCCTACTACGGCAACCGTATCGTGCTGTTTGCTCCGCTGTACCTTTCCAACTATTGCGTGAACGGGTGCCTTTACTGCCCCTACCATGCGACCAACCGCGACATCCCGCGCCGCAAGCTCACGCAGGAGGAGATCCGCGCCGAGGTCGTCGCCCTGCAGGACATGGGCCACAAGCGCCTGAGCCATCGAGGCGGGGAAGATCCGATCCATAACCCCTGAGCTACATTCTGGAGAGCCTTGAGACCATCTACGGCACCAAGCACAAAAAACGGCGCCATCCGCCGCGTGAACGCAAACATCGCTGCCACCACCACCGGAAGACGCCTACCGCAGCTGAAGGCCGCGGAAATGGCACCATCCTGTTCCAGGAGATACCACCGTGCCCGCTACGAAGAGCTGCACCCCTCAGGCCCCAAGGCCGACTACGCCTGGCACACTGGGCCCACGACCGCGCCATGGCCGCCGGCATCGACGACGTGGGGCTCGGCGTGCTGTTCGGCCTGGAGGGCTACGCCTACGAGTTCGCCGGGCCTGCTGATGCACGCGGAGCATTTGGAAGCGGTCCACGGCGTGGGGCCGCACACCATCTCGGTGCCGCGGGTGAAGCCGGCCAGCGACATCGATCCCGACGCCTTCGACAACGGCATTCCCGACGAGATGTTCGAGAAGATCATCGCGCCCGCATCGGGTGGCCGTGCCCTACACGGGCATGATCATCTCCACCCGCGAGTCCAAGAGGTGCGGCAGCGGCGCTGCAACTGGGCGTCTCGCAGATCTCCGGCGGCAGCCGCACGAGCGTGGGCGGCTACACCGGAAAGACGCGGCCCACGACACCGAGCAGTTCGACGTGTCGATACGCGCACCCTGGACGAGGTCATCGGCTGGCTCATGGACGAGGCCACCTCCCAGCTTCTGCACTGCCTGCTACCGCGCCGGCCGCACCGGCGACCGCTTTATGGAGTTCTGCAAGAGCGGCCAGATCCAGGACTTCTGCCAGCCGAACGCCCTGCTCACGCTGGGGAGAGTACCTGTGCGACTACGCCAGCCCCGCGGTGGCGGAAGGGGTGGAAGATGATCGACACCGAGCTCGCCCGCGTTCCCGACGACCGCCGCCGCGCCCTGCCGCCGACTACCTCGCCCGCGTCCGCACCGGCGAGCGCGACTTCCGGTTCTAGGAGGAGTCCGCATGTCTCTGAACGATACCCCTTCCGGCGAGCGCGCCCACATCGTCTTTTTCGGCGTGCGCAACGCCGGCAAGTCCAGCCTGGTGAACGCGCTGACGAACCAGACCGTCTCCGTAGTGTCCGATGTGGCGGGCACCACCACCGACCCGGTGCGCAAGTCCATGGAACTGGCGCCGGCCGGTCCCGGTGCTCATTGTTGACACTCAGGTATCGACGACGCCGGCGACGTAGGCGACCTGCGCGTCCAGCGGGCCGAGGCCGCCCTGAACGAGGCCGACGTGGCTGTGCTCGTGGTAGATGCCACACGCAGCCTCACCCCTTTCGACGAAACTCCTCGCCGCCTTCCAAACGCGCCGCATTCCCTATGTGATTGCGGAGAATAAGGCCGATTTGCTTGCGGAAAGCGGGCGAGCCGGCGCTGCGGAGTCGTCGCTGCCTTCGCCGCGCCCGGGGACGGACGCTTCGGATAGCGAGCCCCTCTCGGAAGTCGCTGACCACAACGCCACGGCCTCCGCCGAAAACGATGGCGCTTCCGCACGGGCCGCCCGCGTGCGCGTGTCGGCGCTGACGGGGAGGGGCTGAGCGACCTGAAGCGCGCGCTTGCCACCCTGGCCACTGGTGCAGTGGAGGAGCGGCGGCTCGTGGGCGACCTGCTTACGCCCGGTGACGTGGTGGTGCTTGTCATCCCGCTGGATTCTGCCGCGCCCAAGGGTCGCATCATTCTGCCCCAGCAACAGGTCATGCGCGACGCGCTGGACGCCGGCGCCTTCCCTGCGCCACCGGCGTGGAAGGCCTGCCCGACCTGCTGGCCGCCCTCGCCCGACCGCCGCGCCTGGTGGTGACCGACTCCCAGGCCTTCGGCGAGGTGGACGCCCTTTGCCGGCGGATGTGCCGCTCATCGTTTTCCCATCCTCATGGCCCGCTACAAGGGCGACTTGGCCGCTCAACTAGAAGCGGTACGCGCCCTGAAAGCCTCACCGACGAGGACACCGTGCTCATCGCCGAGGGCTGCACCCACCACCGTACCTGCGAGGACATCGGCACGGTGAAGCTGCCCGGCTCATCCGCGTCATCAGCGGCGCAGACCCGCAGTTCGCCTTCACCTCCGGCCGCGACTTCCCCGACGATCTTTCCCCCTATGCCGCCATCGTCCACTGCGGCGGCTGCACCTCTGAACGCCCGCGACATGGCCTCGCGCCTCCAGCGCGCCCGCGCCCAGCAGGCCCCTTCACCAACTACGGCATGACCATCGCCTGTGCCCACAACATCCTCCCCCGCGCCCTCGTCCCGCTGGAATGAAGCTGCTACGCGAGAGGAAAAGCGGTCAAAAACCGTGTGCAGACTGCACGGGTGCCCCTCGCTAGGTCGTTACTGGCCAAAAACGGCGCGCAAACTGCACAAGCGTCTGCAAACTGCAAAGCGTCTCATGATTAAGCCGCTGTTGGCCAAAAACCATGCGTGAACTGTATATAAAGGGCGTGCCTGACGCTTTTTGGCCAAAAACCCGCGACAGCTGCAGTATCGGTCCGCGATTTTGAAGGCGTCGCTTCCCGCGTGTCAAGTTTTACCAGGTCAGAATCCCGTTGTAGCGAACGTGCGAGCGCGGAGGAAAGCGAAAGGAGAAAAGAGCCTCCGAAAAGCAGTCAGCGCGTATTTTTTGGCCATTTGACGAAAGCGCGGCGAGGCTCGTCTCATCTAGCTTGGCGAGCTTAAGACCATCGACAGGTGCCTGTACGCGGCGAGGCGCTAGAGGAACTTCGTCTCGTCCAGCTTGGCGAGCACCCACCGGTTCAGCCGGATGACGGGGCGCCGCAGGACGAGGCCGAGAATGAGCTCGGCACCAGGATGGCCGCGAGCAGGCCCATCTGCACAAGGTACTGGTCGCCGTAGATGCCGGCCATGGCTCCTTCCAGCGCCGGCATGGAATGGGCGAAGGGCAGCCACGGGTAAATCTCCTGAACAGCGGAGCCGACAGCATCTGCACCGGCATGCCGAGGCCGCCGGCGCCGGCCAGCTGCAGCACGAGACCGATGATGGCGAGCGCCTTCCGATGTTGCCGAAGGACACCGTCAGCGTGTATACCAGGTTCGTGAACACCACCGATGCCAAACAGCACGCCGCCAGATACAGCCAGAAGTGCTCGCATTCCACGCCGAGGAAGAACACGTTGCCGAGTCCCACGATGAGCGCTTGGGCGAGTCCCAGCAGGCAGAACACCCCGTAGCGACCGAGGTACAGCTCGGCCGCCCGCGGCGCGCGCCCGAACTTTCGTGTCAGGGCGGCCTGGCGCGCGGGGGGAGACGGACACGCTCATGAGAGCCACCATGAAGATGGCGCCGATCCACAGGGCGAGGGAGGTGTAGAAGGGGCTCATGGCGCTGCGTTGTCGGCCATGGGGTACTACCGCGTGGCGTCGAGGTGCGTCGGCGCGGCGAGGAATTGGCGATGGCGGCCGGGTTGTCGCCGATGATGCGGCACCTCGTCGATATCGCCGGTGTCCAGGGCGTGCTGCAGGTCGTCGCGGGCCTGGGCGAGCTGGCTTTCCGCCGTGCGCAGGGTTTCGGCGGTCTTGCGCAGCGACGCCTCGGCGGTGGCGGGTTCGCGGCCAGGAATCGTGGCGTCGCCCAGGCTGTCCGCCGTGTCCTTCAGCGAGGATCCGGCTAGGGTTTCGGTGTCGGCACCCACCTTCTGCAAGCTGTCGGCCAGCGACGCCAGCTCGCCCTTCAGCTGGTCGTTGTAGGTGCTTTCGAATCGTTCAAACCGGCCCGCGCCTGGTTGGTCGGTCACCTTGGTGTGCGCCTCATCGATGGATGCTGCGTCGCTTCCGATGGCGCTCTCGGCGGTGGCGAGGTTCACCTCTAGCGTGCCCAGTTGGGTGATGATGCGGTCAAAGGGCGCCGACGGCCCGGGCTGTCGGTCGGGTCCGGCCAGGGTGTCGCGCATGGTCTGGTAGGCCTGGGCGAGCCCCTGCGTCCGAGCGGCAGGCGGCCAGGACGTCCTGGGCCGCAGCTGGGTCGTCTTTCATGGCGGCGAAGGCCTCATCGGCGGCGCGGGCCACAGCGTCGTAGCTGGCGTCGGCAGTTGTGAGCGCCTTCTCGGCTGCGGTGCTCGCGGCGGAAAGCCCGTCCTGGGCGCTCGTCAGCCCGTCGCGCGTTTCGCTCACCAAAGGCGCCGTGGCATCGGTGCCTTCCTGCCTCCCGCTAGAATGCTTGCCGTCGCATCTACGAGCGAGGTGGTGGAGCTCATGAGGTCGGCGTAGGCCTGGGCCTGGTCAGCCGCCGCACCCACTTCGCCCACGGCCTCGCCAAGGCGCGACCCCCCAGCGTCTGCGCGTAGTGAGAATGCCTCCCCGCTCATGAACGAGGTGAGGCTGCTCGTGGTGCCCAGGGCCACCGATGCCACGGTTTCCGTGAACGTCTCGTCGATGGTCTCCTGCAGGTTGCTCGCGCTCGTCGCCGTCACACGCTGGGCGATGGCGTTCTCCTTCTCGTTGTCGTAGTAGATGATCTTCGGCTCGGTGATGTCGGGAGAACACGGTCATGAGGTCGCGCGAGAACTCCTTCGGGATGACGAGCGCTGCGTAATACTCGCCCGAGCGCACGCCGCCGCGGCCTCGTCAGCGCTGACGAACTGCCACGGCGAACTGATCGTTGGCCCGCAGCGCCGATGATTTGCTCGCCAGCATTGACGGGCGTCGGTATGAGGTCGGAGGTGTAGCCGGCGTCTTCCGGAGGCCACGGCCACCTTGATGTTGCCGGTGTTCGTAGGGATCCCAGAAGCCGAGCGTCGTGAACCAGGCGTACATGGGCGGCGAGCGAGCCCCATCACCACAATGGCGGCAATGACGTTCCGAAGAGGCTCCGCACATCACCGATGAAAATGTCCCAAATCACCCTCGCCGAATCACCACCGGTTGCCCGCTGGCGCGCTTTCTCTGCAAAGTTCCTCGGTGCTCAGGTTCGCCGCCAGGGCGAGCTGGTGCGCGAGGTTGGTGTCCAGGTATGAAATCACGATGAGATACGTGTCCACCACGATGACCCCCACCACCATGGCCAGCATCATGACGCGCGCATCCACGTCGGCATGCACCAGCACCATAATGGCGAAGGTGACAAGCGGCTGCGCGACAAGCGCCACCCAGCCGATGCGCCGCAGTACCGGTAGGCGCGGTGGAAACGCTCGCTCGGGCGATGAGGGCCTGGCGGAAGGCGTCGATGTTCAGCAGCGCGCGGACGAGCGTGCGCGTGCGGTACCGGGCCGGCGTGCCCGCGGCGCGCTGGCCGTGACCGGCTCGGCCAGAAGCAGGTCGGTCGCCCCCAGCTTCTCGTCGAACATGAGGTTCAAATTGAAATCGCAGCGCCCGATGCCCAGCCCGATGGCGAACCCAGGGCACGAACAAAAGTCCCAGCAGCAACATGTCGTGCAGGTAATCCATCGCGTAAAAGCCGCCGATGGCCTCGCGCATGGCGTCGATGGAATAGGTGAGGGCAGAAGCGGGTGAATGACCTGGAAAAAAGTCCGGCATCATCTCGATGGGGAACATGCCCGAGCCGGGAATCTGCACGATGAGCAGAATGACCGCGATGGCCTTCCCGATGTGCCTAAATGCGTAGGCCAGCGCGAACATGAGGTTCACGTCCACGAACACCGTGAGCAGCCCTGCGCCGATGAAGGCCGCCGGACTTTCGCACTGAATCCCGAGGGCCAAATCGCCCACGCAGCAGACGAGCCCCATGGCCAGCCCGCACACCACGTAGAACAGCCAGCGTCGAAATAGGCCTGCACGGCGGTGAACTTCGGCAACCCCTCCGGATCGACGCGCAGCTTCACCATGGCCATGAGGATGAAGCCGGCCACCCACAGGGCCAGGTTCGTGAAGAAGGGGGTGACGCCGCTGCCGTAGTTCTTCACGGGATACACCAGTTGCGTGTCAGGGCCACGGGCGCGGCCATGAAGGCGCCGATCTTTCCGGTCGGCCTTCAGGTATTCCGCCAAGTCCTTCACGGTGGCGGAGTTCTGCAGGCGGTCAGGCCGGTGAGCGACTGCTCCAGGTTCGTCTCCATGGTGCCCAGGGAATCGGACGTGGTGGAAAGCGAGGTCTCGGAAGAGGTCAGCGTGTCGCTGAGCTGCCCCAAAATGGCCCGCGCCTCGGCGAGCGAGGGAGTGAGCCCGCGCAGGGCCCCTTCCAAGGTGCCGCAGGCTTCCACCAGGGAATCCAGGCTGGTCGTGATGTCTGGCAGCACGCTGTCCTGGAAGGTGGCCGCGGTGGCGCGAATAGTTTCAGAGGCTGATTGCGCCGCCGTATCCCAGCGCGCTCGCCTCGGTTTCCAGGGAGTGGCCGTGGAAGCCAGGTCGTCTGAGGCCGTGCGCAGGGCGTCGGTGGTGGTCGTCAGCCGCTCGTTGGCGGCCCGGGCTTCGGAGAGAGCTTGCGCGATGGCCGGATCAGCGCCGGCCGCTCCGGCCTGGGCGGTGAGGTCGCTCATGAGCGTCTTGTTGTCGGCCAGCAACCCTCGGCCGTGGCGAGGGCCGTATTGGTGGCCGCTTTGGCCGCCGCGACATCGCCGCTCACGGTGCCCAGCGCGCGCTGGGCCCATGCGCAGCGCGCTCGACAATTGCAACGCTCCGTCGGTGGCGTTCTTGGAAAGCGCCGTTCCGTACTCGTTCACGGTGCTCCGCGCCTTCGCGAGCAGTTCCTTCGATTGCCCGATGGCCTCCAGCAGATGTGGCACGTCGTCTTGAAGCCCCGCCAGCGTGTCGTCGGCGCGAGCGACGGACGTCCGCGTGTCGTCCACGGTGCCGACGAGTCCTTCCAGGGTGCGCGGGTTTCGCCCACGGTCTCCTTGGCGCTGCGAACGCCGGCGGTGAGGCTGCCCTCGGCGGCGTCGGCTTTCGTTCCGCCTCGGCTCCCACCTTCTGGGTCGTTTCCACCACCTTCTCCGACACCGTCTTCACGAAGTTCTCGTTGACGGCCGCCTCGACGGCGTTGGCCGCCGCGTCGGTCACCTTGGGCGCGATGGAGGAGGGCTTCTCGTTCACGTAGTAGTCGATGGTCGGCTGGGTGAAGTCGCCGGTGAACACGCTGGCGAAATCTTCGCTGAAATCCTTCGGGATGACGAGCGCCGCCCAGTAGCGTCCCTCGTAGACGCCATTTATGGCCGCCTCGGCGTCGGTGAATTCCAGCCCATCTCGTGGTTGTCGTGCAACTGGGCCACCACCTGTGCGCCCACGTCAAATGCCCGTCTCCAGGGCTGTCGGCCCCCCCATCCTCGTTGGCCACGGCCACCAGCATATCGGCCGTGTTGCTGTAGGGGTCCCAGTTGGCTGCTACCACGTACCAGGCGTAAAGCCGACGGCATAACGATCATGCCCAAGGCGATGACGAGCGCGACAAAGCGCGCAGCACCGTTTCACATCCGCGCGAAAATGGCACTCGATATGTCCGCATCCCTTCAGCATATGCGCCCGCTTGCGCCTTTCTCTGCCGTTTGCTGACGCCTTGTAATGAAAAGTTTCCCACATCAAGTTCTCTGCGCCACGGACAGCGGGGATTATCGCTATGCTGAAACGGGTGCTGCGTCTGACGATAAAGTGACGCGCTCGGTCGCCGCTTGTCCCCCGCCGAACTTCGTTCTTGCTCTGCGGCAAGGGGCGAAGCCTCACCGAAGCGGTTGCCCGCGCTGCCCGTTGTCGCCGTGTTGTGAAGCTTGTGCGATGCCGTTGCTTTACTACGGGCGAAGCAACTAAGCGTCGAAGAGGCGCCCCGTGATGCAGGCCGCGCGCAGGAGGTTGCGCCGCCTGTGAACCTGGAAGGAAAGGAGGCCCTCCGTGGCCGATCGCAACATGAGAACGCGAGCACCGAGGTGCCGGAGATTTGACGAGCTGGAACGCGTGCTCGTCTTCGCCCTGGACGAGGCCAAAGAAGATCGAGGCGGCGAGGACGTCATCCTTCACCACGCTCGTCGTGAAGGACAATCTGTTCATCGAGCACCCGGGCGATTCCGCCGAGGAGTGCTTCGAGGCGGCCGAGAAGCGTGCGTCGCGGGGCCGACTGCTACGCCTTCTGCTACGACGGCTACATTGAAACGACGATGGCGTGAAGGATGCGCTCATTGCTGAGGGCGGCGTGCCGAAGGTGCCGATGAGGGTTACGCCATCGCCTACCTGTATGGGGTCGATGACGAGGGCGCTTATACCTTCAATCCGAGGCCGCCTACATCGGCGAGGCCCCGGGAACTTCATGGCGGCCCTGAAGAGCCGGTCGCCTACACCGACGACGAGATCGACGAGCGCTACCGCGACGAAGATGACGCCGAAGAGGGTGCCGAAGTTGCCGAGGCCGCCGACCTCGCCGAGGCTGCTGAAGAGGCTGTGGCCGTGGTTGATGCGGAGGATGCTACGGAATAGTTTTGACCGCGGCTCTGCCTGAGTCGATAGGTTTGAACCGAGCGCCAGCTCATGTCTTTGTGGCAGAGCTGGCGTATTTTGTTTGCGGCTTAGGATATGTTTGCCGGATTTTGCCTCTCGATAGAAATAGATGTGAGTTTCGAGCATAGCGAAGGAGAATTTCGGAAATAGATGCGAGTTTCCGGGCGTAACGAGGGAAGGCTTCGGAAATAGATGCGAGTTTCGGGCGCGATTTGGACAAAAATCAGCGCGTGCGGTGCGAAAATGATGCTCGAAACTCTCATCTACTTCCGGATTTGGGCGGTCACTGTGAGATTTGCCCGGTTCGGCTGCTCGAAACTCGCAACTATTTCCAGAATTCAGCAGACGCAGAAAACTGATGCCTACAAAAAGCCGGCGGAACTCCGATCCAGTTCCACCGGCTTGTGCCAACAGGGGTTGGCAGGTTGCTCATCGTCGCGAGCACGGCGCTTGTTTCAAGGGCAGCGCCAAAAGAAGTGAGGCGGCAAGGAGGGGTGCCTCGCCGCCCGGAGGAGGGGTAGCGGCATCGAGTGCCGCATTCTGCTTTCAAGGATTGAAGCAGAGGATGGAAGCAGGGGAACTTCCAAATCGCTGAAACGAATTATAGGTCAAGACTTGTTTTGGTCACCATAATGTGCTTCATTTTCCACGAAGAACGGCATCATTTCGGCGGTGAGTAGCATATAACCCTTGTCAGAGCCCGTTTACCTGCGTCAGAAGCCCGTTCGCCCTCTGAAATTTTCTTCACATTCAATAAGAAAGTTTCAGATTGCCTGTCTCCCTCCTTTCCGAACCTTTATCTTCCTTCGTTGATGCAGGGCCCTCGGCATCGGAAAACGCCTTCTGGATGTACGAAACGATGCGCAGGATGCACGGCGGTGTTATGACGAATAAGAATGTCACCCCCCTGGTTGTTTGATTTTGTCACCCCTAGGACGCAGGATGCACGGCGGTCGCAAAAGATTATTTGAAGGGGTTCATGTCGAAAAAGGTTTATCCCTCAAGCAATCTTTGTATCATGGAAGGCAGCAAATTCGTGGAAAGGAACTCCTCATGGCCGATCTCGCGCTGCGCTTTGGCAAGGACATGCTCGTCGTTTCGTCGCCGATTCAGGAGGCCCGTCGGGCCGGCATCGAGTCGGTGTGCGATCAGGCGCTCGCGCTTTTGGTGGAGCCGGAAACCATCGAAGAAGCTACCGCATGGAAACGGTGGCCGGCCCGCAGTGTATGGTCACCCCCCAGGCCGATTTCACGTCGGCTCGCTTGGTGGCCGTTGGTGCCGAGGGCAAAGGCGAAGCGCTGGCTGAGGCGGCTCTTGCGGTCATGGCGGAGTTCAAGCCTCAGCACACGCTTGTGGAAATCGCCCCCTGCGGTTTGCCGCTGGATCCCGACCCAAGGCGTCGCTTGTGGAAAATCGCGACCAGTACGCCCGCAGCCTGGCGCAATTTTCGATGGCCTTCACGCCTTCTTTTTGAACGGGTTCACGACGGCCGATGATCTGAAGTGTGCGCTCATGGGCCTGCGCAAGGTGACTGATGCCCCATCATTGCTTCGGTGGATGTGCAGGGTGACGGCGGCTTGGCGAGCGGCCGGGGCACCTGGCGCGAGGCCGTGGAAGTGATGGCGGAATACGGCGCGGCGGTGGCCGGCTTCTCCACGCTGGCCACCCCTGATCAGGGCGCGCGCGGTTTGGCCGATGCGGCCCGGCGAGACACTGGAGGCGCGCGAGCGGATTTATGTCTCATGGCCACGCTGCAGGTGTTCCAGCGCGACGCCAAGCAACAGGGCCCCACGACCGAGAACCCCTACTACAGCCCCGACACCATGATGCCCGCGGCCCTTGAGCTGCGCGCGGCTGGCGTCCAGTTCCTGCGCCGCCGGTCCAGGCGACCCGGCTTACACCGGGTGCTGGCCGCCACCGTTGCGGGCCTCGATGTGGCGCCGGTCCTGTAACGTTCTCGCCGAGAAGCCGCGTTGCCCATGAGCACCCTGCCATACCAAGGCCGTTGCGCCTTTGCGTCTCTGTATCCCGCGGTGACGCTCGGCTTCTTCGCGGGGGCTATCGTGCTTTCCATGGTGCTTGCGAACCCCCATTTGTCAGGTGATGTCCGTTCTTCTTGCGGCGGCCTGTTATCCTGACGTTTCGTGGCCGTGAGGCTTGGCGCTTCATCGCGGGGACTCACGGCGGTGCTGCTTGTGGTGACGCTGTCGGCGCCGCTGTTCAACACGCAGGGCGCCACGGTGCTCCTCCGCTGGTGGGGTGGCCGTCCTTGGCACGTTGAGCTGGCTTTGGGCGCCTCTCACGGGGCTTATGCTCGTGGCTATGATGCTGTGGTTCGCCTCTTATCACCTAGTTATGACCTCGGACAAGTTCGCTTATCTGTTCGGCCGCGCCATTCCGGCGTTATCGCTCACGCTCATCATGGTGCTGCGCCTTGTGCCCGAGCTATCGCCGCAAAGCCAACGCCCTCATGACGGCTCGCGCTTGCATTGGGAAAGGCCCGGCGGAAGGCGCCTCCGTGGCAGCGCGCGTGCGCGACGGGGGCAGTGTCCTCTTGTCGCTGTCGGCCGACGCTTTAGAAAGTGCCGTGGTGGCCGCCGATTCCATGACGGCTCGTGGCTTCGGGCTGTCGGGGCGCACTCACTTCGCGCTCTTCCGCTGGGAGGCGCGCGATACGGTGCTGGTCGTGGCGATGGGCGCGCTTGTCGCTGGGGCGGTGGTTGCGCTCGTGCAGGAGGGTTCGCGGTCACGTACTTCTCCCGACTAATCGTATGGCCCTCTGCGGGAGTGGCCGTGCTTAGGGGGCCGTTTGCTATGGCGCTTTTTCTGGCTATTCCTGCGGTTATCAATTGCGGAGGGAGGGCGTTGTGGCGTTATTCGCTTTCGAAGAGCTGACGTTTCGCTACCCAGAGGCGCCCCGCGATGCCCTTCCTGCGATGTTTCGGCCATCGAGCCGGGCCAGTTTGTGCTGGTATGCGGTCAGAGCGGCTGCGGAAGACAACGTTTTGCGCCAGTTCGTCGGCGCTCGCTCCCCATGGGCACCAAAGCGGACAGGTGCTGTTCGATGGCGTGCCTCTCGCCGACGTGCCCGAGCGCGAGCAAGTGGCCCGCATCGGATTCGTCATGCAAGACCCCGATGCGCAGATCGTGACCGACAAAGTGTGGCACGAGCTGCCTTCGTCTTGAAAGCCCGGCTCGACGAGCGCACCATGCGCTTGCGCGTGGCGGAGATGGCCAGCTACTTCGGCATCCAGCACTGGTTCCATAAGAACGTGGGCGAGCTTTCGGGCGGCCAGAAGCAGTTGCTGAACCTAGCGTCGGTCATGGCGGCCCGGCCCGATGTACTGGTGCTGACGAGCCCACGAGTCGCTGGATCCCATTGCCGCCAGCGACTTTCTGCTACGGTACACCGGATCAATCGCGAGCTAGGGACGACGGTGGTTGCGAAAGGAGCATCGGCTGGAAGAGGTGTAGCGGGCTGGCCGACCGCGGTGGTGCTGGAGGGGGCGCGTCGTCGCCGACGGGGAGCCGCGGGCTGTTGCGGGCCAGCTGCATCGGTGCGGTCAGCCCCATGGCATTGGCGCTGCCGGCGGCGGCGCGGATCGGGGTGTGGAGGTCGGCTGGGTCGTCGCAGTGGGGGGGCGCCGTGCGATCGACCGGGTTGCGCCGACGGGGGAGGGGGCGCCGTGCGATCAATGGGCCAGCGTGGGGAGGGGGCGCCGTGCTCAGACAGCATTGAAGGGTAGGGCTCTTCGAGGGCCACTGACGTTTCTGTATGCACTTCAATGAACTGCGCGCGGACCCTCCCCACTGCGGCGGCTCTACTTTCCATAGTTGAAGAGGGGGTGGCTTTGCAGGCTGAAGTTCCTCTTACGGTGCGGGAGGGGCGGGCTTGGTTGGCTCGTGAGGCCGTCCATCCGCCTCGTCGGTGGGCGCTTCCGGCGGGGGGAGGCTTTGCGACTCGGCGTCTGCGCGGGTGGCGGTGGAGCTGCGGGATGTTTGGTTTCTTCTACGAGCGCGACGGCGCCGATGTACTTCGGGGGACGACGCTGGCCGTGCCGGAGGGGTCGCTGTTCGCCGTGGTGGGGGGCAACGGCACGGGGGAAGTCGACGATGCTGCGCGCTATCTGCGGCGTTGCGCGGCCCTATCGCGGGAAGATCACCGTGCTCGGGCGACGGCTGAAGGAGTGGAAGAAGGCCGAGCTGTTCCGCGGCGGAGTGGCTCTGCTTCCGCAAGATCCGGCTGAATCTTTATGGTGAAGAAGACTGTTCGGGGAGATTTGGAAGAGATGCTGGACGGTCGCGGCCTCACGGCGGAGCGCGTGGCCGCGGTGGGGGAAGTGGCGACACTGACGGACATTGCGCCGCTGCTCGACGCCCATCCTTTCGACCTGTCCGGCGGCGAGGTGCAGCGGGCGGTGCTGGCCAAGGTGCTGCTCTGCGAGCCGCGGGCTGCTGCTACTCGATGAGCCGACCAAGGGGCTCGACGCCTTCTTCAAAGACAAACTCGCCAGGTTGCCTGCGAAGTCCGACCGCCCGAGGAACGACGGTGCTTATGGTATCCCACGATGTGGAATTCTGCGCCAGCTATGCTGATTGGTGCGCCCTGTTCTTCGACGGCAACGTGGTGACGACCAATCCGCCCCTGGCAGTTCTTCGCTTCGAACAGCTTCTATACCACAGCAGCCAATCGCATAAGCCGGGGCTTCTTCGAAAATGTGGTTACCGTGGAGGAGGTGGTGGAGCTATGCCGAAGCGACCGAAGGAGCCCGCTCCGCCGAGGCCTTCCGCGAGCGCCGTCGCGCCCGAGTCAAGACGATCCTGACGATTCTTTGCGGCGCTTGGTGCTCGCGCCGCTGACCGCAGTCGCGGGTATGGCCGTCCCCGGCAACGGCTACTACCTCTCCGGCACGCTCATCGTTGTAGCCGCTATCGTGCCCTTCTTCGTCTCCTTCGAAGGGCGACGTCCCACGGCGCGCGAAATTGCCGTGGTGGCCGTGCTGACGGCGCTCGCCGTGGCGGCCCGCGCGGCGCTCATCTGGGTGCCGCATTTCGCCCATGGCCGCCGTCATTATGATCGCAGGGGCTCGCCGCCGGCCCCCAAACCGGGTTCCTGGTGGGTTCGGGCGCTTGCCAGCAACTTCATCTTCGGCCAGGGGCCCTGGACGCCCTGGCAGATGCTCGCCTTTGGAGTGGCGGGGCTCGTGGCAGGGCTGCTTGCCGACGCCCGTGTGTTTCCCGCGAGCGAACCTTTCCTGGCCGCGTCGTATTGCGCTGGCAACCGTGGGGTTCAGTGCTTATTGTGGGCTCGTGGGTCCCATTCTGGATACGTCCACGTTCTTCTATCTTTCCACAGCCCCCACGCCGGAGCTGGCCGCGGTGGTGTACCTCGCCGGCCTGCCGGTGAACGCCATTCATGGGGCGGCCACGGCTCTCACGCTGCTGGTCGTGGCGAACCCCCTGCTCGACCAACTCGCCCGCGTCCGCGTGAAGTACGGTTTATCGATCGGTCGCGCCCCAACTGCCCATAAGTCGCGCCCCAACCGCCTGCAAGTCGCGTTTCAGCCGTAGTCGGTTCTCGCGCGAGCCTACATCGTTGACAACTTTCAAGCGGCTCATCGACCACACATCGAAATTAATTCTGTTCTTTTCTGGTGCCGAAAAACACATCTTGTTCGATTGCACCCGAACACTTTCGCGAGTACTATATGTATCCGCCCTTGAACTGCAAAACACAATATATTGTGGTTCCGATGGTGAATAACCTGTGGAAAGCCTGTTGGAAAACAAAAGCGAAAAGAGGGTCTACCCCCTTGGTAATCGCGAAGGGCAGCGGTAGGGAAAACATTGCCGCGCTTCTGCATGTTGTGGTTGGCAAGGCCGCGAAAGAAGCGGTGCGAATACGACGCGACAGCCGCGTCGAAGAAAGGATGTGGAAGTTATGGTCAAGACCATCATCAAGCGCGACGGGCGCACGGCGGCATTCCATCCGGAAAAGATCGCTGATGCGGTGGAGAAATCGTTCCAGGCTTGTGCGGCCATGCAGGGGCGCGACACCGCCGGAAGATCGCCGCCACCGTCGTCGAGAAGCTTGAGAGCGGCCGCCACGAGGCACGCCCACCGTGGAAGGCGTGCAGGAGACCCTCATCGAGTCCGGCTTCATGCAGACCGCCAAAAAATACATCCTCTATCGCGCCGAGCGCAGCCGCGTGCGCGACGTGAACTCCCCGCCTCATCCAAACGCTGAAGGACATCACCTTCTCAAGGCCGCCGATTCGGACATGAAGCGGGAAAACGCCAACATCGACGGCGATACCGCCATGGGCACCATGCTGAAGTACGGCTCCTGAATCGCCAAGCAGTTCTACGAGATGTGCGTCATCGACCCGCCGCCGCCAAGGCACACCGCAAGGGGGATATCCACATTCACGACATGGACTTCCTCACGCTGACCACCACCTGCTGCCAGATTGAGCTGCCGGAAGCTCTTCGAAGGGCGGCTTTTCCACCGGTCACGGCTTCCTGCGGGAGGAACCGGCGACATCGCCAGCTATTCCGCGCTGGCCTGCATCGCCATCCAGTCCAATCAGAACGATCAGCATGGCGGCCAGTCGGTGTGTCGACTTCGATTACGGCCTGGCCGTGGGCGTGGGCAAGACGTACCGCCGCCTATTTCGCAGAATCTGGGGCCGAGGCCGTGGACCTGCTGACCGACATACGCCGGGACAGGCTCTGCCCAGAATGCCTGCGCCCCATGTGGAAAGCGAGACCGGTCCACGGTTGCCAGCCTCGAGATGGACAACTCCGGAGTTCCGCGCCGCCGTGGTGGCCGGGCTCGTTGAGGGCGGCGTGGATGCCGCTACGGCCGAAGGCGCGTGGTGGCCTACGCCGAGAAGCGCCGCCCGGACACCGACCGCCAACCTATCCAGGCAATGGAGGCGCTGGTCCACAACTTGAATACCATGCATTCCCGCGCCGGCGCGCAGATCCCCTTCAGCTCCATCAACTACGGGACCGGACACCTCTCCCCGAAGGCCGCATGGTCATCCGCAACGTGCTGCTGGCCACCGAAGCCGGGCCTCGGCAACGGCGAGACGCCTATCTTCCCCATCCAGATCTTCCGCGTGAAGGAGGGCATAAACTACAACCCCGGCGGACCCGAACTACGACCTGTTCAAGCTCGCCATGCAAGCTCCGCCAAGCGCCTGTTCCCGAACTTCTCCTTCCAGGATGCGCCGTTCAACCTCCCAGTACTACAAGGGCCATGCCGGAAACCGAATCGCGTACATGGGCTGCCGCACCCGCGTCATGGGCAACGTGTACGACCCCGATCGCGAGGTGACGCCCGGCCGCGGCAACCTGTCGTTCACGTCCATCAACCTGCCCCGCCTGGCCATCCAGGCCAAGGGCGACATCGACCTGTTCTTCGAGGATGCTCGACTCCAAGCTGCATCTGGTGACCGGTCAGCTTGACGAGCGCTTCGAGATCCAGGCCGCAAGACGTGTACAACGCACCGCTTCCTCATGGGCCAGGGCGTGTGGATCGATTCCGAGAAGCTCGCCTACCGACGAGCAGCGTGAGGTGCTCAAGCACGGCACGCTGACCACCGGCTTCATCGGTCTGGCCGAGTGCCTGGTGGCCCTCACCGGCCAGCATCACGGCCAGTCCGCCGAGGCCCAGCGCCTGGGCCTGGAGATCGTGGGCCACATGCGCAGCTACTGCGACCGCATCTCGAAGGAGCGCGGCATGAACTACACGCTGCTGGCAACGCCCGCCGAGGGCCTGTCGGGGCGCTTCGTGCGCATGGACCGCGAGCGCTACGGCGTCATCCCCGGCGTGACCGATCGCGACTACTACACCAACGGCTTCCACGTGCCGGTGGACTTCGACATCTCCGCCTTCGACAAGATTGCCCTGGAAGCGCCCTACCACGCGCTTACCAACGCGGGGCACATCTCCTACATCGAGCTGGACGGCGACCCGTCCGACAACCTGGAGGCCTTCGAAAGCGTCATCCGCTACATGAAGGACTGCGGCATGGGCTACGGCTCGGTGAACCACCCGGTCGACCGTGATCCGGTGTGCGGCTACAACGGCATCATCGAGGACGTTTGCCCCAAGTGCGGCCGCAACGAGGACGAGCACAACCAGCCCTTCGAGCGCATTCGCCGCATCACGGGCTATTTGGTGGGCACGCTCGACCGCTTCAACGACGCCAAGCGCGCCGAAGAGCACGACCGCGTGAAGCACGACGTGCCGACAGCCGAGTAGAACGCCGTCCGAGTAGAGCGTCGCGTCCCAAGCACCCGAGCACTCAAGCGCCCGAGCTTCCTAAGTATTCGAACGCCCCGAGGGCCGTCCCAACGACGGCCCTCTTTTTGTCTTTCGCATAGTAAATGCCACTTCCACCCCGAAATGGTCGACCCGGGGTGCGGACAAAAACTTGGACCAAGAAGGGTTCGGAAAGGAGTCCGCATGTACGACAGGGACACGATCGAACTCGCCCTCCTGGCGCTGGAGGAGGGCATGAGCCAGGGGAGGCCGCCGAGCTCGCGGGCGTCGCCCGGACCACGGTGGGCAACTGGGAGCGGGGCCGGCTGCCCCACGCGCGCAGCGAGAAGCGCGCCCATCGGCGCACGCGGCCTCCACAGCGAGCTGCTAGGATGTCCGCCCCCGATGCGAAGGAGGGCCCGTTGAACGAGGTGGAGAGGGCGGCCTACGAGGCCGCGATGACCGAGAACATGCTGCTCAGGGCGGTGTTGGACGACCTAAAAGGGGCAGGCTCGCACCCGGCTTCGATGTCGAACAGGAGAAAGTGCGAGCTGGGCGAGATTGCGCGCGGCGACCGGGAGGCCCCTCCGAGAGATCACCGCTTTCTTTGAGGATATCGAGGAGCTCCTATGAGTACTGGCGGGCCCGGCTCTCGCGCCCCGACAAGTACGCCGCCCTGCGCGGGCGGGTGCGGGAGCTGTTCGAGGAGGGCGGCCGCAACTGGGGCTACCGCACGATATGGGCGCGCCTGCGCCGCGAGGGGCGGCGCGCGTCCGAGAAGGTCGTGCGCCGGCTGATGCGGGAGGAGGGGCTCGAGGTGGTCTACAACAGGCGGCGGCGCAGGGGGTGGAGCTCCTACGAGGGGAGGTCTCGGCGGCCCCGCCGAACCTGGTGGCCAGGGACTTCTCGGCGGCGGCCCCGACGAGCTGTGGGTCACCGACGTCACCGAGTTCCGCGTGCCCGCCGGCAAGGTCTACCTGAGCGCCGTGGTGGACTGCTACGACGGCCGCCCCCGCCGGCTGGCGGATCGGCCCCAGGCCCACGGCCTCGCTCGCCAACGGGTCGCTGCTCGACGCCCTCGCGGCCAGGCGGGAGGGGCGCGCACCGTGGTGCACAGCGACCGCGGGGGCCACTACCGGTGGCCGGGGTGGATCGCGATCTGCGGGGAGCACGGGCTCGCGCGCTCGATGTCGGCCAAGGGGGTGCAGCCCCGACAACGCGGCCTGCGAGGGTTCTTCGGGAGGCTCAAGAACGAGTTCTTCCACTACCGGGACTGGGAGGGCGTCTCGCTCGCGGAGTTCTCCGAGATGCTGGACGCCTACCTGCGGTACTATTGCTCGGGGAGGATCAAGCGCTCGCTCGGGTGGCTGAGCCCGGACGAGTACCGCCGCAGCGAGGCTGGGCGGCGTAGGAAGGTACGAAAAAACGTCCGCCCCCCCCCGTTTGGGGGTCACTGCGCATTTCTGCCCTCAACTGGCATTTTCTGCCACTTCAGGCCCGCAATGGCAGAGGCGTCCCGCGCCTGTCGACCATTTCTGCCCTCAACTGGCATTGTCTCGGGAAAATCGGAAAATGGCATTTGCGAAGATGGCACAACGGAAGGATCTTCAGCATGTTGTTCGGACACGTTTCTTGCGGAAGCTGGCGGCGGCTAGGGCGAAGAACAGGGCGAGGAATCCCCACAGCACGGCCAGGTCGAACCCTACGGCGGCAAGGTCGGCGCCGCGCAGCATGACGGCTCGCAGGGCATCCACGCCATAGGTCACGGGCATGAAGGCGCTCAAGGCTGCGAGCCAGTCGGGCGCACCGGAAAGGTCGAATAGCCCGCACAGCAGAATTTGCGGCACGACGAACAGCAAAATGAGCTGGATAACCTGGAACGGCGTAGCGGCCAGCCCCGATACCAGAAGACCGAGCGCTACCGATACCATAGCCATGGAGACGCAGGTGAATACCACGAGTCCCAGATTGCCTTCGTTGGGAAATCCGATGAACGTGAGCGCCACCCACAAGATGATGGCCGATTGCACGCAGGCCAGAAGCCCGAAGGCCAGCGTGTAGCCGCCGAAATCTGCCCTGCGTTCACCGGCGTGGCGAGAAAGCGCGTCATGGTGCCACCCATGCGCTCGGTGACGAGCGACATGCCGCTGGTAATGAAGGTGAACACGAACAGGAAGATGCCGATGAACACCGGTCCGTAGAAGTCGAACATCCGCCAGTCCTCATTGCCGTGGAGATAAACGGTTTCCATGTCCTCTATGGGCAGGTAGTCGCTCACATTCATCGAGAAGTCTTCGGCGGAAAGCGCTTCAGCCGCATCGTCGTCGAAGAGGCCTCCCAACGCCTCGGCTAGGCCGGGCGGGCTTCGGCAGGCATCGAGACCATCACGCCCGTGAGTGCCGTTCGGGCCTCTTCGCGTTGCTGGCTCGCCTCTTCGATGGTGTCTTCTACTTCTGCTCGTTTGTCGACAACGGCTGCTTCCATTTCCTCAGCCGCCTTGCCGCGCAACTCGCCCAAGGCTTCGGCGCACGCGGCGAGCACGGCCGCCGACTTCGTAGAATCGGTGCCTTCCAGCTCTACCTTCAGCATGTGCTCGCCTTCCATGGAAAGCACGGCTGCCACGTCGTTGGCGGCGAGCAGCGCGCTTGCCTCGTCGGCATTGGCCTCGGTTATGCGCGCATCGGTCTGCCCGAACTGCGTTTGAAACTCAGCAGGTAAGTCCACGGTGGCGATTTTAGGGCCTACCGTGTCGGCGCCAAGAATAACCGACAGCAACCACAACACCACGAGGCGCTACAAACAGCAGCGCCAGCGTGCGTTTATCCAGTGCGAACTGCGTGAGAATGCGGCGAACAATGGCGAACACGCTAGTCATGGCACGCCTCCTTTTCGCCAAGAGACGGCGAGACGTTCGGCTCCGCTGCCGTATCCGGCGACTCCGACTCTTCTAATGCCAGGAAGGCGTCTTCCAGGTGTTCGTGCCCGTGCGGGCCAGGATATCCGCCGGCGAGGCATCGGCGATCAGCCGTCCCTCGCGAATCATGGCAATGCGGGCGCAGCGCTCGGCTTCGTCCATGACATGAGTGGTCACTACGATGGCGCACCCTTGGGCGGCCAGCGCTTCCAGATGATTCCAAATGTAGCGGCGATGCTCCGGATCGAGCCCCACGGTGGGCTCGTCCAGCACGAGCACGGCAGGTTCGTGCACTAGGGCCACCGCCAGCGAGCCGCCGCTTCATGCCGCCGGGTAGTCATGAACGAGCTTCTTGCGATGTCTCTGAAGACGCACGAAGGCGAACAGCTCGTCCATGCGGCGGGCGAGGTGCTCGCCCTTCACGCCGTAGAGCGCCGCGAAGAAGCGAAAGGTTTTCCTCGGCGGTCACGTCCTCGTAGAGCGCGTCGTCCTGGGGCATAAACCCGATGCGTGCTCGCGCCGTGCGGAAGGGGCCCCTTCGCCTAGTACGCGCACGGTGCCGGAGGTGGGTACATCCACGCCCATGATGAGGTTCAGGAGCGTCGTCTTGCCGCAGCCCGACGGCCCTAAAAGGCAGAGGATATCGCCCGCCGCCACGGAAAGCGAGATGTCTTTCAGCGCGAGGAGAGTATCGCGTCGTCGCGGCCCGGGCGCCCGTAGCAGAATTGGACGCGGTCGATGGCGATGGCTGGGGTGCATGCGTTCACTGCTGAACTCCTTTCGCGCATGAGATTTCAGCTATGATAGTAATCCAACAGTCTGTCGGGAAAAACCAGTAAAGAGCGGCGCTCTGTCGGATTACCGCTCGCAAGAAGGAGGCCGTGATGGGACGCCCTCGGAAAGACGCAACAACCCAAGATGTGCGCGAACGCTTGATTGTCGCCATGGCCGATCGACTGATCCGCGAGCCTGCGAGCGCCGTGACGGTTACGTCCCTCATCAAAGGAGGTGGGGTGCAATCGCAGCACGTTCTACTACTATTTTGCCGATACCGAGCAGTTGGCCGAGGCGGCCCTTGATGCGGTGGTGCCCGTGGAGATTCCCCGGGCGCTGCTCTCGCTCATCCGACAGGGGGTGCTTTCTCCCTTAGTCCCGCCACTCCAAACATTCCCGATCTGGTGCAACGCAACGCTCAGGGCATCGATACGCTGTGCGCGGTGCTGAACGGCCCCCAATGCGGCGCTCGCGCAAAAAGCGGGTGAAGCGCCGTCTTTTGGAAGACGTGCTGCCCGATCTGGGCGTAAACCTTTCCTCAAATACCGATGACCCGACATCCCGTATCGTCTTCGAATATGCGACGGGCGGCCTTCTGGCCCTTATGGCCTACCGCGCCGAAACGGGTTTCGCCTACCCCGTAGAGACCTTCCTGCACTGCCTCGCTCCCGAAGTCCCCGCCGCCCTGCTCGACGTCCTTTCGGAGAAAAGGTAGGAAGCTGCACTATCTTCTGGCCTCTCTTAAAAAAAAAAGGTTACGAGCATGTGCGAGCTCAACCGCGTGCTTTTTGGAACGCGCCTCGCAGATAGGGAGGCGTCGTTCGTGCCGAGCGGAACTGGATCGGCGGCAATCGCGGCAATCCGGTCGGCGCCGCCTCCGTACTCCCCAGCTCTAGCTGGCGGCCAGGGACGCTTTCGGCTCTGTCCAGCGCCGCCTTGCGCAAGAAGGCCGAGCGCGACTCGCCCTCCTGCTCGGCTGCGCGCTTGATGGCGAGAGCGGCCGAGTGAGGCACTTTGAAGCTGATTACGTCCAGGGCTCATCGGCCAGCCGCGGCCGGCCGACCACCACCTCGCCCGACCATTGCCGGGCAGCGGCCCGCCTCGATGGCCTCGGCCATGGCCTCTATCTGCTCGTCGGTGACTACCTTGCCGCTTCTGAGGGTGTACTCCATCGTTTACTTCCTTTCCAGCCTGAGCTCGCGCTTCATTCGTTTTGTTGCCGGCGAGGCGCGTGGATGACCAACGTTGCCCCGTCAGCCAGGACCATGCCAACCATCTCGATCTCGCGTCCAGCGCCGGTAAAGCCGATTGCAACCCAGCAATCGTCGCCTCTTGGCCGCTTTCGAGCGAAGTTGAGCCAAGCGTACGTGACTTCTTCCCTCGACAAGCCGTGCCTGAGGGCATGGGGGTGGATGCGTATCTCGTCCATAGGCGTCTTCCTTATGTAATACTAAATTGTATTATAAAACCCGATGAACCTCAAAGGCGACATCTGGCGAGAAAAGCCTACTCTCTCGAACCACAAAAATGACGCGAAAAGCCCCGTTTGTTCCCCGCGCCGACCGCATCCGCGTCGCCCGTTGTCGAAAAATCGTGAGTGAATACCACTTCCACCCCAAAATGGTCGATCCGCTTTTCGCCTAGTGCGCATTTCTGCCCTCAACTGGCATTTTCTGCCACTTCAGGCCCGTAATGGCAGGCGCCGCGGGCTTTGTCGACCATTTCGGCCTCCAACTGGCATTTGCTCGGGGAGATAGGGAATGCGCGGCGCCTGGTACTGAGGTTTTGCAATCTTTTCGAAACTGGCGGGGACTCTTTACGAGTGCTGCTCGGTTCTTTACGAAGCAGGGCCATCATGGATGCACAGGAAGCGGCTGTTCCTTGTGGGTCGCTTCCGCGAGTTGAATAGCCCCTTGCGGGCGGTGGTTTGTGAACCTGTAGCCCATTCGAACCCCGTGCCGGTTTTGTCGGAATCCAGGGGCGACTGAGGTCACCCCCTACGGGGAGCGGATGCGCGAAGGTTCGGCACCAGCCCGCGCGTGAAGGAACGACGTCATAAAGCATCTTCGGTATCTTCTCGTTTGCCGCGGCGGTTGCGGCGGATGGCGGCGCTTGTTGGAGCGGCGGCCCTGTGCGGGGCGCTGGCGCGCTGGCGCTGGTTGCGCGGGCGGCTCGGCCGGCGGCGCGACAGGGGCCGCAGCGGGCGAGGGCGGCACCGACGCTGGCGACAGCGGCGCATCTGCCAACGGCCCCATCTCAGTGTACTCCCGCGAGGACGGCTCCGGCACCCGCGGCGCCTCGTGGAGCTGCTCGGCATCGAGCAGGCAGACGCCAACGGCGACAAGGTGGACATGACCCACATCCACGGCCGCCATCACCAACTCCACGGCCGTCATGATGACGTCGGTGGCCGGCGACCCCAATGCCATCGGCTACATCTCCCTGGGTTCTCTGGACGATACGGTGAAGGCGGTGTCCATCGACGGCGTTGCGCCCGGCTGCGGCTGTGAAGGACGGTTCCTACGCCATCGCCCGGCCCTTCAACGTGGTGACCAAGAGGGGATCTGTCCGCCCCGGCCGCCGATTTCTTCGCGTTCATCATGAGCGCCGACGGTCAGGCCGTGGTGAGCGACAACAACTACATCGCCATCGACGATGCGGCCGCCCCCTTCGCTTCCAACGGCGCCAGTGGGAAAGTGGTCGTGGCTGGATCTTCGTCGGTCACGCCGGTCATGGAGAAGCTGGCCGAGGCCTTCCAGGCGGCTAACCCTCAGGTGACGGTAGAGGTGCAGCAGTCCGACTCCACCACGGGCGTGAACATGGCCGTCGATGGCACCTGCGACATCGGCATGGCCTCCGTGAGCTGAAGGATTCCGAGACGGGCGCGGGCGTTCAAAGCACGGCCATCGCCCTGGACGGCATCGCGGTCATTGTGGCCCCGCAGTCGAGCGTCGACAAACTGACATCTCAGCAGGTGTGCGACATCTACACCGGCGCGGTCACCAACTGGGCCGACGTCGCTTAGCGCCCAAGCGAGTCTGACCATGTTGTTCTCTCTGTTGAGCGAGCTGTCGGCGGGTGCCGCTGGCGGTCCCGGCGCCCCCGGCGCCCCTGCGGCCGGAGCCCCGGCGGCGGGCCTCCGGCACCCCCGCACCTGTCCGCGCCCCCAGCGCCCGCATGCCCTTCGCGAGGGCGTCGCCCGGGTCCTGTTCGCCACAGCGGCGGCCCTCTCCATCGCCGCCGTGGCGCTGATCTGCCTGTTCCTGCTGGTCAACGGTGTTGCCGGCCATGGCGAAAATCGGTCTGCCGGAATTCCTCTTCGGAATGACCTGGCGTCCCGCCAACGATCTGTTCGGCATCTTCCCCATGATCGTGGGCAGCCTGTACGTCACGGCCGGCGCCATCGTCGTAGGGCGTGCCGGGCGGCCTGCTCACGGCGGTGTACCTCTCGCGGTTCGCCCGGGGCCGTGTGGGCTCCTTCCTGCGCAGCGGCGTGGAGCTGCTGGCCGGCATTCCATCGGTGGTCTACGGCTTCTTCGGGCTGGTCATCATCGTGCCCTTCGTGCGTCTGCTCGGGCCGGGCACGGGGCTTTCGGTGCTGGCAGCCAGTCTTATTCTGGGCATTATGATCCTGCCTACCGTCATCACCGTGGCCCAAAGCGCTTTGGACGCCGTGCCCGCTCGCTACTACGAGGGGTGCCCTGGCTCTCGGCGTCGATCACGAGCACGCGGTGTTCAAGGTGGGGGACCCGGCGGCCGCCTCCGGCATCCTGGCCGGCATCGTGCTGGGGGTGTGCCGCGCCATCGGCGAGACCCATGGCCGTCATCATGGTGGCTGGGAACATGCCCATCATCCCCGACTCGCTGCTGTCCGGCGTGCGCACCATGACGGCGAACATCGTGCTGGAGATGGGTTATGCGGCCGACCTGCATCGCGGCGCGCTCGTGGCCACCGGCGTGGTGCTGTTCGTGTTCATCCTGCTGACCACGATGCTGCTCAGCGTTATTCGGAAGAGGTGAGGCGCGATGAGCGATCGCCTTCAACCCGCGCCCCGCCGTCCGCCGCGGTTCTCGCCGGTCGCCTGCTCGCCGGTGCTGGGCGCCCTGGGCGCCGTCGATCTTGCGCCCTCCTGGTTCGCCGAAGAGGATGCCTTGAGGTGCATCGCCCGCTCGTCCCGTCGGCGCCGCGCGGTGTCGGTGCTCTGCTGCGCTGGCTCACCTATGCCTCGCCGCAACGGTAACCGCCGCCGTGCTGCTGTTCGTGGTGGGCTACATCCTGGTGCGGGCGTGCCCGCGCTTACCCCGACCTGTTCCGTGGGAGTACACCTCCGGAGAACGTGTCGCTTCTGCCGGCGCTCGCCTCGACGGTCATCATGGCGCTGCTGGCTTTGGCGCTGGCGGTGCCCGTAGGCGTCGGCGCGGCCATCTACCTGGTGGAGTACGCCGCCGCGGCAGCCGCTTCGTGCGCCTGGTGCGTGACCGCCGAAACGCTGCAGGGCATTCCCTCCATCATCTACGGCCTGTTCGGCATGCTGTTCTTCGCGTGACGGCTTGCGGCTGGGGCCTCGCTTCTGTCCGGTGCCTGCACCTGGCCATCATGGTGCTGCCGGTCATCATGCGCACCACCGAAGAGGCGCTCATGGCAGTGCCCGATTCCTACCGCGAGGGGCGGCTTCGGCCTCGGTGCCGGGTCGTTTGCGCACGGTGGCCCGCTGCGTGCTGCCCTCGGCGGTGCCCGGTATCCTGGGCGGCGTCATTTTGGCCCTCGGCCGTTGCGTGGCGAGGTGGCGGCCCTGTTGTTCACCGCCGGCACCAGGTCCGCCATCCCCGACTTCGCGGCCAGGGCATCTTCGCCCTCTTCGACTCCACCCGCACTCTGGCCGTGCATGTACACCCTGGCCTGCGAGGGGCCTGCACGTGAACGAGGCCTACGCCACCTCGGTGGTGCTGCTGATCCTCGTTCTTTGTTGAACGCCGCCATGCGCGTGGTGGCACAGAAAATGGAAGTGAGCAAAGAAATGACGAGCTTTTTTGAAAGAACTCGCGAAAGAGACGAGCGTCCCCGCGGCAGCTGAGGTTCCAGAGGCCGCACCCGCTCCTGCGAAAATGGCCGTCGAGCATCTGAACCTGTTCTACGGCGATTTTCCAAGGTCCGCGCGATATCCGCCAACCTCACCTTCCCCGACCTGAAACCAGGTGACGGCGCTCATCGGCCCTTCCGGTTGCGGTAAGTCCACGCTGCTGAAGACGCTGAACCGCATGAACGATTTGGTGGAAGGCTGTCGCGTGGGAAGGCTCGGTGCTTCTGGACGGTGCCCGACGCCTACCGCACCCTGGATGCCACAGACCTGCGCAGGCGCGTGGTCATGGTGTTCCAGCAGCCCAACCCTTTCCAATGAGCATCTACGACAACGTCGCCTTCGGCCCCCGCAGCCATGGGTGCGTGCCAAGCCGACCTGGACGTCATCGTAGAGGAATCGCTGCGCGCGCCGCCATCTGGGACGAGCTGAAGGATCGTCTGAAGAAGAACGCGCTCGGCCTGTCCGGCGGCCAGCAGCAGCGCCTGTGCATCGCTCGTGCCCTGGCCGTGCAGCCCGAGGTGCTGCTGCTCGACGAGTCCACAAGCGCCCTCGATCCCATTTCCACGGCGAAGATCGAGGAGCTCATCGGCCAGCTGAAGGAGCGCTACACGGTGATCATGGTGACCCACAACATGCTGCAGGCCCTGCGCATTTCCGACAAGACAGCGTTCTTCCTGTTGGGCGAGGTGGTGGAAGCCGGCGACACCGACACCATCTTCTCTGCCCCCGATTACGACCCTCGTACCATTCCGACTACGTCGCCGGGCGCTTCAGGTAATTGCAACGCCGTACGATTTACTTTCATTTTACGTGGCTCTTACGGCGGCTGCTCAATGAGGCTTCATACTCCTTCCCGGCTGAGACAAGCGCGGGCCGCAAGGGCGCGACCCGCCGATGAGTGCGGCTCGCAAAGGGCGCGCTGTAAGAAGGAAGACGCGTAGGTGGAAGAATTGCTGCAAATCGGGCTGGGGCTGTTCGGTGGTTTGGCCTGTTCTGCTGGCATGAACCTCATGAGCACGGCAATCTGCAGGAGGCGGCTGGCGAGCGCATGCGCGCCATTCTGGCCGCCGTGACGAAACCCCTTCTTTCGGCGTTCTGGCCGGTGCACTGTA
>VOFB01002417.1_pt1 | contig 45309 bp, 37 predicted proteins | sample 5384141 | NCBI WGS metagenome assembly VOFB01 (sample SAMN12384721, study PRJNA508395) | human gut metagenome | isolation source: healthy gut A | host: Homo sapiens | reverse complement strand
TGTATATTACCATTCTCCAGTCCCGGACTTTCCGCCCGTTACAACTACATGAGATGCAGATGCTACTGATGATTGGATTACTCATAAGGTTCCCGGAATTACTGTTACATATTGAAAGTTGCCTGCAAGGCGGAGAGACTGTTTGTCTTGCGTTTTTTCTCATCCGTTGCGGCTGTTTTATGTATGAGATAAGGGGATGCGGGCAGATTCCTGTCTGCCCGGTATTCCTCCATGCTCATTCTCTTTATCATGGGAATGCCTGTCCATGCAAGCATGGGATTGACCTTCCAACCGTCCACGAAGTTTCCGGGATTCAGGCTGTCATGGCAGATGACTTCCCCTACGCATCCGTGTATGAGCATGTTGCATACGGTCATCAGGCAGCAGGTCCGGTTGATATCCTCCCCTATGAGGTAGTTTCCCGGATTCCGTGCATGATAGGCCAGCAGCCTTCCGCTTCCGCAGGTCGGGTCACCCATTCTCTGTCCGGTCTTTTTTTCTTCCGTTTGGGTGCACAGCACCATGAGGTCGCAGATATGTACCGGAGTGAAGAATTGTCCCCTGTGACTGCTGGGCACTTTTGGAAACCAGTGCCATATATAAATCCCCGAAAGGGTCATACCAGCTGGTATCATCCTTTATCCGGCTTGCCATGAGCCGTACCCACCCGGTGAGCATTTGCATGAATTTCATGTTCTGCTGCCGTTTGTATTTCCAGCTCTGCAGTGGGGGAGCACCGGGAGAAAATCCGTGGATGATATAGGTCAGTAAATCATTGAGTACATTGACAGGGTCGAGTCCGTTTGTGTAGGAGAAATCCGTTATCAGCTTTTCAAGCGGACGGACTGGGGGAGGAGTTTCGTATTTTGCCATTGTCATTTTTTTTTATAGACGGTTATTGTACGGTTATCATCGCAGGTTATTATTTTCACGGGGGACTCTCCGAGAAAGGATATGTGTATTTCGGCTTTTGTATTGTTCCATTCCTGTTCCGTGAGTAGCTTCCAGTTCATGTGGTATCCCCACAGGACGAGCGAGTTCCTGTATATTCCTGTGAAGAGTTTCCCGTGAAGTATCCTGACGAGCTTGTCCAGTTCCTCACGGGAATAGAGGGTGAATCCTTCGGACATATAGAAGAACTCGCCTTTGTTTTCCGGATCAGGCAGCCTGTTGATGAGATATTTGCTCCAGTGCCTGGTGGTATATCTGTCATATAGGGGTTCCGGCTCCGTATATTTCCATGAACGTACGAAGGCCATGAAATATACTTCTCCGTTGGCGCATTTTCCGGTATGTCCCCATGTCCTGAACTGTTTGAGCCTGCTGCCTGCCGGTTTCAGGAGGGCCTTTCCCGGATAAGTCCATATCCCTTCATGGACATTATAGCCGGTACCGGCGCCGTTCTCATAGCAGAATGGAACGCTCCCGGAAAGACAGATTTTTAAATGCCCGTTCCGTAGGTCCTCGATATGTGCCGAATGGAACCAGTCGCCGTTCCGGCAGGTATACTCTATGCTGTCACCGGCTACCGGTCCGATGTTCTTTTCCCGTTCCTGCCGGATTGTTGCAATGAGACGGTTTACCTTGTCCGTGTCACTCCGGTTTACCCGATACCCGCGGTTATGGAAACCGTTGAAGCATTGCAGGCTTTCCACTGTATAAAGGTCAGTAAATTCCATAGTGTTTTCGATTTTCACGGTATACTTCGATTTGTTTGCCCAACATGTCACAGAACTTCTGTCCGTTTTCACCTTCCCCCCTGAAATAAGCGATCATGTCCCAAAGGTTCCGGTTGAAAGAGTTCATCCACTTGTCGTAATAATGGCTGCCCTGCGTCTTGCCGAAGGTTTCTTCGAAAAGACTCCGGGTCAGCCCTTCCTCCTCATGGTGGTTGTACTGCCACAGGGAGATGAGCAATAACCGGCTATAGCTGAGTTCCATAAAATATATTTTTTGATATTCCTTTTTCGGTAGCCCTTGCGCATAGGGTCTCTTCTCTGATCCGGGTTTGGGTGTATTCTTCCAGATAACCGTTTTCTATGAGTTTCCGGTAGGCTTCCCGGACATATTGACAGGCGGGGCAATCACAGTCTAATCCCTCCGGATGCTCTTTTGTCGGTATATTGATTTCTGAAGCCACCGTCATGAGATTGTCGGTAACGGTCCACGGTTTCCTTCTGAAAAGGTCGAATATCTGATAGTATATGGTTGTCTTGTGTTGTTGCCGGTAATATTCGAGCTCCTCTTCCCTGGTGAAACTGAATACAAAATCAAGCAGGGCACATTTTATAAATCTGAATCTCCTGCTCTCCCCGAGCAGCAGGGTGACCACCCCGACCAGGTGTGTGGCATCACATTGGCCGGTGATCCAGCCATAATGCGAATACAGCCTTGTATTCCCTTTTGTTATCCTGCATCCTTTTCCTCTTTTTCCCATCTCTGCCGTATATCCGCCCGCGGTGAATATCTCCGCTATTTCCGCATATAGTTTCTTTTTCTTTCTGTATTCGTTCTTTTTCCCATACACATATCCCCAGTCAAGCTCGATCTCTATCCTGTAGATCAGATTCTTTACATATTCCGGGTCTGCGTACCCGAAGGCGTGCGTTCTGCCGCTCACCGGTCCCAGTATGAATCCTTCCGGTGTGTAGAGTTCAAGTACATGCAGCAGTTCTGCCAGCAGGGAGTCCGATTCCTTGCCTTGCCACCATGCCGCCTGCCGGTCTTCTTCCGCGTATGTGGGAAGAGAATGCATAAGTTGCACATATTCGGGAGTGTCCCGTATGATTTCCATTATCCGTGATACCGCTTCCGGCTTGTTTTCCAACCGGAAGAGTGTCGTTTCCGTATCCGCGTACAGTTTGTTCTGGGTTCTTTCATCCGTAATCATGACTGATTGATTTTAGTTATACATGAGCCTGTGTGAGACAGGCATTTTTATTTCTTGTCGGGTGTGTTGTCCGTTTGCCGGGGATTGCGGCAAGGCTTGGCGAAAGAAAATACCGGAGCGGAGCGAGGATGATTTTTTTCGGTCAACCAGTCCGCAGGACCGCCTTGCGCAATCCGCCCGACAAACGGCTATCTTTGCGGCAAGAAATGAGAATGCGTAATCCGTTTTGTTATTTCCGTATTTCGCATTGGTGCTTTTCGACTTTCTGATGCAGCCGTTTTTCAGCTTTCCGCACATTCTCCTTTTTTGTTTTGAGTTTGGCGACAGCCTTCTGAAGCATTTCGTCCGTCTGTTCGTCAAAGAAGAGGTTGTTCCGCCTTTGCCATGTGACATATTCCTTTATGGTCCGTTCCATTTTTGTAACCTGCGCTTTGGCGGACGCCAGTGAAGATAGGCAGGAACCGAATGAATAGTCTTCCCCGCTATGCCTGTCATACAGGTAGTATGTATACGTAACCTTTCCTCTGGGATACCGGCAGGTCAGTTTTGCCTTCCGCCATAGTATGACCCAGTCATATTTGTCCGCCACCCGGCGTGGCAGGTCGTACTTGAAGAGCGGGACCTTTTCACCCCGCTCCGTAACTCTGTAAAAGGAGATGATTACCCATTGTTCGATCTTCAACTCTTTTTCCGCTTTCGCCATGTCTTTGGCGTACTGCATCCATTCTTCCATATTCCGGAAATTTTAAGTGTGTATCTGCCATCCTTTGAAGGGGAGTCAGCTGTACGGCAAACGATTCATCCGGTGAACCGTGATAGAGAAGCCCTCCGACAATCCCTCTGCTGCCGTCCGGGTATCTTTGGGTGAATCCGAACGAATAGGGCGCCCAGTCGTGGTATAGCTCTATCTCACACGGGCGGTCCGGATTCTTTTCCCATGCTTTTAGGCGTTCCATGCAGTTCTGCAGTGAAGTGTCCCTGATTGATTCCGCATACTGTACTACCTGTTCATAGTACTCCTGGTTGCACATGATTTTCATGATATTCCGTTTTAATTGGTTAATAATGTTTCTTCTTTCTGCCTGTTCCTGCCTGTATTCCCGACAGTTTTGTATCCGGTTTCCCAGCTGGTGGAGTCGCACCAGTCCCTGCACATTCCGCATACTTCGGTTGCATAGGAATAACGTACCTGTGAATCTACAAATAATCTGTCCCTGACGAATGGAAACGTAATGTCCAAGGGCAGGCTGATGTGATGGCCGGAACCGTTGAAACTGTTGGCGACGGCTACGATGACATCCCCGTGGAAACGTATGGTCCTGAAATCATTTCCGTTGTCGTTTGTGACAAGTTCATTGAACCCGGCATTGAAATAAATACGTAGTTCACCGCCGTATGTGGCGTTATCCACCAGTTCTTCAATTAGTGTGTCAAACTGTCCTTTCTTCAGTTTCAGGGCGCGCCTGATTTTGTAGCAGGACATGGCTCTGGATTCTCTTCCTATATGCTCTTCTATTTCTATGCCGGGAGAGTAGAATATATTGATGGCGGAGGAATTCTTAATAAGGGAGTCGATCGGATCGGTATCGTTTCTCTGGCGGATCAGCTCCGTGATTTCGTTATAATACTTTTCAAACTCTTCCTGTCTTCCCTCTATGACCATCGTTTCTTTGATTTCATCGAGTATCCGGAGAAGATTATCCGCTTCCTGCTCACGATAACGTTCGAGGACTCTTTCATAGAGCTTCTTCAGGCTGTTTTCTCGTATGCACCGGTCCTGCAGGTCCTCGTACTCATCCAGGTTCTCCCGGTAGTCCGCATGATACAGGCTGACCGACTGGGGAACATAATCTTTCCATGATTTTGTATTCTTCATGACGGTTGTATTTTTTGTAGGATTGTTTTTATTCAGATGGTATTTTCTCTCTTGACGGTTCGGAGCCTGTGCAGGACGTTCAGGAACAGTTCCCGGTCATAAATCCGGTAGAAGAAGGTCTCTCCGGTTTCCTTGACGGTTCCGATAAATGAGACGGAATCACGACATAAAGGAAACTGGAAGAAAGCTCCGTTTGCTACTATGGTGTATCTTTTCTTCTCCACTTCATCCAGAAATGTTTCCATGTCATCATGGCTGCCATATCCGGAGAAATACAGGAAATGATGTCTCCTCAGGCTGATCAGTATGTTTGCCATGTCTTTTCTGGCTTTGCGGATGTCCCCGCCGTCATTCTGTCCGGTCACCATGTTGCAGATGAAACGTTCCCTGTTTTCCTTGTCGGTGAATGAATAGGGAATGGTGATAATCTCCTGCTTGTCTTTGCCTGTAATTCTTTCCGCTTTTCCTTTGGTGATTTTACCCTTGAATGTGATGTTGCGGTAATGCTCGTTCATTTGCCGTTCCAGCTCGGTCTGTGGCGTCATGACCGGACGCAGTCCCCGGAAAAAACGCTTTCCGATGGTGAAACAGAACATATACAGGCTCCCGTGATAGGGCTCACCGAGAAAAAATGAATGATGTTTCAGACGGATGGGAGGCAGCTCATTCATATAGTTATAATAGTCCTCTTCCGTTATCTCATGAAAGGGGCGGCATAATGATCTGTCATAAATACGTGACTTTTTGTGTATGGTATTTCTTGTTACCGCAATCAGAAAAGGATTGTTTTCCTGTTTCTTGAGTTCTTCCAGTGTGCTGCCGTCGTAGTCACAGTGTATGCCGTCCGACATGGATGTGATACAGCTTCCGCGAAAACAGCGGGAGTCAATGACAAATTTGAGATGTTCTTTTTTCATGGTCAGATATTTTGGAGGTTTAAGATTCTCTTTGCTGCAGACACTGCATTCGGATTGAGTTGCCGCTGCCATGCCCTGTTCTTGGGTGACCAATGGAAACCGGATGATTTGAGTTCCCGGCGTTTGCTCTCTTCCGGTATTTTGTTGAAAAGAATCTGCAGACGGCTTTCCTGATAGTTCCAGACGAGGGTTCCTCCCTCAAATGTTACTTCCCTGTTCTCCTGCTCTCTGGTTACCTTTAATTTTTCCCGCATCCGTCTGGCCGCTTCAGGGAGCTGGAAGAAACGGTGTCGTGGTGTGATGACAGGCTTTTTTACACCGGCATTGTATTCGGAAATGAAATCGATAGCCCTCTGTACAATCTCCACCTCACCATGGCCTGCAAATGTGCTGACCTTGTTGAAAATACTGCTTACAAAGAGTGCCCGGTTATATCCTCTGGCTTTTCCCGTATCAATTTCATGGATCGTGTCCGCACTGCTTGCAATGTCACGTTTCAGCCTGTGCCATGTTTCCTCCCGTTTCTCTTCTTCGGGTCTGTTTCTTTCCATGAGCAGTTGCATGGCTTTTAGAAATTTCTCACGCCATTGTAGGAATTCGTCGTATCTGTTCTGATAGCTATTTTGTGCCTTTTTATTCCTTTGGAAGTTGAATCCGCTCCGCCCTGTCACCATCGGGTTTGCGCAGTGTGATAGGCTGTGGAATAAAACGGATATTTTACTTTTGTAAGTATTGATGTAATCCTCTCTTTTTGCCTCCGGTATTTTCTTCAGGTCCTCATGGAGCTGTTTCTCATATCCTATGATGTCTGTTTCAGCTCTCGCTTCCGGATCATGGGAATTCCAGCGGTGGGCATTGACGGCGATTTCTTCCAGTTCTTCCAGATAACCGGGATACTTGAATTCTACTGCTTCCCAGTTCTTGAAGTCGGCAGGATGCAGTTCCTTTTCTTCACCGTTTTCCGTATAGGTATGGATATACATGTGCATACCTGTGCTTTTCTTACGGAAATGGAAGGCGACCGCATCCCTGCTTGTTCCGATCTGCCGGATGGATTTTACGCGGTGTGCATTTGTTTCTGTAAGCGGAGTGATTGTCCGGTTACCACTACTTTCTACAAGGTTCATTACTCGTTCTTCGTGAACCTGCATTTCTGTTATTTCAGCCATACTTAAATGATTTAAATTAGACATCACCGGCTCCGTGGAGCCAGTATTTCGATTTCTTACTTGCCTGGTTGTTCGTGTCCGGGATTGTGCAAGGCTTGGCAGGAAAAATACCGGAGCGTAGCGAGGATGATTTTTGCTTGCCAACCAGCCCATAGGGCCGCCTTGTCCAATCCGCAGGACACGGACTATTTTTGCAGGTAAGAAGTTGAAATATAAAATCTGGTATGGGGTGACCTGAAAATAGCAACAGTATTACATTGGATATATCTTTATTGAGTAGTTTAACTATGTGGCTTTATAAATAAGATATCATAGTATTGATTTATACTAAAAGTTTGTTGGTTACAGATTCTATGTGATATCGTTTTACAGTAGTTTTGTGTTTTTCAAAGTAACGGATTGGATTTATAAAATATCTTTTTAGAGGATTGTTCCACTTTTATTTCTCTTTCAAGAACAAGGAACAAATAAGTAACTGAACCTTTTCCAAAATTTGCTTTTTTGTGTTTTAGTGGTTAAGACAGCCAAAGCTACTATATGACATAATTGTATCAGTTAGAATTATGTTTAATTTTTAATTTACGCTTTTAGGTTTACTGTTTCGGACCCTAATGCCCTCCTATATTTCGATAAAGAGCATCGTTAGAATGACAGGTCATTCGAATACCAACAGCATACAGGTTTATGCGTAAGAAGATATCTTCAGATAGGAATTGACTGTTAGAAAAGAAATGGAAACGCTATCAGAAATGTCTGCTTCAGAAAAAAATACACCCCAGCAGAATATCAAAGATTCTTGTTTACATGCTTACTATCCATTATGTATAGTCAGAGTAGTAAACGAAACAGCATAATGTTGGCAAAAGAAAGATTATCTCCGAAGAAAATGAAAAATATTTTAGTTTGGCGTTTGGGGGTATTCTAGTAAAACACTATGTTTGTAGTGACAATGTAAATAATCTATTTTACTATATGACAATAAAAAATAAACAAGCTTTCGTTATTGGCAATGTAAGTAACAGAGCATCTTATAATTAAGGTAAATGTCAATAGAAGGTCAAAGAAGACAAGAAGGAAGTGAGCCCAATATAATTCGCGATCGTTAGGTAAAAAATCAGACCAGTGAATAGAACGGACCATACAAAATGATAGTGGTTGGTTTATTGCCGAGTTTCTCCACTAAATCAGCTTGCCGGCGTTTCTCGAGAATTATACTATTGGTTTCTATTTTATTTGAGAATATTCTGCAGGACGATGGCAGCAATATACTTCTGTTAAAAATATTATTATCTAGTCAGATGAAAAGATTGACAATTATTTTATTAATATAATAAACCTATAGATATATATTATGATGGATTTTAGAAAAAAATTTCAAGATATTCTGGAAAGTTCTTATATTACATGTCAGGTAAATGAGACATCCGCATGGCATGATATTTATAAATTGCTCCTTCCCAATATACCGGAAAAGCTTTTTCGATATCGTAGAATGGATAAGTCCGGCTATTCTATTAAATCGTTTAGGGAGGGGACTATTTCATTATGCCATGCAGGGATGTTTCCAGATAAATATGATTCATATTTGTATATAAATCAGGATAAGATTCGAGAAGATTTAAAAAGGGCATTAAAGGATGCATTACGTATATGTCTTTTTCATATAACACATAAATCCCCTAATATAAGAACAGAGAAAGCAACCCAGATATGTTACTACAGAGAATGCGGATATACGGACGAGCAGATCATAGACAAGATCCTTGAAGAGGAGTATGTTGGATTTGTTGACAATATTGAGTCTGCCATAAAAAGCCGGGAGGCCCGTTTTCGCAATCCTCAGAATAGTGCTAAAATAGCTTGTTTTACAGAAAATGTGCAGTCAAAGTATATGTGGGACAGGTATGCTGACGGATATAAAGGCTTTGCACTGGAATATGATCTTAGAAACTGTGTTTTTAAATATAATAAATTGGAAATGAATGTAAATCTCTTTCCTGTTATATACACTGATCTGCGACCTGATGTCACGTTGGATGAAGGAAATATCCATACATATGAATATTTCAAACAGATCGGAGACAAGAATTGGCTTAATTACTTGAATTCTATAATCTCTGTTAATCAGTTGTATTGGTACAAGGCCTATCTATATAAAGATCAAAAAGAATACGAACATGAACACGAATGGAGAATGCTTTACTATAATCTTGAAAATGAAGAGGACTATGCCTCAATTCCAGACACAGGATGTTTAAAGGCAATATATTATGGGCCGGATATAGCAAAAAAGACAAGGAAAAACTACACAGAATAGCTGTAAAAAGGGATTGAAGGAATATGATGTGAATCTTGATGCAGAAAGCCGTAAATATGATCTGAAAGTAACCATGTTCCAATAGCTGGTGAGGTCAGTGAATATAAAGCCTGTCAAATTTTGCGGAGAAACTAAAAAATACAATATGATATAAAAAATATGTTTTGATGGCATTGTGAAATTAGATACCATTTTTATTATTGATTTATAATTGATTAAATCAAGAAAGTCTTGCATATCTCGCTTGTAGAACATATATTTACATTACGGAAATCATTCTTTGATTCAATACAAGGTAAAACTGAATATTGTAATTTGATCATTTCTAAATTGTTACTTATTGTCTATAAAGTAAAAAATAACTGTTTTATTTTCAATGAGATATGAAAAATGTTTTGTTTGGCAATATGTGTCTTCAGGTGCTTCTTTATTTCGTATAAATCGGCTATTTCTTTCAAATAATTGTTTATATGTTGGTGATAGGCAGACAGAGGTTCTTTGGGGATTTATAGAATGATTTTCGAGTTTTCTTTCAGTTATGTTTCTATCGTTGAATGGTCATTAAATTTATGAGATGACGTTTTTTATAAAAAGTAGAATGAAATGGATTTTAGATTTTGTACCATTGCTGGGCACTTAGTCCCAGCTGATTTTCAATTGTTTATAATTTAGTTCTTTGACATTTTTGTAATCGTGTTCAGTAAGTATCTCTTTTACAGGTGTTCTATCCAGTAGAGATACGCCAAGAATCTGTAGTATTTCGTAGATTGGCCGTTCAACTTTCAATTTGTTAGCAACAACTGCTACCAGAGAGTAAGTGATGATTGCACAATAGACTTGTATTTTGACAGCGTTCATTGTTGTACCCCAGAATGATTTGATTCTTAGATGTTGCTTTATCCATTTAAAGAACATTTCCACCATCCATCTCTTCTTATACAGAAGTGCTATTTCGGTGGCTTCCAGTTCGAAGTTATTGGTAATGAAAACGAGTTCCCGGTTCTGTTCAGTATCATAGAAAGTAACCTTTCTAATCTTATCCGGATAATCCTTCAATGACTTGGGTGTAACCAACTTGCCAATTTGGTCAGAACGTACTCCTGTCTGCTTATCAACCTTATTTGAGTACATTCGCCGAAACAGTAGATTATCTTTGCCCCGTACAACAAACCATGCTTCAGATTGGTCTATACGGTATAAACGAGAAAAGTCTACGTATCCTCTGTCGAAAATATAAAAGCTTCCGCTTTCGTAATGAAGCCAATCCATAGCATTGACATCATGTAGCTTAGCCGGGGTTATCAGCATAAAACTAGGAACATAAGTCTTCACATCATATAAAGTATGCAGCTTGATGCCACCTTTATGTTTTCGGAATTCGGCCCACCAAAAGACACTTAAACATAGGTCGATGGTAGAAGAATCAAAAGCATATACATTACCCTCAATGGCTATCTCGAAATCATCCTTATAATAACTCTTACGAGCATTCTCGATGAGCAGATAAGCAAATTCTTCAAAGATTTTGCAATTTCGATTCCTGTTTGCTTTTCCCAGATTCGTGCGACTGACAGTGGAGCCAAAACCTAAGTGATAGCATTTGGACTGATGTGCCTCCAGGGCTAACATCAAATCCCGCATACTGTCCCGTGCGGTAAGTTGACCAAATATCATGTAGAGCATTTGATTCCAACAGGTGAAGCTCTTCACATACTTGTTGCCACAATACTTGGCAGTAATACTATCGAACTGTCTACGAGGGAGAAAATCTGTAAGTTGAGAGAAGATATATTTGCCTTGATTCATCATTTATAGCTTTTGGGCAAAGCTAAAAAACGAAAGTCAATTCAAATCGTCACGCAACCACAATCTTCTGAAAACACGATATACAAAACATTTCAAAGAACAATTTTTTATTTTTAGTGCCCACTAGTGATTTTGTACGATAAAATCCATTGATATGTCGCTTTTATGCATTATTTTTGGCAATAAATAAGAGTAGGAGTTATTTGAAGTATAGAGAATCTAAATGTCTGTGCTATAACTAATTTGTAGCTGTTTTATGGATAACAATGATAAATCTACACATTATTAGTTTCTTTTTATCTTCGCACTTAAAAATATGATTTCTATATGAAAATAGAATTAGAGACTTTGATATCAGAGTGTATCGTATACGATTTCAAGTTGATACTTGAAAAGATGAAATTCAATACTTGTCGATCTAATGGCTCAGTTGGATTACATGGAAAAGCGATAGGAGAAAAGATAAAGAATAAATGTAAAGAAGATGAATTATGAAATGCTATTTTCGTTCATTTGATGCAGGTATTGGTGATTGTAATATTATTCGTCTTGTAAAGGATGAAGGGGAGCAATATGTGATTATGGTAGATTGTGGTAGCTACACTGAACCCTTGAAAGAATACTTGCAAAACGCACTACACAATCATATAGATCTATTGATAGCCACTCACATAGATGGCGACCACATACAAGGGATAGCTACTATGCTAAAAAAGCACGAAGGTCTAACTGTAGGAGAAATATGGTATAACTGTTATAAACGGACAAAAGGTGCAGAATATATGGAACTTAATGATCAGCAGAAAGCAATCCTAAAGCAAATACAAAAGGCATTGCCCGTAGAGTTTGATGCTATCAACTACCGAGAAGTCACTGCAACACAAGGAAAAACACTTGCTCAAACTATCCTTTGCAATGAGAAATTTAAAAGAGTGTGGAAAACGGAATATATCACGTGTAATACAGAAGACTTTGATATACCCGGAGGTTTTGGAAAGATTGTTTTTCTTGCCCCCAAGCAAGAAGCACTAAAAGCTATTGAGAATAAATTCAAGGAAGCTTTTGATAAGTATTTCATGCAGGCTTGGAATGAAAGTATAGAGAATGTTGAGGAATTACAAGAACTGCTGATAAGGTTAGTAGATGCCTACCAAGATAAGTTTGGAGGCAAGCAGATTTCTGCCAAGAATAAACCTGTCTATAATGTGGCATTTGTGAGGAAGCAAGCCAAGGAAGAGGGCGCCGATGACTCTGACACCAACTGTTCGTCTATAGCGTTTATGTTGGAATGTGGTGAACATAGGATAGCGATGCTTGGTGATGCTTTTGCCGATATTATTGAGGAAACCATTGACAACAAATACAAAGACCAAGCAAAACCTATGGAGTGTGATGCCATTAAAGTGTCACACCATGGAAGTAATGGAAATAGCAGTAAAACTTTGCTTGACCGCATCAATTCACATATATATTTCATACCCGGAGGAAAGGGGGAAAAGTATCCCGCATGGGGAACGCTTGGAAGAATAGCAGAAAAACATAAAGACGATCAAGCAAAACTGATAGTTTTCAGCCGCCAGTGTACAATTACGGAAAAGATGAATGGATTAAACGAGGAAGTAAAACGCGAATTAGGCGTAGAAACTATCATTACTGAGCAAGAGTATGAGTTATTTGAATGGTAAAACAGTAGAAACACTAGTAGTGCCTGTACGCTGCGAATCGGAGCAGGGAACGGCCTTTTTTATCAGCGATACACAGCTGCTAACAGCTCGCCATGTGGTGAAAGCCCATTTCCAAAGTGTGGCGGCACCTGCCGCTATTTATATCAATGTGGCTGGACAATCCCTGCTGTGTATGGGAGAAGAACTGTCAATTCCAGGAAACGCTATTGATTTAGCATTGCTGACCGTAGTACCAGAAGCAGACTATCATGCAACAGAGTATATGACCTTATTGTGTGACGTGTATGTGAAGAACATGCCCTTTCGTGTATATGGCTATCCACAAGAAATGGCCATGGGATGTAATCTCGTGGATTTGGAGGTGAGGAACCGACTTGAGATAGAAGGGGGTGTATGGAACAACCGCACCCTGATACGTGATGATAAACTGACTCTACACAATTTCGATGGTTTGTCTGGTTCACCCGTGGTCAGCATGTCTGGCAGGGTGACAGGCATTATTGTCCTTCAGATAAATGAGACGCTGAGCTACCTATCGGTATCAAAGGCTAAAGAACATCTTGACAATAAAGGCATTCGTTATGATATCGACTGGGTTACAGACGATATTACCACTATGGGTATTGGTCGTAGCTATCAGCTTTGCAAAGATGCTGTGGCTACGGTTCATGGCAGATATATGCCCAAGTTGCATCAAGAGAATAGGGACTTAGAAAAGACACTTGATAATATTTCGGATAAGCAGCAATTAGAAGAAAGTGCTAAGAAGGCAGCGACGTTGTCAGAATGTATCAGTAAACTTCCTGACCATATGAAAGAGATGATTCAAAACAAGCTGAAAATATGGCTAGATCTGGATATTGATATGTTGATGGCCAATGGTTGTAGCATTCTGAAACGCTGCTATGATTATATAGAAAGTGAGCATCCTTTCAGGTCTGGAGGGTACAGTGACAAAGTAAGGAAACTGAATGAAATTGTCTATGAACTGAAAGAAGAAGATTTTGAACGACTTAGATTTACTGAAACAAAGAACCTTTGTTTGATAGGGAAAGCGGGTTCCGGCAAGACACATTGTTTATGTGAATATGCCCTAAAGAATCAGACCAAGACAAATATATATCTTTTCTTTGGAACGGACTTCCAAGCTTATCAGTCTGCTATCAGCTATATTCGAGACATGGTTTGTCAGGAGATGAGTTTCGCGGATTTCAATCAAGAGTTGAAGAACCGTGGTCGCTATGCTGTGATAGTGATAGATGCTATCAATGAAGGTTTAGGATGTAGCTACTGGAATAATCATCTTGGTGCATTACGCGTGGAACTGGAAAACTATGACCATATTCGACTCATTATTTCCGTTAGGATACCTTTCGATAAAGAGATGAATGACCTTTTGGAAAGTAAGAAGTGGCACATACAAATAATAGAGGGATTTGTGAATAAGGCTAAAGCTATTGATGATTACTTTGAAGAGTATGGTATTGATCAACATTACCGAAACCATCGGATAGAAGCGTTCAAGAACCCGCTGTTCCTGAAGATATTCTGTGAGACCTTCCATTCACTAACAGAAGATGAAAGACGCCACGTCAACAAGCAGATGCTGTACAAAAGGTATGTGGCCAAAAAGAATGAAAAGGTGACGGATCTGGTGGATGAAGACCCAGAACTGAATATTGCAGATAAATATTTGTCAAAGTTGGCTAACTATAGCGTTTTTTATGACCATTTTAACCCTATAACACGGCGCAAAGCTCGCCTATACGGACAACGCATGGCTCCGTACAGGCTGTGGGAAAAAGACCTGCTGCACGCGTGCCTGACAGCCAATCTGCTTTTAGATGACCGTTCACATACAGGTGAACCCGCAGTGATGTTTGAATATGAAAACTTAGGTGACTACTACAAGGCAGGTGAGCTGTTGCAGTCGAAGATGGATGTGAAGGGACTATTGCGGTGGATAGATGACGAGAGAAAGTATTTAGAGCGGAATACTACAGTGCCGTCCGAGAAATTCAGGACAGCAGTCAAAGCTTTGTTTGACTGCTGGTATCATAAAAAACTGGAAGTTTATGACGAGAGGTTGATACAGAAAGGAGGTCCGTTGTATGAATTCTATTATGACTTCCTAATGGAGTTGGATATAACCGAGGAACAGCTTATATCAATTTTACAGCGGCTTGACAACGATAAGGTCAATCCCTTACGTCTTGTACAAAAATTCGGTGAGGTAACATTGGATGAGGCTTTACAGATACACGAGAAGTTGAAAACTTACCCAACAGTGGGTCGCAGAGACCTGATGTGGACACGCTATGTCAACCGGATGTACGAAATGTATGGCGATAAATATATAGGAGAGGTGCCTCTGGAACAAGATTACACATTAGAGGTGAGTGATGGCGAGAGGGAATATCTGATATGCATTACATGGATGCTCAGTTCTTCGCACCCCAAGTTCAGAGCGATTATCATCAGGAAGCTCAGAAAGATACTCCAGATACATCAGACGCTAATTTTATGGCTGATAAGATTGTTTGAGAATGTCAATGACCCATATGTGTTAGGCGGACTATATTGTGCTGTCTGCGGTGTAGTGCTACCTTCCCGGGATAAAGAACTGACCGCTGCTATTGCATGCTGTATATTCTATCTCTATTATGAGCATGAAGAGACAGTGCCACAAGATTTAATAGTTCGTCAATGGACATTGAAAATTATAGAGCGAGCATACTATCTGGATGAAGCATGTGACTATTGGAAACGCATCAGGACACCATTCAAACCACAACCTATAGATGAAAGTGCCATTCCTGAATACCATCATATAACGCAAGGTTATTTTGGCCTGCAACAGGGGTCAATCAAGATGTATAACTCTCTGTTCAGTTTAGAGGACTTTAATCGTTATATCATTGGAACTAACAACGGACATTTCAGCAATGATTATTTCCTATTAACAGAAGGTGGAAAGTACCAAGGTATTCTTCTTCATAATATTATGGCAGAAATGGCCTATTATATTATGCAGGTGTTTGATTGGAATGACAAGTTAGGTTATCTGGATAATGGGAAGTACTCGCCTGACAGATCGCATAATAACCAGGAAAGAATAGGAAAAAAGTTCCAATGGTTGGCATGGCATAGGGTGAATGCCCGTATGATGGATGCTTGTTGTACTTCGAAAGAACAATACTACTACAGCGACGAAGCAGAGGAGAAAGATTTGATACCTAACCCCTATCCGTGGAACACTGCAGAAATATCCCGTTTTGACCCAACACTTGATGTGGAACAGAAGTACGAACCTGAAGCGGGATTGATAGGAATAGAAATACAGCCAATTAAAGGCAAGGAAGAAGAAGACTGGATAAACAAGAATGAGTACTTACCAGACTTCAGATGCATGGCTAAGCTTCAGGATGGTCCAGAGTATGTGATGCTGATGGGTTATGATACCTCCAAGGAAGATGAGAAAGAGACATTTTTGTTTAGCAATGCGGGTTTTGTGAAACAAGAAGATGCTGAGAAGTTTGCTGATTGGGCAAAGAATCAGAATTTTTATGGACGATGGATGCCAGAGCGTCGTGGTATGATAGAATTCCTATGGAATGATTATCCCTGGGCTGATGTGTATAAGTCGTCAATCGAACATGAAGTGTGGTCTCGTTCGCATGATTGTCCTTGCGATATGCAGTTGTCGTATGAAGCACAACTTCAAGAAGACTGGGAAGGAATAGGTAGAGAAAATGAGTTTCTGAGTACTGCATATATGCCCTGTGCAGAAATGATGGACCAGATGGGGCTTTATTGTTCAGAGATAAGAGGCGTGATAAAGGCTACAGACGGTAGCGTGGCGGCTTTAAATACAGGGCATGGTAATTGCATTAATGGTCTTTTCGTACGGAGAGATATATTGAATGATTATTTAAAGCGTAATGGTTACGTGATGTTTTACTATGTGCTGGGTGAAAAGGTTCTTAGAATTGGTGAAATGAACTCCATTATGAAAGACCTTTCAGCGGCATACCAGTTTCAGCCCGAACATGAGGCTCTTGTTATACAACCTATGAGAATAATAGAGAGAGTTGCGTTGAAGAAGAAAAATGATGAAGAGCGGTTGATATCACACGAAATGGCTGATACGGATTTTGGAGAATTACTTAAGGCAATATCGGAAGATAAGAATGAAGATGAGTAATGTGTGTTGCTATGTTTGTTAGATGAAATATATTGCCGTTTTTTCCTGATGAATTTATCAAGGTAGTTGATTTCTTGAATGAAAATGTGGTTTCAGGTGAATTTAATAACATATTCTTTACTTGATTATCCAATATAGAATAACTATCTTTATCATGTTGTAATAAGGTAAATCTTATTGGAAACACATAGAATCTATTTAGGTGCAAAATTGAAGAAGATTGAAAAATACAACTTACGGGATACTATATACTGTTTTTAGTTCCGATAGTTTCGTATGGATCAGAGTTATAAGAGTTTGAAAAGTATACCCTTTCGAACTCTTATAATAACATGCCGTAGATAATTTATTGTGTTAATCGTTTCTTGACATTGAGCATGGATTTTTTTAGACTGGCATTCATGACTCGGGCATAATGTTGGGTCATTCGCGTGGAAGCATGTCCAAGCATAACTGATACGTCCTGTAGGGGAACATTGTTAGCGAGCGTAATGGTAGTTCCGAATGTATGCCGAGCAGTATGAGTGGTGATATTTTTCTTAATCCCGCAGAAATCTGCTATTTCTTTGAGATAGCTGTTCATTTTCTGATTACAGGGAACTGGGAGGCAACATCCTTTTTTGATGCAGACAGGATTATTTTCATACTTCTTTAATATGGCAAGCGGAACGGGAAGTAGAGGGATATTACAGATTGAAGATGCTCTACGCCGGTGTACTAATTTGATTCTTCCTTTTCTGATCCACCAGTCCCCATTATTATCCTGCACCAGATCTTCTTTTCTAAGTGTGGACACATCGGCAAATGCCAGACCGGTGAATGAGGCAAAAATGAAAATATCCCGTACCAGAGCCAGCCGTGGTATAGTGAATTCTTTATTCATAATGGTCTGTAATTCGTCATATGTAAGGAATACAGGATCTGTTTCATCCTGTTCCATTTTATATCCGTAAAACGCATCTTTCTTCATCCATCCTTTAGCCAGTGCCATATTTGTGATCTTTTTGAAACATTTCATATAGCGGACAATGGTGTTACGGCACAAACCAGCTTCTGTTTTTAGATGCATATCAAAGGCTTTTATGAATTCCGGAGTGAGTTCATGGAAAGTAATATCTTTTTGTCATAAAATGTGGGAATGGAATTTTCGAGTTTTTTCAGTACATTTTTGTAACGGTTGATGGTCACTGGTGCATAGTCAATATTCACAACTTTCTCCATATCCTTGATTTCTTGTCGTATTGTTCCAAGCAGGGTACGCATTTCCGTATCCTTGCCGAATACACGTTTTAGTATTAAGGAGGGAGTGGATATTGCCTGCTCCAGTATAAGTTCTTTATACTTTTCCAATGCTCGCGTGGCTAATTCGGATAAATAACTGTTGAGTTCATTGGAAACCCGGTCTTTTCCTTTACTGCATCCTCTGGCTGCATTCCACAGTTTGAGAGGAACGCTTCTTTGGATTCGTGTTTCCTCATATTGGCCGTTAATTGTGATCCGCATTAGGATAGGTGCTTCACCATTTTTTAATAATTTCGTTTTGAGAACGAAAAACAGAATCTTCATTGTTCCTTGTTTCATAACTTTTTTTCTTTAAGTTGGTAAATACAATTAGTTATTCCGTCAACTTGAAAGATGAATTGGAAGTTGGGTAAAAGTTAAAATCGGTGGCTTTTTTGTGAATGTGAGCTGAGAAACCACCGTTTTTTTAGTTTTAAGATTCCCTCTGTTTCCTGTCACATTCTATTTGCTAGCAAAGAAAGAACCTTTTTAGCTTTTCTTTTTTCCATTATTTCCATTACATTCAAGCAGGTATGCAAAAGTATGTTTTTGCTCCTGAAAATTATTATCGCAAATGATTGTAAATTAGTGAAATATAATACAATCGGTGGTTTTTTGAAGGGACTCTGAAAAAGCCACCGAATAGGACATTTCCAGATACTCAAATCGGCAAGAAATTGCGTGTTGGAGTATAAAAGAAAACCCATTGAAATGACTGTATTTCAATGGGTTTCGAGAAATTAACCGAATCGTTAGTGGTGCCACCAGGAATCGAACCGGGGACACAAGGATTTTCAGTCCTTTGCTCTACCAACTGAGCTATGGCACCTTTCTCGTTTGCGGGTGCAAAGATAAGTATATTTTTTAATACCGCAATAACTTAAAGGGAAATTTTTACCAATTTCTGACTCGTGGAAATATAAATGCATTTTTGTTAGAATAAATATGTAGATAAACAGCTATTTATGCGACATATTTTATAAATTTACGCACTGAAACGATCAAAACAATATAAACACTCTATTACTATGTCATCACTGGCGATTATTGTTATAATAGTTTTGTTAGCTGCCTTCATCTATATGTGGGCAAAGTGCCAGTCACTCCAGAAAGAGGTGCATTCGAAGGAAAACAAAGAGAATGAACTTAAAAAGTTGGCTCTGGTTTTGCAGAACATCAATGCTTACTTCTTATTGATTGACAAGGATTTTGTGGTTTGTGACACCAATTATTATTCTTTAAACCGTCTTCCGATTCAGGTAGGTGGAGTTACCAAAAGAGTCGGGGATTTGCTGCATTGTAGAAATGCGATTGCAGCCGGTGAATGTGGCCAGCATGAACAATGCAAACTATGTTGTATCCGTGCGTCTATCGGAAAAGCTTTTTACAAGAAAGCAAGTTTTAAAAATCTGGAAGCTTCCATGAAGTTATTAAGTGAGGATGAAACGAAAGTGACTCCTTGCGATGTATCGGTATCGGGTACTTATTTGAATATTCATGGTGAAGATTATATGGTGTTGACTGTTTATGATGTGACGGAGCTGAAAAATGCGCAAAGGCTGCTGTCTATTGAAAGAGAACATTCCATTTCTGCAGATAAATTGAAATCTGCCTTTCTTGCTAATATGAGTCACGAGATACGTACACCGCTAAATGCGATTGTCGGATTTTCAGGTTTGATGGTATCAGCTTCCAGTGAAGAGGAACGGAAAATGTATGCTGATGTTATTGCAGAGAATAATGAACGCTTGTTGCGCCTGGTGAATGATATTTTCGATCTTTCTCAAATAGAATCGGGAACAGTAGATTTTGTTTATACGGAGTTTGATGCCAATGATTTACTAAGAGAGTTGGAGGGAATTTTTAAAACGAAATTGAATAACTCGTCGGTGGAATTGGTTTGCGAGGCACACATACAACCTATTATGATGTATTCCGAACGGGAACGTATCATCCAGGTATTGTCCAACCTGTTGCATAATGCAATGAAATTCACCGAATCGGGTGAAATTCGTTTGGGTTGCAGCCTGAAAGGAACGGAAGAGGTTTGCTTTGTTGTGTCCGATACAGGCATTGGCATACCGAAAGAGGAACAGAAAAAAATATTCTCACATTTCATAAAACTTGATCGTGAAATGCAGGGGACAGGGCTTGGACTGACTCTTTCGCAAACGATCATCCAAAATCTGGGTGGAAATCTTGAACTTGATTCGGAAATTAACCGGGGATCTACTTTCAGCTTTGTGTTGCCACAGGTGGTAAAGCCGGAACTGATAAAGGCATAGGTAATAAAGTAAGATTCTTCGATCGATAGACATTGTTTCGGTTAAATGGCGATTGGTATACTTATAAATAAGAGGGACTGCAAAAATCCCTAAAATAAATTACCCTCACTACAACCGTGAAGTGCATCCCAAAGGTTTTATAACCGACTAAAGGGGAGTACTTCACTGTAGTGAGGGTAATTTTATAAGTTCAAAGCTGTTTGAATAGCCTCTTACTTTTTTGTGAACAGGATGAACACTTAGTCTTTACGACTTAGGTGCATCCTTATCTTTGTCTCCGGTTCCCGGAGATGCTTTGCCGGAAGTAGAATTTCCGCCGGATGTAGCAGAACCGCTGCTTGATGGAGTAGTACCTGAAGCGGTGGCACCAGAGGATGCCGCATCAGGAGCTGCCGCATTAGAAACGGTTGCATCAGGCTTAGCTGTACTTGTCCCGGTTGCTCCTCCTCCTGTATGTGCAGAAGTTGCGGTAGGACGGGCAGCATTAGTGTTACTTGCACTGACATTGACAGTGGCAGGTTGAGCTTGAACTTCCCAGTGGAACGGTTCGAAATTGGAGTTTGGATCTACCCAAGATGGTTTCTTGGAAGCATAGATAATAAACGGAGCAATAACAACGATAATGGCGCCGATAATCAGTACGGAGAACCAAACAGTGTTGCTACCTGTAGAGATCTGGCTGGGCGGGATGAAGCTGAGGATAAAGGCAAGCAATGATCCGCAGAAACCAAGACCGCCAACAAACCACATCAAACCGTTACCTGACTTACCGATACGGAACGGACGGTTGAGTTTCTTCATCTTATAACGCAATGCGATAGCTCCTGAGAACATCAACAAATACATAATCAGATAAAGAATTACTGTCAACTGTGACAGAATCTGATAGAAGCTCTGTACGGAAGGCATAACGACGAACAACAGACTTAATACAGTTACAGCGATACCTTGTACGAACAGGATATTCTTCTGTACACCCAGTTTGTTTGTTTTCTGGAAGAACGGAGGCATATACCCCGCTTTACCTACGGCAAATATACCTTTTGACGGACCGGCAACCCATGTTAATACACCTGCCAGTACACCAAATGCAAGAGCGACAGCAATGATTGGTGACAACCAGGAAGCATGAATATATCTGAAATAGTTGTCGAAGCCGACGAGTAGACTTTGAGTCAGGTTGATATCTTTTGCAGGGATAATCACACCTAATGCAAAAGTACCCAGAACGAAGATCAACACTGTGATAAGTGCACCGATGAATACGGCTTTCGGATAGTTTTTGGAAGGGTTCTCTACGTCTTTTACGTGGATACCACCCATTTCCATACCGGCATAAAATAAGAAGATACTGGCAGCAAGAACGACATTGTCAAAGTTGGTAAAGTCGGGGAAGAAGCTGCTGTTGAAATCCATATTGGAATGTCCGCCGCTTGCCAGATAAATGATTCCCAAGATAATCAATAGGGCAGCCGGGATAATTGTACCGACCATACCACCGATTTTGGCAACCTTACCTACCCAGCTCATACCTTTCAGGGAAATGAAAGTAGCCAGCCAGTAGATGATAAGTACTACGACGAGCGTATAATACTTATTGTTTGCCAGTGACATGTCATGTACGTCATTCATTCCGATGAAAGCGATAGATACGGCACCAAACGTTAACACTGTCGGATACCAGATCGTACTTTCGATCCATTGTACCCAAATGGCGAGGAATCCCAGTTTTTTGCCGTAGGCTTCGCCTACCCATCGGAACACACCACCCTGCTTATCCTGAAACATCGCCGCCAACTCTGCTGCAACGAGCGATGTAGGGATTAGAAAGACAATAGCTGCAAAAAGATAATAGAAGGCCGAACTCATTCCATATACGGCCTCGGCTGGTAGTCCGCGCAAGGATACTACTGCCGTAACATTCATGATAGCCAGGGTAAACACACCCAGCTTCACTGCATTTTTAATATTCGCCATAAGTTAAGGTTTTAAGTGAAAAATATTTTAAAGTCAGTGTTATAACAACATTTTGCGTGAGATGTTTCCGCAATCTCTTTCAAAGTTCGTTAATTAACATCCCCGAAATGGGAGATTGTAACCCCGGATTTACTTCTTCCGAAACAATCGCTTTCTCCAATTGTTTTTAAGCAATCTAAATTATAAATGAATCATTTTATTATAAACTAAGTAGTTATGAAATCAGCGCTTTCAGATTTTATTTCCGGGAAAAAGGGAATCTATGGTATTCTTCACATTATTATATTAGTAATGTCCCTATTCCTGGTTATTAGTATCTCGGTAGATACTTTTAAGGGAATTCCTTTCTATACACAGTCTTCGTATATGAAAGTACAGCTATGTATCTGTCTTTGGTTTCTTTTTGATTTTGTATTGGAGTTCTTTCTGGCGAAACATAAGGGACGTTATTTGCGGACGCATTTTATCTTTTTATTGGTGGCGATTCCTTATCAGAATATTATCGCCTATTATGGGTGGACATTTTCGGATGAGATCACCTATCTTCTCCGTTTCATACCTTTATTGAGAGGAGGATATGCGCTTGCCATTGTGGTCGGCTGGTTGACCTACAATCGTGCTTCGAGTTTGTTTGTCTCTTATCTGACGATGTTGTTGGCAACGGTTTATTTTTCCAGTCTGGCATTTTTTGTGCTTGAGCATCGGGTGAATCCCTTGGTGAATGGTTATGGAGATGCTTTGTGGTGGGCGTTTTATGGATGTCACTACCGTCGGTTCGAATATCATAGCGCAGACGGTGACCGGACGTGTACTTTCCGTTTTGTTGGCTGCCCTGGGTATGATGATGTTCCCTATCTTTACAGTTTATATCACAAATCTGATTCAGCAATCTAACAAACGTAGAAAACAATATTACGAAGAGGAGGAACTAGAGAAAAAGGCTTCCGAGAAAAAAGAATTGGCAGAAAAAGCAGCCGTACAGAAAGCAAGCACATCATAATGTGCTTGCGGATAAGATGAAAAAACAGATGAAGTGATGATGACGGTAAAGTGTTGAAAACCAAAGATGAATTACTTTTCTTAATACTATAATTACTTTTCTTTATAAGCGGCGAAGGAAAAGGGGTGGAAAAGAGGTATTACTTTCTATCTTTGTTGAGAAGAGATAAGACACGACGCTGTTATAACCGTTATTGAATGAATCAAACTTTACCTTATCCGGGTTAATAACAGCTATCTCATTTTAATAACTAGAGTTGTTCAGGGGTAAGTTCAATTTGTAGCATTTGAAAAATGATGCCGTTTGTATTGAAACATTGGCGGGAAATCAAGAGGGTAAGGGGAATAGAAAAAGGTTACTATCAATAGATAGTAACCTTTACCTTTCTTATAAAAGAGATTGAGAGAATTTTAGTCAACAACGGTGATATGGTTGTTGCTAAATACATTCAATTCCAGCTTGTTCATGATGTATTGAATAGCTAACTGCGCTTTCACGGAGTTGCCCGAACCATCCAAAGGAGGAGCGAATGCAGCGATACCGAATTGTCCGGGTAATACGCCCATTACCCCACCACCTACACCTGTTTTTGCAGGGATTCCGGAAGTGTACATCCAGTCACCGGTATGTTCGTAGAAACCTACTGCAGCAATCATGGCTGTGATTTTAGGAGCAAGGCTAGCATCGAAAACTTCCTTTTTAGTCACTGGGTTCACACCACCATTGGCAATTGTCCCGGCTGCAACAGAAAGCTGCAATGCAGTAACTCCTAATGAACATTGGCGGGTATAGAGGTCTAATGACATATCCGGGTCATCATAAATCCGGTTGTAATTCTTCAATAGCCATGCGATAGAACGGTTATTGAAGTTCGTATCCGATTCGGATTTGTACAATTCATCAATCAGCTGAGGAGCGCTGCCGCACAAATCGGTTACGTTTCCAACGATAGCATCCCATTTCTTGGCAGAGTCACCGATAGGTTTTACCATACTGCAGGCGGAGATGGCTCCGGCATTTACCAGTGGGGTAGACGGATGATCGTTCTCCAACAAGATAGCGATGATTGAATTGAAGGGCAAGCCTGTTGCGTCGGCTCCAATCTTGTCCAGAATTTCTTTAGCACCGTATTGACGCAGTGCAAGGATAGCGGTATGTACTTTCGATACGGATTCTATTCCGAAGCGGTAATCAGTATCTCCCACATGGATAGTCTGCCCGTTGAGCAGGCAGACACTAATTCCGAAGAGATCTTTATTGACATTTGCCAAGTAAGGAATATAGTCGGCATTCTTGCCTCCTGTATTGGTTTTTACCTGGTCGTATGCCTCCTGTACCACTTCTTTCAATTGAGCGAGTGTTACTTTTTTATCCATAGATCTATTCTTATTTAACTGTTTGTAACGGCGGCCACCATGGTTGAACATCTTTGTTTCTACCGGAAGATTCTTTTCCTGAGCCATACGGGTAGGAGTCGGATAATCCAGTTTTTCTAGTTCGGCAATTGCATTCTTGATATCACCCAGTAACATGTCTGCCATATCGCGGCTGAATCCCTGGCGAACAACGACACGCATTACTACATAATCTTCCAGTTTAGAAGGCAATGTATAAGCAGGAACCATCCAGCCGTGTTGAGACAGTTTGTCTTGCAAATCATACAAAGTCCATTTGGCGCTCTTTGCATATTCCGGTTTCAGATACCAGATGAACAATGGGTTCACTACATCTTCGGAGTAATTGACGAACGGAGCCATCTTGGCTATTTCACTATGGATATATTTGGCAATTTGCAGGGAGTTGTACTGCACTTCTTTATAACCCTGGAATCCTAAGCGGATGAATTGATAATATTGTCCCAGAATTTGTGCGGCAGGACGAGAGAAGTTCAAACCTACCTGAGTGATGTTGGCACCCAGATAATTTACGCTGAACGCCATTTCTTCGGGCAGATATTCTTTGCCTTTCCAGCAAACCCAACCAAGTCCTGGATATACTAAACCGAATTTGTGACCGGATACACTGATAGAAAGCACCCATTTCAAACGGAAGTCCCACTTCTTTTCCGGATAAAGGAACGGAAGGATGAAACCACCGCTTGCGGCGTCTACGTGGATAGGAATGTCATAACCAGTTTTTGCGTTGTAAGCATCAAGTGCTTTATCTAATGCTTCAACATCATCGTTCAATCCTGTCCATGTAACACCTTGGATAGGTACGACACAGATTGTGTTTTCATCACACATTTTCAAAGCTTCTTCGGGGTCAAGAGTGGTTTTATTCAAGTGTCAAAGGCACTTCACGCATTTCAATCTGCCACAACTGTGCAAACTTCTCCCATACCACCTGGAAACCTGTTGAAATAACGAAATTTGGTTTATCGAATGGTTTGCCTTGAGCCTGTCTTTTCTTACGCCAGCGCAACCATGCAGCTACACCACCCAGCATACAAGCTTCTGAAGAACCGATTGCCAATGCACCTGTTTTCCATGTGTCTTTTTCGGGAGAGTTCCACAAGTTGGCAACGATGTTGATACATTTACCATTCATTACTGCGATACGTGGATACTCTGTTTCATCAATATAATTGATATTGATAGCTTCGTTCATCAGCTTGGTTGCATATTCGTCCATATAAGTGGTAACGAAAGTAGCCAGGTTCAAACGTGGTTGAGTTTGGGCGAATGTTTCGTCTTTCACCATTTGATAAGCGACTTCAGGAGTAGTAGGTCCATCAGGAATTTTCTCTACCGGAGAGGGTTGTAACATTCTGTCTGAACCAAATACATCGGTTTTTGCATCACCTTTTCTGAAATTTAAATCTTCCATACTAATTTGTTTTTTAAAAGGTTTAGGGCGATGGGGATTTTCCCCGTCGAATTTCCCACAACAACAGCAGATAGTTTTGAAAGTTTTCGGCTTTTACATTATTTGGCGTTTATTAAGGAGGAGGACGCCCTTATTGAAGCGGAGCTTTTGTGATTTAGTGGAAAAGCTTATGATCGTACTAGTTTTGAACTAATTTCGAGCTTGTGCAGATTTATTTTTGATGCCTAATGGGTTTATGGCTAATGATACATAATTTTATTCGTCTGGCAGTTGTTTCTTTTTCGTCTGACAGTTGTCAGACGAAAAAATAACAGTTGTCAGACGAAAGTTCAACAGCTGTCAGCAGGGCAGACGCATTATATTTTTTACTACATTCTCCTTTTCCGTTTCTTTATTATATTATTGGTTATTACTATATTACCATTTGTTTATGTCGATTATTTTTCTTATCTTTATAAGATATATTAAAACATAAACTAACATGAAAATTGGCATAATTGACCTTTGTAAACAAATAGAAGATCCTAGGATGAATCGCAAAAAAAGTACATAAAATGGAAACTATTATCTATATATCCATTCTGCTGTAATTTGTGGCGCCCAATCCTGGAATGAGATTGAGGAATTTGGCAATGCGAAAATTGCTTTTTTCAAAAGTCGCATACCTGATCTGGAGTTCATCCCTAGTCATGATACTTTTAATAGATTCTTCAGTATAATAAAGCCCGAGTATTTTGAGTTGATCTTCCGTAATTGGGTAAAACAAGTCTGTCAGGAGGTGAAAGGTGTTGTAGCTATAGATGGCAAGCTCATGCGTGGTCCAAGCCAATGTGATGGAGAACATACTACGGGAAAAGAAGGATTCAAATTATGGATGGTTTCCGCCTGGTCTGCCGCTAATGGAATTTCTTTAGGTCAGGTAAAAGTAGATGATAAAAGCAATGAGATTACAGCTATTCCATTGTTAATTAACTCTTTGGAACTAAGTGGTTGTATTGTTACAATTGACGCGATGGGGTGCCAGAAAGATATAACCCAGACCATTATTGAGCATGATGCAAATTATATTATCGTTATAAAGGAGAATAAGAAAAAAATTATCAACTAGCTAAACAAATCATTGACGATTATCAGGATAAAGATGAAATAATCAATAGAGTCACCAGGCATGTGTCGGAAAACACCGGACATGGAAGGATTGAGACAAGAACATGTACTGTAGTCAGTTATGGATCTATTATGGAGAAAATGTTTAAGAAGAAACTTGTGGGGTTGAAGTCTATTGTAGGGATAAAGTCGGAGAGAACAATAGTAGCAACAGGAGAATATACTCAAGAGGTCAGATACTATGTAACTTCACTTGATAATACCAAACCGGAGGAGATTGCATCTGCCATCAGGCAGCATTGGTCTATTGAAAATAATCTTCATTGGCAACTGGATGTTACCTTTCGAGAAGACTACAGTAAAAAGGTGAAAAATGCAGCCAGAAACTTTTCGGTGGCAACAAAGATGGCACTTACCATACTAAAGAATGAGAAAACAACAAAAGGAAGCATGAATCTGAAAAGACTAAAAGCCGGATGGGATGAAAAATATTTGTCACAACTTTTACAGGAAAATAATTTTTAATGCGTCTGCCCTGCAACTGTCAGACGAATAAATTTATGTATGATGAATATTAAATCATCGCATATTACCAATTAAATTTTAGAAGAACTAAGATTAGTTCATTCCCACACGGTTATGAATCAATGGATATTTTAGCAAATAAGTATTGAAACGCAGATTAACGCAGATTTTCGCAAAGAATAAAAAAGTTCTCAAACATGGCGCAGCCTTCTAATAATCTGCGAAAATCTGCGTTAATCTGCGTTTCAATAAATGTTCATTTGGCTCATTTCGGTGCATATTTGAACTTTATAAAGCAACTATTGTTTTCTTCAAACCTAAACTTTTAACGAATAAGCATTATGAAGATACAGACGGGACGGGGAACAATTCCTCTTATTACTTTAATTGCCATCTGGTCTATTTCGGCATTGACTTCATTGCCGGGACTGGCTGTTTCACCTATATTGGGTGATCTTACGAAGATATTTCCAAAAGCTACGGATCTGGACATACAGATGTTGACTTCGCTGCCATCACTGCTCATTATTCCTTTTATATTGCTGGGTGGTAAACTGACAGAGAAAGTCGATTATGTCCGTGTATTAAAGGTCGGACTCTGGCTTTTTGCCGCGAGCGGTATTTTGTATCTGATTTCCAATCGAATGTGGCAATTAATTGTGGTAAGTGCTTTGCTCGGTATCGGTTCCGGTCTGATTATCCCTTTATCTACCGGGTTGGTTTCCAGATACTTTGTAGGAACCTATCGGGTGAAACAGTTCGGATTAAGCTCCGCTATTACTAATTTCACATTAGTGATAGCAACTGCCGTAACGGGCTATCTTGCAGAAGTCAGCTGGCATCTGCCTTTCCTGGTCTATCTCCTCCCATTGATTTCCATTCTGCTGGTAGGACATTTAAAAGAAGACCGGACGGGAGAAGTCGCTTTTACACCTTCTTCTTCTGCAGATACTACAAAAGACAACGAATCCTCCGAACAATCTACTTCCATAGATATAGGAGGCAGCAAGTACGGTATTCACATCAAACATCTGATAGAGTTGATGCTCTTCTATGGCGTGATAACATATATCGTGGTAGTGGTGATCTTCAATCTACCTTTCTTAATGGAAAAGCATCACTTCTCCAGTGGCAATTCCGGATTGATGATTTCGCTTTTCTTTCTGGCCATCACTGCTCCGGGTTTTTGCCTGGACAAGATTGTAGCCCTGCTGAAAGGACGTACAAAAGCATACAGCCTGCTGTCGATGGCATTGGGATTGTTATTAATCTGGATAGCTCCGATCGAATGGCTGATTATTCCCGGATGTATCCTGGTTGGTTTGGGATATGGCATTATTCAACCTATGCTTTATGATAAGACCACCCAGACCGCACTGCCGCAAAAGACCACATTGGCTTTGGCGTTTGTGATGATGATGAATTATCTGGCTATCTTGCTTTATCCCTTTATTGTCGATTTTTTCCAGTGGATATTCCATACCCAATCAAAGGAGTTTCCTTTTATCTTTAATCTTCTGATAACTATTGTTACTCTTTTCTGGGCATATCGGCGCCGTAATACCTTTTTGTTTAACGACCAATTAAAATAGAAAATGAAGAATAAGAAACTGGAAGCCAATCTGAGTATGGCTGTCTCGAAAGTATTTAGCGGTTTAAATATGAATGCCTTAAAGTATCTTCTGCCTTTGTGGATGAGTCCATTGACAGGAGCCACGCTTCGTTGCACATTTGCAGCAGCTGCTTTTTGGGTGATCGGGTGGTTTATGCCTCCGGAGAAATCGTCAACCAGAGATAAATGGCTCCTCTTTCTGTTGGGGGCTTTGGGACTTTACGGTTTTATGTTTCTCTATCTGGCCGGATTGAGTAAAACAACTCCTGTCTCCAGTTCCATATTTACCAGTCTCCAGCCTATTTGGGTTTTTCTTATCATGATATTCTTTTATAAGGAGAAGGCGTGCGCTAAAAAAATAATAGGAATTTCTATCGGTCTGATAGGAGCGTTGGTTTGCATCCTAACCCAACAAAGCGATGATTTGGCCTCTGATGCTTTTACGGGGAATATGCTTTGTCTTCTAAGTTCTGTGGTGTATGCTGTCTATCTGATTCTTAGTCAGCGCATCCTCACGGCCATTGGAGCGATAACGATGTTGCGATATACCTTTTCCGGTGCTGCCGTGTCTGCCATTATAGTCACGTTTATTACAGGATTTGATGCCCCGGTATTCTCCATGCCGTTCCATTGGACGCCTTTCCTTATTCTGATGTTCGTATTGATTTTCCCGACCACTATCAGTTATATGCTGCTGCCTGTCGGTTTGAAATATCTGAAGACGACGGTAGTCGCTATCTATGGTTATTTGATTCTGATTGTGGCGACCATTGCTTCCCTTGCTCTAGGACAAGATCGTTTTAGCTGGACGCAGACATTTGCAATCATTTTTATCTGTATTGGAGTTTACCTGGTTGAAGTGGCCGAAAGTAAAGAAAAGTAAAGAAAAAAGGCATTCCATCACGGAATGCCTTTCATTATTTCATCATCATGTTTTATAGAGAGGAGTTGATTGCTTGCGCTATGGACTTGAATTCTTCATCCGACAATTTCAGTTTCGGATTCGAAAACAACATATCCGATTCCTTTTGAATAGGAATTAAATGAATATGTGCATGGGGTACTTCCAGTCCGATAACAGCTTCGCCTACCTTTTGGCAAGGGAATGCTTTTTTAATGGCATAGGCTACTTGCTTTGCAAACACGTGCATAGCAGCCAGGTCTTCATCGCTCAAATCGAAAATATAGTCTACTTCCTGTTTGGGCACTACCAATGTATGTCCCTTTACCAATGGATTGATATCGAGAAAAGCAAAAAACTTTTCGTTTTCTGCCACCTTGTAGCAGGGGATTTCGCCTGCGATGATTCTACTGAATATTGTTGCCATAACTTTTATGATATATAAATTAAGGCAAGCCCGCATGCGGACCTGCCTTTACTTTAAATTGATATGTTTACTACTTCCAGTGCAATTTTACCTTGTGGAACAGTAATTTCAGCTACATCACCCACTTTCTTACCAAGCAAACCTTGTGCAATGGGAGTGTTAACAGAAATCTTTCCTTCTTTCAGATTAGCTTCGCTTTCCGAAACAATGGTATAAATCATCTTCATGCCATTCTTTATGTTCTTCAGTTCCACCTTGTTCAAAATCTGCACGGAATCCGTTTTCAATTTAGACTCATCGATGATCTTGGCATCTGCAATGGTAGCTTTCAGTTTGTTGATACGCATTTCGAGCATACCTTGCGCTTCTTTTGCTGCATCGTATTCAGCGTTTTCAGACAAGTCTCCTTTATCTCTGGCTTCGGCTATTGCCGCAGAGATCTTCGGGCGTTCCACTGTTTCCAGTTCCTTCAGTTCCGCCATCAGTTTCTTGTAACCTTCTTCTGACATATAAGCCATGATGTTTTCCTCCTTTAATTGTTTTAAATGGTCATATAAACAAAAAAGAATTCCAACATGAGCCATGTTGGAACCCTCTTTTCATTATTTCTTTGCAAAGATAGCCTTTTAAGTGATACGTGTCAAGTGAAAAAAGATGCTATGTAACATATTTAAATGAAATATGCTAAATTATAACAACTTAGAGCAATGACTTGACAGCTGCTTCCAAATCCTTAATGTCTTCGCCACGAAGCTTCAATTCGTTGTTACGATTAATCAAAAAGATAGATGGAACCTGACGAACATTATATACGGCTACGTTGGTAGAGTAAACTCCGTTTCCATCGCGCACACAGACCCATGGAAGATTATCTGCCGCTGTTTTCCAGTAGTGTTCGTCCGCGTCGAGAGATACTTGGTATATTTCCAGTCCTTGTTTTGCGTATTCATTATATAGTTCGCGAAGCATCAGGTTGTGAGGAGCTCCGGCAGGCGACTGGAATACAGAGAAATCGAGCAAAACGACTTTGCCTTTCAGGTCGGTCAGCTTGCGCACATTTCCTTTCACATCACGCAAGGCAATGTCGATAATACCGGTTTCTACGATTTTGTCCTGTGGAATTTCCAGAGCTTTTGTTTGCGGCTGACGCGTGTTCTTCATTCCTTTGATTACAATATTATAAAGGTTCTTGGAACGTACCGCATGAGGAAACGCATTGTTGAGGCTCGTAGCAACAGCTGCGAAACATTTCACATCGTCTTTATTGTTCAACGGATCGAATATCAGATAATTATTGAGCTTCTGGAACAGGGCAAAGTAAGCTGCAGCCGTGTTGGGAGCAGCAAAAATATAGTTCACTTTGACATCTTCCTTATAGTTGTTGAGCAATGTTGCCAGGCTGTCTTCAAATACATCATGCCCTATTCCGTTGCTGCGCAGGGATGCCAGTAAATTGTCCACCTCTTTTTGAAGGCGAATCTGCTTCAACGTCAGTTCTTTTATCTTATTGCTGTTTTCCGAACCTTCCACCGTATAAGTAGTAGAGAAATCCACATACGGAGCTTTGATTTGAATTGTTTCGATAGAATCTACAGAAAAATTGATGATTTTGTCGTCAATCCGCAAACGGTAAAATTCGGGTGACTCGGGACGAGGCTGCTTGAAACTGAATGTACCTTCCCCTTTCAGCTTCACTGAATCGAGCGGAACAATACCTTCCAGACCGGAAGCTTCGAGATAAAGCATTTTACCGTCGGCTCCTGATACATCCCCGTTCACCTGGAATTTAGGGCCAGAACTACAAGCAGTAATAGTAAGTGCGGCGAGCGCTGCAAAAGTAACCTTTTTCATATAGTGTGTGTTATTAACGAGATGCAAATATACTTCTTTTCGAGATTAGTCAAAGCATTTTGCTGTGTTCTTCATCCTAATTTTGAAAAAAAATCAGTTCGCCACTAACTTTTTACCTCATTTCCACCTAATTACCACGATAAATGTATATCTTTGCAGGAATTTTGAAAGAAAAAGTATAGATAAAACAATTTTTATGATTAACCCAATTGTTAAGACAATCGAGTTACCTGATGGAAGAACCATCACGCTCGAGACGGGAAAGTTGGCAAAACAGGCAGACGGTTCTGTAATGCTCCGCATGGGAAACACCATGTTGTTAGCTACTGTTTGTGCCGCTAAAGATGCAGTTCCCGGAACAGATTTTATGCCTTTACAGGTAGAGTACAAAGAAAAATTTGCGGCATTCGGCCGTTTTCCCGGTGGTTTCACCAAGCGAGAAGGTAGAGCTTCTGATTATGAGATTCTGACTTGCCGTCTTGTCGACCGTGCTCTCCGTCCTTTATTCCCCGATAATTATCACGCAGAGGTATATGTAAACATCATCCTCTATTCCGCCGACGGTATTGATATACCGGACGCACTGGCAGGGCTTGCCGCTTCTGCCGCCCTCGCAGTTTCAGATATTCCTTTCAACGGACCTATTTCCGAAGTACGCGTAGCACGCATCGACGGACAGTTCGTTATCAACCCTACTTTCGATCAACTGGAAAAAGCTGACATGGACCTCATGGTGGGTGCTACTTACGAAAACATCATGATGGTAGAAGGTGAAATGCACGAAGTATCCGAAGCTGAATTGCTGGAAGCAATGAAAGTAGCTCATGAAGCTATCAAGGTTCATTGTAAAGCACAGATGGAGTTGACTGAAGAGGTTGGAAAAACAGTGAAACGTGAATACAACCATGAAGTGAACGACGAAGATTTGCGCAAGGCTGTTCGTGAAGCATGCTACGAAAAAGCTTACGCTGTTGCCGCTTCCGGAAACAATAACAAACACGAACGTTTTGCTGCTTTCGAAGCTATCCGTGAAGAATTCAAAGCTCAATTCTCTGAAGAAGAGTTGGACGAAAAGGGTGCGTTGATCGACCGTTACTACCACGATGTAGAAAAAGAAGCCATGCGCCGTTCTATCCTTGACGAAGGTAAGCGTTTGGATGGTCGTAAGACTACTGAAATCCGCCCGATCTGGTGTGAGGTTGGTCCTCTGCCCGGTCCTCACGGATCTGCTATCTTTACTCGTGGTGAAACACAATCACTGACTTCTGTTACTCTGGGTACCAAACTGGATGAGAAGATCATTGACGATGTTTTGGAACACGGAAAAGAACGTTTCTTATTGCATTATAATTTCCCTCCTTTCTCTACAGGCGAAGCAAAAGCACAACGTGGTGTAGGCCGTCGTGAAATCGGTCACGGACACTTAGCTTGGCGTGCACTGAAAGGACAAATTCCTGCTGACTACCCATATGTAGTGCGCGTGGTATCCGATATTCTTGAATCTAACGGTTCTTCTTCTATGGCTACCGTATGTGCCGGAACACTGGCATTGATGGATGCAGGTGTGAAGATCAAGACAACCGGTATCAGGTATCGCTATGGGATTGATCAAGAATCCGGGCGAAGACAAATATGCTGTGTTGTCCGACATCCTTGGTGATGAAGACCACCTGGGCGACATGGACTTCAAAGTAACAGGAACCAAGAATGGTATCACGGCTACTCAGATGGATATCAAGGTAGACGGTCTGTCATTCGAAATCCTGGAACGCGCTTTGAACCAGGCTAAAGAAGGACGTATGCACATCCTGGGTAAGATTACTGAAACAATCGCTGAACCACGTGCTGACCTGAAAGAACATGCTCCGCGCATCGAAACGATGACTATACCTAAAGAGTTTATCGGTGCAGTAATCGGCCCTGGCGGTAAGATCATCCAAGGTATGCAGGAAGAAACCGGTGCTGTGATTACTATCGAAGAAATTGATGGTATGGGACGCATCGAAGTTTCCGGAACAAACAAAAAATGTATTGATAATGCAATGCGCATGATTAAAGCAATCGTTGCTGTTCCTGAAGTGGGCGAAGTTTATAAAGGTAAAGTTCGTTCTATTATGCCTTACGGTGCATTCATCGAATTCTTGCCGGGCAAGGATGGTTTGCTGCACATCTCTGAAATTGATTGGAAGCGTCTGGAAACAGTAGAAGAAGCTGGAATTAAGGAAGGTGATGAAATCGAAGTAAAACTGATTGATGTTGACCAGAAAACTGGTAAATTCAAACTTTCAAGAAAAGTGTTGATGCCAAGACCAGAAAAGAAATAAGAACGCGATAGCGTCTATATATAAAAAGAAGGCTGTTTCAATTTTGAAACAGCCTTCTTTTTTTATTAGTATCATCCGGGGTTGAACTGTTTTATATATAGAGTTAGTATATATTAGATTTATTCAGTTTATTAAAACCTTTAAAAAGATGAAAGACACCTTGTTATATCCTCCCCAAAAAAGAATCGGAAAGTACCCCCATACTTCCCGATTCGAAACAGTCAAAAATCGACCTTAATCAATTTATTAACTTAACACGTCGCAAAGATATGAGAAAAATTTCTTTGAAAGAGCTTTTTTATTTAAAAGTTTATGATACAGGCAAATATACCTGTTAATAAGGTCGTTTTTCTTGCTTTAAAACCAAAGCTTCACTCCTTTTAAAGGAACGACCCCTTCCTTTAAAAGGAAGAGGTCGTTGGTTTTAAAGAAACCGGTGGGGTGTTTATATAGAGATTAGGATTAATGATTTTTCGATTATATAGATCCGTTTACAAGTTTGTTTTATACTCCTCTTTTATTCGTTTTATGTGTGCGAAGTTCTTTTCCAGTAATTCATTTAACTCATAATCTGAAAAACAAGCTCCTAAATAGATCGTGCTTTCTGCTTCAAAATCAAATGATTCGTTGTCTTCATTCACCACAATCTCAATTTTCCCTTGCGCATCTGTAGAGATCACCGCATTGTATTTAATCATCAATTCTTTGAGCCCTTTTATGAACCTGTATTCTTTATTTGTCAATATTCTTTTCATGTCCGTAAGCTCTTTTGTTTTGTTGCCCTTTCGTGCGGTAAAGTTCGTGATAATTTAACACATTATGCGCTGTTTGAAGTATTCATTTTATTCTATTTGTCAGGTTGTAATATTCCTTTTATCCATATTATCACATCTATTCGTTTTTTTCGTATATTTGCTTCGAGCGAAACTTTTCATTTGTATATTTGTTGGATTTTAAAAAGAAAGAAAATAAAAATGGAAACAGAAGAATTGACAATTGGGAGAGTCCATCACGGACGCAATATACGTCGTACCCGTATTGAAAAGGATATGAACCAGGAGGGTTTGAGTGAATTAGTACATCTCTCACAACCTGCTGTTTCTAAATATGAGAAGATGAAAGTGATTGATGATGAGATGTTGCAACGTTTTGCACGTGCATTGAATGTCCCTTTCGAGTATCTGAAGAGTTTGGAAGAGGATGCGCAGACGGTGGTGTTTGAAAATAATACGGTGAATAATTCAGAACAAAGTGCAGGTGGGGCAAACATCAGCATGGGTATAGTTAAGTCTGATACCGAAGATAGTATTAATGATAGTCGAGTTAACAACTTCAATCCTATCGACAAAATCACTGAACTCTACGAGCGTCTTTTAAAAGAAAAGGATGAAAAGTATGCTGCGTTAGAACGCCGTTTGCAGAATATTGAAAAAAGTCTGCAGAAATAAGGGACAGATAAATTGAAAGGAATCGCAATATGACGAAACAAATACCTTACGGAATAACTGATTTTAGCCGAATTCAAAAGGACAATTATTACTATGTAGATAAGACCATGTTCATCGAGAGAATCGAGATGCAACCGGCTTATCTTTTTCTGATACGTCCCCGTAGATTTGGGAAGAGTCTGACTTTGGCTATGTTAGAGGCCTATTATGACGTAAATCATGCTGAACAGTTTGACGAGTTGTTTGGTCAGCTATACATAGGTCAGCATCCGACGAAGCTCCACAATCAGTTTCTCATCATGCGATTTAATTTTTCGGAAGTGAGTTCCAATGTCAATGAAGTAGAACTATCGTTTAAGCTGCATTGTTGTAGCAAACTTAAAGATTTTGTCTTTAAGTATGAAGATTTGTTAGGAAAAGAAATTTGGGATGTTCTTGATGAGAAAATACAAGAAGAACCCGGTGCTTTTCTGTCTGCGATTAATTCCTATGCTACCCGTAAGAAAAATATTCGTATTTATTTACTCATTGATGAATATGATAATTTCACCAATACCATTCTTTCGACTTACGGTACGGAATTTTATAGGAAAGCAACGCATGGCGAAGGTTTTATTCGTGGCTTCTTTAACGTGATAAAATCCGCTACTACCGGAACCGGAGCTGCTCTTGAACGGTTGTTTATTACCGGAGTGAGTCCGGTGACGATGGATGATGTGACTAGTGGTTTTAACATCGGAACCAATATAACGACTGATCCTTGGTTTAATGATTTAGTTGGTTTTAGTGAGAAAGAATTGCGTGAAATGCTGACTTATTATAAAGAACAAGGAGTGTTGATACAATCTGTAGATGAAACTGTTGTCATGATGAAACCTAATTATGACAATTATTGCTTTAGTAGAAGTAGATTGGTGGACTGTATGTTTAACTCTGATATGGTACTTTATTTTATGAAGTCTTTTGTTTTACATGGGGAAAAGCCTGAAGAAATCGTAGATCCCAATATTCGCACTGACTTTAACAAGTTGGCATACTTGATAAAGCTAGATCACGGGTTGGGAGAGAATTTTTCCGTTATAAAGGAAATAGCCGAGCAAGGAGAAATCACTACTGACATCGTTACTCATTTCTCTGCATTGGAGATGACGGACCCCAGTAATTTCAAGTCTTTATTATTCTATTTCGGACTTCTTTCCATCAAAGGTGTGGACATGGTGGGAAGACCCATTTTACATGTACCGAATTTGGTTGTAAGAGAACAACTGTTTAATTTCTTGATACAAGGCTACATCAAGCATGATATCTTTAAAATTGACATGAACAGGATGAGTGCTTTATTTGAGAATATGGCTTTCAGGGGAGACTGGAAACCTTTGTTCGATTTTATCGCCAATGCTGTTCGTGAGCAAAGTCGTATCCGTGAATATATTGAAGGTGAAGCGCACATTAAAGGCTTCTTGCTTGCCTATTTAGGAATGTATCGTTATTATCAGCTCTATCCGGAATACGAATTGAATAAGGGTTTTGCAGATTTCTTCTTCAAACCTAGTCCGTCGGTTCCTGTACTGCCTCCTTTCACCTATCTGCTTGAGGTGAAATATGCAAAAGCCGGTGCTTCGGAAAAAGAAATACGTGCCCTTGCTGATGAGGCGCGCGAACAGTTACTTCGTTATAGTGAAGATGAACTGGTGGCAGAAGCCAGGGCGAAAGGTGAACTGAAGTTAATTACTATTGTTTGGCGTAGTTGGGAGCTTGCTTTATTGGAAGAAGTTACTCTTTCTTAAGAGAAGTAGCATACATGTTGCTATAAGGTGTGTGGCTCCTCTATCTTTTTCTGATTTTTGAAACGTTGATGAATAAGGAGATCACTTTTTCCTTTTAATGAATATCCCTAATAAGTCTTGAAGAATAAAATTTGCCTCTGCTATGGATTCCCATAATAGAGGCAAACTTATCAACATGAGACTTAGTTAAACAGTCTCTTGTTTTTTATGAATTTAACGAATCTTTTTTAGGACTTTAGAGAAGGAGTAAGGAAAGCTTTCCTCTTCCGTTCCTCTGTTTAAATTGGGCTGGCTTCCCATTTGGAAGTTAATGTTTCCTCCTTTTAATAAGTCTTCATGGCGTAGATAGTTCTTTTTATATTCTGTGCCGTTCAGATTCATTGTTTGAATATACATATTCTTCTTGTTGTTATCGGTTGCATGGATGATGAGGCTGTTACCGTTTTCAAGATGTAAGGTTGCTTTTTTAAAAAGAGGAGCTCCAACGACGTATTCGTCGGTTCCCGGACATACGGGGTAAAAACCTAATGCGGAGAAAACATACCATGCCGAAGTCTGCCCATTATCTTCATCTCCACAATATCCGTCAGGGCCCGGTGTGTACATTCTATCCATGACCTGGCGTAGCCAATACTGCGCTTTCCAGGGTTGACCGGCATAGTTGTATAGGTAGATCATGTGTTGGATTGGTTGATTGCCATGCGCGTAATTCCCCATATTCATGATTGTCATTTCACGAATCTCATGAATAACCTGCCCGTAATAACTCTCATCAAAGACAGGAGGTACGGAAAATACAGAATCCAGCATAGTGATAAACATATCTTTTCCTCCCATTAAGTCAATTAATCCTTGTGGATCGTGGAATACAGACCATGAGTAGTGCCAGCTGTTTCCTTCGGTAAATGCATCTCCCCATTTCAATGGTGAGAATGGAGATTGGAATGTTCCATCTTCATTTTTTCCTCGCATGAGCTTGGAGTCTTTATCGAATACATTCTTATAGTTCATCGCCCGTTTGGCAAAGAGCTGTATTTCTTTTTCCGGTCGCTTTAATTCTTTGGCTAATTGATAGATACACCAGTCATTGTAGGCATATTCCAAAGTTCTGGCTGTGTTTTCATTGATTTTTACGTCATAAGGGACATAGCCTAACTTATTATAATATTCGTATCCGCGTCTTCCTGTGGAAGATACGGTGGGATGTACGTTCTTTGTTCCGTGTATTAACCCTTCGTACAAAGTTTTCACATCTTCTACTTTAATACCTTTTAAATAAGCATCTGCCAGTACGGAAGCCGAATTATTTCCTATCATGCAGTCTCTGTGTCCGGGGCTGGCCCATTCGGGGAAGAATCCGCTTTCTTTGTAGGTATTGATGAGCCCTTCCTGCATTTCTTTATTCATCGACGGATACATCAGATTCAGTAATGGGAAAAGACACCGGAAGGTATCCCAAAATCCGGTGTCGGTAAACATATATCCCGGTAGAACTTGCCCGTTATAAGGGCTGTAATGAACAGGTTTTCCGGCTTCGTCCAGTTCGTAGAATTTTCGGGGGAAAAGTAACGAACGGTATAAGCAGGAGTAGAAAGTGCGGTATTGATCGAGGTTTCCTCCTTCCACTTCGATTTTTCCCAGTACTTGGTTCCATGCTTTCTGTCCCTTTTGTTTTATCTGCTCTAGATTGTCATTTCCTAATTCTTTCATATTTCTTGCAGCCTGTTCGAAGCTGATAAAGGAAGAGGCGATGCGTGCATGTACTTGTTCTCCACGTTGAGTTTTAAAACCTATAATGGCTCCTGCATGGTCAGTTGTCTGTTCGGTTGCATTTTCTTGAATATTTCCATTATTTACAGTGGCTTTATAGGTGAAAGGCTTATCGAATTGAATAATAAAATAGTTCTTGAAGTTTTCGGGAACTCCTCCGCTATTGCGTGTACTATAACCGATAATTTTGTTTTCTTCTGGGATAATCTGAATAAAAGAACCTTTGTCAAATGCATCGACTGCAATATACGAATGTGCGTTTTCCGGGAAAGTGAACCGGAAGAGAACAGCACGTTCGGTCGGAGACATCTCCGTGACAATATCGTATTCGGCCAGATACACCTTGTAGTAATAAGGAGTTGCTTCTTCTCCTTTGTGTCCGAACCAGCTAGCCCGCTTTTCTTCGTCGAATTCAGGTTTACCCACCATCGGCATAATGGAGAACTGTCCGTAATCGTTTATCCATGGGCTGGGCTGATGAGTTTGTTTGAATCCACGGATTTTATTGGCTGTATAGACATATTGCCATCCGTCTCCCATTTTTCCGGTCTGTGGGGTCCAGAAATTCATTCCCCAAGGGCGGGCAATGGTGGGGTAGGTGTTACCTGTTGATAATTCAAAAGATGATTGTGTTCCCATTAACGGATTAACGTATTGTGTCCAGTCTTTGGACTGGGCAAGAAGCGTGCAGCTAAGCACTAAAAATAATAACCAACATTTCTTCATAATTTTCTTTTTGAGTTTATAGCTTGCGAAGTAATCACAGCGTTTTCATGTGTTGCCAATGTTGAATGTTCCCACGGGTTGAGACATGGCAAAGGTATAGCTTCGTGGTTAAGGTCGTGGTTAAAATCGTGGTTAATGCGATGGCTAATAGGCGCTTTTTTATTAACCCCGCTAAAGAAACTATCGCAAAAGTACTTTTTTACTATGTTATTCAACTATCTATGTGAAATAGACAAATATACCTTACTGTTATTATTTGTATTAGTGTTCTTTTTGGTCGAACCATTTATGTGCTCAAGACTTTATATTAGCAGGCATTGTGAATGATGCTGTACAGTTAGCCGTTTCCAATTAGAAACAGAAACTATCAGATTGCTTGGTGATTGGTAACTGAATAGCCTTTTTGTGCGCCCGCCTATTTATAGATTTGTATCGGCAATTCCCCCTTTAGTGCTCCTATGGCATTAAATGCTAGTGACTCCATTTCATTCTCTCCGGGATAAACGTAGATGGGGGCCAGGAAAGAGATTCTTTTTTTCAGTCTTGAAATCACATAGTCCGAATAGGCGATACCTCCTGTCAGAAGGATGGCATCTATCTTCCCGCAAAGTACGGTGGCACTGGCTCCTATCGCTTTTGCAACATTATATATCATGGCATCCAGTATCAGTTCCGCTTTCTTATCTCCTTCTTCTATGGATTTGATAATGGCGGGAATATCGGTTGTACCTAGATGGGCGGTCAGTCCAGCGCGTCCGGAGATACGTTTTTTCAATTCGTCTTTGGTGAGTTGACCGCTAAAACATAGGTCGATCAGTTGACCGGCGGGAAGTGTACCGGCACGTTCCGGTGAGAAAGGACCTTCACCGTCCAATGCATTGTTGGCGTCAATGGCTCGTCCGTGGTGATGGACTGCGACAGAGATGCCACCTCCCAGATGGCAGATAATTAAATCCAGATTTTCGTATTGGGTTCCCTGCTCTTTGGCAAAGCGGCGGGCGATTGCTTTCTGGTTTAATGCATGCCAGATGGTGATCTTCGACATTAAGGGAGAACCTGTAATGCGTGCTATATCTTCCAGTTCATCCACCACTCCCGGATCAGCAATGAAAGCCGGACAGTCGGGTAATGTGGAGGCCAGTTCGCTGGCAATCAATCCTCCTAAGTTACAAGCATGGGTACGCATAGCATGCACTGTATCACGTTTCATGGCCTCATTTACTTCATACACTCCGCCCGGTATCGGTTTCACTAAACCGCCGCGTCCGATGATTGCATCAAAAGAAAAAGGTATCTTATTGTTTTCCAATTCTTGTAACACCAGGTTTTTCCGGAATTCAAACTGGTCTATCACCTCGGGAAAAGCGGATAGTTCTTCTACAGAATGTTTTATATTACTGACAAACAGCGGAGTTTCATTTTCGTAAACTGCTATTTTAGTAGAAGTAGAACCGGGGTTGATAACCAGAATTTTCATGAATAGTAGGCTTTTAGTGGTGAATTTAGAATGATGAGCCGGTGACTTGGCTGACTTGTTTTCTGCATTTGCAATCTCCTGACACTTGTAAGCATGCCATGGCAATGCTGTAATATTTGGACAAACCGGAATCGCTACGCGATGGAAGTACTACAGGGCAAATAGGACCTTGCAGCAATCCTGCCATTTCTGCCTGTGCAAACAAAGAGACGGATTTGTAGAATGCATTACCCGATTCAATGTTCGGGAATATCAAGACATCTGCCTGTCCGTTGATAGGAGATACAATCCCTTTAATATCACCACTTGCTTGTTCGCAGGCAGTACGTACATCCAGCGGGCCGTCAATAATCACATTTCCGAATTCTCCCGCTTCGGCAAGTTCTACGATATTCACATAATCTAGTGAATGAGGGAACTTGGCACTCACTTTTTCTGTGCAGTGAATCAATGCGACACGCGGTTGTTCGATACCAAAGTGACGGCAGGTGCAGATAGCATACCAAATCATTTCTATACGTTGCTGTAAAGTAGGACGCGGAATGACGGCGGCATCCGAGAAGAAAAGCAGTTTATGGTAAGTAGGAATTTCCATTACTGCCAGATGCGTGAGGATTTTCCCTTTCGGTAACAAACCTTTTTCTTTGTCGAGTATGGCATGCAGTAAGTTGTCCGTATTGATAATCCCTTTCATCAAAATATCCGCTCCTCCTTCACGCACAATGCGGACAGCTTCGCGCGCCGCTTCATCCGGATTTTCTATGTGGATGGTTTTTACGTATTCAGGATATTGTTTGAGCGTGGGATATTTCTTCAGAATGGTAGAATCTCCAATCATCAGAAATTCTGCAATCCCTTCTTCCAAAGCACGGGAGATGGCATATTCAGTGTTAGGATCGTTCGCACAGACCACGGCAATTCGTTTTCTATGGTTTAGTTTTTTAAGATGAGCCGTTAACTGGGCAAAATTTAGAATAGGTTCCATAACGTTAGATTTTTAGCAAATATCAGAAAAATCATTGAGAAAATAATACTCATAACCCGAAAAATTGCGCCTGTTATGTAACATTTTGTTATATTTTATTTGTTTTGGCTGTTGGATGCATGGAACCGTTTTTTCCTGTATTTTTGCAAATAAATCCCCCAATAAAATAAAAGCACCATGAAACAGTTTAAAAATCTATTATTTCTTAGCTTAATTCTCCTTTGTTGGACGCTTGTTTCCTGTAAAAGCAGCAAGACGTCTTCCGGTTGGTCTTTGATCTGGGAAGAGAACTTTAATCAGAAAAAGAGTTTCGATTCACAGGTCTGGAGCAAGATTCCACGAGGTAAGTCAGACTGGAATAACTATATGACAGACTTTGATTCCTGCTATGCCATGCGTAAAGGCAAACTGGTGTTGAGAGGTATTGTCAATCATACCCAACGCAATGACACTGCCCCTTATTTGACAGGCGGTGTGTATACAAAAGGCAAAAAGGCTTTTACGAACGGGCGTATTGAGATTTGTGCCAAGTTGAATGCGGCGGGAGGAGCATGGCCTGCCATCTGGATGTTGCCTGAAGGAGCGGCATGGCCATCCGGCGGTGAGATTGATATCATGGAACGTTTGAATAACGATTCTATTGCTTATCAGACAGTTCATTCCCATTACACTTATACGCTGGGGATCAAGGATCATCCGGTATCACATTCTACGGGAGTGATTCACCCTGACCGCTACAATATTTTTGCAGTCGAAATGTATCCGGATAGTCTTTCATTTTATGTCAATGATGTACATACGTTTACTTACCCCCGCATACAAACGAAAGAAGAAGGACAATTCCCTTTTAATCAGCCCTTTTATCTGCTGATTGATATGCAGTTGGGAGGTTCGTGGGTGGGAGCAGTCTCTCCCGAGGATCTTCCGGTAGAAATGGAAGTGGACTGGGTGCGTTTTTATCAACGAAAGTCAATAAAATAAAACATTAAATATGGATATTCAACTTCCTTCCTTTTTGACAGAAAGGTGATAAAGTGGTTATTGTATCACCTTCGAGTAAGATAGACCAACAATTCCTAAAAGGAGCCAAGAAACGGATGGAATCATGGGGCTTGAAAGTGGCTATAGGAAAGCATGCCGGAAGTTCATCCGGAAGATATGCCGGGACAATCAAGCAGCGGCTGAAAGATTTGCAGGATGCGATGGACGACCCTAAAGTGAAGGCTATTCTTTGCAGCCGTGGAGGGTACGGGGCGGTACATTTGATCGATAAAATTGATTTTACGGCCTTTTGTGAACATCCGAAATGGTTACTGGGCTTTAGCGATATAACCGCTTTGCACAATCTGTTTCAGAAAAATGGATATGCTTCCCTTCATTCATTGATGGCACGTCATCTTACGGTGGAACCGGAAGACGATCTTTGTGCGAACTATCTGAAGGATATTCTATTGGGAAATATTCCTTCTTACATGTGCGAGAAGCATAAACTGAACAAGCAGGGGACGGCACAAGGCGTTTTGCATGGCGGTAACATGGCGGTAGCCTACGGTTTGCGTGGCACTCCTTATGATATTCCGGCGGAAGGCACTATACTGTTTATTGAAGATGTTAGCGAACGTCCGCATGCCATCGAACGTATGATGTATAATTTGAAACTGGGGGGCGTGTTAGAAAAACTGTCCGGATTGATTATCGGTCAATTTACAGAATATGAAGAAGACTGTTCGTTGGGCAAGGAACTGTATGCTGCTTTGGCAGATTTAGTAAAAGAGTATGATTATCCCGTCTGTTTCAATTTCCCGGTGGGGCATGTGACTCATAATCTCCCGCTTATCAACGGTGCAAAAGTAGAGCTTGTGGTGGGAAAGAAAAATGTGGAACTAAAGTTTATATGTTAATAATCCATTCCATCTGAACGATGCTGTGGTGAAAATGACTAATTTTGAGGCTTTAATAGATAAAAGGACGATGAAAAAGAAAACTATGATAGTATTAATGAGTGCCTTTTTGTTATTATCAGCATTCTCTTGCGGTGGAGGTAACAAGGCAAATAGTACGAGTGAACAAGACGAAAAGACAGTTGTGAATGTACCTCAGTTTGATGCGGATAGTGCTTATTTGTATGTAAAG
>VOFB01003549.1_pt1 | contig 45386 bp, 42 predicted proteins | sample 5384141 | NCBI WGS metagenome assembly VOFB01 (sample SAMN12384721, study PRJNA508395) | human gut metagenome | isolation source: healthy gut A | host: Homo sapiens | reverse complement strand
ATGAGGTAATGAGTTGTGAGAATTGCGCTTGATTCAACATGCTCGCCGCTTTTATTCGTCAAAGCGGAATGCTTGTCGGTAAAGCTTGCGGCGTCGTAAACCTTAACGACGTAAGGTTCGGCCTGGGCTTTTTCCGCTTCGGCAGAAGAAGTTTCCGCATTGCGGGTCGTTTGGTTGTCGGAAATCGTGGATGCCTGCGCGCAAACAAGCACGGAGAGCGTCAACACGAAAACGAGGATGAGAGATACCAGTTTTTTCATTGATTAAATTCCTCCTTGAATTTAATTTTTGCGTTATCTGCTGCCGCCAATAGCGGACAGTTGATGCGGTGGCTGTATACGGACAGTTCGCTATTTCGTGTCGAAAAACTCCGAGACAGCCCCACTTTGAAGTTACGATTCCGCCGCTTCCGGTTATAATGCCGGAGTGCGAATAGTTGCCAGAAGCACTGTCTTGATATGTGATTATCATACCGATAGAGGGAGTGCTAACACTGAAATAACTGCCGTCACGGATGTAAGGAGATGGATCATTAATCCAGTGAATCGAGCTGGGGCTTGTGCTGTGCCATGCGTAGGCGTGGCAATTATACTCAGGGTTTGGCGGGCTTATCATGGTTACACCAAGATTGTCAGCATACCATTGAGATAGCATACGAGCATACTCATGGGTCGTTCCGTGATTAGCCCAAGTCATTCCGCGAATGCCGTAGACGGTTGAGCCTCTTGGCGTTTGGAGCAGGTCAACGGGCTTTCCGGAGCCGGGGTCAACCAGATGCGCAGGTGAAACATTCGACAGAAAGAGTATACTTTGCTTGATGTCAACTGCGCAGCCTCTCTTCAAATCATCGGCATCATCAAATAGTTCAAGCCAATTATCGATAGCCCGCACAGCATCGTTGCGATTGATTAACTCTTTAAGCGGAGGAAACAACTCAGCAACACATTCTATGCCATTTGAAATTGCAAAGATGCCGTTATCTGCAAATCCACCGCTTGGAGAAACACCAAGCGCATACATGTCAACGAGGAAAGGATAATTCAGAACTGTAGTAAGCAGTGCTGGTGTGGTCATTCTTTCCGCTTCTTCTTGCTCAACATAAGTGGCAGCACGCTTTCAAATATATTAAGCGACTTCCATTCTGGTGAGCCTGGTAGGACTTTGTACTCATGAGGAATGTTGTTCCGTACAGCAACCGTGGATGCACCGACCGGCAACATAGCTGTGAAAACAGTCAACAAAGCCACGAGCAGGATGAGGGTTTTCTTGAACATGAGTCAGTTCTCCTTTCAGCAATTGAGTCGATTTAGCTAATTTCTTCCCCAACGGTTTCGTTGGGTGCGGGACGGTTCTGCGCCGATAATTAAACGAAAAAGCAGGATATTTACGGGTCAACCCGGCTACAGCTAAAGTATACCATATAAAAAAGTAGTGTCAACCCCGTTTTGCCCTGAAATTGTGAACAATTTGTTAACAATTCATTTTTCGTGACAGGAAAAAGGCGGAAACAAAATCTGCCGCCCGGCGGAAACAAAACCTGCCGCCCGAGCGATGAAGCCCGAGCGGCAGGTTGGTGTAAAATTGTTTTATCGCAATTTATCGTTAAAGCGATTTACTGCGAATGCAAATTACTTGGACAGTTCGGTGATGCCGTCGATGCGGATATCGAACAGGGGAGCGGAGATAACTTCGGACTCATGGAAGTAACCGTCCCAGATAAGCTGAGTGCCTTCAAAGCCTTTGCTCTTGTCGTAGCCGGTGAGATGTTCGCCGTTTACGGTGAAGGTGCTGCAATCAAATACCTTCAGTTCGCCGCTCTTAATCTTTTCGATTGCGGCGTCAACAGCTTCCTGAGTGCCGGCTGCGCAAGCCTTGCCGAGGGGGAGATCTGAACAGCGTTGTTGGAATAGCCGTGGCACCAATCCTGCTCGGGCTTTTTGCCGTTCATGACCTGCTCAAAGGCATAGGTGTAATATGCACCCCAATTGTTCTGGGGAGAGGTGAGGGCAACATCGGGAGCAACGCTGAGCATGTCAATGTTGTAGCCGACGCTGAATACGGTTTCGCCCGCTTCGTATTTTGCCTGAACAGCGGAGGGTGCGCCGGTGGAGTCCGCATGCTGACCGATGATGACGCAGCCGCGTGCCATGAGTGCGTTTGCAGCTTCGCTCTCTTTAACGAGATCGAACCACTCTTTGGTGTACTGAACGTCCATATGAGCCTCGGGAACGATGGAACGGATGCCGAGGAAGAATGCGGTGTAGCCGGAAACAACTTCTGCATAGGGGTATGCGCCGACGTAGCCGATGTAGGGATCGGTGACTTTGCCTTCGTCCATGAGCGCCTTGAGCTTCATGCCCGCAACGATGCCGGAAACATAGCGAGCTTCGTAGATGCTGTCAAAATAGTTGAAAATGTTGTTAAGCTCGGTATGCTTTGCAGCCGTTTGACCGGTTGCGTGGCAGAAAACAACATCGGGATACTCTTTTGCGGCGCGGATGAGGTGATCCTCATGACCGAAGGAGTTCGCGATAATGAGCTTGCAGCCCTGTTCCGCGAGGTCGACTGCTGCTTCATAGCACTTTTCGTCCTCGGTGACGTTGTATTTGTAGATGATCTGATCATCGCTGAGGTTGCAGGCTTTTTTTGCGGCCTCAATGCCCTGAATGTGTGCGTAGGTGTAGCCTTCGTTTTCGTCGCCGATGAGAATTGCGCCGACTTTGAAGTCAGAATTTTTCGTTTCGTCTGGATTTTTTGTTTCGTCTGGATTTTTCGTTTCATTGGAACAGCCGGCGACAGCGAAAACGCCGAACGCCATAACTGCCGCAAGAACGATTGCGAGAAGTTTTTTCATTTGGAATGTACCCTCCGGATATTTGCTTGCTCTGTTTCGTTCGAAACAAAACAGCAACAGAATTATACGCAGAAATTGACGAAAATGCAACAGGAATATGCTCAAAATAGAATATACGAACCGAGATATATCTGTTGGCAAACAGGTTTAATCGGTTCCGTCTTCTTTCGAAAAAAGCTGCCTGTCCCGCCGGAGCCGGCGCCGCCTGCGGTTGATGCTGCGTTCAAGGTCGCCGTTATTTATGAACTCCGCAAGCACATACTGTTCAAACACGGGCACGGTGCAGGAGTAGAAGTCGAGTTTTTTGGAAAACAATGTATCGAGACTTTCGGGAAGCAGCATATAACCCATTCGCATAGCGGGAGCGATGGTTTTTGTGAACGTGTTGACATACACAACAATGTCCGGAGCAAGCGAAAACATGGTGTCGATCTGCCTGCCCGCAACGGCAAATTCGGAAGCATAGTCGTCTTCAACAATAAATGCACCGCCGCGCCTTGCCCAGTCAATGTATTCGGCGCGTTTTGCGGCGGCCGCGGTTATGCCGCTCGGGTAACTGTGAAAGGGGGTGACATGCAGCGCCGACGCTCTGCATTCCGAAAGGGCGGAGGAAGAAATTCCGTCCGAACCCATTTTGAGCGGAATGCAGGCGATCCCGTTTGCTTCATAAACACGAGGTATTTTTTCGTAACACGGATTTTCGACCGCAAAGGAGGAACCGCGTTCAAAAAGCTGCGCTATCAGGCCGTAAAGGTATTCCGCACCGGAACCTATGACAATGCGCTCCGGTGCAGCGGAAATGCCGCGGCTCCGCAAAAGATAGTCCGCAATTGCACGGCGAAGCTCGTCAGTGCCCCTGTTCGGGGATTTTACAAGAATGCCCCTGTCGCAGCGCGAAAGAACGCGGCGCATGGTTTTTGCAAGCACGGAAAAAGGGAAATCCTCATCCGCACCGATATTGTGCGCGCTCATCTGTGCCTGTGTTGCGCGGGGCGCACCGGCGGTGAGTCCTTCCGCTCCGTATGCAACATAGTAGCCGCTGCGGGGGCGCGAAACGGCATAACCCTCATCGCAGAGCAATTCATAGGCATGTTCAACGGTGATAACCGCAATTTCAAGCTCCGCCGCCAGAAAACGTTTGGACGGCAGCTTATATCGCGGGGGAAGCACGCCTTCGGCAATATCCGCTCGGAGCAAGCGGTAGAGCTGCTCGTATGCGGGTGTTTTTGAAGCCTTGTCGATTCTGTATTTCATTTCAAACTGACCTTATCAAATATTCCTTAACTGACGATAGCGACAGTATCAGTTTAAGTGTATAATAACCTTCGTCAAAAGTCAATCCCCGTAAGGGACGACAGAAAGCTTCAGCCTCGGGCGGATGCCCGTGCGAAACAGAAAGGCGGCATTATGGAAATTAAAACAAATGAAAAAAAGTTTTCAACAAGAACCCTCACCGTGACGGCAATGTTCCTTGCGATGAACATTATCATGAGCTCCTCAATGCTCAGCGTGCCGGTTCCGGGCGGGCATATCTATCTTAACAACGCGATAATAACCATTGCATCGATATTGCTGAATCCGCTTTGCGCGTTCATCGTCGGCGGCATAGGCGCGTTCATCGGGGATTTGCTTTTTTACCCTGCGCCGATGTTTGTTTCCCTTGTGACACACGGCATTCAGGCCATCGTTGTTTCGCTTTGCGCCCGCAAACTTTTCCGCGGAAGCAAATGGAATGCGGGTGCCGTGATCGGCGTCATTCTGGGCATTGTTATAAACACTGTCGGCTACTCACTCGGCAGAGCGTTCATCTATTCAACTCCCGAATATGCAGTTATGAAACTGCCGTATCAGATACTGGAGGATGTTGTGGGTTCGGTGCTGGGTTATGTGCTTTGCTTTGCATGCGGAATCAAAAAATTGTTTGAACGTGAATTCGGGAAGCAGGAAAAACAAAAAAACAAATTAATCAGTAAACCAAAGTAAAGAGAACGCTCGCCCGGCTGCAAACCGCACCGTGCGAGCTGTTTTTATTTGAAATATATTAAAAAACTGTTCTTCGGCAAAGACAGCCGTGAAGCAGGCGGGCTTTGACTGAATTTGAACTTTTCGGCGGAACCCCGCAAAGAAGTGTATTCGAAAAACCCGAAAGAGGACACGGTTTACCGCGCCCTCTTTCGGATTAAATAAATTTGTGGAGATTTTCACGAGCAGGTGTTAAAAAGCATTGGATGAAAACCGAGTTTTCAATGCGATATTAAACCTGCGCTGTGACTGAATCAGTCGTTGGTGGGAGCACCGACGGGACATGTGCTTGCGCAAAGGCCGCACTCGATGCAAGCGTCGGGATTGATTTCGTATTTGCCGTCACCCTCGGAAATTGCGCCGACGGGGCAGTCTGCTGCACATGCGCCGCATGCGATGCAAGCTTCAGTGATACGATAAGCCATGGGTATTACCTCCGAAAAATATTTGATTCCGAAGCAGCTCAGCTGCCTCAACAGTATTTTACCACGAAAACGGCAGAAATCAAGCCTTTTCGAATAAATAAATTAAAAGCCGCGCTATATGACATACAGTGCGGCCGGAAAGCTTGGTTTATAAGCAAAAATTATTTGTTGTCCATAGCGTCTTTAATGGACTTGCCGGGCTTGAAAGCAACGGAACGGGTGGCATCGATGTCGATAGCCTCACCGGTCATGGGGTTGCGGCCCTTGCGTGCGGGACGTTCGCGAACTTCAAAGCAGCCAAAGCCGACGATCTGAACTTTGTCGCCCTGCCTGAGCTGTTCGATGATGAGATTGAAGATGGAATTGACTGCAACGTCTGCATCCCTCCTGGTAAGGTTGGTCGTGCTCGCAAGAGTGCTGATAAGCTGAGCCTTATTCATTGTATGTTCCTCCGTTTATAGAATAAACTAAAATTACGCTATTGTGCACAACATGGTGCAGAACCCTGTTATGCTTTGTTCGGGCGGAAAACCCGAACCCTTAAGCAACATTCAGTATTTTATCAGTCTCGCGCCGAAAACACAATAGCTTTTTGGTATATTTTAAGCAAATATCGCAATTTAATTCACTTTTTTATCCTATCCCAATATGAATCCATTTGCTCAAGAGTCATATCCGAAAGACAACCGCCTTCGGACAGGATGAGTTCTTCCATTTTGATGAATCTGTTCGTGAATTTTTGCGTTGCTGCGGCAAGTGCAAGCTCCGGATCGACACCGGCTTTGCGGGCAGCATTTACACAGGCAAAGAGCAGATCGCCGATTTCTTCCGTAATTGCCGGAGCATCGCCCTTTTTGAGTGCATCAAGAACTTCGTCCGCTTCTTCGTGGACTTTCGGCAGGGTGTCGGCAGCGGTGTCCCAATCGAACCCGACTCGGGCGGCGCGCTTTTTGAATTTTGCAGCTGCGCATCAATGCGGGGAATGCTTTGGGAACTGCGCGCAGAGTGTCGGCCACGGTTTGCTGGTGCTTCTCTTTCTGCTTGAGCTTTTCCCAATTTGTAAGCACGTCATTCGTGCCGTCAACATGAACGCTGCCGAACACATGCGGATGGCGATAAATGAGCTTGTTGGTGATTCCCGTTGTGACATCACGCAGGGTGAAGTCGCTGCATTCTTCTTCGATAACGGAATGGAAAACGATTTGCAGCAGCAGGTCGCCGAGTTCCTCTTCAAGCGCAGTCATATCGTTGCTGTCGAGCGCATCAAGCACCTCGTATGTTTCTTCCAGCAGCGAGGAGCGCAGGCTTTCGTGGGTTTGCTCCGCATCCCACGGGCAGCCGCCGGGAGCGCGGAGCCGATGCATAACTTCAAGCAGCCCGTCAATGCCGTGGCGTGTACGCTGCAAAAGCCCGCAGGGGGGAACAAGAACGACGGTTGCCGCACCGTAAAGCTTTTCCGCTTCCGGGTGATCCATTCGGTGCAGCGGAAGGCAATTAACATCGTATTCTCCGCAGTTGTTCATTGTGCAGACAAAAACATCGGATTCATCCGGGTAGTACTCGCTCAGCCGAAGTTTGATTTCGCCCGCGATAAGCAGGTTGTCCGTCTCTTCAATAACAACGGGGAAATCCGTTCCTATTATATTGAAGGAATGCGCCGAACGAATATCATAACCCGACCACGGCGCAATATGCCCGCAGTTTGCGGCGGCACAAACCGCAGATTCCGCAAAGCCCGGCGCGGGCATGAAACGGACGGTAAATCCGTTTTCACTCGCACGGCTGCACAACAGCGCGGCAAGCTCACCTTCAACGCCGCGGCCGAGGACGGCATAGCCGATGTTGAGGTTTTCCGCATTCTCGGATTCGAATGCCGCCGCAAGCCTTTCGGCAATGCGTTCGTTCAATTCGTCAAAATCAAAGCATTCGCTGTATAAATCATCCATTGAAACCGCTTCGGGACGGATGCGGAGTGCGGCATTTGCGCATATATGCTCCGTTGTCTGCAAATACAGTCGGTCAACGGATTTAACCGCTTCGAGTGAGTTCTGAGGAACGGTCTGCGGCGTTGCAAGCGGGATAACGGTAAGCGTTTTCATAATATTTCTCCATTCGAAAATCTGCTGCGAATCCGGTTCGGAAACTGCGCCGGATTGAAACTGACCTTATTATAAAACGCGCGGGAGAATTTTGCAATTAAAAAAGTGCCGCAGCTGCGGACGATTTTTGGGTTTAAAAGGCATCGGGAACGGTGAACGGCGGGGAAATGAGGGAGGCATATGACTTTTATTTAAGCTCACTGCCTTAATCTCATTTCCGCAAATGCCTGTTTCCGATTCGTTGTCCGCTGTTCACGACTGTTCACGGTTTAATAAAGGTTATAATACTTTCGGGATCGACAGGACTGCCGTTGACACGGATTTCAAAATGCAGGTGACTCCGCTCCGCGCATTCGCTGATCGCCGTGTCGCCGATGCAGCCAATGACTTGACGGGCGGTGATTCTGTCGCCGATATTCACGGGCGGCTCAGCTTTCAGATTGGAGTAAACGCTTGCCATGCCGTTTGCGTGAGAGATGACGATTGTGACCCCGAGTCTGTCGTCAACGTAAACATTTTCAATCGTTCCGTCCGCAATTGCACGGACTTCACTGCCCTTGCTGCATTCTATGTCAACTCCGGGATGCGTCATCCATTGATGAAGCGTCTCCGAATAAAGCAGAGAGTTGATTGCAAAGCTCTTCATAACGGTTCCGTCAACCGGCGGCTTCAATCCGGACAAAACTCCGTCCGCTGTCGGTTCGGGTTCGGGCGAAAGCTCGGGCATGGGCGTGAATTCCGGCAGTGCAAGCGGCGTTGGGCGCGGCAAGGCTGTGCCTGCGGTCGGCGTTTCAACGGCGGGCACCGGAGTGCCGCTTTCGGCGGAGACAGTGTTCAGCACGTTTTCAAGCCTTTGGTCGTCCGAACGGTTGACCGGTGCATTCGGGGCATCGTTCCCTCCGGCCGTAAAAAAATCAAAACTGCTGCGCCGCCGAGGGAGGCGAGACAGCCCGCAAGGGCAAGATAAAGCCCGTTGCGGCGCATAAAAACTGCTGAGCGAAGGCGGAATCTGCGAAACCGCCACTTGATTTGTTGCTTGCGATTCATTGTTCTGTTCCTTTCAGTATTCAGAATAATCCGTTTGTTCAGGCTTTGGACTTTTTGTGTTCCAATGCCTTTATTCTGCTCGTTCGGCGGACGATATATGCGTGATAAGTTGGCGATGGAATGTAATTTGGTGCAAATTAAGGTTGATTATGGCTGAAATTAAAATATATTATTTATTTTTACGAAAAGAGAATGTTGATAGAATGCGCGATATTTACAGTAATGCAGGGAAAATTGAATATTCAAATGTCACCGAGTAAAAAAAGAGCATTTTGCTTTGGGAATTGCACATTCATTATTTTTTTGATAGAATAATGTCCGATTGGCGCGGACGTGCAACAGCGTCTGCTCGGTCGAAGCAGCAAAAGCTGCAAAAAAATATGTTGGAAGGAGAACCACATGAAAAAGTTTCTTGCAATGCTCGTAGCGGCAATGATGGTGCTTTCCCTTGTAGCCATCCCCGTGCTTGCAGACGGCGAAGTTGTATTCGCAGTTGAAAATGCACCCGCAACGGCAACCCCCGGCGACGAAATCACCGTTAACCTCACCGTGAACGGCACTTTCGAAGCACATGTACTCAACATGCAGTTCAACTATAATGCTGATGCATTCGAGTATGTGTCCCACACTCGCGGCGATGTTCTCAACCAGATCATCGACCTCGGCGGCACTCAGCTTGTTGATGCCACCACCATCCCCGGCTCCATGCGCCTCGGCGTCATGATGCCCACCGCTGCTTTCACTCAGAGCGGCACCATCTGCTCCGTAACGCTCCGCGTTAAGGAAGGTGCAGCAAACGGCGCAAGCGATCTCGCTCTCGTCATCACTGAGTTCAAAAACTTCCCCACCGGCGGTCAGGCAACCCCCATTGCCAACGTTGTAAATAACGCAACCGTTACCATCACCGGCGGCAGTGAGCCCACTCCCGTACCTCCCACCGAGGAACCCACTCCCACCCAGAACCCCAACACTCCCGCACCCGGCGGCATGGCAACCATCAGCCTCACCGCAGGTGATGTATTCAGCGACGGTTCCGGTTACCAGATGCTCCTCGATGCAGATGCAACCGCATACGGCAATGAGATCCCCGTAGAAGGTCCTCTCACCCAGAGCGGCAACGCACCCGCAGGTCTGTACGATGCATTCGAGTATAAGATTCCCGTAAATGCAGACGGCAGCACCACCACCAGCAACGTTGTTGTTAACAACACCGTTACCATCCAGGTACCCGCAGGTACTTATGACTGGTGCCTTACCAACCCGACTCCCGGCGACCGTATCTGGATCGCTTCCAGCCAGGGTAATGTAGGCGGCCGTGCAAACGATTACGAATTCGAAGCAGGCTACACCTACAACTTCACCGTATACCTCCTCGGTCAGAATGACGCAACCGATGTTGAAATCATTCCCGGCGGCGGCACCCCCAACACCCCCGTACCTCCCACCGAGAACCCCGTAACTCCCGAACCCGGCACAACAACCGGTTGGGGCTTCGAAACCGATCCCCTCGCTGAAGGCTGGACCATCCGCGATGACGACGGCGACGGCTACAACTGGGAATGGATGGATGCAAGCGGTTCCAACTACAACGTATACGAAGGCACCCACTGCATGGCATCCGCTTCCTATCAGAACAGCGCATTCGGCGGCGGCACCGCGCTGACTCCCAACAACTGGCTCATCAGCCCGGCATTCACCGCAGGCAGCACCGTTACCTTCTGGTACGCAGGTCAGGATCCCAACTATGCGGCTGAAACCTTCGGCGTATATGTAATCGCAAACGGCACCACCAGCGACGAACTCGCTTACTTCACCGCTTCCAACACCTATCAGCAGGGCAGCGTAGACATCAGCGATTTCGCAGGTCAGACCGTTCAGGTTGCGTTCCGTCACTATGACATCACCGACATGTTCAGGCTCAACCTCGACCTCGTTGAAGCTGATGCAGGCGGCAGCATCCCCAACACTCCCGTACCTCCCACTGATGCACCCATCACTGAGGCACCCATCACCGAGGCACCCATCACCGAGGCACCCATCACCGAGGCACCCATCACTGAGGCACCCATCACTGAGGCGCCCATCACTGAGGCGCCCGTAACTCCCGCACCCGGTGACGTTATCTTCAGCGTCGGCGGCGTACACTATGTTGCAGCAGGCAGCCAGGTCAGCGTCGATCTCACCATCGACGGTGAATATGAGGCAAACGGCATGAACATCTGGGTACAGTACGACGCAGAGAAGCTCACGCTCAACAGCGTTGACGAAGGCGAGATTATGAAGGCCATCAAGGATCTTGGCGGCATGAACATCCTCGACTTCCAGAGCATCCCCGGCAGCGTACGCCTCGGCTCCATGCTTCCCACCGACCCGGTAAGCGGCAGCGGCAAGATCTTCACCATGAACTTCACCGTTGCGGAAGGCCTTGAGGACGGCACGGAAATGCCCATCGAGATCCTCGTTAAGGAATTCTTCAACATGCCCGTAGGCGGCGAGAACACGCCCATCGCGTTCTTCGCAGAGAACGGTTCAATCATAGTCGGCAGCGAGCCCATCGTCACCGATGAGCCCGGCGTCACCGATGAACCCACCGCAGTTCCCACCGATGCTCCCAATCCGCCTATAACCGGCGCAATGAGCCTCATCGGCGTTGGTATTGCAGCGATCGTTGCGAGCGCAGGCGTTGTTATCTTCCGCAAGAAGGAAGAAGACTGAGCCTAACCTCAGTGCAGTGCGGCCGAAAGGCCGGCATTGCAGCAAACTGAATTGATTCACCCCGACTTTGTCGGGCGGCGGACCCCGCAGAGCGCAAGCCCTGCGGGGTCCGTGCGCTGCGGAGAAGAATATTGAACAGCGGGGGAATACAGCCGTGACGTCGGCGGTAAATGTGCAGATTGCGGCAGAGAACCCCGATGAAAAGAATATATTGACATAATGCTAAGCAAACAAAAAACAATAAATAGTGTAAAAAAAGGAAAAACATCAAACCAAATTGAAATCACAGGCGAAAAAACTTCCGATTTTTTAAAAAAAATATTTGCATAAACGCCCGATGCTTGATATAATATAGTGGAATGGAGGAGTACACATGCCATTCGTTCAATTCACGAAGCTATTGCCGATCTGCCCGCTGGGGCGGAACAAGGCTTTAGACTTATAAAATGTTGGAAGGAGAACCACATGAAAAGATTCTTTGCAGCGCTTCTTGCGGCACTGATGGTATTCTCACTTGTTACCATCCCCGCAGTTGCAGAGGGCGAAGTTGTGTTCGAGGTTCCCACCGTCAACGCCCAACCCGGCGACACGGTTTCGATCCCCGTAACCCTCACGGGCAGCAACTTTGAGTGCCATGCCATGAACATGAACGTTCAGTATGACGCTGAAGCTCTCACTCTCAACAGCGCAACCGAAGGCGACGCTATCAGCGGCGCAACCATGAAAGTTCTGGATACCGAATCCGAACTCGGCAAGGTTAAACTCGGTCTGCTCTATGCTTACGACGGCATGACCGCCGGCGGCACTCTGTTCACAATGAATTTCACAGTCAACGAAAATGCGACCGGCAATGCCGCTCTCACCATCAATGTTGTGACTTTTGCGAACATGCCCGCAGGCTCCACCACCGCGACACCCATCCCTTATATTGCGAATAACGGCGCGGTTGTCGTTGGTCAGCCCGAAACTCCCATCCCCGAGACTCCCATCCCCGAGACTCCCGCTCCCGAAACTCCCATCCCCGAGACTCCCGCTCCCGGTGAGGAAATGACTCTTGACGAGGCTCTTAACGTACAGGGCGGCACGCTCCATTTCGAGAACGATGCGGATTATCCCTTTGTTGTTGAAAATGACTACGTAAAGAGCTCCAACCAGGGCCAGAGAAACACTCAGCCCGGTGTTACCACCACCGTAAACCTTACTGCTTCCAAGCTTCTCAGCTTCAACTACAAAGTCAGCAGCGAAGCAAACTGGGACTATGTCTTTGTCAGCATTGACGGCACCATTGTTGCTCCCACCGATGCAGACAGCAAGTACATTCTTTCCGGCGATCGTGCCGCAGAATGGCTGAACTACACCTACATTGTTCCCGAAGGCGAACACACCGTCACCATCGGCTACAGGAAGGACAGCAGCGGCGATCGTCTTGATGACACCGCTTGGCTGGACGAGATTCAGTTCACGGATATCGTCAACGTCACCGGCGTTGAGTTCTCTCAGGACGCTCTCACCATGCCTCTTGCAAGGACTGCTCAGCTCGAGTGGACCGTTCTTCCCGCAGATGCAGCAAACAAGAACGTCACCTTTGCAAGCGACAATACCGAAGTTGCAACCGTTAATGCAAGCGGTCTTGTAACCGGCGTTGCTCCCGGCACCGCAAACATCACCGTAACCACCGTTGACGGCGGCTTCACCGATGTTATTGCAGTTACCGTAGAGGAAGCAGTTGCTGTTACCGAAATCGTTATCGCTCCCGCAGCAATCACTATTCCTGTTACAACTTCCGTAACCGAAACCCTCGTTGCAAACGTTATCCCCGAGAATGCAACCGACACCACCGTTGCATGGACCTCTGAGGATGAAACCATTGCAACCGTTTCTGTAAACGGCCAGATCAAGGGTATTGCTCCCGGTACCGTCACCATCAACGCGACCAGCGCAAACGGTGTTACCGGCACCTGCGAAGTTACTGTTGTTGCTCCCGAGGATTTCCCCGGTCTTGACAGCATCAACTTCACGAGCATGAACCCCCTCCCCTATGACAATCTTGAAGTCGGTATCGGCCCGGGTTACGGCGGAACTCCCGTGCTCATCCGAAGGGGAAACACCAACACCCTTACCTACACCTATGCAACCGGTTTCAGCATCAACGTTGAAGCAGGCCAGAAGATTTATTTCAACACCTATTGGTACGGCGGAACCCCCGGTGGTTCCAACGATCCCAACAGGAAAGACACCTTCATGACCCTGTATGATTCCGAATTCAACTACCTCGATCATAATGACGACGGCGCTTCATTCGGCATCGCCCCCTATTCCGGCATCGAATACGTATTCGAAACCGCAGGCACTTACTACGTTGTTGTAACTCCCTACAACCATGCAAGCAATAACGGCAACGGCAAGGGCCTTGTTGAAATGCATGCGGCGGAAGTTCTTCCCACCGAAATCGAAACCATTGAACTCGCTGACTTCAGCATGTTCACCGGCACCAACACCAACATCATTGACCGCGCTGTCTTCACTCCCGAAGAATACGAAATCTCAGACTTCGTATTCACTTCCAGCAATGAAGCAGTTGCCTCCATCGATGCAGATGGCAAGGTTTTCGCACTCGCAGAAGGCACAACCACCATCACCATCACCGACAACGTTTCCAACGCAACCGCATCTGCGGTTCTCACCGTTAACGAAATCAGTGAAGATGATTATGCAATGATCGTTCTCAACGTCAATGCAGGTGAAACCGGCGTATTCCAGGACGGCAGCGGTTATCAGATGCTTCTTGATGCTGACGCAACCGCATACGGCAACGAGATCCCCGCACAGGGTCCTCTCACCCAGAGCGGCAATGCTCCCGCAGGTCTGTATGACATATTCGAATACAAGATTCCTGAGAATGCAGACGGTATTCTCACCACAAGCAACATCGTTGTTTCCGGCATGGACTACGTTCTCGTTCCCGCCGGCACCTATGACTGGTGCATTACGAACCCGACTCCCGGCGACCGTATCTGGATCGCTTCCGACAGCGGTTCCATTGGCGGCAGGGCAAACGACTACACCTTCGAGGCAGGCAACACCTACACCTTAACGGTATCCCTCGATGGTCAGTACGACAGGACTGACATCACCGTAACTCCCGGCATCGAAGAACCCACTCCGACTGCCACCCCGGCTATCACACCCACACCCACTCCCGCTCCCACTCCCGACCCCGGTGCAACCGGTTGGGGCTTTGAAACCGATCCCTTCGCTGAAGGCTGGACCATCCGCGATGACGACGGCGACGGCTACAACTGGGAATGGATGGATGCAAGCGGTTCCAACTACAACGTATACGAAGGAACCCACTGCATGGCATCCGCTTCCTATCAGAACAGCCCATTCGGCGGCGGTACTGCACTGAATCCCGACAACTGGCTCATCAGCCCGGCATTCACCGCAGGCAGCACCGTTACCTTCTGGTATGCAGGTCAGGATCCCAACTATTCGGCTGAACCCTTCGGCGTATATGTAATCGCAAACGGCACCACCAGTGCCGAACTCGGTCACTTCACCGCTTCCAACACCTATCAGCAGGGCAGCGTAGACATCAGCGCATATGCAGGCCAGACCGTTCAGGTTGCGTTCCGTCACTATGGCATCACAGACATGTTCAGGCTCAACCTCGACCTCGTTGAGGTTTCCGGCGGCGGCAGCACCCCCAACACTCCCGTACCTCCCACTACGATCCCCGAACCCACGCTGGTTCCCCTCGATGTTACATTCTCCGCTGCAGCACCTGCAAGCGTTGCGGCAGGCGAAGAATTCCAGGTTGCAGTGAACATCGGCGGTGTCATCGACTACGAGGCACATGTTCTCAACCTCCGTCTTGACTATGATACCGATGCATTCGAGTATCTGCACGACGAGCCCGGTGCTGTCATGAACCAGATGATTGAAAACAGCGGTACCGCAATTCTTGATGGCTTCAGCATTCCCGGCAGCATTCGTTTCGGCGCAATGATGCCCAATGCCGGATTCACCGCATACGGCACTCTGTTCACTCTCACTTTCCGTGCGAAGGCTGACGCTGCGAACGGCGAACACAACTTTGATCTCAACGTTGTTGAGTTCAATAACTTCCCCATGGGCGGCACTTCCACTCCCATCGAACACACCGATGTTGATGCGATCGTTGAAGTAACCGGCGGTTCCACTGTAACCCCCACCCCCACTGAAGTTCCCACGCCCACTCCCGGTCCTGTCAGCGACTTGGATGAGGCAATGAACGTTGCAGGCGGCACCCTCCACTTCACCACCGACGGCGATTATCCCTGGATCGTTGAAGAAACCTGGGGCAAGAGCACCAACATCAACGTCGCAAACTCCACCTCCACGGTTTCCACCACGGTTACCGCGGCAGCAGGTGACATCCTCCAGTTCGACTTTATGTCTTTCGGCGAAGGTTCGGGCAACTACGTTTGGGATGGTCTCCATCTCACCGTTGACGGCACCGAAGTCATGAAGTGGAGCCGCGTTGAAACCTGGACCACCTATGCAGTCGAACTCACCGCAGGTGAGCACACCGTTGCTTGGTCCTATCAGAAGGACGGCTCCGTTGATAGGGAAGGCGACTACGCAACCGTTGACAATGTATACGTCGGCGCACCCGTAACCCCCAACGCAATCAATGTTGAAGCAGTTTCCGTTCCCGCAGGCCGCAGGGCAACTGTTTCCTACACGGTTCTCCCCTGCAGAGGCATTCAACAAGAACGTTACCTTCAGCACCGCAAACACCGCAATCGCAACCGTTAACGAAAACGGCGTTGTTGTCGGCGTTGCGGAAGGCACCACCACCGTTACCGTAACCTCCGTTGCATCCCACCTTTTCCGGTTCCGCAACCGTTACCGTAACCGAGGCTCTGCCCACTGTAAACCTTGAAGGCTACATCGCATTCGATCCCGAAGGCACTTCCGGCATCTGGGGCGGTTTTGCCGACTATGATCCCAGCGTTATCGAAAACTTCGGCACAATGGGCTCCACCTTCGGCGGCGCATTCGCAGGCGGCAATGTATACGGCTTCATGTATGACAGCGACACCAACGACACCCGCTTCTACATCATGAACGCTGACACCCACCAGGTTGCATACCCCGGCACCAGCGCAGGCCGCGTTGTTGTTGCTATGGCATACAACCATGCAGAAGGCGAAATGTACGCTATCGCAGCAAACGATGCAGACGGTCGTTCCCTCTACACCGTAAACCTTGCAACCGGTACGCTTACCGAAGTTGCTGCTCTCAATGCAGGTGCTGAAACCATCATGACCCTTGCAATCGACGGCAGCGGCAATGCATACGGTCTCAGCTACGCAGCAACCAATGCTGTTCTCTACTCTATCAACCTCACCAACGGCAACTGCACCGCGATCGGCGGAACAGGCCATGGTCTTGAGTACGTTCAGTCCACTGTTTGGGATCACAACACCAACCAGCTCTTCTGGGCACAGTACTCCAAGGTTGAAAACGACAAGGGTCAGCTCTTCGTTATCGATCCCGCAACCGGCGCAGCAACCCTTTGCGGCACCATCGGCACCGGCGCAGAAGTAACCGTTCTTTATACAAAGAACAACATGCCCGTTGCTCCCATCGAAGTTCCCGAATATAATGTAACCTTCGTTGACGGCCTCACCAACGAGACCATCCCCGGCGGCTACACCGTTGAAGCAGGCACCGTCCTTGACGAAGCCGACTTCCCCGCAGCTCCCGCACATGAGGGCTACGAGTTCACCGGTTGGGACTACAACGGCGCACCCGTTTACTCCGACCTGACCATCAAGGCAAGGTATCGTGATCCCAGCGCAACCACCGCTACCATCAGCCTCACCGTTGGCGATGTTTGGGGCGACGGTTCCGGTTATCAGATGCTCCTCGATGCAGATGCAACCGCATTCGGCAATGAGATCCCCGCACAGGGTCCTCTCACCCAGAGCGGCAACGCACCCGCAGGTCTGTACGATGCATTCGAGTATAAGATTCCCGTAAATGCAGACGGCAGCACCACAACGAGCAACATCGTTATCAACAACACCGTTACCATCGAAGTACCCGCAGGTACCTATGACTGGTGCATTACGAACCCGACTCCCGGTGACCGTATCTGGATCGCTTCCGCTCAGGGCAACATCGGCGGCCGTGCGGATGATTACGAATTCGAAGCAGGTTACACCTACAACTTCACCGTATACCTCCTCGGCCAGAACGATGCAACCGATGTTGAAATCATCCCCGGCGGCGGCGAAACTCCCGTTATTACGGATTCTCCCACCCCTGTTATCACCAACAGCCCCACTCCCGAGCCTCCCACGGATACTCCCGAGCCCGGTGACGAAACTCCCACTCCCGAGATCCCCACGGATACTCCCGAGATTCCCACGGATACTCCCGAGCCTGTAACTCCCGCACCCGGTGACGTTATCTTCAGCGTCGGCGGCGTACACTATGTTGCAGCAGGCAGCCAGGTCAGCGTCGATCTCACCATCGACGGTGAATATGAGGCAAACGGCATGAACATCTGGGTACAGTACGACGCAGAGAAGCTCACGCTCAACAGCGTTGACGAAGGCGAGATTATGAAGGCCATCAAGGATCTTGGCGGCATGAACATCCTCGACTTCCAGAGCATCCCCGGCAGCGTACGCCTCGGCTCCATGCTTCCCACCGACCCGGTAAGCGGCAGCGGCAAGATCTTCACCATGAACTTCACCGTTGCGGAAGGCCTTGAGGACGGCACGGAAATGCCCATCGAGATCCTCGTTAAGGAATTCTTCAACATGCCCGTAGGCGGCGAGAACACGCCCATCGCGTTCTTCGCAGAGAACGGTTCAATCGTAGTCGGCAGCGAGCCCATCGTCACCGATGAGCCCGGCGTCACCGATGAGCCCACCGCAGTTCCCACCGATGCTCCCAATCCGCCTATAACCGGCGCAATGAGCCTCATCGGCGTTGGTATTGCAGCGATCGTTGCGAGCGCAGGCGTTGTTATCTTCCGCAAGAAGGAAGAAGACTGAGCCTGAATCCTGCTCGGTACACGGCGGAAGTCAACGCTGCGAGTGATGAAAATCAGCGTAACGAGTGACTGAAACCGATACCGTGCATGAACAAAAGCATAATCCCGACCGAATCGGATTTCCGATTCGGTCGGGGCTGCAAGCCCCGCAGGATGCAAATCCCTGCGGGGCTTGTGTCGTATGAAAATGCGAACGCAAAAGAATCAGAGACCATATCCTATATGAAAAAAAATATCAAGAAAGTGCATTTTCTATAAGATTGGGGTTGAAATTTTCGTCTCAATAAGTTAAAATAGGATATAGATTTATGCAAAAGTCATTCATGAGGTGAAATGAAGGATATGTACGGCATTCGGGCGGATGAATTGATATGCATTCGATCATTGCCGAAAGCATAATCGGCTTTTGCTTCAGCATACCGGAATAATGATTCAAAGACAGGATATTTCAATGAATTCATCCGTGTGTGCTGCTGCCGTCCCGCTGCTGCCGCGATTCGGAATTTCGCCGGAAAGCCTGCTGAATGAATGCGAAAAAACAGAATGCGGCTTGCCGTATTCGAATATGCGGAAATATCGAGGCATAAATATTTTTGAACAAGTTTCCGCAAAAAACGGATATCTGTGCTTTAACCCGACGATTGAGTTCCTAAACAGCTTTTGCGTTCGATGCACGGAGCTGCTTCCAATGCCGGAAATGCCGCAAAAAATTGTTTTTCCGTGCAGCACGGAATATGCCTGCGCACGGCTTTTGACTTATTATTGCTCCGGCTGCCGCTGCATCATGACGGACAGCGTCAGAACAGCATTGTTTCGCTCCTTTGCGCTTGCGGGCGGGTTTGAAACAAAAAGGCTTTATGAACGCGCTGTTCATTCGGCGGAACGTGCCGTGCTTGCTGCTTTCGGAAATTCGGATGGGGGGAAATTCGGCGGAGTGCAGGCTTCTGCTGCGGCGATACTGCTGAGCAGTGCAAAAATGACTTTAGTGCAATAGTTTGAAGGAGAATTGACTGACTTATGAAAATTAAATGGTATGGACATTCCTGCTTTCTTTTGACGGACAGCAACGGCAGCACCGTTCTGACCGATCCGTGCGATCCGTCCTACGGTTATGAAATACCGCCCATGCATGCAGATATCGTGACAATAAGCCACGAACACAACGATCACAACAACATCAGCATTTTGCGCGGCAATACCGAGATTATCCGCAGCCCGGGCGAATACAATGTCAAGGGCATTCATATCACGGGTGTTGAAACTTTACATGATCGCAGCGGCGGTGCGCTTCGCGGCAAAAACACCATGTTTATTTACGACATGGATGATATGCGCATACTTCATTGCGGCGATCTCGGCATGATTCCCGACGAAGAAACAATTGCAAAAAGTCGGCCATATTGACATCATGCTGGTTCCGATCGGTGCGATTTACACAATAGATGACCTTGAGGCGCGTGAACTTGCAAATATTCTGAAGCCCAAAGTCGTTATACCCATGCACTATAAAACCCCGAAGCTTAAACTTGAGCTTTGCCCGCTGGCACCCTTCATTGATGCGGCAAAGGACTGCCGCATTCACAACCTTAACGATTGTGAAGCAACAATTACAAAGATGAGCCTCGGTGAGGACAGAGTGCTGATTCTGCGCCCGTATGACGCCGAAAGAGACGAATGACATTTGAAACGAACGTGACGGAACCGAATCTGCCGTAAATGCTTCCGAAACAAATAACCGCCGCAGGAATTTTGCCTGCGGCGGTTTTCTTTGCTCAAAGAAAGCTCAGAATTCCGAAGAATGCTTAAGCATTCTTATTTAATAATCATCCGATAAAGGATTAAAGATCATAATACCTTTCAAATTCGGCGGGATGCGGAATCTGATTGATGCGTGCAGCCTCTTTGCGCTTGCGATCGATCCAGATATTGAGGAGCCGCTCGGGGAATACACCGCCGCGGGTCAGATAGTCATGGTCTGCTTCAAGGGCATCAAGTGCCTCGTCAAGGCTCTTGGGAAGGCTGTCGATCTTTGCTTTTTCCTCTTCAGGAAGGTCAAACAGGTTGAAATCATAGGGACCCCAACCGCAGACGGAAGGATCGATTTCGTTGATAATGCCGTCGAGACCTGCCATAAGGATTGCCGCATAAGCATAGTAGGGGTTGCAGGTTCCGTCGGGGTTGCGCAGCTCGAAACGCTTAGCCATGGGCGATTTTGCGTAAGCGGGGATGCGAATTACCGCAGAGCGGTTCGCTGTTGCATAGCCGATGGTAACGGGAGCTTCAAAGCCGGGAACAAGGCGTTTGAAACTGTTGGTGGACGGGTTTGTGATTGCGCAAAGACTCTTTGCATGTTTAAGCAGACCGCCCATGAAGTTGTGTGCAAGCTTGGAGAGCTGAGCATAGCCGTTTTCATCATAGAAAAGGGGCTTGCCGTCCTTGGTGAGCAGCATGTGAACGTGCATACCGTTGCCGGCTTCCGCATAGATGGGCTTGGGCATGAAGGTTGCGGTGCAGCCTTCTTCAACGGCAGCGTTGCGGATGATGTATTTTGTTACCATGGTGTTGTCGGCCATTTTGACAACATCATCAAGCTCAACCTCGATTTCAAGCTGGCCGGGGCCGCCGACTTCGTGGTGATGATACTTGACTTTAACGCCCCAATCTTCCATAAGCATGCACATTTCGCTGCGGAGATTGTAATACCTGTCCTGCGGAGCACCGATGTGATAGCCGCCCTTGTGCGGAATCTGGAAACCGTCTTCACTGCTGCCGGTGTTCCAATCGGCTTCTTCGGTGTCAATTTCACAGCGAACGCATTCGGGACGAGTCTCGAACTGAACATTGTCAAACACATGGAATTCGAATTCCGGTCCGATGATCATTTCGTCGGCAATGCCGGATTCACGCATGTATTCAACAGCGCGCTTGATAACGTTGCGGGGATACTGATCGAACGGGCGGTTCTCGGGGCGGTCGATAATCATTGCATCGCCGCTCATGGTGAGGGTCGGAACCTCCGCAAAGGGATCGACAGCAGCGGTGGAAAGGTCGGGAATGAAGACCATATCGCTGTTTTCAACGGGTGCGTAGCCGTAGTTGGAACCATCAAAGCCGATGCCGTATTTCATCGTGTTTTCATTAAAACGGGTGGCGGGGATGGTGATATGGCGCCAACGACCATCGATATCGGTCATTTTGAAATCGACCATTTCAATTTCATTGTCAAGGATGAATTCCTTTGCCTGCTCAATTGTTTTAAACAGCACGGGTGAAACCTCCTGAATAGGTAAAATTTTTTGAACGAAACAAAACCCATTGCTTCCGTTCATGCTTATTGTGACAGATTTTTGCTGATATGTCAAGGAAAACACGATATATATTTACCTGTATACGAAAAGTAAACGGCGATGCGGCAATTTCTTAGCCGTATCTTATCCGTGTACATGATAAAATTAAAAAACAGCAACCGAGAGGCTTTGCTGCGCCGTCAAATCGACAGGCACAGAATAAAAACATACGAAATCAATGCGTATGCGGCCGAAACGGTGCATCGGAAAAATCGGGAGGAAGGTTAATGGATATTTTTGATATTTTAACGCTTATCGGCGGTCTGTGCCTGTTTTTGTTCGGCATGAACGTAATGGGTGACGGACTGGAGCGCAGAGCGGGCGGAGGGCTGAAGCTTTTTGCTCGGCAAGCTGACAAACAACCGCATGAAGGGCTTCCTGACGGGTCTCGGAGTGACGGCGGTGATTCAAAGCTCATCAGCAACAACGGTTATGGTCGTTGGGTTTGTTAACTCGGGACTCATGACGCTTAAACAGTCCATCGGCGTTATCATGGGGGCGAACATCGGCACAACGGTAACGGCGTGGATTCTGAGCCTCGGCGGAATTTCAAGCAGCAATGTCTTCGTTCAGCTTTTGAAACCCACATCGTTCACACCCGTGCTTGCATTGGCAGGAATGATTCTTTTGATGACGGGAAAAACGGACAAAAAGAAGGATACAGGCACAATTCTGCTCGGTTTTGCAACGCTGATGTTCGGAATGGATACAATGTCCGGTGCTGTTGCCGGGCTTGCGGATGTTCCCGCCTTCCGCAACATGTTCATAATGTTCAAAAATCCGCTTTTCGGAATGCTTGCGGGTGCGGTGCTGACGGCGATAATCCAAAGCTCATCGGCCTCCGTCGGCATTTTGCAGGCGTTGACCGTCACGGGACAGGTATCTTACGGTGCGGCGATTCCGATCATCATGGGACAAAACATCGGAACCTGCATAACGGCGATCATATCCTCTTTCGGAGCCAACAAGAACGCAAAGCGTGCCGCAATCGTGCATCTTTCGTTCAACGTTATCGGCACGGTGGTTTGGCTGACGGTGTTCACGATCGTTTCCTATGTTTTCAAACCACTGTTGTTTGATACGGCGGCAAGTTATTTCGGCATTGCTGTCGCGCATTCGCTTTTCAATATCCTTTGCACCGCGCTGCTGTTTCCGGCTGCGCCCCTGCTTGAAAAAATTGCGGTTCGGCTTGTTCCGGACGGAAACAAGAAGGACACGATCTCCGAACTGGACGACCGCCTGCTTGCAACACCCGCAATCGCGCTGGAACAATGCGAGCGCATGGTTGAAACCATGGCGGAGGAGACGTCGGAGGCTTTCAAACTGAGCATGGATATGCTCACGAATTATGATGCGGATTCGGCGGGAAAAATACGTAAAGCCGAGGATAACAGCGATCATTTGGAGGACATCATCGGGACGTATCTCACCAAACTCAGCAGGAATCAGTTGACGGAGGACGACAGTGCGGAGGTTTCAAGCTGCTCAAAGCGATAGGCGATTTTGAACGAATTTCGGATCACAGCGTCAATATTCTTGAATCGGCGGAGGAACTCCGCAGCAAAAAAATCGAGTTTACCGGGCGGGCAAAGGCGGAACTCGGCGTGCTTTGCAGTGCCGTTTCCGAAATTTTGACGGCTGCATGTGCCGCATTTAAGGACAATGATCCCGAAAAAGCGTTGAAAATCGAACCTTTGGAGCAAGTTATTGATGATTTGAAGGTTCAGCTGCGCGACAGGCACATTGCACGGCTCAAGAACGGCGAATGCACGGTTGAAGCGGGATTCATTTGGTCTGACATACTGACGAATCTTGAGCGTGCATCGGATCACTGTTCCAACATTGCTCTCTGCGTTATTGATGCGGGCAAACACAATATGAACATGCATGAATCTCTGTCCGAAATGAAGAAGGACAATCCCGCATTCGAGGACGAGTTTGACATGTACACCCGCAAGTATCGCATAACAGGCTGATAACGGAGCGACAGCATTGCCGCATTGCGGCAAAACCATATTCAATCGTTAATTTCTTCATGCATACAAAAAGCGGACGGAGGCGGAACCGTCCGTCTTTTTTGTTGTGCCGCCCTCCTTTTCGAAACAGCCGGAGACCGTTTGAATTTCGGCATAAAGCGACAGTACTTAAACGAAATTAAATCAATGTCCGGATTCAATCGAAAAAGCAGGTTTTGCGGATAAATTTGTACTTCGGACAAACGGCGGGTTTTATGCATTGTACGGAAGGGGAATGAGGGATATAATCAATCGTGCGGTGCGGCGGAAGCGTGTCTGCCCGCAAAAACATCGCATCCGCAAAACGGGTAAACGGATATAAACGAAAAGGAAGGAAGCTTTCGCTGCGGCGGGAGCAGCGGTCATAAAAACGGTTATGAAGATTAAGGCGGCTCGGAATTCAATCGAAACCGATTCATCCGACAAAAGAAACACGGCAGGCAATGCGAACACGGCGGCGGGGGGAGGAAAAGACTTTTCTCGGCACGGAACCTATCGGCAGGCTGCTGTTTAAGCTGGCTGTGCCGACGGTCATTGCGCAGCTTGTGAACATGCTTTACAACATTGTTGACAGAATCTATATCGGTCATATGCCAGGTGACGGCAGTGCCGCGCTGACGGGCGTGGGCGTGTGTATGCCGCTCATACTTATCGTTTCCGCGTTTGCCGCATTTGTGGCCTCCGGCGGTGCGCCGCGCGCTTCAATAAGCATGGGCAAGGGTGATTATGACTCCGCCGAAAAAATTCTCGGCGGCTGTGTTTTGATGCAGGTTGTGATTTCCGCCGTGCTGACGGTGGTTCTGCTTGTGTTCGGCAGGGATCTGCTGCTTGCATTCGGTGCAAGCGAAAACACGATTGATTATGCGGCGGATTATATGAGCATATATGCGATAGGAACGCTCTTTGTGCAGCTGACGCTCGGCCTGAATGCCTTTATCACGGCGCAGGGCTTTGCAAAATACGGGATGCTGACGGTGCTTATCGGCGCCGCTGCAAATATCGTGCTCGATCCGATTTTTATTTTCGGTTTCAAAATGGGCGTTCGCGGTGCGGCGCTTGCAACAGTCATTTCGCAGGGGATATCCTGCATATGGGTCATTTTGTTCCTGCGCGGGGGAAAAACGGTTTTGAAGCTGAAGCGTGAAAACATACGCTTTGCTCCGCGCATTATACTTCCGTGCATCGCACTCGGGCTTGCAACGTTCATCATGCAGGCAAGTGAAAGCGTGATTTCGGTATGCTTCAATTCATCGCTGCTGAAATACGGCGGGGACATTGCCGTGGGCGCAATGACGATCCTCACAAGCGTGATGCAGTTTGCAATGCTGCCGCTTCAGGGCGTTGCGCAGGGCGCACAGCCGATTTTGAGTTATAATTTCGGGGCAAAAAATGCCGACCGCGTTAAAAAGACTTTTTTCCGTCTTCTCACCGTAAGCCTCTGCTATTCCGTCGCGCTTTGGGCTTTCGTGATGCTGGTTCCGAAAACCTTTGCCGGAATATTCAGCCCGAATCCGGAGCTTGTAAATTTCACCGGTGATGCTTTGCGAATATACTGCGGTGCGCTCTTCCTTTTCGGAATTCAAATCGCCTGCCAGATGACTTTTGTTTCCATCGGCAACGCGGGCTGCTCAATAATCGTTGCGGTTCTCAGAAAATTTGTGCTGCTCATACCGCTGATTTATATCATGCCGCAGCTGCTTGCGGATAAAACAAATGCGGTTTACGCCGCCGAACCGGCTGCCGATGCAATTGCGGTAACATGCACGGCGATACTGTTTTCAATCGAATTCCGAAAAGCCCTGAAAAACTGAATTCGGATTCCGCAGGCGGAACACAAACCGCAAAAACGGACTTGCGGGTTTAGCCCTCCGAAACAATGCTCCGCAGTGCCCGGTGTTTTATGATAATGTGCTGACGGAATAATGTATCGATAACAAAAAGCCGCCTTCCGAAACTGTCGGTCGGCGGCTTTTGTGAACCCGATATTCTAAATAAGCTTGTTATCCAAAATTTTTGTTAACTCTGATTTAGTTATGATTCAGTCAATGTTCATAGGGAGCATGAAACGAGCGACTCTTTGAGCGTTGAAAAATGATAATCAAACTTAATATCCTCTTCATACGTAAATCCCTCCCAGTTTTTACTCAAACCTGATATTTTCCGCAATATAAGCGGCAAGCCCTGCGGCGTTGTCAACGCTGTTGGAAAGCTCAATGATAACGAACACGGGGTTGTCCTTCGTGAATGCGGCTGCGGCGGGGTTTTCGAACGCATGGAAGCCCTTTCCGACCGTCCAGTCGTTGGGAGTGCATTCATGGTAGGCGGAGGTCCAGCCGCTTTCGAAATCAGCGGAAGCTTCGCTGACGGCGTGATAATTGGATTCGGTGAAAAGGCGAACATGGTTCATGAGCGTGGCTGCGGCATAGACGCCTGCAACGCCGTCGGACTCATAGGCCTGCTTGTCATATTCGGCGGCACATACGGCGCCGACACAATTGCCGTTTTCGTCAAGAATAAGCTTGCGCATATCCATTCCGGCGCAAAAGTCCGAAAGGGAAGCGGAAGCGCCGTCGGTTTCGGCTTTGACCGTCCAGCCCTCGGGCAGCACAAAGTTGACAGAGAAAGCGGAGGCGGAGCCTGCGGCGGGGAAAGTGACTTTCACAGGCTGACAGGCATTTGTGTACCCGCTGAAAACGGGAACTGCCGTTGCGGGCGGAGCTGTCGGGACGGCGGCGGGGGAAGCTTCTGCGGCGGGGGACTGCGGTGCGGGTGTTCCGTCAGCCGATGAGGGCTGCTTCTGGCACGCTGCAAAGGAAAAAACGGTCACGATTGCAATTGAAAATGCAGCAATTGCTGCAAGCACTTTCGCCGAGCGGCGAACGATTGAGTGGTTGTGTTGCGTCATTGTTGTTCATCCTTTCTGAATTTCGGTCAATGGAGAAATATTCGGTTTGAACTCTCGATCCAAGTGAATTATACATCAAATCAAAAAAAAAGAAAACGGTTTTTGCACCTTTAGAACCGAAAGAATAAACTATATTTTATTAAGGCAAAACTGTTAACGGCAAATGAACCGGCATTGCCCGCGTTGTCTTTGACAGATGCGATATTTTGCGGTATAATAACGTGAATTCATGTGCCTCGCGCAGCGGAACAGGGGTATGAACGTTCGTCCGTCGGCGCGGGGACGGAAAGGAAACACAATATGAAACACAAAAGCTTCAGGACGATGCTTTCAATGCTGCTTTGTGCGGCGATGCTGCTGAGCATGGTCGCTATGCTTTCGGGCTGCACTCGTTCGGGAAAAAATGATTCCCCTGCTTTGCAGCACAAAATCCTGCATTATTACAGCGAGAAAGACAGCACTTCATACTTCTTTGTCGACGGCAAAAACTTGAAGATCGCATCGGAAGCGGCATCAGCACCTTCCTTTCGGTTGACGGCACGTCCGCAGCCGTGATCGCTGCAACGGCTCTGTATCGCGTTGATGCAAACGGAATTATTCTCGTTTACCCTGCCGCCGTAACGCGTGCGGTGCTTTCCATGGACGGGAAAAGCATCCTTTTCGCAACGGCAACGAAGGCATTTTTGTACAGCAGCGACAAGGGCGAAACGACCGAGTTCGAAGGCATTGAAGCTGAAACCGTGCTGAGCCTTGCGCTTTCCGAGGATGCAAAAACAGCCGCCGTGACCGTCGGTCAAAAGGGCGGAAGGACGGCGACCTATATCTGTTCCGAAGGAAAGGCCGAAAAGAACAGCGAGGATACATATGCGGTTGCGATTTCAAACGGAGCGGAGCGCATGTATTGCCTTGAATATGTTGACGGCGAGCTGACAGGGAGGCTGCATTTTGTTCAGAACGGCAAGGATTCCGTTATCAGCACCAATGCGTCGCATTATTTTGAAGTAAATCGCGATGCAACCGAAATAACTTTTGACGTTAAATCCAAAACGCATTACAGCGCAAAGGGCAGCGAGGCAAAGCAGCTTGTTGATGCTTCCGCGCTTTCGCTTGCGGGTGCGCAGTATTCAACGATGGGCGGCAGCGAATGCACCGTTCTGCTCAAAAATGCCGGCAGCCTGTTCAACAGCATGTTCTACACCGAATACAATGCCAAGGATTCGGACGGCAACCAATTCGTTGAATACGATTTGTATTTTGTAAATTCCTCCAAAAAGGCTGTGAAGCTTGTCGGCGGGGCAACCCAATTCACCGTTCAGCCGGACGGAACAAGCGTTTACTGCGTTGTTGACAGCAGCCTTTACACCGTTTCCGCGTTCAACCCCAAAAAACCGGAGCTTGTTGAAAGCAATGTTTATGCTTTCGGTGCGGATGAAGGCTTCAAGAACGTTTATCTGACCGATATTTACGGCAATGTTCGCCTAAAAAAGGACGGCGCGTCGAAGCTTTCGGACATCATTCTGATGAACATTTCTCATTCCGCAATGATGAACAACGGCACTCTGCTTTGCATCGGGCTTTATGACAACGGCGGCACTCTTTGCAGCATTAAGGGCACCGAGAGCAAGATTCTTGACGAAAACGTTTATTATTTTGAAGTTTACGGCGATGTTGCCGCTTATTATAAAAAAGCCGGCAGCAAGGACGGGCTTTATGACGTCTATATGTCCGAAGACGGCGAGAATTTCACCCTCTGCGTTGAGCAGGCGGCGATCGGCGGCAAGGCTTCCTGACGGCTCGGCAGCGGTTTTTGAATAAAATCCGCAAGAGGATCGGAACAGCCTGTAAAGTTTCATACAGAGAATCTGCAATCCCTTTGCATGGCGGCAGTGTCGTGCAAAGGGGGTTTTTAAAGCAAAAGATTCTGCTTTTGAAATTTATTTACGTAATCAGAAACAGTTTTTTAAAATATATTGAATTTGGGTGCAATATTTTGCGGTCGCCGTGCATTAACATGGCGAAAGGAAGGAAAGGAGAAACAAAATGCTGATATTAAGTGCAATTAATCCGGAACAGGCACTTTCCGACGATGAAGCGGAGCTTATGGAACTTGACCTTGCCGCTGTTGCAGCAGGCAGCACGGAAGCGTTGGAACGACTCTATAACACGGCTAAAGCGGCGGTATACAGCTATTCTCTTTCCGTTTTGAGGAACGTTCAGGATGCGGAGGATGTTCTGCATGACTGCTTTGTGAACATCTTCACCGCTGCGGCAGGTTACAGGCCGCACGGCAAACCCATGGCATGGATAATCACCATTGCTAAGAACCTCTGCTTTGCAAGGCTGCGGCAGCACAATCGGCAGGAACAGCTTCCCGATGAGGACTGGAGCGAGATGCTGGCGGACAATGCCGGGCTTTCAAATGAGGACAGGCTCGTTTTGCGGGAATGCCTCGGCAGGCTTTCCGAAGAGGAGAACAGGATCGTTGTTCTTCACGCCGTGGCAGGGTTCAAGCACAGGGAGATTGCTTCCGTTACGGGAATGCCGCTTGCAACCGTTCTTTCAAAATATCGCAGGGCAATCGCGAAGCTCCGCGAAAACCTTCAATAACAAAGGAGAGAAACAACCATGAAACACAACGAACAGGAAATCAAGGCGATGGTCAAAAAGGCATATTCGGCGGCAACCCCCGATGTGCTTGAGTCCGTACTCTCCGACTGCAAAAACTGAAAGGAAGAGTCACACCCATGAAAAAGAAAAACTATCTCAAAAGCATCATTGCGGCGGCGGCCGCGGTAGTGTTCGTGCTTGCAGGCGTTATCGGCTTCGGCACATATCAAAAGGCAAACAAAGTCGTTTCAACCGTTGCACTGGACGTGAACCCCGGCATTGAGATCACAGTCAATGCAAAAGAAAAGGTGCTTGACGTTAAAGCGATGAACGATGACGCAAAAAAAGTTATCGGCGACATGAACTTTAAAGGCAGCGATCTGGATGTTGCCGTGAACGCACTTATCGGCTCGATGCTGCGCTGCGGCTATCTGAGCGAAATCACAAACTCCATCCTTGTCAGCGTTGACAGCAGCGATGCGGCACAGGGCGAAGCCCTTCAAAAGCGAATTGCGGCTGAAATCGAGGCGATTTTGAATCAGAACGGCGGCGGTTCGGTTCTGAGCCAGACCGTGAGCCACGATGCAGAGCTTGAGAAGCTTGCGGCGGAGTACGGAATCACCCTCGGCAAAGCGAAACTGATTCAGCAGATCACGAGCGCAAGCCCGCTGTATACCTTTGAATCCCTTGTTCCCCTTTCCATCAACGACCTGAACCTGCTTATGAACTCCGGCAAACTTAACCTTGGCGGAATTGACCGCAGCGGCACTCCCGCAAGCGGCGCGTATATCGGCGAAGAAGCGGCAAAGCGCATTGCACTCGAACATGCGGGCGTTGCCGAAAGCGAAATCACCGAATATGAGTGCGAAATGGACTATGAGCACGGCAGAATGGTTTACGATATTGAGTTCAGCGGCAGCGACAGCACGAGCGGCGGTTATATCGAATATGACTACCATATCGATGCCGAAAACGGTGAGATTCTGAAGTATGACTTTGAACACGATGATGACCATCATGCAACCCCCGCGCCCGGCAGCGAATACATCACAAGTGAAGAGGCGATCGCATTCGCTCTTGAGCGTGCAGGTCTTGCACGCAATCAGGTAACGAACCTGAAAGCTGAATTTGAAACCGAACACGGCATTGCGTTGTACGAAGTTGAATTCGATGCAAACGGCTACGAATACGAAATCGAAGTTAATGCAGCGGACGGCAGCATACTGAAGTTTGACAGGGATTATGACGATGACCACAACCACGGCGGTCATCACGAAAACCCCACGGCAGCACCCACTCAGGCTCCCTCCGAAAGCTATATCGGCACGGAACGCGCAAAGCAGATCGCTTTCAACCGTGCAGGCGTTTCCGCAAGCCAGGTAAAGAACCTCAAGGTTGAGCTCGATACGGACGACGGCAGGGTGATTTACGAAATTGAGTTCGATGCGAACGGCTATGAATACGATGTTGATGTTGACGCAGTGAACGGCAATGTTGTTGACTTTGACAAGGATGCGATTGATGACGATGACGATGAACCCAAGCCCACTTCCGCACCCGCAGGCGATTATATCGGCACGGAGCGCGCAAAGCAGATCGCTTTCAACCGTGCAGGCGTTTCCGCAAGCCAGGTAAAGAACCTCAAGGTTAAGCTCGATACGGACGACGGCAGGGCGATTTACGAAATTGAGTTCGATGCGAACGGCTATGAATACGATGTTGATGTTGACGCAGTGAACGGCAATGTTGTTGACTTTGACAAGGACGTTATCGACGATGATGACGACGAACCCAAGCCCACTCCCGCACCCGCAGGTGATTATATCGGCGCGGAGCGTGCAAAGAAGATCGCTTTCAACCGCGCAGGCATTTCCGCAAGCCAAGCCGAAGAGCTTGAAGTTGAGCTTGAGCGAGAGGACGGCAGGATGGTTTATACCGTTGAGTTCAAGGCCGGCGGTTATGAGTACGAAGTTGAAATCGATGCGCTGACCGGTGAAATTCTTGACTATGACGTTGAAAGGGACTGATGCGGCAGGTTTTCGGATTAACGGAGCGGGAAGAATGACCCGAGCCGAAGCAACAAAACAATAAGGATGCGTCAGTATGGAACGGCAAAGGCTGCCGAAGCGGCCGATGCCGTTCCGTTTTTTTGATGCAAATGCTCCAATGTGAATGCTCCGAATGATTATATGCGGTCAAATGCGGGGCATAATCACTTGAAAATAAACAAAGGCGGCGGAACGCTGTATAAAGAGAACGTTCCGCCGCCGGACAGTATTCAATTTTGATAAGTCAGAAACCGAACCCGCGCTGCACGGCAGATGTTCAGCCGGCGTAAAGCTTATCTGTCGGGTTCAATAAGGCCGAAGTTGCCGTCTTTTCTTGCATAAATGACGTTGATGCGATCGGTTTCGGCGTTGGTGAAAACGAAGAAGCTGTGTCCGAGAAGTTCAAGCTGAAGCATGGCTTCTTCAACACTCATGGGTTTCATGCTGAACCTTTTCACGCGGACAATATGCGGACCCTCGTCCTCATCGTCGTAATCATCGTATTCGGGGAAGCGTCGTCATAGCGGAGAGATTTCTCAAGCCGCGTTTTGTGGCGGTGAATCTGCTTTTCAAGCTTTGCAATAACGTTGTCGATAGATGCATACATATCGCCGGTGGATTCTTCGCCGCGAATGATGCCGCCCTGATAGGGAATGGTAACCTCAACAATGTGACGGTTTTTTCGACGGCCATGGTGATAAGAACCTCGGTATCCTCGGGAAAATAACGTTCGAGCTTTGCGATTTTTTTAAGAGCCAAATCACGCAGATATTCGGAAACCTCAATGTTTTTGCCTGTAATCGTGACCTTCATGGTAATGTACCTTCCTTTCAACGGATGCTGCCGCATACGCTGCAAAATGCTGCAATGCTTCTGCGGCTGCACACTCTTTTCTTGGGAATGCGTCGAACGAGTTGATTTTCGGGAAAAGAATTCGGGTTCGGGTTTGTTCGTGCCGTTTCCCTCGTTGACCTTCTCCTGAAAAGCAACCCTTACTCGGCATTTCCTTAGGTGCAGATATATTATACAGGAAGAATGCGAATTTGTACAGTACTTTTTTTGTATCTTTTGGCAAAAAAATGTGAATTATTCGGCTCATTCTTCGCAAAGCCGCAAAATGGGAGAAAAAACGCCTGCCGGACTGCAAAAATCTTAATACGGACATTTTTTTGAAATTGCCCATATACGCTGCTGCGGCACAATGCGATTGCTGTATATGAAACCTGCGGATAAGGACCTGTCACGGAAGCAGGCAAACCGAACATAATATATCAAATTAAATAAATTTTTACGTCCGTCCTGTGTTGACTTTGGTGCCTTGTGCAGTTATAATAAGATTAGTATGGGTCTTGCCGAAAAAGAAAACAAAGGTCTGTTAATTTAATGAAATTTCGCGTTAAAAGCACATTGAAATACTCCGTGCAGAGAATGACTCCGACTAAGGCTGTTCGAATTGCGCTGCTTGTGATAAGCGATGCGCTGATACTTGAACTGCTCCCCGTCAAGTAGACAGTGAAATAATTCAAAGAAAATTCACAGTGCTGCTGCGCTGGGAACCGCAAATTCCGGAAGGATGCCTTGGCATCCTTTCGAAATTTGCGGTTTTTAAGCCGCTGAGTGCAGATTGTGTTTCTCCATCGGCGTGAGGATACCAAGGCCCCGCTGCACACGTCTGTTGTTATAATAACGGATATAATCCTCAATCATATCGACCAGTTCCTTTTTGCCGGTAAAGCGCCTGCCGTAATAGCGTTCTCGCTTCAGAATTCCCCAGAAGCCCTCCATCGGTCCGTTGTCAATACACTTGGACACACGGGACATGCTCTGAGTCATGCCAGCTTTCTCCAGTTTGTGGTGAAAGGTCCGATTGGTATACTGAAATCCTCTATCACTATGAAATAAAGGATGTGCATCGGGGTTTGCCTTCACCGCACGGTCAAAGGTCTTGAAAACCAGCTGATTGTCATTTCTTTCGCCGACCACGTAGGCCACAATGCGGCGGTCGTAGAGGTCCAGAATTGCGCTGAGATAGACCTTGTGAACCTCAATGCCTTCATACCACTTGAATTCTGTTACGTCGGTAAGCCACTTCTCATTCGGCTTGTCCGCATGAAAGTCTCGATCAAGCAGATTCTCAGCCACAAACTGAGGATTCTTTGCCTGTCTGGTGCAGCCGTGGTTGCTGTACTTGATGGTGGACTTGATACTCTTTGCACGGCAAATCCGGAGAATGCGCTTGTCGTTCACATGAATGTGGTGGTCATGCCGGAGATCGTCGTTGATACGGCGGTATCCCTTGTCTGGGCTTTCCGTGTGGATCTGCTCGACTTTCTCTGCAATCTTTAGGTTCTGCATAGTCCTGGCACTTTGCCTCCCCGATGCCCAACGAAGGTAGGCAGCCCGGGAAATGTGCAGCAGTTTACAGGCTGCCTCAACCGGGTAGTTTTTCTCTGCATGGCATTCCCAAACAGCCCGGTATGGACGAGACTGTCTCACTTGCGAAAGGCATCCCTCCTCTCGATCTCGTCCAATTTTTTTAGCAGATCACGCCCATCTCTGCCAGGTACAGTTGATGCTTCAGACGCTCGATCTCAATCTGTGCTGCTTCCAGCTCCGTGCGTGGCCTTTGATCTCTCTTCCGCTTTCCACGCCGGTCTTCAAGTCCGGCCGCGCCCAGTTCTTCATATTTCAGCGTCCATGTCCGTACCTGCTGGTAGCTCACCTGATGCTTTTGCGCCATCTCACCGTATTTTTTCCCGATGCCAGGCAATCCTTGACGATTGCTAAGCGTTCTTCTTTTGTCGTGTCCCGGCCCTGGTTCATGTAACTCCCGCCTCCTGCGTGTTTTACAGAGTCAAAATTTCCATGAACATTATACACCTTAATCCAATTTCGGAGAATCCGTCTGTCCCGAATTCCGTATTTTTTGCAGATTTCCTGTAAACTGCCTTCACCATGCAGATAGTCGATGACCGCTGAAGTTTTTGTCTCTATCGTATATACTTTTTGCCCTTGATGCTTGAACCCTTCATCGCCCTCGTTTTCATATACACTAATCCACATTTTTACTGTCGCAAAATCTACGCCTGCACTCCGAGCTGCTTCTTGTACGCTGATTTTATTTTCCAAACAATCCAAAACCAACTTGACCTTTTTTTCCGCTGATATCTTTTGCTTTTGTGGCATAACAATGCTCCCCCTATGATGACAGTGTTTTTCTTTTTCACTGTCTCTCATGGGCTATGCGGGGAATGCATTTGATGCAATTCCGCATTCCGTGCTGAACGGAATATTCTCGGCATTTTATGCCGGCGGGCAAACAACAGCTGCAGGCGGACGATGATAATCGGCGCGGGGCAGGCAGCGACGGTTGCCCTGCGCCGCGCAAGCGCATTCCGAAAACAAAGTCGTTTGCATTATCGACGATGACAAGTCAAAATGGGGACCGGCGTTAAAGTCGTCGGCGGACGCGGCGACATTCTCGACGCTGTCAAAAAAAACGATATTGACGAGATTATTATGGCAATGCCGTCGGCAAGCATCCGTATGCGCAGCGAAATTCTGGATATCTGCAAGGACACCCCGTGCAGGCTTAAAACGCTTCCGGGTATTTTTCAGCTTGCAAACGGCGAGGTCAGCATCAATAAAATCCGCAATGTTGAAATTGAGAATCTTCTCGGGCGCGAGCAGGTTCGCGTTGACCTTACCGATATTTGCGGCTATGTCGGAGGCAGGGTGGTCCTTGTTACGGGCGGAGGCGGCTCAATCGGAAGCGAATTGTGCAGGCAGCTTGCTGCGCATAATCCCAAAATGCTGATTATTTTTGATATTTACGAAAACAATGCGTACGATATTCAACAGGAGCTGCGTGCGGTGCATCCGGAGCTTGAGCTGATTGTTCTTATAGGTTCGGTTCGCGATAAGCAGCGTGTCCGATATATTTTTCAAAATATCGTCCGGAGCTTGTTTTTCATGCAGCGGCGCACAAACACGTTCCTTTGATGGAAACAAGTCCGAATGAAGCTGTTAAAAACAATGTTTTCGGCACGCTGAATGTTGCGCTTGCGGCGGATGAATTCGGAGCGCGCCGAATGCTGCTTATCAGCACCGACAAGGCCGTTCGTCCGACGAATGTGATGGGCACAAGCAAACGCATATGTGAAATGATAATTCAGAATATCAATAACCATTCAAAAACGGAGTATGTTGCCGTTCGCTTCGGCAATGTTCTCGGCTCGAACGGTTCGGTGATTCCGCTCTTCAAAAAGCAGATTGAAAAAGGCGGACCCGTCACGGTCACGCACCGCGACATAATTCGCTATTTTATGACGATTCCTGAAGCGGTCGCGCTTGTTCTTCAGGCGGGCGCATACGCAAAGGGCGGAGAGATTTTTGTTCTTGACATGGGAAAACCCGTGCGCATTGACGATCTTGCACGGAACATGATACGCCTTTCCGGCTTTGAGCCGGAGCGCGATATTCAAATTGTCTACACCGGCCTGCGCCCGGGTGAAAAGCTTTACGAGGAACTGCTTTTGGATGAAGAGGGCATCAAAAGACTGACAATGCACTTATATATATCGCAAAACCGATAGTGTTTGACGAGGAGGCTTTTGCCGAGGGCATGAAACGCCTGCGTGAAGCCTGCAATGCGGAAAACACGGGGAATGCTGCGGACATCCGCGTCATTGTGAAGTCAATTGTGCCGGAGTATCGCGAAAACAAAATGTATTGATAAAACGGAATCGGAACAAAATTGAGCAATAACAAACAGAAACCCGAAAGTGTTAAGTTCGGGTTTCTGTTTTCGACATTAAGTCTTTGTTATGCAGGCAGTGTTTGATTTGAAAAGCTCAGCTTCTCAGCACCTTTTCGATATAGGAGCGGAGCATATCGCAGTCGCTCTTCTGCACGGTTCGGGTCGTTTTGCCGCGTGCGAGAAGCTGATTGCCGCCGCCTTTTCCGTTCATGATGCAATTGACGGCGGTGCAAAGTTCGCGCATGCTGAGCTTTATCGCCGCATCTTCCGTGCATGCCATGCAGTAATCGGTTCCGCCGGCATTCGGCGCAAACAAAAGTGAAACGCAGGGCACGGTGCTGTCTTTTTTACAAAGCTCGTCCGCCGTGAGCTTTAAATCGTTGGCGGTTGAGCCGTCCATAACGGAACATACCACGGCGATGCCTTTTATGCGTTCCGCCGTTGAAAGCAGGCTGACGCTCTCGGCAGAGGCAAGACGGCGGCTTTTTTCGCGCAGCTCGCTTTTTGAAGATGCAAGCTCGTCTGCCTGTTTGCGAATTGCGGCGGGCAATTCCTCGCGTGAGGTTGAATACTGCTTTGCAAGCGCGGAAACGATGTTTTGAACCGTGCGCACTGCTGCGGTCGCTCTGCCTCCGCAAACGAACCAAAGCCGCGTTCCTCCCTTTGTAATGCTGAGCATCGGTGAACAGAATCGTTCCGACACCGCCCGTTGCCGCAAGATGCGTGCCGCAGCAGGTACAGGAATCGATTTTTCCGTTGTCGATATAAACAATTCGTACAGCTTTTGCGGGCAGCACGGGTTCGCAAATGTTATTTTGGTGTTTGTCGGATTTTTTATTCTTATCGTTTCCGACAGCTTTATCGGATTTTTTACGCAGAGTGCGTGTTGACGCATCCTCCGGAGTTGTAACTTCCGTATGCACCGACAGATTTGCACGCACGGCAGCATTTGCAGCACGCTCAAGTTCCTCAAGCTGAGCCTGCTCAAGAGGAATATCGAAATCTATCGTGCAGTAATCCGCTGCCATGTGAAAACCAACGTTCACCGCACCGAACAGCTTGCTTGCAAGCCCGGAAACAATATGTTCTCCGGTGTGCTGCTGAGCATGGTCAAGGCGGGTGTCAACATCAAGTATTACACGAACGATTGTTCCCGCAGGAATTTCAGCATCACAAAAATGAGCAACGCTGCCGTTTTCGGTGCGGGCATCGGAAATGCGAACGGTCTGCTCCGCTGCGGAGTTGTCGGGCCTGAAAACAATCGAACCCCTGTCGGCAGGCTGCCCGCCGCCTTCGGGATAAATCATTGTTCTGTCAAGTATGATTTTGTACGCGCCGCTGCGCTCATCTTTTTCACAGGAGAGCACCGCCGCACCGCATTCGGTGATAATGGGAATCGAGTAATAAAGCAGTTCAGTCATTTTGAGTCACTTCCTTTAAGTTGGTAATATATAAAAATACTGTTAATAAAAATATATTTATTTTCGGTTCTGTTTCTTAAAAAAACGATGCCGCAATCGTGCAGCCGAACCGAAAAGGCGCAGAAGAGCGGGACGCAGCGGGAACAGAAGCCGCCACAGCGCGGCGGGGATTCTGTATGCGAGGGAATTAAAATCAAGCTTGTGTCCGCCGCGTATGCGTGCTTCGGCAATGCCGAGGAGTTCGCCCGTTCGTTCGGATTCATCGGAATCGTTAAGACTGCTTGAATCATTCGGCTGTTCCGACTGCTTTGAAAGCGGAATAAGCCGCAAAGGGTTCTGCGGAGAGGCAAAAGCATCAAACCCGCGGTTGCCGTCGCCGGCGGTCACAACACGATTTCCCTCAATGCGCATTACACGGTGCAAAATGTATTTGCCGGAAATGCAGAAAAGGATGATGTCCCCGCGTTTCGGTTTTTCAATCGTCACGGAGGAGCAGGGGCGTATGCAAACGGAATCCCTTCCCGCGCGGAAAAGCGGGAACATGCTGTTCCCCGTCACACGAAAACACACAGTTCGCCCTGCAAGAAGTTTTTTTCGCACAATTGAAAAAAACTCGGCGGCGGGCAGAATTTTCGGCACGGGTTGCTGAACGGAATCTGTCGGGTATTGTTGATGCTGCGAATCCATTCTGCTGTCTCCTTTTGCTGTTTGCGCAGGATGTATGCAAAAAACTGCAAAGCTGCGCCGTACAGCAAAGCATATAGCAAAACATTTGGTTATCAAGGCAGGCACTGTAATTTTTGTGTCAAAAAAACCCGCCGCAGTGTTAAACTGCGGCGGGCATGACGGAACTAAGTTCGATATTCGTCGAACGCGAATGGATTATTTTGCAGGTTCGGTATCAGCGTTATTGCCGCCGAACCACTTTGAAAACAGGTCACGGAGGAACTGCGCAACATCTTTGAAGAAATTGCCGATGTCTTCAAGGGTTTGCTTTGCGCCCTCGGTGAATTTCTTCCAACCGGTTGCTTTGCGCGTTGCATCGGCAAGGCCGTAGGCGCGTGCGCGCAGCTGTTCAACGTCGAGACCCTCAAGCGTTCTTGCAAGGGTCAGAATCTGGCTGATTTCGGTTTCGGTAAGCGAAACATCGTTGTCGTCGGCAATTTCACGAATTTTCTGCTTGACTTCATCATCAGTCATCTTCTGAGTTTCGTCAAGAATCTTTTTCAGCTCGTTAATCACTTCGGTCGCTTCATCGGAGCCGATCATTTCGGCAAGCTGACCGGTTGCAATAAGCTCATCAACGCCCGCCATTTTTGCGTATTCGCTGAGGATGTTGCCGGTGAGGCTTTCGTATGCTTTATAGACGCCTGTCAATGCTGCCGTGCCGCTGACAACGCGGGGGGAAGCAACAATAATTTTTGCGTCCGTGATGCCGACGGTGGTAAGGACGTTGCGGTACATTTCCTCGGTGCAGAAGTCAACATTGTAAGTCTTGATGTCAAGACCGCTGCCTGCGGGCATTGCGCAGATGTAGATGCTGGAGATGGAACGCTGCCCGATTTGTCCGGAGGGAATCTTACCTTCAAAATAGAGGCGTTCTTCAGCGTTGGTAACGGTCAGGATGCGGTTTTCGTCAACTTCACCCTGAATGCCGAACATGCCGATAACCTGGCTGCGTTGTTCATCGGTCGATCCGCACCGAAAACAATGCGGTAGTCGCCGTCCTCCATTGCGAAAGCGGAATTTGCAGCGCCGAAAATGCCGACAGTGAACAGCAGAGCAAGTACAAGGCTCAAGATGCGTTTTTTCATATTCTTTCTCCTTTCAAAAATAAAGCCTTTCGTGAATGCATCAAACGATTTCGGATCGCCGGCCGCCCGAAACGAGCACGGTTCCGACGCATCCGTATTGCATTCCGATAATACTATAACATAATATGCCCGCAATATCCAGTCATCCCGTGCGGAAAAAAGCGGCAAAATCGCCGTATTCACGGCTTTGTTGCAAAAATGTACAAAAAAAGTATACATTTGACCTGCAAAACGCGGCGGCGGACGAATTTTGACCGCGAAACAACTCACAATTCAAATATATTTATGAAAAATCAATCCGCTTACTGAAAAATACTGTATAATTAAGAATGTAATTGCCCGAACGCATTCGGACAGGGGTACAGTCGGGCAAAAAACTGATAACGACTTATACATCAGGAGGACTCCAATGGAGAAGAACAGCGGCTTCGCAACGAAGCAGATACATACAGGCAAAATCGAAATTCCCGGCATTGCGCCGCTTGCAACGCCTATTTTCCAAACCTCGACTTTTGAATTTGAAACCACGGCTCAGGGCGCACACCGCTTTGCGGGTGAGGAAGCGGGCTATATCTACACCCGTCTCGGCAATCCCAACACGACAAAAATCGGCGAAAAGCTTGCTGCTCTTGAACATGCCGAAGCGGGCATGGCAATGGCAAGCGGCATGGGTGCGGTAACAACCGTTATGTGGACCGTGCTCCATGCGGGCGACCATCTGCTTGCGGATGACGCGCTTTACGGCTGCACTTTCTCCTTCTTTACCCATGGACTGACCCGCTACGGTGTTGAAGTCACCCTTGTTGATTTCGAGGATCTCGATGCCGTTCGCGCTGCGATTCGTCCCAACACAAAGGCTTTCTATTTTGAAACGCCCACGAACCCGAACCTCAAGCTCATTGACATTGCCGCAATCTCCAAGATCGCGCATGAGAATTGCCCCGATGCAAAGGTTATTGTTGACAATACGTTTGCAACACCTTACCTCCAGCGTCCCCTCGATCTCGGTGCGGATGTTGTTATCCACAGCGCAACCAAGTATCTTAACGGTCACGGCGATGTTATTGCGGGCATGGCGGCAGGCACAAAGGAATTCATCGATGAGTGCAACCTGTTCGGTCTTAAGGATATGACCGGTGCGGTTCTCGGGCCGTTTGAAGCTTTCCTTATCGACCGCGGCCTCAAAACTCTTGATATCCGCGTTAAAAAGCATTGCGAGAACGCGATGCGGGTTGCGACCTTCCTTGAAGGTCATCCCATGGTAAAGCGCGTTATCTACCCCGGCCTTGAGAGTCATCCCCGTCACGAGCTTGCAAAGAAGCAGATGCACGGCGGCTTCGGCGGCATTATCACCTTTGAGCTGAACGCAACCCGTGAGCAGAGTGCGGAATTTGTAAATTCCCTCAAGCTCTGCACCATTGCAGTCAGCCTCGGCGATGCCGAAACCCTCATTGAGCACCCCGCAACCATGACCCACAGCACCTACACTCCCGAGGCTCTTGAGCAGGCAGGCATCGGCGAAAGCATGCTGCGCCTCAGTGTCGGCCTTGAGGATGCGGAGGATATTATTGCGGATCTTAAAGCGGGTCTTGACAACCTTCAGAAATAAGCTGTCGCTTTTGTCTGATTAAATCCGAAAGCACATGCACCCCGCCCGGGCGGAGGGATTCCGCCGGGGTTCGGGGTGCTTTTTTGTGCGCATACGGCAGATGAAGGGCGTTGTTCAAAAAAATTTCGGCCGAGAGCAAAATGTTTACAGTTTCGTAACAAATTCCCGATGAAAATGTGCTATCATTATTGTCGAAGGGAATGAACCCGCGGAAACGGCGGAGGGAAGCATGGTGAAAAAAGTGATGAAATCGAACGAAAAAAGAGCCGTTAAGGCTGAAAATGCCGAACGCAGGCACCGCAATTTGATTCTTGCGGCTGTTGCGCTCACGGCGGCTGTTGCAATTGTGTCACTCGTTCTTTTCATAAGAACGGCATCGCAGCTCAAACGCGGCACAAACGAAGAAGAAAGGACGGATATTCCCGTGCTCATCGGGAATATTAACAGTGACGGCGGGGCGGAGCAGCTTTACGGCGGCGAACCCTGTGCAGTTCGGCAGAACCTTCCGAAAGAACCGGCTCTGCTTGCACGGAACAGTTACTGAATACTGAGCAATAATCGGATGTCAACCCCTTGCAAACGCCGTACAGCGGGCGAAAGCTCGTGAATACGGCGTTTTCCGGCAAAAAGCGAGGATGATAAAAATATATTGCATCCGTCCTTGCGGCTCATGCGGTAAATATGTTGCGGAAAAGCTTTGAATATGCTATAATTCGGAGCGAAAATTGAATATGCCTTATCAAGAGTGGCAGAGGGAACGGCCCGGTGAAGCCACGGCAACCTGTTTAATGCGAAAGCTTTTCACAAGGTGCCAAATCCGACGGCATTGCCCGGCGCAAACTTTTTTTGTTGAGCTGCGGCTGCCGGGAGATGAGAGCGCAAAGTTAAAAAGGGTTTCCGTGCGATGTTCCGACAGGGTTCATCGCATTTTGTTTTTCTTTTGCAAAGGCATGGAAAGGATAAAATATGAACAATAACGAAGTACAAAAGCGACTGTTTACCTCCGAATCCGTAACAGAGGGGCATCCGGACAAGGTCTGCGACAATATCGCGGACGCCGTGCTTGATGCAATGCTGCGCAATGACCCGAATTCGCGCGTTGCCTGCGAATGCTGCGCAACAACGGGCATGGTAATGGTAATGGGCGAAGTTACCACAAACTGCTATATAGACATTCCGAAGCTCGTTCGCGATGTTGTGCTTGAAATCGGCTATGACAAGCCCGAATACGGCTTTGACGGCCATACCCTTGCGGTTATCAGCGCAATAAACGGACAATCCCCCGATATTGCAATGGGTGTTGACAAGAGCTTTGAAGCAAAACACGGCGACACCGACTCCTATGATATCGGTGCGGGCGATCAGGGAATGATGTTCGGATATGCCTGCGATGAAACTCCCGAATGTATGCCGCTGTCCATCAGCCTTGCGCACAAGCTGACCCGCCGCCTGACGGAAGTTCGCAAGAGCCGTCATCTCGGCTATCTCCGTCCGGACGGCAAGAGCCAAGTCACCGTTGAATACGACGAAAACGGCAAGCCTGTCCGCATTGACACAATAGTCATTTCCACACAGCACGATCCGGATATCGACATGGAGCATCTGCGCCGTGACGTTATCGAAAACGTCATTCGTCCCGTTATTCCCGCGGAACTTATTGATGCGGAGACAAGAATTTTTGTAAACCCAACGGGAAGGTTCGTTATCGGCGGACCGCAGGGCGATTCCGGCCTGACCGGCAGAAAGATAATCGTTGATACCTACGGCGGCGTCGGAAGACACGGCGGCGGAAGCTTCTCCGGAAAGGATCCCACAAAGGTTGACAGGTCCGCTGCCTATGCGGCACGTTATGCGGCAAAGAATATCGTTGCACAGGGCTATGCAAAACGCTGCGAAATTCAGCTTGCCTATGCTATCGGCGTTGCAAAACCCGTCTCCGTCCGTGTTGACACTTTCGGAACGGGAACAATGCCCGATGCAGAGCTTGAAAAGATGCTGCTTGCAAGTTTCGATTTCCGTCCCGCCGCAATCATTGAAAAGCTTGACCTTCGCCGCCCGATTTACAAAAAAAGACAGCGGCATACGGCCACTTCGGAAGGGATGACGCCGATTTCCCGTGGGAAAAGGTTGATTTGCAGTTTGTGAAATGAGTTTGCACAAAGCAATTGCTGCCGGTTATGCAGCGAGTTTTGCAGAGAAATGAATGCTGAGTATTGCGCCGGTTCAGTGCCGTGGTATTCTTTTTAACCGAAATTGAAATGAAAAGGGATTGCCGCAGAGTTTGTGCGGCGATCCCTTTTTGATGCGATATATAAATGTGAAAAAAAGATTTATATCAAAAAATTTACAGTTCCTGAAAATACGACACGATCCGTCCCAAAGTATCATCGCTGATTTCATCGGGAACCAGAATCCCCTCCTCGATATAACGCTTCGCACCGGAAGAGGCATTGACGATTTCGGCGAATTCCTCGCTTGCCGCATATTGGCTGACTGCCGCAAGATACATTGTTGTTGAAACGCTGTAAGGGCTGTTTTCATCGTTTACAATTTTGCTGATTTTTTGCGCACAGGCGGCCGCAAGCTCATTGGCCTGTTTTGCCGTCAGGCTGTTTAGAATCTCCGGCATGCAAAGCATGGCTTCAAGATAGCAGAGCCTGATGCAGCCGACGCTGTCGCGTGCTTTCTGCTCGTCAAGGTCATAAAGTTTATATAGCCTTATAAGGCTTTCGGCAGCGTCCGGCCGGGTCATCAGCTCGCGTATGCCGTTATAGTCGCTGCGTACGTTCTCCATACCGTCCTGCATTGTGTCAAAAAGCATAAAATCAATAAACAGGTTATAGTTCATGCAATAAAGCACAAGCTCGTCGGTTGAAACGGTTTCGAGAATGTCCGCCGGAATCTGGGAAACTTCGCGCATCTGCACGGCGTCCTCAAGTGCGTCCCACTGCTCCGGAGTATCGTCCGGATTTATGCTCGAAACGTATTTTTTTTCATCGGTTTTTTTGTTAAGGTATCCTTCGGGAACGGGAAACCAAAATTCGGAGGAATCGTTGTCCTCATCCTTGGCAGGTTCATCCTGCGGGTCGGAATGCCGAGTTTCGTATTCGACATAATGCTTCCGCGCATTGCGCCCGATTGCCGCATAACTCTTTTTTTGGCAGTGCCAAGGCAAGAGTGAATGCTGCTGCTGCCAGTATGCATATGCATACAATGATCGCTCTTCTCTTTTTCATTTGAATAAATCCTTTCCGTGTCGACAATATCGCGTCTGACAACTACTTTTAAATAATAACAGATTATTTTTTAGACGTCAAGTCTGAAAACAAATAATATATAAACGAAATCAGGTAAATGCATCGGCAGGACTCCGGGAATCGGTTTTAAACGGATTGTGCGAAAAAAGGCCGCAGGTTTGAGCCTTTTTTCGCACAATCTATCGGGGAAGCTTCGGTTAAAGGTTGTTTATCAGAGCGCTTTATTCGCTTGTGATTGAGTTCACAACCTCGGACATCTTTCCGAAATCAAAAGATTGAACGATCTCCACAGCTTCACTGCGTGAATTGTAACAGGAAGAACTTGCTTCAGCGGGGAGCAGCGTGCTCCCCCGTTCTGAGATTATTGCTGCTTTTTTGGTGCAGCTTTGGGTTTTGTTCCGAAAATCACACGAACCGAAGCTTACCTGCCGGCATATTGTGCAAAGGTTATGAGCCTGCAATGCTGAAGTCGGTTCAGAAAATCGTTTTCAGGCTGATTTATAATGATAAACACCGCATGGGAATCGATGTTTGTAACATAACGGGAAGTGTTGTAGCGAGTGTCGTGTTCATCCTTTTCCGTCACATAAGCAAGGAAAGGAAGCGTTGAATCCGCGTCGCAGGAAATCAACGAATAAACGCTGCTGTTCTCATATTTTTTGAGTTCTTCCGCGGGCAGGCTTTCGGTAACAATAATGGTTACAGACATGCAGCTACGGTGAGATGGCGCAAAAAGCATCAGGTGAGCTACCAGCAGGTACGGGACATGGACGCTGAAATATGAAGAACTGGGCGCGGCCGGACTTGAAGACCGGCGTGGAAAGCGGAAGAGATCAAAGGCCACGCACGGAGCTGGAAGCAGCACAGATTGAGATCGAGCGTCTGAAGCATCAACTGTACCTGGCAGAGATGGGCGTGATCTGCTAAAAAAAAAAGTGGACGAGATCGAGAGGAGGGATGCCTTTCGCAAGTGAGACAGTCTCGTCCATACCGGGCTGTTTGGGAATGCCATGCAGAGAAAAACTACCCGGTTGAGGCAGCCTGTAAACTGCTGCACATTTCCCGGGCTGCCTACCTTCGTTGGGCATCGGGGAGGCAAAGTGCCAGGACTATGCAGAACCTAAAGATTGCAGAGAAAGTCGAGCAGATCCACACGGAAAGCCCGGACAAGGGATACCGCCGTATCAACGACGATCTCCGGCATGACCACCACATTCATGTGAACGACAAGCGCATTCTCCGGATTTGCCGTGCAAAGAGTATCAAGTCCACCATCAAGTACAGCAACCACGGCTGCACCAGACAGGCAAAGAATCCTCAGTTTGTGGCTGAGAATCTGCTTGATCGAGACTTTCATGCGGACAAGCCGAATGAGAAGTGGCTTACCG
>VOFB01003964.1_pt1 | contig 45397 bp, 62 predicted proteins | sample 5384141 | NCBI WGS metagenome assembly VOFB01 (sample SAMN12384721, study PRJNA508395) | human gut metagenome | isolation source: healthy gut A | host: Homo sapiens | reverse complement strand
CCGGATTTCTGGAGCAGATCGATCCGTCCTTTTCTTTTTGCGGCAGATCTGATCGAGACGGCGGACCTTGATTCGGATGAATATTTATACCGTTTTGGCGAGTACATTTCCAAAAATGAACTGGGAACAGCACATCATCTGAGAAATCTTCCGCAGGAGACTTTACAGAAGATGGCAGATGTCTATACAGAAGGTTACCGGATCGGATTTATTAATACCGGAAAGGATCTGTCAAAAAGAAGGTCGTAAATATCCGCTACAGCCTTGGATTTGAAAAAGTGGTTCGTCTGGCAATCGAAAATTTTTAAGAAGATGGGACTGAAGCCGGTGATTTACCGTGCCGCTGCCAGTGTGATCACAAAAGAGAGAGCATCATAAGATCGGGTATTATGGCTGTATCGCGAACCAGCAGTACGAGTATGACCACCGGCAGGATCAGGCATTATTTATGGATAAGCGGTATATTGAGCGGAAACTGGAAGTGATGAAGACCATTTACGAACAGAACCGGGAACTGGCAGCAGGATTTGCAGGTCCGGCAGTCATGGAGATTTTTGGAGAGACGCCGTTTTCACCGGAAGCGAAAGCCTCTGCCCCGGCTTATTCGGAGGCACAGAGAAGTCTTGCACTTCTTTTATGACAGCCGTTCCGGGCAACTGACGAATGAATATATCAAAGGAGATGAACGCAGTTTTACGATCATCGCATATCCCTGTTCCTGAGATTGGTTCAGACTATGCAGAGATTTTTTTGACGAAGTGATCCGCATTAATACACTGGATGCGAAACTGTATGAGCAGGTGCAGGCAGACCATGATCGATGCTCTGATCAGGGAGTCTATGTCAGGGTCAAAGGAAAAGGAGAGAACCAGACTGATATGTATGTAGAACTGTACCGGCTGAAAGATCTGGCAAAAGAAACATCCAGAAAACAAGGGTAGATGTCAATATTCCAGAATATTCATTCAACAATTGACGGGACAACGAGTCCAAAAGCTTGGTTGGTGGTTACAGTACGTAATCTGAAACTTACGTTCAAGGACGGAAAAAAATCACAGATTATACGTGTGACAACTTCAGACGAAGCCGAGAACCGGAAATATATTTATGATAATGTACTGAAAAATCATGAGACTCTTTCTCCTCTGGGAGAGTTCGCCATCGGAACGAATACGATCGCCTATGTGGTGCGCGAAAATATGGCATTGAAGCATTGGATGCCGATCCTGATCGCTGAGAAGACCCACCACATTTTGCAGTAGGAGATACCTGTTATTCCTGGAGGAAGATGTGGTAACACATAACTGGATAGAAAGAAGATCATAGCAGCGAAAATGAGTTATTCTGCCCTTCGTCGTAAGTGATCCGGGAAAAGCTTATTTAACTGTCACACAGAGATATCACAATTCCTTATGAGAGTTGGGATGAGATCGCTGTGATCCAAAAAGATGGAACGAAAGTCCCGATCATTCAGAAGGGGACGATTTGTACCTCCAGGAACAGAAGAATTGAATGTACCTCTGGATGAGGGAAGTAAGGCTTGACAAGATGTAGAGGTAACGGTAAGATAACTTATAAGTAACAGGTGTTTTATTAAAAAACTTATAACTATCAGGCAAAAGGAGAAAAGCAATGGCAAAGTAGGAATTGTCATGGGCAGCGATTCAGATATGCCCATCATGAGCAAACGGATGTGGAACTAAGGTTAAGTTAGCATTTATTATGGACAAGCATGATACTATCGGTATTGATGCAGTTGCTATGTGTGTTAACGATGTTGTATGTGCTGGTGGAGAGCCACTCTTCTTCCTTGATTACATCGCATGCGGCAAGAATTATCCAGAAAAGATTGCTACTATCGTTGGTGGTGTTGCAGAGGGCTGCAGACAGTCTGAATGTGCACTTATCGGTGGTGAGACAGCAGAGCATCCGGGACTTATGCCACAGGATGAATATGATCTTGCAGGATTTGCTGTAGGTGTTGTTGATAAGAAGGATCTTATTACAGGCGAGAACATCAAGCCGGGTGATACTCTTATCGGTATCGCTTCAAGTGGTGTACACAGCAATGGATTCTCACTTGTAAGAAGCGTATTTACAATGACAGAGGAATCTCTTAATACATATTATGATTCACTTGGAAAGACACTCGGAGAGGCTTTACTTGCTCCAACTAAGATATATGTTAAGACTATGAAGTCTATAAAGAACGCAGGTGTACGCGTTAAGGGATGCAGCCATATCACAGGTGGTGGTTTCTATGAAAATGTACCTAGAATGCTTCCAGACGGTGTTAAGGCAGTAATTAAGAAGGACAGCTACGAAGTACCACCAATCTTTAAGATGCTTGCAGAAGATGGCAATATCGAAGAGCATATGATGTATAATACATTTAACATGGGTATCGGTCTTGTACTTGCCGTTGATCCTGCTGATGTTGATACAGTTATGGCAGCAGTTAAGGCTGCAGGTGAGACTCCATATGTTATCGGAAGCATTGAAGCTGGCGAGAAGGGAGTTACTTTATGCTAAGAGTTGCAGTTATGGTTTCCGGAGGCGGAACTAATCTTCAGGCTATTATCGATGCGGTTAAGGATGGAACAATCACTAACACAGAGCTTGTAGCAGTTATAAGCAATAATGCCGGAGCATATGCACTCACAAGAGCTAAGGATAACAATATTCCAGCATATTGCATATCACCAAAGGACTATGAAAGCAGAGATGCATTTAACGATGCGCTGCTTGATAAAGTGAATGAGCTTAATGTTGACCTTATAGTACTCGCAGGATTCCTTGTAAGAATCCCAGAGAAAATGGTTCATCAGTACAGCCACAGAATTATTAATATTCATCCATCACTTATACCTTCATTCTGCGGAGTTGGTTTCTATGGACTCAAGGTTCATGAAGCAGCTCTGGCAAAGGGTGTTAAGGTATCAGGTGCAACTGTGCATTATGTAGATGAAGGAATGGATACAGGAGAGATTATTTTCCAGAAGGCAGTTGATGTACTTGATGGTGATACTCCTGAAACTCTTCAGAGAAGAATTATGGAGCAGGCAGAGTGGAAGATTATGCCACAGGCGATCGACCTGATCGCAAAATGGAAAAGTGACGGTGACGGGCAAAACCGTACATATCAGTAAATAGAAATGCATCACATATAGGAGGATAATCATGAAAGTTCTTGTAATTGGAAGCGGTGGACGTGAGCATGCAATCGTAACAAGTGTTGCCAGAAGTCCGAGAGTTGACAAAATATATTGTGCACCTGGAAATGCAGGAATTGCAGCTTTGGCAGAGTGCGTGCCGATCGGTGCCATGGAGTTTGACAAGTCGTTGCATTTGCAAAGGAGAAATCCATTGATTTTACCATTGTTGGTATGGATGATCCGCTGGTTGGCGAGGCGGAGGGCTTAAAGGTATTCGGACCGCGGAAAAATGCGGCGATTCTGGAAGGATCGAAGGCATTTTCCAAGGATCTGATGAAAAAGTATCATATTCCGACGGCTGCTTACGAGAACTTTACCGATCCGGAAGAAGCTTTAAAATATCTTGAGACGGCAAAGATGCCAATCGTGTTAAAGGCAGACGGTCTGGCACTCGGAAAGGGTGTGCTGATCTGTAATACACTCGAAGAGGCAAAAGAAGGCGTGCGTACGATCATGGAAGATAAAAAATTCGGAAATGCCGGAAATACCATGGTAATCGAAGAATTTATGACAGGACGTGAAGTATCGGTTCTGACCTATGTGGACGGAAAGACCATCCGCATCATGTCTTCCGCACAGGATCACAAACGTGCGAAAGACGGGGATCAGGGGCTAAATACAGGAGGTATGGGAACCTTTTCTCCAAGTCCGTTCTATACTCCGGAAGTAGATGAATTTTGTAAAAATATGTTTATCAGGCAACCGTAGATGCCATGGCTGCAGAAGAGGGAAGGCCATTTGTCCGGAGTTATTTTCTTCGGACTCACCCTGCTTTCCGCTGGCAGTCGCAGTAAGAAGTTTTTCTGACTCCACAGCGTATCCACTCAACAATACAAAATTTAAAAGATAAAAAAAAGCCGGATGGCTATTGACTAAGATATTCGATAGCCATCCGGTTTTCTATTTCTTCTTGAAATTTCGTGTTTGTTGGGATATTTTCCCCAACAAACATAAAATTTATCCAACTACAGCCAGTATCCTGCTAATTCCATCAACAGGTTCTCTCAGTACTGCTGCAATCGCATCTAAAGAATAACCAAGTTTTTGCATTTGAAAGGCGACATCTTTTTTATGGGCTGCTTCTCCCCGTTCCATACCATCCTGAACGCCATCATTATAAATATCTTCCAGTGCTTTACACATATCCAGTTCCTCCTTTTCTTCCTTCTCTACGTTTATCTCCATAAGCTGCCGGGAATTTAAGAATGCTCCAAGTGCATGATAAGTCTCCAGATCCAGCTTTTGGAAATAGTCTTTATGATTTGGACAGTTGAATATTAGAAAAATACCTTGCAGGCCTTATAAAACCTGCTTTTTTTATGTCAAATTTTCCGTTTTTATATGTACTTGTTTGTAATAGTGTGTTATAATAAAAGAAAAGGAGTTTTTTCTAATCATGTATATTGCACTTACAGGTAGTGAAAACAATAAAGATGTGTATATTTATCATTCTTTTCGCAAGGAAAATGGTAAGTCCTCATCTCGTATTTATAAAAAACTTGGAAAATATAACACACTTTTAGAACAATTCGATGGTGACAGAGATAAGATGATGGCATGGGCAAGAGAGCAGGCTGATAAAGAAACAAAGCTCTATAAAGAAGCTACTGGAAAGATTTCTGTAGAGTTTTCAAAAGCTGCTTGCATTCCGATGAATGAACGCCGTTCTTTCAATGTTGGGTATCTCTTTTTTACAAGAACTTTGTACACAACTTCGTATAGATAAGATTTGTAGAACAATCAAAGAACGCCACAAATATAAATATAATCTACAAGCAATCCTGACTGATTTAGTTTATGCACGAATCCTATCGCCTTCTAGCAAGCTGGCTAGCTATGACTATTGTCAAACACTGTTAGAGCCACCTAAATACAGTCTGCAGGATGTTTACCGCTCTCTTTCTGTGATTGCAGAAGAATCGGATTTTATTCAAAGTGAACTTTACAAGAATTCTAATTTCCTTTATCCAAGAAATAATCGTATCCTCTATTACGATTGCACAAACTACTATTTCGAAATTGAAGAGGAAAGCGATTCTAAGCGTTATGGTAAAAGTAAGGAAAACCGTCCGAATCCAATTGTAACTATGGGATTATTTATGGATGCTGATGGTATTCCTCTTGCTTTTGATGTTTATCCAGGAAATCAAAATGAACAGACAACTTTAAAGCCTTTAGAATCAAAAATTCTCCAGGACTTTAACTGCAGTGAATTCATCTATTGTTCTGATTCCGGACTTGGAAGTGCTGCGAACAGAAGATTTAACAGTCTTGGAAACCGGGCATACATCATCACTCATTCTCTTAAAAAGATGAAGAAAGAAGATCGTGAGATTGCTCTGAACCCTACGCAGTTTCGTAAAGTCGGTAGCACAAAATTCATAGATCTGCGTACACTTGATGAAACTGATGAAGAAGTTTATAACACTGTTTATTACAAAGAAGTTCCCGTGGTTACAGGAAACATGGATGAAACTCTGATTGTTACTTATTCTCCAAAATATAAAGCATACCAAAGAAGAATTCGTGACCGCCAAATCGAACATGCTGAAAAGATCATCAACACACCTGGGCGTAAACGAAAAGGAAAAAATCAGAATGATCCAATGCGTTTTGTAAAGAAGACTTCTGTGACGCCAGATGGGGAAATCGCTAATAAACAAGTATACAATATCGATGAAGAACAGATTCAAAAAAGAAGAAATGTATGATGGTTTTTATGCTGTTATTACAAATCTGGAAGGTGATGTCTCTGAAATCATACGGATTAACAAACAGCGTTGGGAAATAGAAGAAAACTTTAGAATTATGAAAACCGAATTTGAAGCTAGACCAGTCTATGTACGAAGAGAGGAGCGAATAAAAGCTCATTTCATGACTTGCTATATCAGTCTTCTTCTTTATAGGTTATTAGAAAAGAAACTTGGAGATGCTTATACGGTCAGTCAGATACTTGGGACATTACGTTCTATGCAAATGACACTACTAAATACAGCAAGTGGTTATATTCCTTCCTACACAAGAACAGAATTAACGGATTCTCTGCACAAAACATTCGGCTTTAGAACGGATTATGAATTCATTACAAAAGCCTCCATGCGAACAATCATTAAAGAAACGAAACAGATTAAATCAAAAAAATCATAATATAGCACATATCGTTACGAAATAAAAAAAACGGCTAAGCCCATGTTTACTGGGTTTGTAGCCATTTTTATCTTTCCAACTGTCAAAGATGGGATTATAACATTGAATGAATGATATTGTAAAATCTATTTTTTTCCTTGTAGTAAAGTGTATTCTGTTTTTCAAAGGGAAAATACAGCAAATCTGTACATCAATTATACTAAGGAGGCATTTTCAATGAAAAAAATGATAATTGGGGAATACAGCATCAGTTCTGTATGGTTTTTCTGAAGATCATGCAGAAAGAACATTGGGAACTGATGCATGATCCATGGATACTGTAAACTGATAAAACAACCCCGGCTTTGTCGCTATAAACTGCCGGAAGATCGTTTATCCGAAAAAATTTGAAGAATACAGCATCGGTCATATCTGCCATAAGTGGCAGTGAGATCTGCTTTATCGGGATTCCAAAGACCATCGACAATGACCTGGTTCTCACAGATCATACACCGGGATTCGGAAGTGCTGCAAAATATGTTGCCTCCACTGTCCGTGAAATTGCCATCGATGCCTCCGTTTATGATAATAAAAAGTCCGTCACCATCGTTGAGATCATGGGACGCCATGCAGGATGGCTCACAGCAGCCAGTGTTCTTGCAAGAAAATTCGAGAATGACAATCCAGTCCTGATCTACCTACCTGAATCTGCATTGACAGAAGAGCGTCCATATCCGCACTTGTTGCTGCATCGCAGTGCAGGACCCGCTTTACCTCAGCCCGTTGACAACTTGTAACAGAAATGTGGAAACAGTCGTGCAGTGGCACTCCTGTTTACGTTCCTTAACAAGTTGGGCAAAGTGTCTTCGGAACGCTCCTTGTCAATGCACTGCTCACGCAACAGCAAGGGCGGATATTAGGCTTTTCAAATCAGAAACGCAACAGCCTCATGCCAGAACATTTTCTCCCAACAAACACGAAATTTCAATAAGAAATAAAGAGCCGGATGGCTATCAACTAAGATAAACGCTCCATCAAATAGTAAATACAATATCTACTGTCTAATATTTACGATCGAATATCTTAGTCAATAGCCATTTTGACCCCAACATCATTTTATTCTATCCAACTTCTTCAACAATGTAAAGTCCCAGCCACCTTGTCATTGACCGGAAATTAGTGTTATAATTTAAGAAAATCAGATTTACGGAGGAAAATAGAATGGAAAAGGAATCTGCAAAATCATCTTAAGTGCTGATAGTACCTGTGATCTTGATACCGAGTTAAAAGAGCGTTACCATGTGCATTACTTTCCGCTCCATATCATCCTGGACGGTCATGACTATAAGGACGGCATCGACATCACTCCGGAAGAGATTTTCCAGAAATATTATGATGAAAAGATTCTTCCCAAGACGGCTGCTGTAAACGTTGCAGAATATATTGACCATTTTGAGCCATGGGTCAGAGCCGGTTACGAAGTCATTCATATCAATCTCGGCAGTTCCTCTCCAGTGCCTATCAGAATTGCTGTATTGCGGCTGAAGAACTCGGACATGTCCATGTCATTGACAGTTGCTCTCTTTCCAGCGGAACAACTCCTTGTCCGTGATGCCGGAGAAATGATCCGTCAGGGAATGTCCGCTGATGCAATCGCCGATGTTCTCCGACAGCGTACAGAGAAGTGTCATGCCAGCTTTATTCTGATACCCTTACTTTTCTTCATGCCGGCGGGCGTTGCTCCTCCGTAGCTGCACTGGGTGCCAACGTACTAAAGTTAAAGCCGTGTATTGAGGTAAATAATGCCGACGGCAGTATGAAAGTCGGTAAAAAATATCGGGGTTCACTGGATAAGGTTCTCGTAAAATATGTAAAAGATCAACTGGCCGCACATCCAGATATCGATCCGTCTTTTATCTTCATTACACATTCGGGAATTGCTGCAGAATATATCCATCTTGTAAAAGAAGCCCTCAAAGCTGAAAAAGACTTCGCTGAGATCCATGTGACAACTGCCTGTTGTACGATTTCAAGCCACTGCGGTCCAAATACCCTTGGTATTTTATTTGAGACAAAATAATTTTTAGGAGCATAAATCATGAATAATCAGACAACCAACCCCGTATTTCACGGAAGTGACATTGAAAAGATCAGTGCCTGTTACCATATAAAAAAAAGAAGCTATCGTCAACTTTGCCGGAAATGTAAATCCGCTTGGACTTCCTGCCTCTGTAAAAGAAGCGGTCGCCACCCATGCAGATTTATTTTCCAGTTATCCTGACCGCGAGTATCTGTCTCTGCGTAATGTTCTTTCTAATTATTGTGATGTTCCTGCCGATTATATTCTTCCGGGAAATGGCTCCAGTGAACTGATTGCTTTGCTGATCGAAGCTCGTGCCCCAAAGCATACTCTGATTCTCGGTCCTACTTATTCAGAATATTCCAGAGAACTCACCTTTTCCGGAAGTACTCAGGATTATTACCATTTGCAGGAGACTTCTGACTTCAGACCAGATCTGGAGGATCTTTTCCATACTCTCTCGGATGGATATGATTTTCTCATTATCTGCAATCCAAATAACCCGACTTCTTCCGCTATTTTTGGGGATGAATTAAAAGAAGTACTTGCATTTTGTAAACGGAAAAATATCTTCGTCATGATCGACGAAACTTATGTTGAATTTGCACCGGATATTTCAGCAATTACTGCTGTTCCTCTTACGAAGCAATTTTCCAATCTGATGGTACTCCGGGGAGTTTCCAAATTCTATGCCGCCCCGGGAATGCGGTTCGGATATGGAATCACCGGGAACAGTGAATTTCTGAAGACCATGCGTGAAAACAGATTCCATGGTCACTGAACAGCCTCGGTGCTTTCGCCGGAGAAATGCTTTTTCAGGATCACGACTATTATCAGCAGACCCGAAACCTGATTCTTTCCGAACGTCAGAAGATGTACGAAACCATAAAAACTCCCGACTTTCAAAATCTATCCGGCCTATGCCAACTTCCTGCTGGTAAAGATTCTGAAAGACGGGGTTACCTCTTTTCGATGTATTTGAACGTTGCATTCAAAAGGGACTTATGATCCGGGACTGCTCTTCTTTCCAGTGCCTGGAGGGTGAATATGTACGGTTCTGTATTCAGATGCCGGAAGAGAACCAGCGTCTGCTCGATCTTTTGCAAACAATCTGACTCAATGGCTGGATCTGTGATTAAGGCTTTATAATTGCTTTTAAATCACATGATGATTCAGCCATTTACGATTTCTGAACCGGATCGTAAAGATCACTCCTCTCAATGCCCAGTCACTGAACATACCGATCCATACTGCGATTGGTCCAAAGCCAAAGACTCTGGCAAGAACAATAGAGAGTGTCACCCGGCATAACCACATCGTAAGCATTGAAACTGTCATTGTAAACTTCACATCCCCGGCTGCCCTGAATCCATATGCCGGAACAAAAGCCATGACCCAGATCAATGGCTTTACAATGGTTATGCACGTTACCATAAAAATACACATTTTTGCACTTTCAGGCTCCATACCTCCAAAATAGGTAATCGGACGAACTAAAGCATACAAAAGCAGACAGGATGCAATGATCACTACTTCGGAAACAATACATAATTTCTTTACATAATAAACGGCCTCCTCCTTTCTTCCTGCTCCAAGAGTTTCCCCACAACGGTCATAAGACCGATTCCTATTCCGATTCCCATAATTCCGTTCAAATTTTCAATGATACTCGCCATTCCCTGTGCTGCGATCGCCGCCGTTCCCATCAAAGATACCGTTGACTGAATCGCAAGCTTTCCAAACTGGAACATACTGTTCTCCACCCCCGACGGCACACCAATCCTCAGGATTCTTTTAATCTCATCCCAGTCAGGCCGGATGGTAAAATACTTTCTCAACTGGATCTCCAACTGTGGATTCCTCAGTTTTACCAGCACTGTAACCATACTGAACATACGTGCCAGCATCGTTGCAGTTGCCGAACCTGCAACACCCCAATGGAACACCCATACAAATAACAGATTCAGAATAATATTCAGGATATTTGAAATAACCGAGATCAGCATCGGCAAACGACTGTTCTCCTGTGCCCTCAGGATGCACGATCCATCATCATATAATGCGATAAATGGATACGAGATTGCAGAAAAGAAAAAATACTTTTTGGCATTCACCATAACCGCACTCTCTACTTTTCCAAAGATCAGTGCCAACATCGGACCATTGAATAAAAGACACATTCCAGCAATCACCGCCGACAATACGAACGTAATGAAAACCAACTGTCTTGCTGCCTCCTGTGCATGCTCCTTTTTTCCACATCCAAGGTAATGGGAACACACAACTGTTCCACCTGATGCCAGTGCAAAGAAAGCCTGAACAATCAGGATATTGATCGAATCTACCAGTGAAACTGCTGAAATCGCTGCTGAGCCAAGATTACTGACTACCAGTGTATCCACAGTTCCCATAAATGAATTAAGGAGCTGATCTACTGCCAGTGGAATTAGAAGTGCAGCTAGTTTTTTATTGTCAAATAAACGATTTTGTTGCGTGGTTTCATTCATTTTACTCACTTCCTTTGTGTTTCACTCATCCTATTATCTCGACTTCACCAAATGCTTTCAGGAACTGCTTCACTCCGTATCCGTCAAACTCTGCCTCAACCATCAGATCATCTTCCGATCTTAACACTCCGACACCATACTTCGGATGCCTTACCTGCACCACCGCCTGTATGCCAGCCCGCATGTCAGCCTGTTCCTGTTGATCTTCCGGTTTTACTTCCTGCCGAAGTTCTTTTCTGCTCTTTTTCCTGAACTTCTTCTGAGCTTTTTCCTGAACTTTTTCCTGAGCTTTTTCCTGAACTTTTCCTGAGCTTTTCCTGAACTTTTTCCTGAGCTTTTTCCTGAGCTTTTTCCTGAGCTTTTTCCTGAGCTTTTTCCTGAACTTCCTTCTTTAACTGCTGCAGGTTAGCCCATCTTTCTTTTTTCATCCGGCATTCCTCCAACAGCTCCTGCGGAATCATTTTCAGATAACGGCTTTCCTCACCCGCTATCCCCGGTTCACCCGGATTCGTATACCAGAAAGTTCCAAGCGGTTCTTTGCACGGGTAATCCCCACAAAAAACAACTGTCGTTCCTCTTCTTCCTGTTCATAATTTTTTGAATGAAGCGGATCAGACCGATTCACACCAATCAGAAAGACCGTATCAAATTCAGACCTTTGGATGCATGCAGCGTCATAAGCTGTACTGCATCTTTCCGGTCTTCAGGATTCATTTCTGCTCCTACTTTTTTTCTCCTGCTTCCATCTTTAATCCATAAAGCTCTGAACTATTCAGAAATTCCCTCAGATGCCCCGGAAATCAATCGAACCGCAATATGAACATAACTGCTTTAAAAAGCTCTTTATTTTTTTGACATTTTCAGTATAGCTCTCCACCGTAGGACGCAGGAACTCTTTTAAGTGAAAATATTCAAAAGATTTTCTGCTCTTTTTCACCTTCTTTCATGAATTTCCCAAAGTTATCCACTACCCATGCCTGAAATCCGGCCATCTGTTCATAAAGCAGACTCTCGGACAGCTTTTTTCTCTTTTATGATTTTTTCTGCCTTTTTCCGCGTCATTCCAAACTCGCCAAATTCTTTATCTGCGACTGCTGCAATCCCGGACTGCTCATCCAATGGATTTACAGAAATCTCAATACTCTGACAAACCAGTTCAATACCGGAATATCATGTAGGCTCTTTTTACGGAAACTTCATATGGAATCCCCTGACGTTCAAACACTTTTGCAAGCACATCCACCTGACGCTGTAACCGATAAAATACCGCCATCTCCCGATATGTCAGTCCCTGCTCCTTTAGCTCTCTTATCCGCAACGCAAGTTCCTCTGCCTCCTGAAAAGGATCATAATAATTAACAATTTCGATCTTTTCGCCTTTTTCTCTGCTCGCCCGGATCTGACTGCCAAACTGAAGGAAACGATTCGCTGCTCCCAAGATCAATGCATTAGAACGGTAATTCACCGGGAGAGAATATTCTTTCGCCTCAAATCGGTGCTTTAATAAAAGAACATATTCTCTCCTGTCCCACGCCAGCTATAAATCACCTGATTCGGATCTCCTACTGCAAACAGCTTCGTCTCCCTGCCTTTCAAAGCCTCCAGAAATTCCATCTGCATCTTATCACTGTCCTGCACTTCATCGACAATGATCCACTTAGGGATAAAAAGCATCCTGCCCTTTCAATAAAAGCGTACTGACACGCAGCAAATCCGAAAAAAGTCATCTTATTCTGCTTCTTTTTTTCGGATTCAATTATTGGATACAATTTGAACAAATCATCTTTGTATCTCGGTATCGGTCGTCCTTCAAGATACCATTGATATTCCTGCTCCAGCCGCTTCTTCAGGCGGTTCTTATATTTTATTTTCAATCCGTATTCTGCGGTCAGAGTTAATGCAAGATCTTCTTCTTCATCCGGTGCCATGACAGTAAAATCTTTTCTCCATCCAGCTTTTTCAACTTCCAGCTTTTCTCTCAGCATCCATAGCGCTACACTATGAAATGTACCAAATCCATCCAGCCTTGGTTCTTCGTCATTTTTTCTTTTTTTTTAAAAACTTTTCTTTTTTTACCTATGAGTCGTTCTTTTATTTCATCTGCTGCTTTATTTGTAAAGGTCAGAACGATCATTTCTTCCGGCTGTATCTGCTTCACCTGATATAAATACAGTATCTTTGCGATCAGAACAGTTGTCTTTCCGCTTCCGACATTTGCATTCACAACACATGCCGGACTCTCATCAAGAACTGCTGTCATCTGATAGGGATTCAGGAAACTCCATTCTTCTTCAAATTTCATCTTTTCCATACCTTCGATTTAGTTTTCCACGGATCTTTTTCACCCGCTCCCAATCTGTCTCTGACTGAATCTCAATCTTCATATCTGCCGGACAGATCGCATACGAACGGAGCAGACGCTCTACTTCCGCAGATTCTCCCATTCCTGCAGCCATCCTTCATAAAATGAATTTTCAACCTGCAGGATCAGACGCTCCTCTTTTACTTCAACTTTCTTTACCATACTTAAAAACGCAGCTCCCGATTCTCCGCTACTTTTTAACTTCTCACAGAACTCATCTCATTTTTTCTTCCAGCATTTCAAATGAATATTCTTTCTTTATTCCCGGTCTGTTCATCTCTGACAATTCTGACTGCTCTGATATAGATACCGGAGATTCACTCTCTTCTATAAAATTCTTCAGCCCCCACAGCACTGTCTTTTTATCCAGTGTATAATTTCCTACGCAGACCGGACATCCGTCCTTACACGGACAATGTTCAACCTGCTCGATTGACTGATGAATGATCTGTTCCGTCAGATCATAGATTTTCTCTGAATATCCAAGACCACCTTCATACTTATCATAAATGAATAAGGATACCTTTCGTCCTCTTTCTGCTCCGGGAATCAACGCATTATTTGAAAGAATCACTCCGATGTCATCTTTTCTGTCATTGTCACCATCATAGCTGCATTCTTGATTGCATAGGAAATTCCCTCAAATGATTATTCAGAACAAGTTCTCCGCTTTGATCTGGCACAAGAAGCCTCTGGTATGTATCCACAATATTCTCCGGGATTTCAATCCAGGTACTCTCTGTATCGTAATCTTTCTGTAATGGCCTCGTCAGCGACACATAGCCCAGATTCTGATGATTATGAAACTGAAGTTTCTTATACATCGAAATCACTTCATTTACGTTTATGTCACCAAAACATTTCTTTATTCTTTTAAAAGTTTCTTTTTGGAAGGTCTGCAAAATTCTTGTATCCTCTGTGCCGGATGGAACTGTATAATAATTTCCATAAAATGGTACTGCCAGTGCAGTTCTTGAAACCAGATCCAGCTTCAGCACCTCATACTGCTCACCGTCATGCAGATACACCGCTCCCGGGTGCAGCTCATGAAAAGCCTGCGACTCGTCCATCTCAGTAATTTCCTTTCCGATAAAAAGAGCCTTTCCTTTTCTCCTGCACATTTCTCAGATGCTCCATACTTGGTATACGATCAGCTTGTATCTCGTCCTGTCCATATTCCTGAGACTGTAATCTCCGGCAGGAATGCCGACCCTGCCCATGAAAAACGTCCCGCCAGACTTTTCAGTTCCTGTGCATTTAAAAGAACCGGGATGATCTCTCCCAAATCCGGGAACAACGCAACATCATCCAGAGACAGTGGCATCTCCGCTGCTGCCGCACGTATATGTGCAAGCTCGATCAGCAGATTGTCCGGATCTACGATTGCATTTTCACTTCTGCCTTCAAAAAAGCCAGTCAGGTGAAATTGCAATATACTGATCGAACGGCTGATTCTCCAAAATCAGATAATTGACACACCTCCTGCCACTTCTTCCCGCCCGTCCTGTCTGCTGCCAGAAAGAAGCTCTTGTCCCCGGATATCCTACCAGCACTGTACAATCCAGTTTTCCAATATCAATTCCCAGCTCCAGTGCATTCGTACAGATCAGGCCTGTCAGCTCTCCTGCCATCATCTTTCGCTCGATCTCACGCCGCTCCAATGGAGTATAACCTCCACGATACCCGGCGATTTTGTCCGTCTGCCCCTTTTTTCCAAAAAATCCGGCGTCCTCCAACCGGTCTCTCGATTCCTTTAAAATAACTTCCACCGCTCTTCGACTACGTGTAAATACAAGAAACTGTTCTCCCTTTTCCACAAGCTCCGGAATCAGCTCTTTCGCCACACTTGAAGCCGAATATCTTCCATATACTTTATCATTCGCTCCTTTTATCTCCGGTGGCTGCAGGATCTTGTATACCTTTTCCGGTGCCGGTGAGCCATCTCGCTCGATCAGCCCCGGGGTTATTCCACAGATCTTCTCTGCCAGCTCCACCGGATTTGCAATCGTCGCTGAACTGCATAAAAATTGTGGATCGGAATGATAATATCCGCAGATCCGTTTCATTCTCCGGAAAATATTGGCAAGATGCCCGCCAAATGCTCCTCTGTAGCTATGCAATTCATCAATCACGATATACTTCAGATTGGCAAATATAAAATCAAATCCATATTTACTGTGGTTAGGCAAGAAAGCTGCATTCAGCATCTCAGGATTCGTCAGGATAATATTCGCACTCTTCCTGACCCGGCTGCGTTCTGCAGGCATCGTATCTCCATCATAGACCCCTGCCGATATACGCCCTCACCAAAATACTCCAGTACAGGAGCCAATACCCGATACTGATCACTTGCAAGTGCTTTCGTCGGATAAATAAAATCGCACGCGTCAGCGGATTCTCTAAAATCTTCTGCAATACCGGCAGCAAAAAGCTCAAAGTTTTGCCACTTGCTGTCGCTGTCGTGATGACCAGGCTTTTCTCCTTCACCGGCCCTTACGAACATCTCCGCCTGGTGACTGTAAAGCCGGGAAATCCCCTGCGATCTGAGATAATCGCCAATCTCCGGTCTCATAGACTCCGGAAATGATACATACTCTGCTCCATGTGCCGGAATTACCTTTTCATATACAATAGAATCATTCTCTTTTTTTTATCATTTCTTCATGCCGCCTTTACGAATGTATGTTCGTATTCATCATACCACAGATTTCTTTTCCATACAATCAGCAGAATGCTACATCTGCTTACGGACAACTGCATATTCATCACCATTTCTGTAAAACGGACACTGGAAATGACGATCTGTCATCAGACGGATATATTCATCTTCATCCATATTTTTATCACATACATAACTTTCATAGTCTTCATCATAAATATAATAAGTACAGCTCTCACAACTGACTCTCTCATTTCTGCTCATCTTTTTATTGCCTCCCTTTTCTATCCTTTAGTATAAGGACAAGGTTCTAAAAATCCAGTCGCATACTGCCCTGTTTCAGTTCTGTATATTTTTTATATTTTCATTTATTTTCTGTTAATTTAAATTATTTTTATTTTTTATCAGATTTTCTATTGACAAAACGTGTTTTGAGAGTTAATATATAGTCAACAAAAGAAAACGAACACAAAATAAAAAAAGAAAAGGAGGTACGGACCACCAAAACTTAAACTTAATCCAATAATCTAATGAAAGAGGTATAGACCAATGGGACATTAATTTTAATCCAGAACGAAATTTACGAAAGGGGTACAATCCAATGGGATAAAAAGTCTTTAACTTTAATCTGATATGAATTTTATGAAAGAGGTACAGACCGATGGGATGCTAATTTAATTCTAAGTAAGAACATAAGAACAAATTTTATAAAAGAGGTACAATCCAATGGGACGTTAATTTTTTAAATAAAATTTCACTATTTGAGATAATAGTTTTAAATAGATATTAATTGAAGAAGGAGGATATTCCAATGGATGGAATAAATTGAAAGATCCACTGTATGACTTGTAGAAGCGTATGGTGGATTTTTCGTATGCTCTTTTTTGCGATTATTCATGGATTTTTGTATGCCCATTTATCCTTGACACTTCCGTATTTCAGCGATATAATTAGTTTCTAAAACTGATGTGGATTTTTGGAGTATCACGATGAATGACGGGCAAATGGTTTCCGGCATAATGTGATACTACTTTTCGCCACATGACTACTTTTCCTGGCAGTCATGTGGTTTTTTTATGTCATAACTTATTAATACTAAAAAAAGATCCATTGGATCTTTGTCGTATGCTTAACAACTGAGAAATCCCGAAAGGAGTCTGAAAATGGAACAAACTTATATGAAAGAACAACCAATCCTGAACCTTCTGTTAAAAATGTCATTACCAATGGTTGTGTCTATGCTCGTAAATTCACTTTATAATATCGTTGACAGCTTTTTTGTTGCTAAGATCAGTGAAAATGCAATGACCGCACTTTCTTTGGTATTCCCTGTTCAAAATCTGATCAATGCAGTTATGATCGGTTTTGGAATTGGGATTAATGCCGTCATTTCCTTTTTATCTGGGAGCAGCAGATCAGAAAAAAGCAGATCAGGCGGCAAGTCAGGGAATGCTCCTTGGAACATTTCATGGTATTCTCTGATGATTATCTGCCTTGTAGTTATCCACCCCTTTCCTCAGTCTCTTTACCAACGATGCAGAAATTGTCAATTTAGGGCTTCGTTATTCAAAAAATCGTATTTTTATTTTCTGTATTTTTTTTGCATGGGAACTGGTTTTTGAAAAGGTTTTTCAAGCTGTTGGTAAAATGAATATCTCCATGATCTGTCTGATGAGCGGATGTCTCGTCAACATTTTTCTCGATCCGGTTCTGATTTTTGGAATCGGACCATTTCCTTCACTCGGGATCGAGGGTGCTGCCCTTGCCACAGGTCTCGGACAGACATTCAGTGCAATCCTTTATCTGATTTTTTTTATATGGTTGCTCCAATCTCTGTAAAATTCAGAAGAGCTTATTTTAAACCTGATTTTGCACTTTGTAAAAAAAAATGTATTCCATCAGGATTCCTGCAAGTCTGAACATGGCTCTTCCATCCCTGCTCATTTCATCATTAAATGTAATCCTTGCAGGCTTTGGTCAGTCTTATGTCTTTGTGCTTGGAGTCTATTACAAATTACAGACATTCCTTTATCTTCCTGCTAACGGAGTCATTCAGGGGATGAGACCACTGATTGGATACAATTATGGTGCAAAAGAACATAGCCGTGTAAATAAAATTTATCAGACCTCTTTAATCCTTGTGCTGGCGATTATGGCAGTAGGAACTGTCCTGTGCTTATGCATCCCAGGAACTTTGATCCATCTGTTCACAGCTACACCTGCAACCATAAAGATTGGTTCCTCTGCTCTTCATATTATCTGCCTCGGATTCCTTGTATCTTCTGTTTCAGTTACAAGTTCGGGGAGCTTTAGAAGGACTTGGAATGGGATTACCATCCTCATCATCTCCCTCTGCCGCTATACGCTGATCATCATTCCGCTGGCTTTTTCTTCTAAGCCTGCTGCAGGGAGTATCCGGTGTCTGGCACGCATTTTGGATTACCGAAGCAATCACCGCAATCATTTCTTACTGGATCTACCATAAGAAAGTAAGAGCTTTGTAAACTTTTTGACCCCGACATCTATAAAACAGTATAACATAAAACGATTCCTATTTGACTACATACTTGACTACATTGGAATTATCCAGAAAATGAAAAAAAGCCAGAAGCCTTGAAAATTCAAGGTTCCTGACTCTTCAGTCAACAGGGATGAGAGAATCGAACTCCCACCAAAGGTTTTGGAGACCCCTATCATACCATTTGACCAATCCCTATTCAGTTGTCACTTTCGTCAAGCGACTTATTAAGTATACTTTTTACATGTATTAATTTGTCAATAATTTTTTAAATATTTTACAATATTTTATCACTTTGAAAAATTTGAATATGAATTTGTAAGGGAAACCGGAGTACGCGTTATCATCGGTAAGGGTGGAATGAAAGAAAATACAGAGCGTGCCTGCAAAGAATTTGGTGCGATCCACTGCGTATTCCCTACAGGAAATGCAGTTGTTGCCGCTACGGAAGTAGAAGATTATTGCCATGTTATTAAGAATCCCCGGAAGAATGTTACTGCCAACCATTCTTCCGGGGAGGCTCTTTACAATGTTATAATGATCCGAACATCTTTCTGACCCAAAGATTGCAATGACTAAGGATTACAATTTCCACAGGGTTCATATCCTTCATCGATCAACGTCTGTCTTGAACCCGTATATTCACCTTTATTTTTAGCCTTGATCTTCTTTGCACCAGAACATTCCGGTTTATGAAATTTCTTTGTATTCTTATTGAGAATATACGTCTGCTCCTTCGTATCTTTTGCCTCTGCCTTTGACGTTGCCGCAGAATCTGTCTTTGCATTTATCTTTGAATCTGATTTTGAATCTGAAGGATCTGCTTCTGTACCGTCTGCCCATTTTCCTTCTGGCTCTGCAATCTCATCACCTTCCCAGTTTTCTCCGGTTTTATAATCAATCACTACATACGGCTGTACATTATATACATATACATTAAAAGCTGATTCCCACTCCATCATCTTCTACTGACTCTGCCTGCATCTGTACTCCTGAGGCAACCAGGTCATCCCCTCAAAAACCGGTGTCACACGGTACATCACATGATTGTCGGTTTCTTCGATATACGCTGCCACCTCATCCTCGAAAGGCAGCATACCTTCTACATTCATATACCGTGTTCCGGTAATCAGATTTTCTTCATTTGCATTCTCACCTGTCAACTGGAATCCGATCAGGTGACAACGGTTATACACATATCCACCATCCACGGTATCATAGGATTTATTCCTCCAGCCGGTCGGCTTCACACTGCTGATACTCTCCCTCGCTTCTGTCGGCATCAGATCCTGTCCGATGCACGCTTCTGCCGTCTGACATCTTCCAAGCTCATCCAGTTCACTGTAATCCTCATAGGATACTGTCGTAAGCTCTTCTTCCGTAAACTCCGGCTGATTATCATTTACCTCCACATATGGCTCTCCTGAATATGCCGGAACATCATCAACCGTCACATAGGATTCACTGTCTGAACCCTTTTCTTCGGCAGAATGATCTTCCGCAGCCACTTTCGTGCCTGACTGAGTATTGCTGTCTTTCCCTGAATCCGTCTGCCCTGGTTACCGCAGGAAGTCAGACATACTGACAGGATCAGCAGCAATCCGGTCAGAAAACCATAAGTTCTTCTCTTTTATCTTTCATATTCGTCTCCCTATTCATCCGTACTGATCTATACGATCATTCTTTTTTATCCCCCGGTCTTGAAATCTTCTTTCTATAAGAATATAAAGATTCTTCCGGGAAGCTTTTTCGCATCTTTCATTAAATGAACAAATCTATTATATAACACGAATGTATGTTCTTTCAATCTTTTCTGCAATCTTTTTACAGCCAAAAGTTCTTTTTTCTTTGTATTTTCAAGCCGGGATTTTTATGCTATGATTACAGAGTCAGCTTCTGACAGAAATGAGGTATCATTTATGAATATACGGCATAAAAAAGAAAAGAGAAAGAAGAGTCAGTTTCCACAGCAAGAGAATTATTTCAGTGGGTAGCCGCCATTGTTGCTGCTGTTCTGATTGCACTGGCTATAGAATAATTTCGTTATTGTAAATGCAGATTCCTTCCGGATCTATGGAAAATACGATTATGACCGGTGACCGCGTCATTGGAAACCGGTTTGCATACAGTTTCAGCGATCCGCAGCGGTTTGATATTATTATTTTCCGCTATCCGGATGACGAAAGTCAGTTATTCATCAAAAGGATCATCGGACTTCCCGGAGAAACGGTTGAGATCCAGGATGGAAAGATCTATCTGAATGGTTCTGATGAACCACTTGAGGATGTGCAGACGAAAGAGACCATGGTCGGATCTTTCGGTCCGTATACAGTACCGGAGAACAGTTATTTTGTCATGGGAGACAACCGCAATGACTCAAAGATTCCCGCTACTGGACCAATACTTTTGTTACAAAAGATGAGATTCTCGGAAAGGCGATCTTCCGCTACTGGCCGATTTCTGAATTTAAAATTTTGAATAAGATTTTATCAAAAAAGGTGTGCGAAAATGAAAATCATATTTCGCACACCTCTTTTTTTATTCTGATAATCCGTGTTCCGATATCACCAGATCCATCCGCTCATCATATTCCTCTGTTGGAATTTCATCACACATCAGACTTTCTCTGCACAGAATTGCTTTTTCACAGTCTTCCGGCATTTTCTCAAGATAACGGTCATAATACCCCCGCCATGTCCGGAGCCGTTCACCCTTCCGGTTACAGGAAATACATGGGATGATCGCAAACTGGATTTCTGTCGGATCAAGGATGATATCACATTCTTCTCCCGGCTCCAGGATTCCGTAGGATCCAATTTTTAACTGTTCTAAATTCTGAATTTCATAGGCATCCATTATTCCTTTTCCGGTACATTTAGGAACCCCCAGTCTTTTTCCACTGTCCAGTATTTCCTGCAAAAGCGAAATGGTATTAATTTCTTTTTCTGTACTGACATAACAGAAAATTGTGTCGGCATTTTTATATTCTACAAGAGATTTTATCTGATGCAGGATTTTTTATCCGACTCTTCAGTTTCTCGTCTGGATAGTTTGGATATTTTTTCTTTACTTTAGTCCTTAATTCTTTCTTTTGTTCTTTTATTATTTCATTTTTTGTATCCATTTTGCACATTTCCTTTTTAAGCTGAATTTTTTTCCTGCATTTTCTACCAGAAGTTGATCCAGCTTCCTGCGGTCTTTTTCCCCCGGATCTCATATGCTCCGTCCTCTCCCTTTTCGACATGGAGCTTCAGTTTCTTCTTATCCCCACACCGAATCCCTTCCTGCAAAGCTTCGTTCAATACATCATAATAAATCTGATATACCTGTCCCTGCATCTCTTCTTCCGATGGAATTTCCATTCCTTTCATTACCTCGTTGGTAATTGATTGTGCATACTCTTCTGCCTTGCTTTGAAATGTCTCATATGTATCAGAAAACAGTGTGACCGGTCTGATCTCAAGTTCAACTATATAACTTCCGTCTTTCTGCTTTTCACTTTCTCCGATCTGATAATTAACCTGCCTGACGATCTGTGTAAAAAAGTATCCTGTACTTCTTTTCCAATTCCTCCGAAATAGCTGATGAATGGAATTTCTCCATGGTTACATCCAGATTTTTTTCAAAGACAGCCTCCGCTTCTTTTCTGGAAGTTCCCGTCATTTTACTGTACTCCTCAGTTTCTTCTTTATAAGAAACATCCAGCACAGCCTGCACATAACGGACAGGATCAAAGCGATTCATATAAAAATAAATTCCCGCTGCCGTAGCCACCATGATAATCACAGTCAAAATACATCCCAGGATTTTCTTGTTCTTCCACTTATTCTTTTTATTCTTTTCATCCATAAAAAATCCTCCTCTTTTCATAATGATCTGCATCAGTATAGCACTTTATCATCATGAAAAAGGAGAATCCTGTCGCATTTTTTCTTTTAATTTTGTCATTAAATCGTATCTTAATATACGATTTGATTTCTTCTACGCACTTTTGGAATCCGAGTTTTCCACTGTTCAGACACAGATCGTAATTTCTTGCATCGACCCATTCATGACCTGTATGGTATCTGTAAAAATCACCTCTGTACTGATCTGTTTTCTCAATATATTTCTGCATCTCTTTTCTGTCATGCTGTTACGCTCTAAAGCACGCTCCAGGCAGAACTTCTTATCTGCATGTATAAAGACACTGACTACATTCGGATTTTCTTTCAGGACATAATCTGCACATCTTCCTACGATTACACAGGATTCCTTTTCTGCCAGATCCCGATCACCTTTGCCTGATAATTGAACAGGTTATCATCTGATACAAAATCTCTGTCTTCAGGAGGAAGCTCTCCGTCATACGGACGGTTCAGAATCTTAAACCATGGAGCTTTCTTGATCTTTTCATCTGACATCCCGAATAAGCCTTCATTAATTCCGCTTTCCTCGGATGCCATACGCAGGATTTCTCTGCTATAACAGTTGATTCCAAGCTCCTTTTGCAAGCATTGCACCTATCGTCTTTCCACCACTACCATACTGCCTGGCGATCGTAATGACAATATTCTCACTACAAGAATCGGAGAGAGTCCCATAGAAGGTTCATCCATTAAAATGATCTTCGGATGAGACATCAGTGCGCGTCCCATAGCAAGCATCTGCTGTTCGCCACCGGAAAGCGTACCTGCCATCTGGTTCTTACGTTCTTCCAGACGCGGGAAATGCTCATATACCATATCAAGTGTCTCCTGATCTCGTCTTTGTCTTTTCGTGTATAAGCACCCATTTTCAGGTTCTGATAAACACTGAGTTCTGCAAATACGCGTCGTCCTTCCGGGACGTGTGCCATTCCCATAGATACGATCTTGTGAGCAGGTACTTTCGTGATATCTTTTCCTTCGAAGAAAATATGCTGCCTGATTTTACCGGTGTCAGCCCTGTGACTGCATGAAGTGTCGTTGTCTTTCCGGCTCCGTTCGCGCCGATCAGCGCGATCGTTTCTCCCTGATTGACCTCAAAGGAAATCCCCTTGATCGCCTGGATCATTCCATAGTATACTTGTAGATCTTTTACTTCAAGCATTGCCATAAGGGCGATTCCTCCTATTCACCCAGATATGCCTTAACGACCTGTGGGTCATTCAGTACATCCGACAGTCGGTCCCTGTGCAAGTACTTCACCGAAGTTGAGTACTGTTAGCTCTTCACAGATACCTCTAACCAGTTTCATGTCGTGTTCGATCAGAAGGATTGTCATATTAAAATGCATCACGCACAAAGCTGATTGTATCCATCAGTTCTTGTGTCTCGTTCGGGTTCATACCGGCTGCCGGCTCATCCAGAAGAAGAAGCTTTGGATTTGTCGCAAGTGCTCTCGCGATCTCAAGTTTTCTCTGTTTACCATAAGGAAGATTGGAAGCCTGATGATCGGCATATTTCTCAAGGTCAAATACTTTCAACAGCTCCATAGCACGTTCGTTCATCTCTTTTTCCACCTTACTGTAACGGAAGACGTAAGATTCCACTCAGAGTCGAATACGGATGATGATTGTGAAGTCCTACTTTTACATTGTCCAGTACACGGACATCTGTTTGAAACAGGCGGATATTCTGGAAACGTACGGGCGATACCGGCCTTGTTGATATCGATGGTCTTTTTCCTGTAATGTCCTGTTCCATCTAATTTTACAATACCTGCATCCGGTTTGTAAACACCGGTCAGCAAGTTAAATATGGTCGTTTTTCCTGCACCATTTGGTCCGATCAGACCATAGAGCTGTTCCTTTTCGAATGGTAATGTCAAATCCGTTTACCGCACGAAGACCACCAAATGAAATCCCCAGATTTTTTACATCCAACAATTCTCATTCTTATTTCAACCTCCTTTGCTTTTTTTCCCTTTGCAAAAGACTTCTTTCTCCAGTCATTAGTTTTTCTCTCCACTCTCAATTGCTTTTGGAGACCAGTTAAAGAGCATCATTACGATCAGAACGATCGCATAGATCAGCATACGGTAGTCCTTCATTCCACGGAGAAGCTCCGGCAGAAGCGTCAGGATCAACTGCTGCAATGATAGAGCCGCTTGGATATTTCCGATTCCTCCAAGTACTACAAATACCAGGATTGTAATGGACATATTGTATCCGAAGTTGTTCGTATTCGCTGTCAGCGTAGATATATTATGTGCATACAGACACCTGCTGCCCCTGCCATTGCCGCTGAAATGGTAAATGCCATCAGTTTGTATTTCGTGATATTGATACCCACAGATTCTGCCGCAATACGGTTATCTCTAATTGCCATGATCGCACGTCCATCTCTTGAATTGATCAGGTTCTGCACGATAAACAATGTCAGCAGGATCAGGATAAAGCCGATCACAAAAAGTAGAATCATTTGGTGTTCCCGTGATTCCCTGCGGTCCGTTAATGATAACCGTTCCATCAGCATCCATATTCAATGCCATAACATCCTTTGTCGTCAAATGGAAATCCCCTTGGAATCTTTTCCGATAAAAGAATACGTTGATCCAGGTTTTTGATGATCTCACCAAATGCCAGTGTTACGATAGCCAGGTAGTCACCTTTCAGTCGCAGTACCGGGATTCCGATGATCATCCGAACAGAGCCGCAACAGCAGCTTCCGATCAGCAGTGCCAGAAAAAACGAAGTCCATCCGGCGATCACATCTCTTGTGCATTTTGAGAAGAATGCACTGGAAATGCACCAACGCACATAAATCCTGCATGACCAAGACTCAGCTCACCTAGGAAAATACCAACAACCAGATTCAAAGATACGGCAAGAATCACATAAACACAGAGCGGAACCAAAGTCCCTTCATCAGACTGGAGAAATACTTCCTGCCAGCATTCTGCATGATGATATAAGCGAGGATGACTATTCCGTATGTGATCAGATTATTTTTGTCGTTTTTTCATTTTAATTTTTTCATCGCTCCACCTACACTTTCTCCTGAATCTTCTTTCCTAAAAGTCCGCTTGGTTTCACCAGCAGTACAACGATCAGTACTGCAAACACGATTGCATCTGCCATCTGGGAAGAAATATATGCCTTACTGAAAATTTCGATCATCCCAGCAGGATTCCTCCGATAAACGCGCCCGGGATCGAGCCGATACCGCCAAACACCGCCGCAACGAACGCTTTGATACCAGGCATAGCGCCTGTGTACGGTGTGAGACTCGGATACGTGGAACAAAGAAGAACCCCGGCAACTGCCGCCAGTCCTGAACCGATTGCAAATGTAAGGGCGATCGTTCCGTTTACATTGATTCCCATTAAGCTGTGCAGCGCCTTTGTCCTCAGATACCGCCAGCATCGCCTGTCCTGGCTTTGTCTTCTGCACAAAGCCATCAGCACAACCATAATCACCACGCACACGACGATCGTGACGATCGTCTCTCCTGAAATCTTCAGTTCTCCTCCTGCAACAGAAATGCCTTTCCATTTGATCACTGATGGAAATGTCTTCGCATTCGCTCCAAAGATCAGAAGTGCCACATTCTGAACAGATAGCTGACACCGATCGCTGTGATCAGTACTGCCAGGGAAGAGGATGCGTTCCTCAATGGTTTATAAGCAACCGCTCCATCACAACTCCCAGGACTGTACACGCATGACAATCGAGATCACTACTGCAGCCGGAACCGGCATCCTGCCTGATTCATGCTGACGAGAAGCAACATATGCCCGATCATGATGACATCCCCATGAGCGAAGTTCAGCATCTTCGCAATTCCATATACCATCGTATAACCAAGAGCAATGAGTGCATAAACGCTGCCCATTGTAGTTTGCTTTTTTTATTATTATATCACATCACAAAAATCAGCCGCAAGAAAAAATAGAATGCACTCTGTCTTTGCTTTCATTTTTCCTGCGGCCTTCTTTGGCTTTTTGACCCCGACATCTATTTATCTTCCTGTATAAAGATGAAATAATTCCGGATCTGTCACTTTTTCAATCTGGTCATACACCGGAGTACTCGCCTCTTTCATCTGCTCTCTTGTCTCTTCATCAGGCGTTATAATCTTGGTTCCGCTCTCCTCGATCTCACGGATCTTCTCACTGATTCTCTCATCTGACTTCTCTCTTGCATATTCCTTGGCAATCTCTTCTGCCTCACGCAGGATCTTCTGATCCTCTTCTGAAAGCTTTTTATAAAAATCTTCACTCACGATCAATGAAATCAGATGCGGTACATGATTCGTTTCAATAATGTAATCCTGCTGCTCATACAACCGGTTTGAAACGATCACTTCGTATGGATTTTCCTGTGCATCAATCGTATGCTGCTGCAATCCGATATACACCTCACTGAAGCTCATGGGAGTCGGATTTGCTTTCAGCTTTTCCAGAAGCTCAACTGGTACGGATCTTCCATTGTACGGATCTTCTGTCCTTTAAAATCTGAAAAACTGCTGACCTCCTTATTGCTGGACATGACGCGGAATCCCTGATCTGCATATCCCAGCAGTTCATATCCCACATCCCGGTATGACTCCTGCATCCGGCTTAGAAACTCCGGCTGATCTACCTTATCCCTCAGCTCTTCAATATCATCAAACACACACGGTGCATCAAAGATTGCTGTATCATCAATAAAATTAACCTGTGGTGCTGTATTCTGTACTACAAATGGGATATCTCCGTCATAGCAGCTCTCCAGCAGTTCTCTGTCCCCGCCAAGTACACTGTTCGGATATACTGTGATCTTGATCCTTCCGTCACTGAGTCTGTCCGCTTCTTCTGCGAATTTTTCCGCATAGATCTGCGTCACTGTATCCTCAGGGCTGGCTGTTCCGAGTGGATATGCATACCGCTGTTCTGTACTTTCTTTTCCGGCACACCCCGTAAGCAGCCCCAGGAAGGCAACGCTCACCATCACGCCTGTCAGTCTTCTATATTTCATATCTGTATCTGTCTCCTTCCATGTCATTTCCTGTAACAGCATTTCTACAATAACGCAAGACTTACTGCCGGCACAAAGGTAACGATCAGCAATGCAGCAAAAGAAATAGAGGATCATCGGCATAGCCTTCTTTGCGATCTGCATGACCGGAACCTCGGTCAGGGAGCTTGCAACGAACAGGTTGACCCCGATTGGCGGAGTTACGAAGCCGATGGCAAGGTTGACAACCATGACAATACCAAAGTGGATCGGATGGATCCCCACTGCCTCAACGATCGGAAGCAGGATCGGTGTCAGAATCAGGATTGCCGGGTAGTATCCATGACCATTCCTACGATCAGTAAAAATACGTTGAGTACAAGAAGTAAGACAATCTTATTCGTAAAATGTGCAGGATCCATGCACTGATTTCCTGCGGCACCTGCATCAGTGTCAGTACTCTTGAAAATGCAATGGATGCAGCAAGAATAAAAAGGATCGGTGCATACGTCCTGATTGCTTCTACCATAATGGTCCAGATATCTCTGATCTTAATACTTTTATAGACAAATAAACTGATGATCAGTGCGTAAAAACCGAAATAACTGCTGCCTCTGTCGGAGATGCCACACCGGTATAAATACATCCAAAGAATGATCACCGGACTGAGCAGTGCAAAAAGCACTGTCCTTTAACACCCTTAAAAGCCCCTTATCATGCAGCTTTCCGACCATTGCCAGCTTCTTTTCTGATCTTCCCATGCTTTTTACAATAGTAGATCGCGTACACCATCAGAAGACCGCCGATCATTACCCCCGGAATGATCCCTGCAATGAAGAGGTCACTGACTGATGCACCGGATGCCATACCATACATAATAAATGGAATACTTGGCGGAATAATAACACCCAGGCCGCCTGCAACCGCCACAAGAGCTGTCGAAAAACTTCTTATCATATCCCATCTCCATAAGGATCGGGATCGTCATACTTCCTACTGCGGCTACCGTAGCCGGTGCTGATCCCGAAATCGCTCCGTAAAACAGACAGGTCACAACCACTGCACATGGCATCCCGGCGGTTCTCTTTCCCATAAAATAAGCAAATACATCAAATAATTTTCTTGAAATCCCACCCCGTGCCATGATAATTCCTGAAAGTACGAACATCGGAACTGCAAGCAAAGGGAAACTGTCGATTCCTCAAGCATAGAACGGATGACATAAGTTCCGCTTGCTGTAAAGGACGGATCTACCGCTCCCGGAAGTACCGATGCAATCCCGAGAGATATGGATACCGGAATCGCAAAGGATCAGACAGATCACAAAAATCAAAAATACAACCACTGCCGGCATATCATTCTCCTCCCTTCCTGAATACTCTCTTCCACTCAACGATCCATCTTTGGAATACCCGGATCGCTGACAGGATAAACCCCACCAACGGTGCTGCCTGCACATAGTACATCGGGATTCCCATTGCCGGGCTTGTCTGTCCATTTGCGATTGCAGACAACAGATATTTCCATGCAAACGGGATCAGATAAAGAAATAAGATCAGTTCAAATGTATGATTCACAATTTTGAAGATGGCTTTTCCTCTCCGCGGGAAAATCGCAACAAACTGCTCGATCTTGATAGAAATACATTTTTTCGTACAATAACTCACACTCAGGAATCCTGCCCAGATAAATATATACCGGGTCAGTTCTTCCGACCAGGAAAGTGAAGCTCGAATATATATCTTGCAATGACCTGTATTCCCATGATCACTGCCATGGCTGCAAGTGCAATGACCAGTAATACTTCTTCCAGGTTCTCATCTAACCATTGTAATGCTTTTTTCATCTCATCACCTTTTCCTTAATTTTCATCATATCTTTTTCGTTAAAAAAAGACTATATCAAAAAATATATCATTTTTTTTTTTTCTGTCCATCCTCTCAATTTCTTCTGCCACCATAACTAAAAAGGATTCCCCGGATCTTTTTGTCGTATACTTCACACAAAAAACTGATACCTCAGACTCCATCGATAACTCCCGAATTGATCCAAACTATCAGTTTTCTTTTTATTTTTCTAAATTCACTTATAAAGATGTCGGGGTCAAAGCCCCCAACTTTGATGCCTACGGATTGCTCTCCGTGCTACGCACTCCCACAACCCTGGCATCTTATAAATCCATTAATAGATGATCATAGCTACAATTACTGCTGCCAGTGAACCGATCATTGGAGCAAGTACGGATGTCATAAATACATACCAGTAACTTTCTGCCAGTGACAGTTTCATCCAGCGGAGCTGTGCAACCATTCCACCTGCATTTGGCAGTGTATTCATACCGGATGCACATGCCGGTGCCAGTCTGTGAAGTGCTCCTGCACTTGCACCCTTTGCAAGCAGACCGTCTGACAAATGTTCAAAGAACATGGCGATGGAAGAGGTTCCGCTTCCAAGGATACCGGCAAGGATATTCAGTCCGAAGAACTCTGTCAGATACGGGTTCATCTTCAGACCCATTACAAAGTTGATAATGGCCTGGAATCCCGGACAGGACTGAAGTACGCCTGAAAATCCAAGAATCGCTGCTGCCATTACAGTTGCTCCGATTCCATTATTTACACCCTTTTCAAGAATCTTTGCCACACTTCCGACCTGTTTATGACAGAACAGAACAATCACAACAGAACCAACAAACATACTCAGTACAACGATTGCATTTGTATTCATTTCAGTCAGGTTAGAAAGAGCAAGTACCAGTACTACAACCAGGATAAACGGGATCAGTGCTACCCAGAAAAGACGGAAGATCATCTCTTGTCGGCTGGATCTTAACTGGCTGGGATTCATCGATTGCTGTTCCCTCTTTGATCGCTGCTTTTTTTGCTGCATGAACCATGTAAAAATATCCCACTGCAAAGATACCACGAAAGCGACCCATCCGAGGATCGGTGCTGAGCCCATGGAAGTCCCAAGATACTGTGCAGGCATAATATTGGTGATATTGATGGCATACGGGATCATTGCTGAGCAGGTTGCTCCGATAAAGATGATTCCCGGAATCATACGGTATGGGTATCCTGCCTGCTTCATCATGATCGTTGCGATCGGTGCCAGTACGAAAAGTACTACAAATCCTGATACTCCCACATATACGAATACCGTTGTGATCAGTGCGATAGACAGGATAACTCGTTTTGCACCCATTTTTTCTGTAACTACATTTGCAATGGATTCAGCACAACCTGATGCTGCCATCAGTTCCCCAAACACTGCTCCGATTACAAGTACAAATACATTGTTCTGAATAAATCCTACATACCCCTCTGCATAAGAACTCAGTGATGTCCACCAGTCCATCCAGCTTGTCAGGATAATGATAAATGAAACCAGAATCGTAGATGTAAATACATCAAGTCCCTTCAGATTGCTACTACAAAGATGATTGCTGCCAGCAATAATCCGATGACTGATATTGTTGTTGCCATAATTATTTGTCCTCATTCTCACCCACGATCCGAATCTTGCCAAGCGGCTTCCGGTATGGGTTCTTTCCTTCGTAAAAATGTTTATCAAGAAAGTCGATACACTTCTCAATATTCTGATCTGCCTTGATTACCTGAGAACCATGCGGTTCATTTTCAAAGAGATCCAGCTCCACGCGGTCTTCTCCGCAGACAGCTTTTACCTTTTCTGCCATGTAGACAGACTGATGATAGTCGATGACCAGGTCATTTGTTCCATGCTGAATCAGCATTGGCGGACAACTTTCCTTTACATGACTGATCGGGCTTACCTTACTTGTACGTTCCGGATAATACAGTGGATTATATCCCAGCAGCATCGTAAACATTGAGTCATTTGATTCTCCGTCACCCGGCATCATTCCCTTGCCTGCACCGGTCCCAACTGCTCCAAATGTCAGTGCATCCCTGAGCCTCCTCCCAGTAATAATTCTGCTGTTTTATAAATCCTGATCCACAGACTCTTATGAAGAGGCCAAGAACTGATCACACCGCGTTCCTGACATGCTGACATTGTAATGATCGGACGGACATCTGCATATTCTGATGCCATTTCCTCTGTAGCAGAAAGAAGTGTCAGAACATCTTTCTTATTCTGAGGCATTACAGCGATCTTTGGAATATCTGCTCCAATTCCTGCATTTTTCTTAAACGGGATACGATTTCGTCCTTTTGCAGGAGTCTTATGGAAATCGTGATTAGAAGCAATGACTTTTACACCATTTGCATGTGCTGTCTCAACAACTGCCTTTCACCGCATCATCTCCTGTAAACGCTTCTACGTCTACAAGGTCAACCAGTCCTGTTTTTGCTGCATTCTGATTCAGTTCAACATAAGCCCCTGTCTCGATTGCTTTTTCTCCACCTTCTTTGGATGTGCGGAATGTGAAAAGGATCGGAGTCTCCCAAGTACCTCACGAAGAGCCTGTCATTGTCGCCTCTGTCTTTGCAAAATCGAAGATATCTTCATACCAGTCAACACGCCACTCTACAACATCGGCCTTTGTCTTGCAGATATAAAACAGCATAAACAGTATAGGAAACCAGTCCTGTAGCTGTTGTAGCAACAGTTGCTCCCAATACAAACGGAAGGATCATCTGTGCGATGGCAATGAAAAATTTAATTCCCATTGTAGCAACACCCGGTGCTTTGTAGATGATCTCTGCAACTGCCGGATAAATACCGGTATCCAGGAAGGAGTTTGCGATACCGCCGATAATGGCGCATACGTAAGCAATGGTGTAACCGCCGCGTGTGCCTGCGTTAAATGCAAGGGCAAGGCCGATCAGGTAAATTGCATAGGAAGCACTGCCGATTGCTGTGGAAATGCGACGTCCGAGTTTGTCGGACAGAGGACCTGCAAATGGCAGTGCGATCAGACGTCCGAGTCCAATGCCGCTGAGATTGCAGTGATCGCCATTGCCTCTACACCCCAGGATGCGGCAAGAGCTTCTTTTATAACAGCCTGTCCCAGAATGGAACAGCCAATACCATGGATAAAATAATTTAAATACAAAATCAATGCACTTGGCATATATTTTTATTCATAATGATGATTCCTCTCAATTCTCTTTCTGATCCTTAGTCATCATATCTGATGTTCAGGACTTCCTTCATGTGGTCGATCGGCATCTCTTTTCCTGTCCAGAGCTTGAATGCAGCAGCTCCCTGGAACAGCATCATTCCAAGTCCGTTCATTGTCTTGCATCCAGCTTCTTTTTGCCATCTTACGCATCTTTGTCTCAAGTGGAGAATATGGTACATCAACAACGATCAGTTCCGGACGGAAGAATGACTTGTCAGGAACAACTGACAGATCCTCTAACGGCTTCATTCCAACACCTGTTCCGTTTACAAACAGGTAAGAAGAATCCATCTCTTCTTTTAATTTCTCTTTATCATCTAAATCATATAATGTAGCTTTTGCACTCTGTCTTTTCATTGATCTTCTTTACAGTCTCTACTGCATTATCCCAGAACTTATCATGGATATTGAAGATGGAGATTTCTTTTACTCCGTCAAGTGCTGCCTGGTTTCGATTGCTGTTGCAGCTCCGCCTGCTCCGCAGATCGTCATTTTCTTTCCGATCACATCAATATCATTATCCTTTAATGCCTGCATAAATCCGATTCCGTCTGTGATATGTCCGATCAGTTTTCCGTTATCATTTACGATTGTATTAACTGCTCACACATCTCTGCTGCCGGTGACAGTTCGTCCAGATACTGTCCAACTACTGTCTTATTTGGCATAGAAACGTTAGATCCTACCATCTTTTAAAGCACGAAGTCCTTTGATCGCATCTTCCAGTGTGCTGTTGTCAACTTCAAATGCAAGGTAAGCATAATCAAGACCAAGTGTTGCAAATGCTTCATTGTGCATTGCCGGTGAACTGGAATGTCTGATCGGGTAAGCCATTAATCCGATAAGTTCTGTGTGTCCTGTAATTCTCTCTGCCATAATTTTTCTCTCCTTTTTAAATCTGATAGCCCTCTGCCATCTTTTTAATATTAATATGAATGATAATTTTTCACCGCTTCCTGCGGTATGTAGTTTGTTAATTATCAAACAACCTCTCTGCCTCCTATTATACGAGCATTTTTCCAATACTTCTAATATATCTTTTTTTTTTTTTTTAATAGCTTTTTGCTATCAGTTATAGTATACTTCTACTAACAGACCACTACTGTATGAAAAGAAAGGAGACTCCCTATGACACTCAATCAGATTCTCTATTTTCAGACCGTTGCCCGCCACCAGCACTTCCGCCTGGCTGCAGCCGAGCTGTCTATTTCACAGCCCAGCTTAAGCCGTTCCATCGCAGTACTGGAAGAGGAGCTTGGTATCATCCTCTTTAAACGAAAGGGGCGTACCGTCACCCTTACCAAATATGGGAAACTTTTTTTAGAGCATGCCGACCGGATTCTTGATGAAGTCCGGCTTGCCCAGAAGCATATGAAGAAACTGTCCGGGAATGCCGGTCATGTGGATATCGGTTATGTCTTTCCGCTTGCCGCACACTATATTCCCCATACAGTACGCAGATTTCTCAGTACACAGAAAAATAAAGACGTAACCTTTAATTTCCATCAGAGCCATACCGGAGAGATGATCCGTGGATTAAAAAATGAAAAGTATGATGTCATTTTCGGATCTTATGTAGAAGATGAACCAGACATCCAGTTCGTCCCTATCCTGAACCAGGAAATGATCATCATCACCCTGTTGGCCACCCGCTTTCAAAAAAGAGCAGGTTTCCATCCATGATCTGGAACATTACCCGCTCATCGGTTATGATCGTACTTCCGGTCTTGGACGCTTTACCAGCCGGACTTATACTTCCTATACACTCCATCCGAATATCATCTGTGAATCCCCGGATGAAAACGCCATTGCCTCTCTTGTTGCAGAAGATTTTGGGATTGCCCTTGTTGCGGATGTTGCGATCCTGGATCACTTCAAATTAGAAAAGCTGCATTTAAGTGATGTCACACTCCATCATACTGTATATCTCGCCTACCTGCGGGGGCATTATCAGGTCCCTGCTGTCCGCAATTTTATTTCCTTTATAAAAAAAAGAAGGAACTTCTCTGTGAGGTTTCTTCCCTTCTTCCAACGATCTATTCTCTGATATTTTTCCAGGATGCCCTGGGATTTTCTTACATTCCCCGCCTTTTTACATACTCTGCAAACTTTTGTACCAGCGGTGGATGGTACTTTTCCTTCCCCTGTGCCATATAAATATAGCGTTGCTGATCCTGGTTACGCAAAGGAACAACATCCACGTCCAACTGGGATAAGATGGGGATCTCCGGCATAATGGCAATCCCGAAATTCTCTGCCACAAGTCCTGCCATAGAACCGTCTTCTTCAATTTCATAAGCAATCTTGGGATTCAGCTTTGCCTGCTCAAACATCCGGTCCACCACTGGTCTCAATCCGCTGTTCGGTGTATAAAAAATCTGTGGATATGCGGCAGCCTGCTCCAGATCTACAGCTCTTTCATAAGAAAGAGGATGCCCCTTTGGTACAACAACCACTAATTTTTCTCTCCCCACCGGGTAAAACCAATCTCCCTTCCCGCTCTGCCATGGAACAGAAACCAATATCAAACCGGTCTTCTTTTAATCCCTGGATGATCTCTGAAGTATTTCCTACTGTAAACCGGAATTTTACTTTCAGCTCCTCATGAGTTCGCAGGAAATCTCCTACCAGCCTCGGTACAAATCCACTGCCAAGGGTGTAAATATAAGCCAGCTCCACCACACCTTCTGTCTGTCCGGTCATGCTCTGCACTTTTTTTCACCCCGGTATCCAGCGAATGGATTGCCTCATCTACATATTCTTTAAAGATCTTCCCATACTTTGTCAGAACCACACCACGTCCCTGCTTTTCAAATAGCTTTGTTCCGATCTCTTTCTCAAGAGAACTGACCGCATGACTCAGACTCGGCTGTGAAATAGACAGTTCTTCTGCTGCCTTTGTATAATGTTCTACTTCTGCAAGTTTGGCAAAATAATGCAACTGATTCAGATTCATTTCCGTATTTCCTCCGTCTTCCTGATTTTCCCTCTTTGTATAAAATATCACAATTCATAGATAATATCTATTAATTTTGCCGAAAATATGTATTTGTTTTATATTTTATTTTTTTTCTATAATACGGGTTGTAAGACAGATTGTTAAGCAAATGTCAAGCAACCTCTCATGGCAGTTTACAATCAACATTTATAACAAGATTTATTCATTCACTATTTTAATTCAGGAGATTACTAATTATGAAAAAAAATATCAGCATATCTTTGAACCTTTTACAGTTCGCCGTATGACAATGAAGAACCGTATCATGATGACTCCAATGGGAACGAACTACGGAGAATCCAGTGGAGAAATGAGTTTCCTCCATATTAATTATTATGAACAGAGAGCCAAAGGCGGTGTAGGACTTATTATGGTAGAAAATGCCAGCGTCGATTCTCCGGAAGGTTCTAACGGAACCACTCAGCTTCGTATCGACCACGATAATTACCTGCCTCGTCTTTTCAAACTGACAGAGACGGTTCACAAGCATGGTGCATGTATCGGTATCCAGATCAATCACGCAGGAGCTTCCGCACAGTCTGCAAGAACAAATATGCAGCCGGTATCCGCTTCTGATATTCCGTCCAAAGCCGGTGGAGAGATTCCTCGTCCACTTTCTAAAGATGAGATCATGCGAATCGTAAAGAAATATGGGGAAGCAGCAAAGCGGGCTCAGATCGCCGGATTTGATACTGTAGAAATCCACGGAGGACATTCTTATCTGTTAAGCCAGTTCCTCTCACCGATCACAAATAAGAGAACAGACGAATTTGGCGGTTCTCTTGAAAACCGTGCAAGATTCGCACGCCTGGTCATTGAAGAAGTAAGAAGACAGGTCGGACCATTCTTCCCAATCTTCCTCCGTATCAGTGCTGACGAATTTATGGAAGGTGGAAATACACTGGAAGATTCTTTGGAATATCTGAAATATCTTGAAAAAGAAGTAGACGTAATCGATGTATCCTGTGGACTGAACGGTTCAATTCAGTATCAGATCGATGCCAACCACTTCCCGGACGGATGGCGTTCTTACATGGCAAAGGCTGTAAAAGAGCGTTTCGGAAAACCATGTGTAACAATGGGAAATATTCGTGACCCACATGTTGCTGAAGATATTCTTGCAAGAGGTGATGCTGATCTGATCGGTATGGGCCGTGGACTGATCGCTGATCCGGAATGGGTAAATAAAGTAGAATTTGGGGATGTTTGTGATATCCGCAAATGTATTTCCTGTAATATCGGATGTGCCGGAAACCGTATCGGAGTCAACCGTCCAATCCGCTGTACTGTAAATCCGAATGTACCGGACGGAGAGGGATATAAGAAATTAAAAGTTAATAAACCTTGTAACGTAGTTGTTATCGGTGGTGGAACTGCCGGAATGGAAGCTGCCTGCACAGCCGCTGAAGTCGGATGTACAACCTTCCTTCTCGAGAAGAAACCAAACCTTGGCGGTCTTGCAGCAGAGATCTCAAAGATTCCGGACAAGAAACGTCTTGCCGACTTCCCGAATTATATGATCCACCGTGCAAATAACCTGAAAAATCTCTTTGCATTTACAAATACAGATGCAAATGTTGACTTTATCAAGAACCTGAAGCCAAATATTATTGTCAACGCAACCGGTTCTTCACCGCTGCTCCCACCAATCCCGGACTGCACGAGAACATTGACAAAGAAGGCGGAAAAGTTGCTTCTATCCTGACCATGATCAATCATGTCAACGACTATCCGACTGACCTGACAGGAAAGAAAGTGGTTGTTATCGGTGGTGGAGCTGTCGGTCTTGATGTTGTTGAATTTTTTCGCTCCACGCGGAGCAGATGTCAGCATCGTAGAGATGATGCCGATCATCGGAAATGGAATTGATCCGGTATCCAAAGTTGATATGGGTACATTAATGAAGAAATACGGCGTACATCAGATGCCGAATACAGCACTGAAAGAAGTCCGTCCGGACAACTTCCTTGTAGAAGCCGACGGAGAACTGAAAGAACTTCCATTTGATTATGGATTTGTCTGCCTGGGTATGAAAGCCGAGAATCCGGTTCTCCAGCAGGTAAAGATGCCTTTGAAGATGATCAGAATATCGAGATCGTCAATATCGGAGACAGCGTAAGAGCAAGACGAATCATCGAAGGTACAGAAGAAGGACGTAACATCCTGAATACTCTTGAGAAGAGAGGATATCTGTAAGATCAGAATGAATATCAGAAGTTAAGTTATCCTTTGAGCCTCTCCATACAGAAGACCTGCCAGTTGGCAGGTCTTCTTGCATATCTGGGTATAAAGAGGAGGCAGGAGAACAATCAATCGTTCTCCCACCTTCTCTTTTTCGTTCATTTTTCTATGATCTGTCTACGGCTTTTCCTGCCGACAACCTTCTTACTGATCTTTTTATTTTGCCTCGAGTACCTGATACTCTCGTTCTGTACTACAACAACGGTTGATCTTTGTAGGCTCTCCGTCCTCGCTCCAGGTGATACTCTTTCCTGTAAGACCATCATAAGTGATCTCTGTCATGCCTTTTTTCAGTGCATCACAAATATCAGAAGCACTCATATCCGGTGTAACATCCTCTTTCTCAGCTGCTGCTTTGATTACATATACACAGTCATAAGCATCTGCTGCGAACTGAATCGGTGTGTCTCCGAATGCTTCTTTGTAATCAGCAACGAATTTCTGTGTTGCTTCGTCTGTAGCATTGGCTGTAAATGGTGTCAGGAACATCAGGTTCTCTGCCAGTGAAGCATCAAATCCTTCAAGATCCAGAATACCGTCCATTCCGTCACATCCGAACCACTTCGGTGAAAAACCTGCTTTATTTGCCTGTGCAAGGATCAGGGAAGCCTCCTGATAATAGATCGGCAGAAATACCAGTTCTGCTCCGGCATCTTTTGCTTTCTGAATCTGTACTGAGAAATCTGTCTTATTATCTGCTGTAAATGCCTTTGCTGCTACTACTTCAAGGCCTTTTTTCTCTGCCTCTGTAACAAAGTTCTGATAGATTCCTGAAGAATAAGTATCGGAACTGTTGTAGATAACTGCTACCTTTTTAGCCATGTTATTATCAGCAATATAGTCGGCTGATGCACTACCCTGGTTCGGGTCTGAGAAGCACATACGGAATGCATTATCATACTGGATACTCTCTACTGCTGTAGCAGACGGTGTCAACTGAACAGATTATCGTTATGTGACTCTTCAACTACTGCTGTACAAGGTGTAGATGTTGTCGTACCGATCAGCATCTGCATACCCCAGTCTTTCAGAGTATTGTAAGCATTGACAGATTTTTTCAGCATCGGACTGGTCATCCTCAAACTTATACTCAATCTGCTTTCCATTAATTCCTCCTGCTGCATTAATCTCGTCTACTGCAAGCTGGATTCCGTTCTTTACCGCTGTTCCGTAAATTGCATTATCTCCTGTTGTAGGTCCGATTCCACCAATCTTAAATGTATCAGTATCTGCTGATGAACCTTTGTCATTACTACTTCCGCAGGCTGCCAGTGAAACAACCATTGCTGATGCAAGTACAATACTTGCTGCTTTTTTCAGCATTTTCATAAATAATCCCTCCTAAAAATAAATTTTCTCCATGGATATATTAGCTCTTATTCTCTGTATTTGTCAAGTAAAAAATGGATCGCACTCTATTTTTTACTTACAATAGTTATTTCCATTGACTTTATTGAACCACATAAGCTTAAAGTTCCCCGGCAGCACCCCCTAAGCCGTCAAAAAACAGCAGCGGGATTTTTTCCCGCCACTGCCTTTTCTGTGCATTTCTTAAATTTTCTGCTGCTTTATCTGTTTTTCTCTTTTTTCTTCAGATAAATTCCTGCACAACCCATTGCAAAGACTCAGAAGCATCAATTCCGCATACACACCGGAACTGCTGTCTCCGGTCTTCACTGCTGTATTTTTCTGTCCTGCATCTCCCTTACCGGAAGTCTGAGCATCATTTCCGGTTGTTCCATTGGACGGAACATCTGCAGCCGGCTGATCTGATCCCGGATCGTTTTTCCCGGATCATTCTTGCCTGGATCATTTTTATCCGGATCGTTCTTGCCCGGATCATTTTTACCAGGATCGTCTTTGCCCGAATCGTCTTTGCCTGAATTGTCTTTTTACTTTCAATCCCTCTTTTGCCGCCTGCAATGCTGCAAGTGCCTGATCTACTGCTGCCTGATCTGCACTCATCTGCCAGCCAGCACTGCCTCTGCTGTCTGTAACGCTGCCTGCAATGCCGCAACGGACTCTTCTGTATATCCTGACAGATCTTTTTCTTCCAGTGCTTCCAGTACTGTTCTGAGTGTTTCTTTATTGACTACCACTTCTTCGCCTGTTCCAACTTTTACAGTCACTTCCGCCGGAAGTTCTGCTGCCTCTGCAATCGTTCCCTGCGTTACAAGTGTTCCCTGAAGTGTATAGGTTGCATCCTTTTCACCGGAATATGCTGAAAGATCCCACTGAACCGGAAGGACTACATCAACTGGTTCGGTTACTCCGTCTACTGTTACTTTTACAGTGACCGTTGCCGGAAGCTGATCACGAATCTCCTCTGCTGTCGTTCCTTTCGCTACTTCAATCTGATTCAGTGCCGGAACTCCTGTCACTGCTGCTGTCTCATTGATCTTTCTTCCTTCTACTGTGATCTCATTGATTCCGATGCCGTCACCATAAGCTTCACGGTTCAGTTCTGTAAAATAAAATCTTACATATCTGCCGGCTACCGGCTGCTCAAATTCAACCACATCCGTCTGTCCGGTCAGTCCTGCTTCTTTAGAAAGAGCTTTTTACGGTTGTCCAGTTTTCATTATCATCTGATACCTGGATCTCATACTGCGTTGGATAAACTTTATTAAAGTATTTTGCAGTGATCTTATCGATCAGGTTTGCTGAATCCTCTCCCAGGTCGATCACTACCCATGCTTTCGTATCGGTAGCGTTACTTCCTTTGATCAGATTGCTGTCCCACTTCGTACTGTCATCCCCGTCTACACAGTTCTCTTTTTCTTCCGTTAGTCGTTCCCGAAACCGTTACCGGCTTATTAAGGGAAAGATTTTCTTTTTCTGTCGTAATCTTTAATAATAATGCATCTTTCTTTGCGAGCAGAGCCTCTTTTGCCTCATCAATCGCAGCCTGATCTGCATCTTCTGACTCATTGACGGCTACTGCACTCTCATAAGCTGCTACAAATTCTGCTGCCGTAGTCTTTGTATAAAGTGTCCGGTCAATTTCTTCTGCTGCCGCGATTGCTGCCGCAAGCTCTGTCTTATCCGGTGCTGCCTGTCCGCTTCCCTACTGTCACGGCAACCTGTACCTTTACATCCGCAGTGTTCTGAACTGTTCCATTTAATGAAATGATTCCTTCCAGTGTATAGACACCATCTGCCGCTGCATTATAATTCTCTGTATTCCATACAACCGGCATCTGCACTGTCTTTGCAGTTTCAGAGCCGTTACGCTTCAACTGTACACTGACAAGTTTCGGAAGATTCAGATCTGCTGCTTCTGTTCCTTTGTCTACCGTAATTCCCTCTACAGCTTCTGCTGCCTCAACCTGATACTTTGCTTCGCTCTGAATACCATAAATCTCAAACTCTTTCAGACCGATCGCATTTCCTGCTGCCTGGCTGTTGATTTCAGTAAAGAAGTCTGACATATCTGACAGACAATGGTGTCTCTGTCTCATAAGTATCTGTCTGGTTTGTAAGTCCTGCATTCTTTGACAGAGATTTTACTGTGATCCAGTTTTCATGATCGTTAGAAACCTGGATCTGAGAAGCTGTCGGATAAACTTTATTAAAATATTTCATGGTCATGCTGTTGATGATGCTGGTCTTTGTCTCACCCAGATCTACATAAACCCATGCAGTTGCCCCTGCAGGAGCATTAGATCCTTTCAGCACATTACTGTCCCATTTGGTACTCTCATTTCCGTCTACACAGGCTGATGGTACTACACTTTGCAGTTTCTGTACCTGAAACGGTCACTGTCTTATTCAGTGCAATATTGGACTCCGTCTCTTCTTCGTCTCCATCTAAAATGATATGCGGTACATATTCACCGATGTCATCGGTATCCTTTCCTGCTTTGTCTGTAAAGATCTCATAGATAGATGGCTGCCTGCCTGCTGTCCACTCCAGACGGATTGCAAAGATATTCTCATCTTCTGAAACATCGAATTTCTTAGCACTCTTATCAAATGTTCCTACTTTCTCATAACCATCTTTTGTCAGTACTTTCACTGTTGCATCAGATATATTTGCCGCATCCTGAAGGATTGAGAAAGAACGAAGCTTTGTATTCTCTGTCAGTCTGTATTCCAGATAATCACCATCCACAGTTGCCGCTGATGCTGTAAATACACTGGAAATATCTCCGTCCACGCATTTTTCTGCATTTCCGCTGATACTGCTGACTACTTCACTTGCCTCTCCGCATCCTGGCTGACTTCTTTATTGATCTCTACTTCATGGATCTTCAGATATATCCGCTGTTGCCGGTCAGACGGATCCGGATATATTTTGCATCTGCTCCTGTGCATTTCCCTTTAAGGAAACGATACGGTACAACAAATTCTGAATTATCGTTCGCTACTGAACCGATCTGCGTCCAGTTCGTCTTATCTTTTGAATATTCAAGTACTGCATTATAAAATCTCGGATTTCCATCTCCTGTCACCACATTGACATCATACAAAGCAACTGTCGCACCGAGATCAATGATAAGATAATCTCCGTTCTGTTGTGCTTCATTCGTCCATGCATAAGTGGAACGATCTCCGTCAAAAGATTATCCCATTTCCCATTCCTTTTTCAGTGCATTCGTAAAACTATGCTCCAGAACACTCGGATTCATCTTCAGATTTTCTGCTGTCACTCCCAGTTTTTCAAGATCACAGGTCACTGCACTGTCTGTATTGTTCACAATTTTTATGTATCTGAGAACTGCAGGTGCTGTAAAATCAGCCTGTCCGCTCCACTGTACCCCATTTGTGGAATACTGGACAGCTAACTGATCCAGCCCGGTTCCTTCTGCAGTAATCGCAGAGGCAGAGGTCAGAGCTGTCATTTTAATTCCAACATACTCTCCTGCATTCAGGGTAAGATCTGTAAGATTTCTTACACTGTACTCTTTTTCCCTGCACAGTCAGTGCTGTCTGCTTCAGGGAATCCACATTTGTATAAATCCGCTCTCCCTGTACTTCTTTTTTTATTGACTGTAAACTCTCTGACATGTGTCCAGTAGTCCGCCTTGGAAGATGTTCCTGTCGCTGCAAGACGAAGTCTGACATATCTTGCAGTAATATCCAAATCACTCCGCTCAATTTTTAAAGTATCATTATACTGTTCACCAATCTGCGTCCAGTCTTCTCCGTTCTCGGAATATTCCAAAATGGCTTTATGGAAATAATCATGGTCTGTATCATTGGATCCCTGAAGGATAGAAATATCCGTCACATTCAGTACACGTCCCATATCTACGCCATAATAATCATTTGTCTTCTGAACGGTATTCCATAATCCTGCCGTAGTCTCATCCCCATCAAAAATCTTCGCTGACTGGGCATCATCTGTTCTCTTTGTTCCACCAAGTACTGCATAGAACTTTGGTGTAAAGTCTGTATTGGATGAATCCATTAACGGGGTCAGATTATTTTTACATAAGCCGTAACTTCTGATAAAATGGCTGAAGACGCTTGCTTCCCGCCTCTGCCTTTGTTGTTCCGTCACCTGTATTATAAGTGTTCCACATATTCTATGCGTTTGCTGCTGTACCGAAATTGTCCATGCCTCTTTCTGCATCATTTTCCTGAAGTGCCTGTGCGGACTTCAGAATCGCCTTAATTCCTGTAGCAACATCATTCAGAGAACTGAGCCATGGATTCAGTTCCTGAACCAGCTTTGTATTTGTACAGTTTTCTTTAAAATCTGCTACTGCTGCAACAATCTTATCCATTTCTGAAATAAGACTTTCAACTTCAGAATCATTTTTCAGTGCAGCACCGCTGTTGATCTTATTCAGAACACTTGCCAGTGTATCCTTCAGATATTCTGACTCCGGGAATCCATTGCCAATACGGCTGGAATGCGGGCAGTTGGATACATTGCTTGCAATTTTAAAATAGGAATCCTCTACTTCCGGCTCAAGATAACGGAAAGCATCTTCCCAAACAGTCTGAGCATTTTCAGAATAGTTTTTGTTATTCCAGAATAACGCTGCCAACTGGAATAAGCCGACTTTATTACTCTCAGCGAATCGGATGGATTGGATACCGCACCTGCCATTCCCGTTACACCATCTCTTGCATAATAAGTAATATCGCCAAGATAGATTCCTGACTTGGCATGTTCGTTGACCGGATAATTGATCCAGAAACATGCTTCATGCCCTGACTTTTCTTTCACGTAGTCAATCGTACTCTGCGTAATCGGCGAGTTTACATCTGCTCCTGTCCAGTAAATACTGATAGAAGGATCCAGCCCCTTTAATGTCTCCAACTCTGATGCATTGGATGACCATTTTGACCACACCTCATTATACCCCTGTGGACAGTACGTCAGTGGTTTACATCCTTTTGGCTCAATAAACTCTTTTGTAAGTTTGTTCAGAAGTGCAACTACATCCGCATGAGAACCCTTTCCAAAATCATCATTCAGAATATCAAACTTACGGACTCCCCCGCATCATACAACTGCTGGAATTTTGCTGTAAGCTGATTATAACGGGTATTGTACGCCTCTTCATTCGATGTATCTAATCCATTAAAAGAATCCGGAAAGATGTACAGACCATGCATAATAACACTTCGTCTCCTTTCCTACTTCTACCAGTTCCTTGATCTGATCAATGTCAGACTGTGGATACAGTTCATTCCATTTTGATGTATGATATACATCTGTCTTTGATGCGTAAACATAATTGTTCATCTTCACATCTCTTGCAAAACGCATCAGACTCGCACGGGATGCATAATCCCATCCGCCATAAAATCCTTCGATAAATCCACGGAATGCGACACCAGCATAGTCCTCAATCTGAACATCCAGAATTTTTCCTTCCTTATTATTAAAAAGAAGAAAGCATCATCTGTAATGTTGCAATTCCATAAAAAGTGCAGTCTGTATCTTTTCCTACGATTGCAAATGACTTCATTTCCCGTCACTGTCTGTATCTGCACTTAAAAGATACGGATCATTTTTTTCAAATAAATCTGCTGTCCCTCTTGTGATATGATCCGCAACATACGTATCTGCTACCCCTGCCTGATTCTTTACTCCGAGAAGAATATTTGTCTTTACCGGAAACTATATCTTCTGATAGATTCATAGTCCGGTCATTCTTCTCAAGTACTTCCTTCAGGAAGTTGACAGTGTACTTGTCAATCCCTTCTTCTGCAACAACATTCACATCCTCTGACATGATAAAGCTACTATTTCCATATGTCACAGATTGCGGAATTGGGTAAATTTTGTACTGATCTGCTTCTTTTTGAAAGCTCCTGCTGACTTTGCTGCAAAAACTCCACTTCCCATTGAAAGGATCAATGTGAAGATCAGCAGACTGCTCAGCAGTTTCCTGTACTTTCTCACCTTTTTCATCTTTTTTCCCCCTTACTAAAAATATTTGTAGCTCATTATATTATAGCAAATAAAAGGCTTGTTTCACTTGTTAAATCTGTATCAGACAAATGGTATTTTTTTATATGATTCGAACTTATATTAAATTCGATCACTGATATAAAACTGTTGTTCTTACTCCCCGGCAAATTGCATCTCGTGCAGGCACTGATGCCGTTTGTCAGGTTTGTGCAACAAAAAAAACAGTGCTTTTCGCGCACTGCTCCTCATTCCTATCCATATGTTATATACTTTCAAAACTACACAGCTAAAACCAACACCATCATCCATT
>VOFB01003533.1_pt1 | contig 45404 bp, 77 predicted proteins | sample 5384141 | NCBI WGS metagenome assembly VOFB01 (sample SAMN12384721, study PRJNA508395) | human gut metagenome | isolation source: healthy gut A | host: Homo sapiens | reverse complement strand
AGGTTTAAGAGTTGGAAATAGATGACAGAGCGGAAAAAATGGGCTTCAAATAAGAGAAGCACAATTAGAAAAAGTTCCTTACATGTTAGTTGTAGGTGAAAAGAAGTTGGAATGGAAAATGCTGTTTCAGTTAGATCAAGAGATAAAGGTGAAATGGGTATTTATCAGTAGACGAATTTGTTGCTATGGTATGTAAAGAAGTAGAAGATAAAGTTAACGTAATCCAAGACTAATAAAAATAAAATATTATATTAGTCAAAAACATCCTATTATTGTTTTAAGATACAATGATAAGGCATATTTAACAGATTTAGGATTAGAATTTCCAGAAAGTATATCTAAGTTAGCTGAAGAATCAAATAGTTTCTCTGTTGAAATAAGTTCAGAAAATAGATATATTAAAAGATGCAGATATTATAGTTTGTTACGGAAATGATGGATTAGTAAAATCTTTTACAAGATGATACTTTATTAAGTAAAGTTCCTGCAATTGCAAAATGGATCAGTTGCAGTTATAGAAGATGGTTCAGGCATTAGCAGATCTGTACCCTAGTGCATTATCTATACCGGCTACAATAGATGAATATTTAAAAATAATAGGAGATGCTGCATCTAAAGTAAAATACTTTAGATGAGATACAAGATAAATAGAAATTATCAAAAATGATAGAATATACATAGGTAGTTTTATTATTCTTGAATATGTATTCTGCCTCACTTAGCGTGGGCTCTAGATATATTGGCTTTGATGAAGTGATTAGTGCATTAACTCAAAGCGAAATATGTCATCATTAATGCATTAGTAGTTCGGAGAGAACGTAAGAACAGTATTTGCAGTTATTGCAGAGCCTCACTTGAATATCAGGCTCGCTTTATGCAATCAATTACATCGTAATCCAAATAGCTGATCCAAGTATTTTTAGGAGTAACAGGAGCATCTTTTATTTGTTGTTGTGGGGATTACGTTTTTAATTTGAGTACAGCTAGTGGATATATATGGTTTGTACCTTATAGCAGCCATTACATCGTTTTGTGTATATGGTGAGTAGCTCACTGGGACCAGGAGGAATTACCCAATAAAACTTGCTTTTAGCTGGTGCCTCAATTGTGCAATACTATCAATCTTTTAGTTAGTTTTAATAATTCTTCCACGCGCAGATGTTATGGATGCATATAGATTTTGGCAAGTAGGTAGTTTAAGTGAGCAACGTGGAAGGTATAAAATCAGTATTGCCATTTATATTATAGTCGGATTAATTATAAGTGTTATATTTATGCATGCATTAAATGCATTAGCCTTAGGTGATGAAGTAGCTACAGGTCTTGGAGTAAATACAGGATTAGTAAGAATTATGTGTGCAATAGCTGGTGTAATATTATGTGGAGCTACGACAGCAAATAGCTGGACCTATAGGTTTTATAGGATTAATGATACCTCATATTGTACGTCTTATTTTAGGATCGGATATGAAAAATTTAATACCAATGTCTGCTATAGGTGGGGCAATCTTTGATGATATCAGATGTTTTAGGAAGAATAATTGGGTCACCGAGCGAATTAGAAGTTGGAATTATAACAGCATTTTTTAGGTGCACCAATACTTATTATAATTGCTAGGAAAGCGAAGGTGAAAAGTATATGATAATGCGAAGTACAAATAATAGTATCATTATAAAACATGCTTACTATAAAAAGAAGGGCTCGTGCTATTATAGCTAATGTTTCACTTATTGCAATCGTATTATGTATTTGCATAATGATGCTTTTATATGGAAATACAAATTATTCATTAGATGTGGTTATAAGAGTATTAAGAGGAGAAAATATTCAAGGTGCTACTTTTGCAATAGCTACATTACGTTTACCAAGAATGCTTAGTGGATTATTGGTTGGAATAGCATTTGGGATTGCAGGAAACACATTTCAAACAATGCTTAGAAATCCTCTAGCAAGCCCAGATATAATAGGAGTAACATCAGGCTCTAGTGTGGCAGCAGTTTTTGCATATTGGTGCTTGGATTGAGTGGACCAGCTGTTTCAATAATTTCAGTTATATCAGGACTTTTAGTATCAATGCTTATATATTTACTATCTAAAGATATAAGCTTTTCAGGAAGTAGATTGATATTAATCGGTATAGGAATACAAGCTATGCTTCAAGCCGCAATTTCTTTTTATTGCTTAAGGCAAGTCAATATGATGTTCCAGGCGCAATGAGATGGTTAAGGGAAGTTTAAATGGTATGACAATGAAAGGCATTCCAACATTATTTATAGTTGTAATGGTATTTGGAATAATAAGTTACTATTTACAAAATATCTTCAAGTACTAGAATTAGAGATGAATTTGCAACGACACTTGGTATAAGACTAAATCTAGTGAGAATTATTTTAATTTTAAGTGCTGTATTTTTAATAGCATTTGCAACATCTACTACGGGACCAATAGCATTTGTTGCATTTTTAGCTGGACCAATAGCATCAAAAATTGTTGGGCGTGGGTCGTCAAATGTACTAGCATCAGGTCTTGTAGGTGCATTATTAGTACTTAGTTCAGATATGATTGGACAATATGTATTTAGTACAAGATTTCCAGTAGGTGTTATTACTGGGATTTTAGGGGCACCATACATGTTATTTTATTAATATGTATAAATAGAAGAGGAGAATAATGATGAATAAAAAATCAACACACATTTGAAGCTAAAAATATAGTAACTGGATATGATAAAAAAATTATAATAGATGGTATAGATTTAAGTGTGCCTAGTAATAAAGTTAGTGTAATAATAGGCTCTAATGGATGTGGTAAATCAACTTTATTAAAGACAATGGCTAGATTAATAAAGCCATTATCAGGTGATATTGTTATTGATGGAAAGAAAATACAACAATGCCATCTAAAAAGCTGGCACAAATTTTAGATTATTACCACAATCACCAGTAGTACCAGAAGGTATAACTGTTTGGGATTTAGTATCAAGAGGAAGATTCCCTTATCAAAACTTATTTAGTAGCTTAAATAAAGAAGATTTTGAAGCTGTGGAAGAGGCACTTTGAAATAATGGGAATTTCGGAATTAGCGAATAGGTGTATTGATGAACTATCGGGTGGTCAGCGTCAACGAGTATGGATTGCTATGGCTTTAGCACAACAAACAGATATACTTCTTTTAGATGAGCCTACAACTTACTTAGATATAGCATATCAAGTAGAAATATTAGATTTATTAACTGATTTAAATCGAAAAAGAGGACTACAATAGTGATGGTACTTCATGATATAAATTTATCAGCAAGATATGCAGATTATATATTTGCTCTTCGTAAAGGGAAATTAGTGTCACAGGGAAGCCCAGAAGACATTATAACATCAGAATTAATAAATGATGTATTTGGACTAGATTGTGAGGTTATTAAAGATCCAGTATCTCACTCACCATTTATAATTCCTAAGGGAAGACATTATGTAAATGTTTAAAATATAAATGATAATTATTTATTACAATGGAAAATTAAGAATTAATAAAAACTATTTTTAACTTAAAGATAATAATTTAAAGTTAAAAATAGTTTTTTTATTATAAATGTATATTTTGATGTTCTTCTACTAACTCCAATTGCTTCATATTTTTAAATTCTATACTTATAGTGATTAAACATGTTATTGCTGCAATCAAATCAGCAGCCGGGCCAGCAAAAATTATACCATCAATACCAAAGAATAGAGGTAGTATAATTATTAAAGGAAGTAAATAAATTATTTGTCTAGTTAAAGATAAAAATATACCTTTTATGGGTTTTCCTATAGAAGTAAAAAATGTCGATGTAATAGGTTGTATAAAGTTTATGCATATAAAGAATAAGAAGATACGGAAAAACTTTGTTGCAAATTGATAATATTCTTCTGTCGCAGAACCAAATAAAGATATAATTTCTCTAGGGAATAGTTGAAATAATATAAATGCAATAATTGATATAATCGCACCTGCTTTGTTTGCTAATATATAAGTGTATTTAACTCTTTGATATTTTTTAGCTCCATAGTTAAAACTTTCAATTGGTTGACTTCCTTGGCTAAGACCGATTACAACTGAGAAGAATAGTTGTGAAACTTTCATTGTGATTCCTGCACATGCAATGGGAATTGCCTCTCCATATATTGATAAACCACCATAATATCTAAGTGAATTATTTAAAATAATTTGAACAATCATCATAGAAAGTTGATTTATACCAGATGCCATACCTATAGAAGCAACCTCTTTTATATAATTTATATTTAATTTGAAATGTTTTGCCAAAAGAGGGACTGTTTTAAAGTTTTTCATATAAATGATAACAACAACAGTAGATGCAATTTGACCTATTATAGTAGCATAGGCTGCACCAGCCATTCCCATATTAAATCCAAGTATAAAGATAGCGTCTAAAATAACATTAATAACTGCTCCTAATATATTACAGAACATTGATATTTTGGGACTGCCATCAGCACGAATTATATGACCTCCACCTACAGATAAAATTAAAAAATGGGAAACCAAATGAGGTAATTCTCACATAAGTTTGAGCATATGGAAGTACATCATTAGGAGAACCACAAGCTTTTAGTATCTGTGTTAAAAATAGTTGCGTAATTATAAATAATATTACACCAGATGAAAATAACATAATAATCGCATTTCCTATATAAAATGGTGATTTTTCTTTTTCACCACGCCCCATACTTAAATTGAAACACGATGCTGCACCAATTCCGAATAATAATGATACAGCTATGCATGATGTGGAAAGAGGGAAGGCAATATTTGTTGCAGCATTGCCGAGAGTTCCTACTGCCTGACCGATAAATAACTGGTCTACAATATTGTATAATGCTCCAACTATCATAGCTATAATACTTGGCACAGAAAATTTAAACATTAATTTTGGTATAGAATCTGTACCTAATGGGTTTTGTTGAACATTTTCCATGATTTATCCTCCTAGACTACAAAATTAAACTTACTATTAAAACTTTATTTTTATAATTTATTATTTTTATTTATCAAAAGTTGATTCATAAGAAATTATAACAATTTTAAAGTTTTGATTTATTTTATAACTTTATAGTAGGGAATAAATTAAGTTAAGGCAACTTAAAAAAAACATAAACATATAAAAAAAGTCCTAAATTTATAGGACTTTTTATAGAATAATTTTAATTGGCTGCTTCTTTTCTAATGAGATCTTCTAATTGGTCACAAGTCATAGTTTCATTTTCGAATAGGATTTTGAAACTATATGTAAATCATTGATATTTTCTCTAAGAATTTTTAGTGTATTTTCATAACATGTATTTACAATGTTGTTTATTTCTTTTTGGATAGGTTCCGATAAAAAATTCTTAGTATTTTTATCAATAGTTATTAAACCTAATTTGCTCATACCATAATCACATACCATGTTAGTTGCTATGTCTGTTACTTTTTGTAAGTCGTCTTTGGCACCAGTTGATTGATGGTTAAATATTAATTCTTCGGCTGCTTTTCCAGCTAATAGTATTTGTATTTTTGATATTAGTTCTGTTTTTGTGTAAATATATCTATCTTCGTCTGGGAGTTGAAGAACATAACCCAATGCTTCACCTCTAGGGACTATAGATATTTTTTGGATTTTGCATAAATTTAAGATATTGCTAACTAATGCATGTCCAGCCTCATGATAAGAAACAATTTCTTTTTTCTTTTTCGATTAGGGCGGAACTTTTACACTCGACACCAGCGATAACTCTTTCAAGAGCTCTATCGAAATGTTCAGAAGTTATTACTTCGCTAGCGTCCCTAACTGCATATATTGCAGCTTCATTAGCTATATTAGCTAGATGGGCACCATTAAATCCATGTGTTTTTTTTTAGCTAATAAATCTAAATCGACTGTTTTATCTAATGGTTTATTGTTAGTATGGACTTTTAAAATTTCGTATCTAGTACGCACATTTGGAGCACTAATATGAATGTGTCTATCAAATCTTCCTGGTCTTAAAAGGGCATCATCTAGAAGGTCAAGTCTATTAGTTGCACCTATTATGATAATGTTTGAATCCTTATTGAACCCATCCATTTCAACTAAAAGTTGATTAAGAGTTTGGTCTTTTTCGTTATTGCTTTCTAGGTGACGTTTTGCTCCTATAGCATCAATTTCGTCAATAAATATGATACTTGGGGCTTCTTTTCTCGCTTTTTCAAATAAAGTTCTAACTCTTTAGCTCCTACGCCTACGTATTTTTCAACAAATTCAGAACCTGTAACATTAAAGAATGATGCGTTTGTTTCTCCTGCAACGGCACATGCTAAAAGTGTTTTACCTGTTCCAGGTGGACCGTAAAATAAAATCCCTTTGGGAACTTTAGCGCCCATTTTTGATATTTTTCTGGGCATTTCATGAAATCTACTACTTCAAATAGTTCTTCTTTTATTTCTTCGAGTCCGGCAACATCTCTAAATGTTGTTTTAGGTTTTGTGCTCAGTGAAGGTTCAGTATTATTCTCTTTTTTCGAGTTTAGTGTGAACAAAAAGCAGGAACAGGATTATTTAGTTTTTTAAAAAATTATTAAGTAAGTTCATATCTTGCACCTCAGGTAATAGAATTTTCCTTTATATTATTTTTTCCAATGATGTGAAGTTTTATTATGATTTTACAACAAAATTAAACTATGTAAACTAAGATGTCTTACAGTAAGTATAACCAGCTGACATTTTATTATTCTAAAATAATGAAATACTACAATTAAAATCTAGTATAAAATAAAAAAGGTTTTATATTGGAAATATTTAAAACGTGAAATTTAATGAATAATAAGTTATAATAAAAAAAGAGCAAAACTTATAAAAATATGATTGCATAATTTAAAAATTAGCATATTATATATTGTACGACAAAAATTAGAAGTTAAAAAACAGTTGACACCGCATCATTAAAGTTGTATAATTGATACGGTAACAAGATAACAAAAAGAAAATAAGAAGAATTTCATTCTCACCTTGCAACTAGAGTTAGTAAGGTAAATATAAGTATAGACTATCATTAAGATAGTATAATTTTGATGACTTATAGCGGATGAATTCTCATTCGCTTTTTATTTTATATTTAATATAATAATTTGGAGGTGTCCTACAATTAGCAAAAGAATTATCAATCAATGATCAAATAAGAGATAAAGAGTTAAGAATAATCTCTGAAACTGAGAACAACTTGGAATAATGTCTGCCAGAGAAGCTCAAATAATAGCAAACGGAAAAAATTTAGATTTAGTTAAAATTTCTCCTAATGCTAAACCACCAGTTTGTAAAATTATGGACTATGGTAAATATAAATACGAACAAGCTAGAAAAGAAAAAAGAAGCTAAGAAAAACAAAAAACAATAGCTGTTAAGGAAATAAGATTAAGACCAGGTATTGAATCAAACGACTTAAATACTAAAGCGAATAATGCTATTAAATTCCTTAAAAAAGGCGACAAGGTAAAAGTAGAACTTCGTTTTAGAGGTAGAGAATTAGGACATAAAGACATTGGTAAAGAAGTTATGATTAAATTTATTGATATAGTTAAAGAGGTTGGAGAACCAACAAAAGCCCCAGCATTTGAGGGTAATAACATGGTTGTAATTATAGATCCAAAAAAATAAACAGATAAGATAAATAGATTTTATTGACGATTAACTGAGAGGAGGAAGTTATCATGCCAAAAATGAAAACTCATAGAGGAGCTGCAAAAAGACTTAGAAAAACAGGAAGCGGAAAATTAAAAAGAAATAAAGCGTACAAAAGTCAAATATTAACTAAAAAATCTCCAAAAACTAAAATGAACTTAAGAAAATCTGCTATAGTTAGCGATGGAGATGCTAAAAGAATAGCTCAATTATTACCATATTAATTAGAATTAATTAATAAAGATAAACTAATCAGAACGGATTAGTACAAAAAAACACAAAATAAAAAATAATCGAAAAACATAAGGAGGTCATGAACATGGCAAGAGTAAAAAAAGCAATGAACGCTCGTAAAAAGCATAAAAAGGTTTTAAAACTTGCAAAAGGATTCAGAGGATCAAGAAGCAAATTATATAGACCAGCAAATACTTTCGTAATGAAAGCATTAAAAATGCATATATAGGAAGAAAATTAAAGAAAAGAGACTTCAGAAAACTTTGGATACAAAGAATAAATGCAGCTGCTAGAATGAATGGTATATCTTATTCAAGATTAATGAATGGATTAAAATTAGCAGGTGTTGAAGTTAACAGAAAAATGTTATCTGAAATGGCTATACAAGATCCAGCTGGATTTGCTCAATTAGTAGAAGTAGCTAAAGCTAAATTAGCTTAATTATAGATAAAAGCGAACTCATTAGAGTTCGCTTTTTTTTAATTGTATGAAAATTATATATTATCTAAGTTATGAGTAATATTTGATTTTAAATTTAAAACTTTAAAAATAATTCAAATAAAAAAGTCACATTAGCATTAAATTCATTCAAAATGATAAAAATAAATTAAAATTTAATACAATATAAATTGTTTTATAGTGTGGATTATTGTTAAAATATGAGATTTATCATATAATAATTTATTATATAACTTGATTTATTTTAATAAATAAAAGGAGGAAATTTTGAGTTGAGAATCATGCATAAGAATATTAGATTTCTTGAAAAGTGGAGTTCGGTTCAAATTATTACTGCGGGATTTTTATTTATAATATTATTAGGAGCAGCAATATTATCTTTACCAATTTCAAGCCAAAGCGGTCAAGGAACTAATTTTGTAGATTCACTGTTTACTGCTACATCAGCAGTGTGTGTCACAGGATTGGTCGTATTTGATACAGCTACACACTGGAGTTTATTTGGAAAGGTTGTAATTATATCACTTATTCAAATCGGTGGTTTAGGATTTATGACTATTGCAACAATGATTTCTTTAATAAGAGGTAAAAAATAAACTTAAGAGAAAGATTATTAATACAAGAATCTTTAAATCAAGGTGATTTATCTGGAATTGTAAGTTTAACTAGAAAAATAATACTAATGGTATTAGCAATTGAATGTATTGGGGGAATTTTATTATCTATAAGTTTTATCCCTAAATTTGGTATTATTACTGGATTAGCATATGGATTTTTCCATTCAATTTCTGCATTTTGTAATGCTGGTTTTTTTGATTTAATGGGTTCTATAAGTGGGGGAGTTTTCATCATTAACATCATTTTATGATAATTCATTTATTATGATAACTGTATCGTTACTTATAATACTTGGGGATTGGGATATCCTGTCATATTAGATGTACTAAAAAATAAAAGATTTTCTAAATTAAATGTTCATTCAAAACTTGTTATCGTATCAACAGCAATACTATTACTTATAGGATTTGTTTTTATACTTGGAGTAGAATATAACAACCCAGATACTTTAGGAAATATGAATATGAAGGGAAAAGTACTTTCTTCTATATTCCAAACATCAACACTTAGAACAGCTGGATTTAACAGTATAGACCTTGGTTTAACAAAAGAGCCAACAATATTTTTAATGGTAATGCTTATGTTAATTGGAGCATCACCAGCTTCTACAGGTGGTGGAATCAAAACGACTACAGTAGCTATACTATTTTTAACAGTTAAAGATTTCTTATGTGGGAAAGATGAAATACATATATTTGAGAGAAGTATAAGTTCTGAAGCGATTAAAAAGCTATAGTTATATTCTTTATAGCAATTTTTATATTTATAGTTGGTACATTAGCTTTATCAATAACTAATCCTCAGTTCTCACTTATAGAATGTGTATTTGAAGTGATGTCAGCATATGCGACAGTTGGACTTAGTATAGGAGGAAGTCCTAACTTAAACGTAGTAGGTAAATTAATAATAATGATTTTAATGTTCTTAGGAAGAGTAGGGTCATTAACAATATTTACAGCAATACTATCAATTAATATAGTTAAAAAGATAAAAATATAAAAAAAGACCAAAAGGAAAAATAATAATAGGTTAATAAAAAGTAAGAGGTATTTATATATGAAAAAGAACATTTTTTAATAGTAAAAGTAAAGATAAACAATATCTTGTTATTGGATGTGGTAGATTTGGCTCATCTGTAGCTAAAAAAAGATGTGCCAATTAGGAAATGAAGTAATGGTTATAGATAAAGATGAGGATTCTATTGAAAATATAGCTGAACAAGTTACGCATACAGCAATAGTAGATGTTACAGAAGAGAGAGATCTAAAAAGTATTGGATTAGGCAATTTTGATGTCGTAATAGTTGCAATAAGTTCGGATATAAGAGCATCTATAATGGTAACAATAATGGCTAAAGAGATGGGCGTACCTAAAATTGTTTGTAAAGCAAAAGACGAGTTACAAGCAAAGGTATTATATAAAATTGGAGCAGACAAAGTAGTATTCCCAGAAAGAGATATGGGTATTAGGCTTGCTTATAATTTAGCATCAGAAAATATCTTAGACCAAATTAACCTAGACCCAGAATACTCAATTATGGAAATTGTTACACCGACAAATTGGGTTGGTAAAACAATAATAGAGTTAAATCTAAGAGCAAAATATGATATTACTGTATTGGCAGTAAAAACTCCAAGCGGACTAAAAGTTATGCCTTCTCCAAATTATAAAATGCAAGAAAAAAATATTTTAATTATTATCGGAAATACAGATAAAATAAGTGATATAATCTTAGAGAATTAAAGTTTGATTAGGAGAAAAAGATGATTAATATAATAAAGAGTAAGGACAATGACAAAATTAAATATACAAAGTCTTTATTAAAAACTAAAGGAAGAAATAAAGAAAAAAATTCATAATAGAAGGTTATAGAATTTTAACTTTAGCACTAGAATGTGATGCAAAACTTGAATATGTTTTTATAAATGAAGATTTCGAGAAAAAAACAAGAGCATAGAGACTTCTTAATAGAACTAGAAAACAAAAGGAATAAAAGTATATAAAACTTTAAATAAAATATTCTCAGAGATGGTAGATACTGAAAATACACAAGGAATTTTAGCTGTATTAGAGTATAAAGAAAGAGATTTAGTCAATAATATTAACCAAGACGATAAGTTTGTATTAATTTTGGATAGAATACAAGACCCTGGAAATATGGGAACAATAATAAGAACAGCCGATAGTGCAGGTGTAGATGCAGTTATCCTTCTAAAAGGCTGTGTAGATATATACAATCCAAAAGTAATAAGATCAACTATGGGTTCTATATTTGATATGAATATAATACATGCAACTCAAGATGATGCAGTAAACTTCTTAAAATCAAATGATTTTAACATAGTATCAAGCTATTTACAAACTGACAATTACTATCACGAAACTACATACGACGGTAAAATTGCCTTAGTAATAGGTAATGAAGCAAATGGAATTAATGATGAATTAATTGCGCAGTCAGACAAACTAGTTAAGATACCTATTTACGGAAATGCAGAATCTTTAAACGCAGCAATTAGTGCAGCTGTGCTTATGTATGAGATTAAAAAATATTTATCCTAATTGTTGAAAGGCAAAATTACATATGTTATAATTATTTGCGTATACAAAAAATACAGGCGCAATTAGTCGAATATGTATTAAATATAATTTACGATGAAAGAGAAAAGTATTTTAAATAACTCTATAACAGAGAGTAATACCAAGGCTGGAAGTATTATATAGATAGTTTAAAAGAAGTTCACTCTGGAGTATCAAGGCTGAAACTATAGTAGGTTTTGACGTTTGAAACGCGTTAAGTTTCTTCGAGTGGTTTATAAATTACATATTTATAAGCTACTAGGGTGGTACCGCGAATAATAGCTTTCGTCCCTAGCTGGGATGAAAGCTTTTTTTAATTAGAAAAATAATTAGAATTTTAATAAAAAATTAAAGAAAGGGTGAAATAACGTGAAAGAACAATTACTTAAATTAAAAGAAGCTGCTTTAGAAGAAATAAAAGCTGTTTCTGCTATGGATGAATTAGATAGCATAAAAGTAAAATATTCAGGTAAAAAGGTGAATTAACTAAATTATTAAAAGGTATGGGTAAATTATCTGCTGAAGAAAGACCAGTTATGGGTAAAGTTGCCAACGAAGTAAGAGAGTTAATCGAAACAAAAATAAACGAAAAGAGAGCTAATCTTAAAAAATAGAACAAGAAGCTAAATTACAATCAGAAGTTATAGATGTAACTATGCCAGGAAAAACTTTCAAAGTTGGAAAAAACATCCAATAACTCAAATAATAGATGAAGTTTCAGAAATATTTATGGGACTTGGATTCTCAGTTGTTGAAGGTCCAGAAGTTGAAACAGTAGAAAATAACTTCGATGCATTAAATGCACCAAAAGACCATCCATCAAGAGATATGTCAGATACATTCTACTTCAATGAAAACTTATTACTTAGAACTCAAACATCTCCAGTTCAAGTTAGAACAATGAGAAGTCAAGAGTTACCAATAAAAATAGTATCTCCAGGTAGATGTTTTAGAAATGACTCACTAGATGCAACACATTCACCAATGTTCCACCAAATAGAAGGATTAGTTGTTGGTAAAGATGTAACAATGGCTCAATTCAAAGGAACTGTTGAAATGTTCGTTAAGAAATTATTCGGTGAAGAAACTAAAACTAAATTCAGACCACACAACTTCCCATTCACAGAACCAAGTGCAGAGATAGACGTTACTTGCTTCAAATGTGGTGGAGAAGGATGCTCAATGTGTAAAGGTGAAGGTTGGATAGAAATACTTGGTTCAGGTATGGTACATCCAAACGTACTTAGAAACTGTGGTATAGACCCTGAAGTTTATTCTGGATTTGCTTTCGGTATGGGTGTTGAAAGACTTGCAATGCTTAAATACGAAATAGACGATATAAGACTTTTAGTTGAAAATGATATAAGATTTTTAGAACAATTTTAATTAAACTTTGAGTTTACATAAATTTATAAATTATAAGAAATTATATTTTTAAAATTCTAAAACTAAAGAATTTGATTTGATAAACGGAAAAATTTAAATACTTAATTTAAAATAGGAGGAAAATATAGATATGTTAGTACCTGTAAAATGGCTTAAAGATTACGTTGATATAGATATAGATACAGTTGAGTTCGCTGACATGATGACAATGACAGGAACAAAAAACTGAAACTGTAGAATTTTTCGGAGAAGGAATAGAAAATGTAGTAGTTGGTAAAATCTTAGAAATAGCACCACATCCAAATGCTGAAAAATTAGTAGTTTGCCAAGTGGAAGTTGGAGAAGGTAAAAACTGTACAAAGATGTACAGGAGCTAAAAACTGTATGCGAAGGAGATATAGTTCCAGTAGCTTTAGATAAAGCTAAATTACCAGGAGGAATCAAGATAAAAACTTCTAAATTAAGAGGTGAATTATCAGAAGGTATGATGTGCTCTGCGAATGAATTAGGAATAAATGAATTCTACGTAGATGACAAAAGTAAAGACGGTATATACTTACTAAATGATTTCGATGGAATGGAAATCGGAAAAGACATAAAAGAAGCATTAGGTTTATACGATGCAGTTATAGATTTCGAATTAACTGCTAATAGACCTGATTGTAGATCTATAATAGGTATAGCTAGAGAAGCAGCTGTAACTATAGGCAAAAAAAAAATACCCACAAATAGAAGTAAAAGAATGTGACGAAGAAATAGACTTCGATGTTAAAGTAGAAAATCCAGAATTATGTATGAGATATGGAGCTAGAATAATCAAAGACGTTAAAATAGGGCCATCTCCATACTGGATGCAAAGAAGATTAATAGAAGCTGGTGTAAGACCAATAAACAACATAGTTGATATAACTAACTTTGTAATGCTTGAATATGGTCAACCACTACATGCTTTCGATTTAAACCAAGTTAAAACTGGTAAAATAGTAGTAAAACTGCAGAAAACGGAGAAAAATTCACTACACTAGACAACGTAGAAAGAACTTTAGATGACCAAATGTTAGTTATAACTGATGGAGAAAAATCTATAGCTTTAGCTGGTGTAATGGGTGGTTTAAACTCAGAAATAACTGAAGAAACTACAGCAGTTTTATTTGAAGGTGCAGCATTCAACGCAGAAAATATAAGAAGAACTTCTAAAGTTTTAGGACTTAGAACAGAAGCTTCAGGAAGATATGAAAAAAGGTGTTGCTGTTGAAACATCAAAAAAGGTGTTGAAAGAGCTTGTCAATTAGTTGAAATGTTAGGATGCGGACGTGTTCTTAAAGGAATAGCTGAAGATTATCCAACCAAACAAGAAAAAGTTGTATTAAATGTAAATCCATCTAGAATAATCAAAAACATAGGAGCACCTATAACTTTAGACGAATTCGTAAAAATACTAGAAGACTTAGAATTCAAATGCAACTTAAAATCAGCAGAAGAAATAGAAATAGAAGTTCCAGACTTTAGATTAGATATGGAACAAGAAGCTGATGTTTATGAAGAAATAGCTAGAATCTACTGATTTGAAAAAATACCTTCAGCACAATTAGAAGGAAATGTTACTGCTGGTGTAAAAACTGACAAACAAAAAAATTCATGGACAAAATAAAAGAAACAGCGACAAGCATAGGTTTATATGAAATATTAACTTATTCTTTCGTAAGTCCAAAATCATTAGATAGAATAAAATTACCACTAGATAGTGCAAAAAGAAATTATATAAAATTATTAAACCCATTAGGTGAAGATACTTCAATAATGAGAACAACTATGATGCCATCTACTTTAAATGTATTATACACTAATGCATCAAGAAAAGTAGAACAAGCTTTAGTATTCGAATGTGGACATACTTTTACTCCACAAGAAGGTCTTCCAATAGAAAACAACCACTTATGTATAGGTATGTATGGTAAAGATGTAGATTTCTTCGTATTAAAAGGTTCTATACAAAAAATATTCTCTGAAATAGGATTCGATGGATATGAAATAGTACCAGAAACTAATAATTCTACATTCCACCCAGGTAGATGTGCTACAATAATGTATAAAGGACAATATGTTGGAACATTTGGTGAAGCACATCCAGAAGTTATAGAAAACTATAACTTAACACAAAGAGTTTATCTTGGTGAAATAGACTTAGATTTAGTATATGATAATTCAAACAGAACTATAATCTACAATCCATTACCAAAATACCCTTCAACTTCTAGAGATATAGCTCTATTAGTTAAAAAAAAGACGTATATGTAGGTCAAATAGAAGCAATAATAGAAGCTAATGGTCAAGGTTTAGTTGAAAGCTATAAATTATTCGATGTTTATACAGGATCTCAAATAGCTGATGGATACAAATCAGTTGCTTATTCTATAACTTATAGAAGCAAAGATAAAACTCTTACTGATGAAGATGTAGCTAAGGTTCATGATAAAATTTTAAGTGAGTTAGAATCAAAACTAGACGCTAAATTAAGAACAAACTAACTCATCTTTTGGTAGGGGGAATTAGTTAATGAATAAAGTAATAGTGACAATACAAGGCGCTAATTATACAATGGTTGGCGAAAAAAAGCGAAAAAGAAATGCTTACAATCGCTAATTATGTAAATAGTGAGATGGAAAAATTAAAAAGAAAGTGCTCCAAATTTAGGCTCACTTAAAATATCAATTTTAACATCTTTAAACTTAGCAGATTTATTATTTGAATGTTCTAGTGAAAATGAAGATTTATTAAACGAAATTGATAAATTAAAAGAGCAACTAGGGCAACCAAATGAAGAAATAGAAGCTCAAGTAGCGGAATTAAAAAATATATTAAGTACTAAAGAAATGGAACTTTTAAATAGTAGACATGAAATAGAAAGATTAAATAATATAGTCTCTGAACAACAAAACCAAATTGATGGATTAAGCAATGTTTCAGAGGGAAGCAAATCTGAAATAGAAGATTATAAAGCACAGATAGAAAGCCTACAAAACTCATTAAATGAAATGACACAAAGGGCTGAAATAGCTGAAAATCTTTCTTCAGAATGGCAAAATAAATCTTTCAATCTGCAATTAGCGTTAACAGAATTAGAAAATCAAATTAAAGAAGGATCAAGCTCAGAAGAAGTAGCTGGAGAATCTCTTTAATATAAAAATAAAAAAGGTTGTTGAAGTAATATATCTTCAATAACCTTTTTTAATATTCTAAGGAAATTATATATTATCTGGTTTGTGGATAATGTATAATTTCCAACCTATTAACTTTTAAGCAACGGAATCTTTGATTCGTTGGCGCCATGAACGAAGTGAATTTTAAGCAACGGACGAAGTCGTTGGCGCCATGAACGAAGTGAATTTTTAAGCAACAGACGAAGTCGTTGGCGTCATGAACGAAGTGAATTTTCTGTTTAATATTATAAAAAACTTGGTATTATATTAATTTGAAAATCATCTTAATCCAATAATAAATACATAACTATATTTTTTTTTGACTTAAGATGATATAATAGTAATCGTATGTAAATTTTAATATTTGTAAATTATAAAAATAAGTATAGATAAATAGGAGAGAAATTTATGAAAGAAATAGAATTATTAGCACCGTTGGTTCATTTGATTCTTTAAAAGCAGCTGTACAAAATGGAGCCAACGCTGTATATCTAGGTGGAAAAGATTTTAGTGCTAGGGCTTCAGCAAACAATTTTGATAGAGAAGAGCTAAAAGAAGCAGTTAAATATGCTCATATAAGAGACGTAAGAGTTTTTGTTACTACAAATACATTAATAAAACAAAATGAGCTTGAAGACTTTGTAGAGTATGCTAAATTTTTATATGACATAGATGTAGATGCTATTATAATGCAGGATATTGGAGCAGCAATGCTTATACATGAGTTACTTCCAGATTTCGAACTTCATGCAAGTACTCAAATGGTTGCTCACTCACTTGAAGATGTTCAATATTTAGAAAGTATCGGATTTAAAAGAGTAGTTCTTGCAAGAGAACTTACTGTAGATGAAATAAAATATATTTGTGATAATACAAATGTTGATATAGAAATATTTGTTCATGGAGCATTATGTGTATGTTACTCTGGTGGATGTTTAATGAGTAGTATGATCGGAAACCGCTCAGGAAATAGAGGAAGATGTGCTCAACCTTGTAGACAAAAATACACAATGATAGATATATCTACAGGAGAAGAAATACACAACAATGGAGACTATCTATTAAGTACAAAAGATTTAAATACAATTGAAGAAATTGATAAAATAATTGATACTGGAGTTTTATCTTTAAAAATTGAAGGTAGAATGAAAAAACCAGAATATGTAGCAACAGTTATAAAAAGTTATAGAGATGCTATTGACGAATATCAAGCTACTAAAAAGGTAAATATATCCACAGAAACGATGGAAGATTTATATACTATATTCAATAGAAAATTCACAAAAGGCCTTATTTTAGGTGAAGTTGGTGAAGAAGTTATGAATAGCAATGTGCCAAACAACCAAGGTCTTTATGTTGGGAAAGTAGTAGATTACAATAAAAAAAGCGAAAAGACTAAAAATAAAATTAGAAGGAACTCTTAAAAAGGTGATGGAATCAACTTAGGTGGAGGAACTATCGGAAGAATAATAAAAAGGAAAAGATATTGCTCAAATAGGTTATAAAGGAGAAACAATAGAGCTTGACTTTATAGGAGAAGCTAAAAGAATCAACTAGTTTTCAAAACTTCAGATACTGATTTAATTGATAGAGCTCAAAAAACTTATACACAAGATAAAGAATTTTCTAAAAGTCTAATTGATGCTGAAATATCTATTAAATTAGACAGTTATCAGAACTTAGATTAATAGATAAAAATGAAAATATAGTAACTGTTCAAGGTGATAAATTAGTAGAAAAAGCCTTAAAAGTAGCTTTAAGTGAAGAAAAAAAATAGAAACTCAAATTAAAAAACTAGGTAATACACCTTATGAAATTGACCAATTAAAAATAAACTTAGATGAGGGTGTAAGTATGCCTATAAGTTTAATAAATCAAATCCGTAGAGAAGCAATTGAGTTATTAGATAATGCGAGAATATCAGTTAAGGGAAGAATGTATAAAGACAACGATATAAAATATTCACCTAAAATATATTCTAGAAATGCAGACAATAAGTCAAAAAATAAGAGTAAAAAGTAAATAATATAGAAGCTCTAAAATCAATCTTAAACTTAGATATAGATATGATTTATTATGAAGATGTAAGCACTATAGAACAAGCAATGACAATGGCCAATGCAAATAATAAAAATTAATTTATAGTGCACCTAGAATCGTCAGAAATAGAGAATATAAAAGATTAGAAAAATCAGATGAATATTGCAAAGACCATGTTCAAATTTCAGCATTAGGTCAAGTTAAGTATTATAAAGAAAATAGTGAAAGTGTAAAATTTGATGTAGATTATTATTTAAATCCATTCAACAGTGAAACAATAAATCACTACAAAAAAGAAGGAGCAGAAACTGTCTGTATATCACAAGAATTAAATCTACACGAAATAAAAAGAAACTACACAATATACAGACCTTGAAATTGAAACAGTGGCATATGGATATATTCCAATGATGTTAAGTGAATATTGTCCAATGGGTGTTGTAGCAAGAAGCTGTAAAAAGACAAAAGATGTGCTAACTGTAAAGAAAGTAAATATGTACTTAGAGACTTTAAAGGCGAAGAGTACAGAGTATCAAAGATATATTCTGCAGAAGTACTATATATAACTCAAGTGCAAATTGCTTAATAAATAATTTAGATGAACTTTCAGAAGCAGGAATAAATATATTCAGACTTGATTTTACACATGAAACACCAGAATTAATAGAAAAAATAACAAAATCATTTATAGATGTAATAGAAAATGATTTTGTAGCTGATGCAAAAATCACTAGAAGTCTTTGAAGATATGGACACAACATTAGGACATTTATATAAAGGTGTTGAATAAGTTATAAAATGGAGTTAACCAAACTTATGAGGAAATTAATTTTTTATTACTAATAACAATTATGTCGGTTGGATGTAGTAAATTAAAAGAACAGTCTTCTGATAATACTTTAGAAGATTCACAAGCATCATCTAAACAAATACTGCAAATAGATGATGTTGAAGGTTGGGAATGTAGATCTAGTGAAGATGATATATTATTGAGAATTGGTTGGAAAAAATGATATAGATATATATTACTCAGATAATTCTAAAGAAAATGCATCTTATAATATAATTAAATCAATGAAAAATTCTATAGAAATTGAAATTCAAAATAATAGTAATAAAACTCAAGCTATCATAACAACTGATGACAATGGTGAAAGCATAACATTTAAAAGAAATAAAATGAACATTATTTTATCAGAATACCAAAAGACAAATTTTATGAAAAATTAAATAGTGATTCTATTGATTAGCAAAATATATAAATTAAACCATACAATCTATATAAAAGGTTGTATGGTTTTTTATATATTTAAAACTTAAATTTAAAATAAGTTATAATAACGTATATTAGATTTAAGTTCTAAAAATGGTTTGAAATAGATTAAATGGTATATAATAAATTTTTGTCGATAAATGTAGAATATTGAAAAATTTGGCGATGTATAGTAATATATTGTTATTTATAATAAGTTTATAGTAATAAGAAAGGAAATAATATGGGTATAAAGACATTTGTTAAAAAAGTATTATATTATTTTTTATTAAGTATAATAATATTCAACTCATGTCTATTGGAATCATATGCAAGTAATAAGAATATTACATTCAATAATCTGAATATTGAACAAGGTATAAGTCAATCAACAGCAGAGATAATATTCCAAGATAGTAAGGGATATATATGGATTGGTACAAGTGATGGTTTAAATAGATACAATGGATATGAGTATAAAATAGATAACTATGAGGAAGGAAAAAATAGTATAAGCCATAATGGTATAACTGATATAACAGAAGATGATGATGGTTATATATGGGTAGCTACTGTTCAAGGGATGAATAAAATAAATCCTGATACAGATGAAATTAAAAATTATACAGAAGAAAAACGGTAAAATAAAACTGACAGTACTTCTGAAGTAATAAAAACTCAAGATAATAAAATGATAGTTGCAACTTATGAAGGATTAAGTATTTATAATGAAGAAAAGGATTGCTTTGAAGTTGTTTTAGATGAAGATAATGGATTAATGACTAACATGATATATTCATTAGATGAGGATAAACACGGGAATATATGGTTAGGAACTGATTTAGGTGCTCACAAGATATCTAAAGATTTTAAAATACTAGAGACATATGGTGGAGAAGAAGAGGAAAACTCATTAGTTGAAGATTCAGTTTATAATATGTATTGTGATGATAAACGGGACCTTGTATGGATAGGTACTGCAAATTCAGGTGTATTTAAATTAAATACAAAAAACTAATGAAATTAAGCAATATAAAAATGATCCAAATGATGATAAATCTTTACCATCAAACCAAATTGGGAAACATTAAGAGATAAAAATGGAGACCTATGGATTGGTACAGATGGTGGATTAGCTTATTACAATGAAAAAAGAAGATAATTTCGATATTTATAAAAATAAAATTTATGACAAAAAATAGTTTAGTATATGACAATATAAAATCCATAATTCAAGATAAAGAAGGGATTATGTGGATTGGAACATATTCTGGAATAAGTATATTTGATACAAATAGCAGTATTAAACACTACAAAGCTGGTGAAGATGATGACTACTTATTAAATGAAAATATGGTTCATGGAGTATATGAAGATAGCGACGGATATCTTTGGGTAGGTTCAAAGTTAAAAGGTATAAGTATTATCGACAGAAAAAACAATACCTCTACAAGTATAAGTACTGAAAATAATAATATAATTCAGTCTGATATGATAAATGACATAACTGGATACAAAGACTTTATATTTATTGCGACTGATGGTGGTGTTTTTTAAAAATAGATAAGAAAACATCAACAATGAAAAACTACTCTACATTAGATGGTTTAGTAAATGATGCAGTAAAAGATATCATGGTCGATGATAAAGGTTATTTATGGGTAGGAACAATAAATGGACTTAGTTTAATAAATATTGAAACTGATGAAATTATAGATATGACTGACTACATAAGTGATGATAAATATATAAAACATATGTATCAAGATATCTACGGAAATTATTATTTAGGATTATTACGAGATGATGGTTTATGTTATATAAATAGAAAAGAAAAAAACAATTAAATATTTTAAACATGATAAAAGGATAAATCGTCTATAAGTAGTGACCGTGTTAGATATATAAACGGAGACAGCAAAGGGAATGTATGGATTGGTACTAGTTATGGTATAAATAAGTTTGATCAAAAACAGAAACCTTTGAAAGATATACTGCGCAAGATGGTATAGCTAATAATACAATTTATGGGATACTAGTTGATAATGATGATAATATATGGGCAAGTACAAATAAAGGTATTAGTAAACTAAACCCAGAAACAGGTAAAATTGAAAACTTAAGTGTAACAGATGGTCTTCAAAGTAATGAGTTTAATGGTAATGCATCATTTAAAAGTGAAAGTGGAGAGCTATTCTTTGGAGGTATAAATGGATTAAATGCATTTTATCCTCAAGACATAAATAAAATGAATAGTGGTACAAAAGTTTTATTTGATGGTTTTAATATCGACCATAAAGAATACTCTAACATAGATGGCAAGAAGTTTAGTAGTCATACTGACAATATAAATATTAAATTCTTCACACCTATATACTCAGGCAATAAAAACCTGATGTATGAGTATAAATTAATTGGTGCTAGTGGAGAAGTATTCACAACAAAAACAACTATGTTACATTCAATGAATTATCACCAGGAAAATATACTTTTGAAGTAAGAGTTATAGATACGGGTGGAAACAAAAGTGAAGCAAGTAGCGTTACATTTACAATAAAACCTCCTTTCTGGAGAAGTTCTCTTGCGATATTTATATATATACTTATTGCAATATTATTCGTTATAAAATCTAAATATGAAGTTAAAAAACTAGACAGATTAGTTAAAGAAAGAACAAAAGATTTAGAAGAAGAAATGGAGAAAAAAATACAATTCTTCATAATAAAAACTTAAAATTAGAGAAAAAAAAATAGTTACTTTATTAATTTATCTCACGAATTAAGAACACCTTTAAATGTTATGAGTAGTACAAATCAATTATTAAAAGGATTAAGTAAAAATTCAATAATTGACGGAGAAAAAAATTAAACTATTATGTTGATATATCTCAGCGAAATTGTAAGAGACTATTAAACTTAATAAACAATATATTAGATAGTAGTAAATTACAAAATGATATGTATCAAATAACTTTAAAAAGAAATAGATATAGTATATTTAGTTGAAGAAACAGCTCTAACATTAAAAGATTATATAACTTCAAAAGGAATTGACCTTATAATTGACCCTCAAATTGAGGAAAAATGATTAATTGCGTCCGTATGAACTTGAAAGATGTATAATAAACTTAGTAAGTAATGCTGCTAAATTTACTCCTGAAGGAGGAAGTATAACAGTAGATATTGAAGATTTAGATGATAAGGTAAAAATAAGCGTTATAGATACTGGTACAGGTATAGATAAGAAATTCCACAAAAGTATATTCGATAGATTTAGCCAAGTTTCAGATAATGATGTAAGTAAGGCTGGAAGTGGTTTAGGATTAACTATTACAAGTCAAATCATTAAATTACATAAAGGTGAAATTTATGTAGAAAGTGAAATAGGAAAAGGAAGTACATTTGTAATAATATTACCAGTAAACCCAGAGATTTAGATAAAACAAAAAGGGAGTTTAAGTAATTTTACTTAAGCTCTCTTTTTATTTTTAGATTTTATATTTAGTCGGTGTTTTTATTTGAAAATAATGTTGGAATTAAGAAAATACCAGCTAATCCAACTAATCCAAATATTATTCTGCTGAAAACAGAATAAGTACCTCCAAATATAAAGCCAACTACATCAGTTGCAAAAGTGCTACACAACCCCCAGTTAAGGGCACCAATTATAACTAAAACCAATGCTATTTTGTTCCACATATAAATTCACTCTCCTAAATGTAAATTATTACATCTTTATTATTTACCATTTTTTAAAAAAAATATTTAAAATTAGTATAAATTTTCTAGAAGAGGAAATAAAGAAATCTTTACTCTAAAGAATCTTAAATATGTAGATTTTTTTGATAGATGATAATTACGTATTAAACATAGATATTAACTTTTTATGAATAATTATAATTTAATTAAAAAAAATAAAATATGAATTTATTTGATTAAATTACTGCGTGTTAAACAAAATAAAAATATATATAAACTTTATTTAATAAGGTTGATAACGATGCACAACTTTATTAAATAAAATACTTTACTTAAAATGCCTTATATGTTATATATAAAAAGTGAATGGGGTTAATTTACAGAAGCGTTTTTATAAATATAAGTTTATAATCATAGGAGGAAATTTGTAATGAAAAATATAAGCAGACTTGAACTAGAAAATATATACGGAAAAATAAGTACATTTGAGTTTAAAAAATAAATTAATAGAATTGGCAACTTTATCAAATAGAAAGAGTACACGTACTTTACTTGATGCAGGTCGTGGGAATCCAAACTGGATAGCATCAACTCCAAGGGAAGCATTTTTTACTTTTGGGCAATTTGCAATAACAGAAAGTAGGTATACTTGGGATGATGGTGATTTGACTGGTATGCCTAAAAAACAGGGATATACAAAAGGTTCTGCACCTATGTTGAGAATAATAAATTTATGCCAGGAATAGATATAAAAGCAATAATAGATTATGGTATAGAAGAATTGAATTTTGATAAAGATGAATTTCTGCATGAATTGACAGATGCAATTATAGGGGATAATTATCCATTTCCAGATAGAATGTTAATTCACATAGAAAAAAATAGTAAAAGAATATTTAAAAAGAGAAATGAAATATGATGTGGAAACAGGAGGAGAATTTAATGTGTTTGCAGTTGAAGGTGCAACTGCTGCAATGTGTTATATATTTGATTCATTAATAGCAAATAACCTTCTTTTAAAAGGAGATAAAATAGCTATTATGACACCAGTATTCACTCCATATTTAGAAATACCACATCTTCCAAGATATGAATTTGAAGTAGTTTATATAAATGCAGATGAAATCGATGAAAATGATGAACATACTTGGCAATGTAGCAATAAAGAATTAGAAAAGCTAAGTAACCCAGATATAAAAGCATTATTTGTTGTAAATCCTAGCAACCCACCATCTGTAGCTATATCACAAAAATCTATTTCAGAAATTGTAGATATAGTAAAACTAAAAATAAAGATTTAATGATAATTTCTGATGATGTTTATGGAACTTTTTATACATGGATTTAGATCTTTGATGGCTGATTTACCATACAATACGATAGGAGTATATTCTTATTCTAAATATTTTGGAGTTACAGGATGGAGATTAGGAACTATAGCCCTTCATGAAAATAATGTTTTTGATAAATTAATAAAAGAGTTACCATATTCTATAAGAAAAGAACTATGAGAAGATATGCAGATCTTAATCCAGTTCCGGAAAATGTTCCTTTTATAGATAGAATAGTTTGTAGAATACTTAAAAGCAAATTATAAACCAGTTGATATTTTATTTGATTTAGCTCAAAAATCATCCATAGTTCTACTTGGAGGAGGTGGATTTGCAGGTCCTGAATGGTCTATTAGAATATCACTTGCAAATCTATATGATGAAGCTTATTCGGAAATAGGAGTTGTTTTAAAAAGAATTTTAGACTCTTATGCTGATGATTGGAAAAAGCTTCAGGGTTAAGCTTATACTAACTCTAGTAAAAGTTGATAACAGGTAAGAAGTAAATAATATATTTAAAATAGAAAAATAATATTAATAAAAGGAGTATTTAAAATAGATTTTATCTAAATTAAATACTCCTTTTTATATTATTTTATTTAATTAATTCTCTCGATATAATTACAATTAACATGTATATGGTTTAAAATACATTGTAAGTCTTTCATAAAGAGGATGAGTAGCATCTCCATACTCTGACTCCAAGTTTTCGCCTATTTCTTCAACTGTTTTTTCCCATCTATTTGTAAAAAATGAAGCTGCCATATTCATCAAGTTTAATTTTTTTATAAAGAGGAATTCTAAATTTTAATTTTCTAAAAAAATTTTGTATAGGATGATTTTGTTTTTCTAATATTGTTACAATCTTATCCTTAACCTCATAGTCTATACTATTTGAAATTTTAAATACTACATTTAACGAGTCTTCATTATTCATTTTTATGACCCTTAACTTTTGAATTTAGTATAGGAAGAGCAGTTAATACTACTAGTATAACTAATAATACAACAGCCATACCATTTCCTGCAGCAAATCCACTAGGACCATTTCCTCCAACTAAACCAGTTACTTGACAGATTACACCGATAAGCCCAAGTATAGAACCACCAGCAACAAGTCCTGAAGATAAACTTATACCATTACTAACTTTTACTTCTTTTTCTACTTCATTTTTAGTACTTCTTTCGATAAATTCACGAACTAAAGCACCTACTAATATTATAGAAGTAGTTGAAATTGGTAAGTAGAATCCGATAGCAACTGTCATTATAGATAGATTTAAGAAGTGTAGTACTATTGCCATAAATACACCAACTATTATCATAACCCATGGAAGATTTCCTGACATTATACCAGATGTAAGTGTAGACATTAAGTTAGCTTGTGGTAAAGCAAATGGAGGATTATCTCCAGTTATTTGTAATTGTTCAGTTAATAAAACCATAACAGCAACAACAACTATAACACCAACTATAGCAGATATTGTAAAGTAACGTTGCATTTCATTTTTTATTACCACCAACAACAAATGTTACCTTTTGTGATTGACAGTATCCTCCAGCTATTGCTATAGCAACAACTATGAATGAACCGAATAAAAGTAGAGATTTGTTGTCTGCTTGAGAAGTCCATCCCATAGAAACAAATACTACAGTAGTTATAACTAATGAAGCTATTGTCATACCTGATACAGGTAGGTTAGAAGTACCAATAGTTCCTGTTAATCTACCAGCTACTATAACGAATAATAGAGATAGTATAAATGATAAAATAGCTCCAACTATAGTCATTACTATGCTTTCAGATATTATAAATGAAGCAATAAGTCCTATAACAGTACCAGCTAATAATATTACTAAGTAAGATGAAGAACCTTCACCATCTTCTGAAGATGATTTTGCATTCATAGTTTCTTTACTGAAGCTATTATAGTAGGTATAAGTTTTACTGCACCTATTATACCACCACATAACATCATACCAGCACCTATATATTTAACATAAGAACCAGAAATATCACTAACAGCCATTTGATTTATTGCAAGTGAAGGATTATTCCATACCATAGCTCCATCATGTGCCATTTCAGCAAAATAAGCAAGTAAAGGAGTTATACCAAATGCTGATAATATTGAACCAGCAAACATAGTTAAAGAAACATCCATACCTACTATAAATCCAATTCCTAGTAAAAGTGGATTAACTTCTAAGTCGAATTTCCATTTGTAGAATGATTTTCCTGCAAAGGACATAACATTGTTTGTTAAGTTTAAGAATGAACTTGAAAGTGTGTTTAATACACCACCTATACCAAATCCTATTCCCATGAATTTCATTGAATCTCCGCCAGCATTTTCTGATGCTACAAGAGTTTCAGATATAGCCATAGCTTCAGGATACATAAGATGACCATGTTGATCAATTATTAAATAGTTATAAACAAGTGAAGCTGCACCTATACCGAATAGAACTCCACCTATACCAACTGCTACACCTTCTAAGAAAAGTAAATTCACTACCTATTAGTATAACAGAAGGTAGTACAAATATAAGACCACTAGCGACAGATTCACCACCACTAGCCATACCTTGAACTAAGTTTCTACCAAGGATTCCTTTGTGTTTTGCAAACATTGCAACAAATGCTGAACCTAAAATTGCACCTGGAATACCAGCGGCGACAGTAAGTCCTGCTTTCATTCCTGAATAAGCTGTAGAAGCTGCGAATACAGCAGCAAATATAATCCCCTATAATTAATACAGCAATATTTCCTCCAAGTTTCGATTTATCTGTGATATATGGCACGTAGTCTTTTCCTGCAACTCCACCATATGCCTCTTTAGATAGTTTTTATTCAAATGACATACCCCTTCATTGTCGTTTAAATTAAATTTTATATTAATGTTGGTTCATGCTTTCTAAACAAGCAACTAAATAATCCCAAACATTTTTTATTGAAGAAATACTTACATGTTCGTTTGGAGTATGAACATCATAAGCATTAGGACCTATTGATATAGCTTCACAGCCATCCATTTTCTTAAGGAATAACCCACATTCAAGACCTGCATGTATAGTTAATATTTTAGGGTCATTACCTGTTAATTTTTTGTAAGTTTCTATACTTATTTCTTCTAGTTTAGAGTCAATAGCTCTTTCCCAAGAAGGATAATGGTCAGTTTCTTCATAATCAGCACCTAAAGACTCGGCAACTAATTTTACAGTGTTATTTATATAGTCTTTTCTAGTTTCTACAGAACTTCTTGTAGTTGCTTCAAATGTCATAACATCTTCTTTTAGTTGTTACAACACCTAAATTTATAGAACTTTCCACTAAACCTGGCATATCTGCTGCCATAGTTTGGATTCCAGATGGTATTAAGTTTAAAAAGTTGAATTACTTTATTTTTACATTCATCAGTTAGAACTTTTTCAAAAAGAAGTTTCACTTAATTCAATTTTTACGTCTGGATCTGGAATTCTGTATTCATGTTTGAATATAGATTCTATTTTAGCCAATTCAGCTTTTAATTGATCTATATCTTTAGTATCAATAGCTATAACAGCATCGCATTCACGAGGGATAGCATTTGTTTTAAGACCACCATTTACATTTACTAAATCATAATCAATAGTTAATAAGTCTAATATTCTACCCATTAATTTATTAGAATTAGCATGGTTTTTATCTATTTCCATTCCAGAGTGTCCACCTAAAAGACCTTTTAATTCTATTAAGAATCCTTGTTTTTCAGAAGATTTGAATTCAAGTGGTAAAGTTGTACAGTTTCTGTTACCACCAGCACAACCAACTAATATACATCCTTCTTCTTCAGAATCTAAATTTAACATATATTTTCCTGTTAAAACGCTAGTATCTAAATTCTTAGCGCCAGTCATACCAACTTCTTCATCAGTAGTTATAAGTATTTCTAATTCAGGATGTTTAATAGTATTTGATGCAAGAAGTGCCATACCATAAGCAACCGCTATACCATTGTCAGCACCTAAAGTAGTACCATCTGCATAAATCATATCATCTACAACTCTTAATTGGATAGGGATCTTTTAAGAAATCATGGTTTGAATCTTTATTTTTTTACAAACCATATCCATATGTCCTTGTATTATTACTCCTGGACAATTTTCATAACCTTCAGTAGCTGGTTTTTGATTATTACATTTAAGTGTTCATCTTGTATGTATTCTAGATTTAATTCTTTTGCAAAATTACATAAATAATCACTTATTGCTTTTCATTACCAGAACCTCTAGGTATTTGAGAGATTTTTTCAAAATAATTTAAAACTGATTGTGGTTCTAAACCTTTTAGTATGTTTTCCATTTAAAATCAACCCTTTTTTAAAAATTATTTTTATTAAGAATTAAATTATCTTTTAGATAAGTATAATAATATGTAAAAAAAAAGTAAAGTAAAAAAGATTTTACAAAAAAGTTAATTTATACTTGAAAATTAATTTAAAAAATTCAGAAAAATGAAATGAAAATATTAGGAAAATCATGAAAATAATATGTTAATTTATATGAGGTAAATGTATAATTAAATGTATCATAATATATAAACATCTGTTAGTTAGGCAGATGTGTTTTAGTATGTAAAAATATTTTAAATATATTGGGAGGTTGTTTAATGGAAAATAAAAATACAAAACTAAGGATTTGATAGGACGATTTATTCCTTATTTTAAGCCTTATAAAAATGTGCTATTGTTGGACTTATTTTGTGCATTTTTAACTACAGGCTGTGATTTGATATTACCTATGATATTAAGGTTTCTTGCAAATAAAGGGACTGAGGACTTGTCATCAATTACGGTACAATTAATAGCCAGTTTAGCAGGAGTTTATTTAGTACTTAGAATAATAGATGCAATAGCAAATTACTATATGACTAGAATCGGGCATATAATGGGAGCTAGAATTGAGACAGATATGAGAAAAGATGCATTTGACCATATTCAAAAATTATCAGATTCATATTTCAATAATACAAAAGTAGGTCAAATAATGTCTAGAATAACTAATGACTTATTTGATGTTACTGAGTTTGCACATCACTGTCAGAGGAATTTTTCATAGCAGGTGTAAAGATAGTTATTTCATTTATACTTTTATCTAGAATAAATTTAGCTTTAACAACGATAATATTTATCTTCATACCTTTAATGGTTATATTCAGTATGGATCAAAATAGAAAAATGAAGAGAGCATTTAAAAACAAAAGTTCAAATTGGAGAATTAAACTCAAGATTAGAAGATAGTTTATTAGGTGTTAGAGTTGTAAAAGCATTCGCAAATGAAGATATAGAAGCAGAAAAATTCACACAAGATAACAGAAAATTCTTGGGAACTAAAAAAGAAACATATAAATATATGGCTGGATTTAAAATTATAACTTGTATATTCGACGGAATAATGTATTTAGTTTTATTAATTGCCGGTGGAATATTTATGATGAAAGGTCTTATCCAACCAGCGGACTTATTTGTATTCACATTATATGTAACAACTTTACTAGCAACAGTTAAGAGAATTGTAGAATTTACAGAACAGTTCCAAAAGGGTATGACTGGAATTGAGCGTTTTATAGAAATAATGGATTCAGACATAGATATATTTTGACGATGAAGATGCAAAAGAACTGAATAATATAAAAGGAAGTATAGAATTTAAGAATGTATCATTTGGATATAATGATAAAGATAAAGAAGTATTATCAAATATAAATTTATCTATTAAAGAAGGTGAGAAAGTGGCATTAGTAGGTCCATCAGGCGGAGGAAAAACTACCATATGTAACTTAATCCCACGTTTTATGATACTACACAAGGAAGCATTTATTTAGACAATAATGATATAAAGAAAGTTACATTAAAAGTTTAAGAAAAAATATAGGTATAGTTCAGCAAGATGTATATCTATTTGCTGGAACTGTTTATGAAAATATAGCTTATGGAACCCTAATGCAACTAGGGAACAAATAATTGAAGCAGCAAAACTTGCAGGCGCACACGAATTTATCTCAGAATTAAAAGATGGATATGATACTTATGTTGGAGAAAGAGGAGTAAAATTATCTGGCGGTCAAAAACAAAGAATAAGTATAGCTAGAGTATTCTTAAAAATCCTAAAATATTAATTTTAGATGAAGCTACATCAGCCCTAGATAATGAAAGTGAATACTTAGTTTCTAAATCACTTGAGAGACTTGCAAAAGGAAGAACAACACTTACAATAGCACATAGATTAACAACTATACAAAAATGCCGATAGAATACTTGTTTTAAATGAAAATGGAATAGTAGAACAAGGAAGTCATAAAGAATTATTGGATAAAAAGGGAGTGTATCATCAACTTTATATGATGGCAAATGAAATTGCATAAAGAAAAATAAAATAGATTAAAATAAATATAAAAATTTATCCATAATAAACTTGGATTAGGTATAATAGAAGGTGGCTTTATAAAGAATTAAAGATTTTCTTATTTATACTTAATCTAAGTTAAAAAAGTCTCATATAAGTATAAATTTGGGGTTTTTATCAATAATACTAATAATAAAAAAATTGTGGCAAGAGTTACAATAATTAGGAGGAAGAATGAACGAAAAATCGCTTAGAGTTTTAGAGTTTAATAAAATAATAGATAAGTTAAAAACAAAGGCGTCATCTTCTTTAGGGCTTAAACACATAGAGAATTTAAAACCGAGTAATGATTTTGAAGAAGTAAAAATACATTACTTGAGACAAGTGAAGCACAAGCAATACTTATTAAAAGAGGTTTAGTAAGTATGGATGGAATACATGATATAGAAGACAAGGCAAAAAGAGCTCATGTAGGAGCTACATTAGACCCAGGGGCACTTCTTAAGATAGCTGACTGTCTAAGAGTAGCACGTAGCTTAAAAAGGAACTTAGAGGGCTCAGAAGAGGAAGATTTCAACTATCCAATAATTCAAGCTCTTACAAATTCTCTATACACATATAGAGATATAGAGGATAGAATATATACTTCTATAGTAGGAGAATCTGAGATTTCTGATAATGCATCGACAACACTTAGAACAATAAGAAGAAGGATTGTTCAAAAGAATCAATCTATCAGATCGAAATTAAATTCTATAATAAGTTCGACTACATATCAAAAATACCTACAAAGATAACATAATATCTATGAGAGGGTGATAGATTTGTTATACCAGTAAAAGCTGAATATAGATCAGTAGTTTCAGGTATAGTACATGACCAATCATCATCAGGGGCTACATTATTTATCGAGCCGATGAGTATAGTTGAGATGAATAACGAACTTAGAAAATTAAAACTTGATGAACAAGAAGAAATAGAAAGAATCCTTGCTGAACTATCAGCTATGATAGGTGAAATTTGCAATGAATTAATTTTCTAACCAAGAGATTTTAGGAAAATTAGATTTTGCATTTGCAAAAGGTAAAATTATCTGTAGAGATGAGGGCAATAGAGCCAGTTTTAAATGAAGAAAAAGACTTCTATATTAAAAATGGTAGACACCCAATGATAGATAAAAGAGACGTTGTTCCGAATACTGTTTATCTAGGTAAAGACTTTGACACATTAGTTATAACAGGTCCAAATACAGGTGGTAAAACTGTAACAATAAAAACAGTAGGTCTATTTGCACTTATGACGCAAAGTGGTCTTCATATTCCAGCTGATTTTGGAACTAGTATGTGTGTATATGACAATATATTTGCTGATATTGGGGATGAGCAAAGTATCGAACAAAGTTTATCTACATTCTCTTCACACATGACAAATACAGTTTCAATATTAAAAAAGTAACAAGCGATTCTTTAGTAATATTCGATGAGCTTGGGGCAGGTACAGACCCAGTGGAAGGTGCGGCACTTGCAATTGCAATATTAGAAGATGTAAATATGGCTGGAGCTAAATGTATAGCAACAACTCACTACAGCGAACTTAAAAACTATGCTCTTACTAAAAAGGTGTAGAAAATGCAGCTGTTGAGTTTGATGTAGATACACATTAAGCCCAACTTATAGACTATTAATCGGTGTTCCAGGGAAATCTAATGCCTTTGAAATTTCAAAAAATTAGGTTTAAGTGAATACGTAATAAACAGAGCTAAAGAATTTATAAATACTGATAATATAGAATTAGAAGACGTACTACAAAACGTAGAAAAAATAGATTAAAAGCAGAAGAAGATAGATTAGAAGCTGAAAAATTAAAAAAGAGAAATAGAGGAAATTAAGGCAGAATACGAAGATAGGCTTGAAAGAGTTATGGCCCAAAGAGAAAAAATAATTAGTAAGGCAAAATCTGAAGCATTTAGTATAACTAGACAAGCTAAAGAGCAATCAGAAAATATATTAAAAGAGCTTAGAAAATTAGAAACAGAAATGGCATCTAAACAAAAACAACAAAAAATCGAAGCTCTTAGAAAAGAATTATCTGACTCAATGGGTAATTTACAACCATCAGTTAAGAGCATGATAGTGCCAAAAGTATCTTCTAAAGAAATAAAAAGATTTAAAACCAGGTGATGATGTAAAAGTAGTAACATTAAACCAAGACGGAAGCGTAGTTTCTGTAGACAAAAAAAAAAAAGAAGCTGTCGTACAAATTGGTATAATGAAAATGACTCTACCATTTAAATCATTACAAAAAAGTACAAAAGACAAAAAATCAACAGTTACTAAAACAACTCGTAAGATAATTAGCGAAAAATCAGGAAAAGTAAAAGGCGAAGTTGATTTAAGAGGAATGAACTTAGAAGAAGCGATAATGGAAGTTGAAAAATATCTTGATGATGCCTGTGTTGCTGGACTTGAAACAGTGACAATAATCCACGGTATAGGTACTGGAGTTCTTAAAAAGGTCTACAAGACGTATTAAAAGAAACAAACACGTTAAATCAAAACGTCCAGGAGAATATGGAGAAGGTGGAGCAGGAGTTACAATAGTAACTTTAAGATAATATAAAAATCTAAAAGATTAACTTTATAGTTAATAAAGGTGAAAATTATGATAATAGTATCAGCTTGCTTATTAGGAGAAAACTGCAAATATAGCGGTGGAAATAATAAATCAGAAAATGTGATTAAGTACTTAGAAAATAAAGAATATATCTTAGTATGTCCAGAACAACTTGGTGGATTATCAACACCAAGGATCCGTCTGAGATTATAACAACTGGAAAAAAGATGGACATGATGTATTAGACGGTTCTGTAAAAAGTTTTATCAAATAAAGGCATTGATGTAACATCAAACTTTATAAAAGGTGCAGAGGAAACTTTAAAATAGCAAAAAGAGTGCAATGCTAAAAAGGCAATATTAAAAGCAGGAAGCCCTTCTTGCGGATATAAAAAGATATATGACGGTACTTTTTTGTGGAAATAAAATAAAAGGAATGGGAGTAACAGCTGCCATTTTAAATAAAGAAAATATAGCGTTATTAGATGAAGATGATATATAATTTATATCTTGAGTATATATAAGTTTGAAAAACTTGAAAAAAAGTAGAATTTGATTTAACATAGAGTAATAAATATGAACGTATTACAATAGGAGAGGAGAACATAATGCAAGATTTTAAAATAGCAATTGCTAACTGTCTTAAAGAAAAGATAGAAGACTTAACATTAGAAGAAATAGTAGCATTAATAGAAGTGCCACCAAATAAGGAGATGGGGGACTTTGCGTTTCCATGCTTTAAATTAGCAAAAGTATTTAGAAAGGCTCCAAATATGATAGCTGCTGATTTAGCAGAAAATATTGAAGCTAACGGTGCAATATCAAAAGTTATGCCACTTGGAGGGTATGTAAACTTTTTCGTAAATAAATCACAATTAGCTAAAACAGTAATAAACGACGTTTTAACTAAAAAAAGAAAAATATGGACATTCTGATTTAGGACAAGAGAAAGCTGTAGTAATAGACTTCTCATCTCCTAACATAGCAAAACCATTCCATATAGGACATATAAGAACTACTGTTATAGGTAATGCATTATATAAAATATATGATTCACAAGGGTACAACGTAGTTAGAGTAAACCACTTAGGAGATTATGGAACTCAATTTGGTAAACTAATAGTTGCGTTCAAACTTTGGGGAAGTAAAGAAGCTGTAGAAGCAAATCCAATACCAGAACTATTAAAATTATATGTAAAATTCCATGAAGAAGCTGAACAAAACCAGAAATGGAAGATGAAGCTAGAGCTTGGTTCACTAAATTAGAAAACGGAGACGAAGAAGCAAAAGCTTTATGGCAATGGTTCAGAGATGAAAGTTTAAAAAGAATTCGCTAGAGTTTATGATTTACTAGACATAGAGTTCGATTCATATGCAGGTGAATCATTCTATTCAGATAAAATGGATTCAGTTATAGAAACATTAAAAGACAAAAAATTATTAGTACAATCTCAAGGAACAAATGTTGTTGACTTAGAAGAGTACAATATGCCACCAGCATTAATAACTAAAAATGATGGTTCTACTTTATATATGACTAGAGACTTAGCTGCTGCTATATACAGAAAAAATACTTATGATTTCGACAAATGTATATATGTAGTTGGTTCTCAACAATCTCTACATTTCCAACAATTATTTAAAGTATTAGAGCTTATGGGATATGAATGGTCAAAAGACTTAATCCACGTTCCATTCGGTATGGTTGCATTAGAAGAAGGAACAATGTCTACAAGAAAAGGTAGAGTTGTGTTCTTAGAAGATGTTTTAAAACAAGCTGTAGAAAAAACAAAAGAAATAGTACTATCTAAAAATCCAAATGCTAAAAATGTAGAACAAATAGCTAAACAAGTTGGTGTTGGAGCTGTAGTATTCAAGAATTATCTAACAGCAGAATAAAAGATTATACATTCTCTTGGTCAAGAACTCTTAGCTTTGAAGGTGAAACAGGACCATATGTTCAATACACTCACGCTAGATGTTGTGCAGTATTAAGAAAATCAGAGGAAGAAGTAACTACAGATATAAACTACAATTTATTATCTGATGGTGACGGAGCAGAAGTATTAAAAGTAATCGGATCATTCAATAAATCAATACTTGCTGCAATGAGAAAAAATGAGCCACATATAATCACTAGATTTGTTTTAGATTTAGCTCAAGCATTCAACAAATTCTACCATGACAACCCAATATTAGTAGAAGATGCTGAACTTAGAAAAGCTAGACTTGCATTAGTTGCTGCAACAAGACAAACTATAGAAAATGCTTTAGCATTATTAGGAATGCATGCACCAGAAAGAATGTAATTAATTGTAATAAAGTAAAATTTAAAAGGGGCTGTTGTACTATTTGAAGGAATACTAAAATAGTACGGGGCTCCTTATTTAATTATTAAAAGGGAGGAAGCTCCATAGGGCGGTTATTATATGAAAGATGATTTAATTAAAAATTGTTATATATCATCATTTGACATAGAGGACACGAGTTTAAAACATTTGATGATAATTGGTACAAAATGTCTTATAGATAATAAGTTGCAGAGAAATGTATATGTTGATAACAAGAGGCTTAAAGACGAGCTAATTTATTTTAATTTTTATGAAAATAAGCCACAATATATGGATGTATTAAATGTATTGTTACCTCTAATTTTATCAAATACAAATATACAAAAAAGCGAAGATGAGGTATTATCCCTTATTCAAAAATATGTGAAGTACTTAAAAAGAGATAAGTATTTATTTGATTATATTTTAGCATCTGTATTATATAATAGTCTGATTCACAATTTAATAGACAATCCAAATTTAGAATATGAAGAAATACTTCAATCTATTAAAGAAAAGATGATTGGTTTACAAATAGAATTAGACAAAGCCAGTATGATAAAGTTCCAAATGGCGAGAATAAAAAGCTATACAGATTATAGACAATTATATAGATTTAAAAATATGTGATTATGCAGAAAATGAATTAATAACAAACTTATTAAATGTTATTTATGACATCTATATAGAAGATAGAGAATGTTTAAATGATGGAATTTTAAGTATGAAAAAATCTATATTATCTATACTATCAGCAGAAGCTAATTTAAATATAGAGAATATAGATTTTATATCTTCAATGGGTGCGTATATTACAAAATTGAGAAAATACTCAATAAATAAGTCTCCGTATAATACTGGTTCAGATCCAAGAAGTTTGATTAATTTGAATCAAGGCGATACTATAGTTGATCAATTTTAAACAAAATACAAGTTATATCTAAAGATTTTAGTAATAACATATTGAGAATTTCTGTTAAATCAAAATCTGGGCAATATACATTTAATTTTAAAAGAGTTTAGCAGTTTTCTTCTAGATAACCAAGAAATTGCTCTTCACTAGTTTCTGTTAAAAAAACATAGTTCTTTTACTATGCTATTTCTAAGTTCTATGAAGTCAGGATTTTTGTTTTTTTACTAGTAAACTCTAATGATTTTATTATTAATAATAAGTCTCTTTTTTTTGATAAGTCATTAATAGTAACTTGATCGATTAATTCCATAGCAAACTTCCTTTCTAAATAGTAATTATATACTTATTATATTACAACATTATTCGATTTAAATACAGAGAAAACAGTTTATAAATAAAAAAAGAGGTGGAAAATTTGAAAGTATTGCTTACAACTTTGAATTCAAAGTTCATTCATACAAATTTAGCAATAAGATACATCAAAGAGAGTATAAAAGACTTAGTAGATGTTGATATAAGAGAATATACAATAAATAATCAATTAGATTATATTTTAAAAGATATTTACTTAGCTAAATACGATGCCATATTCTTCTCAACATATATATGGAATATATATGATATCGTAAAATTATGTGAAAATATTAAAAAGTAAAAATCCAAATGTAATAATAGGATTAGGTGGGCCAGAAGTTTCTTATGACAGCGAAGAGGCTATGGAAAAAATATGAATTTGTAGATTATATAATTCGTGGCGAAGGCGAAATGGTTATGAGAGACCTTATGAAGCACTTCCACGGGGAAATGGATATAAAACATGTCGACGGAATTACATATAGACAAGATGGAAAGATTATTCAAAACAAAGAACGTATGTTATTAGCAGATTTAGATTTAATCCCAAGTCCATATGAAAACTTAGACATAACAGAATATGAAAATAGAATCGTATACTATGAAACATCAAGGGGATGTCCTTTTAACTGTCAATACTGTTTATCATCAGCTATAAAAGGACTTAGATATTTCGGTATAGATAGAGTAAAAAGAGATTAAAAATTTAATAGATGCAAGAGTATCACAAATTAAATTTATAGATCGAACTTTTAATGCAAATAAAAAATTTGCAAAAAGAAATAATGGAATTCCTTATGGAAAATGACAACGGATATACAACTTATCACTTTGAAGTTACGGCCCACTTACTAGATGATGATACGCTAGACTTTTTGAAAAATTGTAAAGAAGGATTATTCCAATTTGAAATAGGCGTTCAAAGTACAAATCAAAAAACTTTAGATGCAGTAGGAAGAAGAGATGATTTTGAAAAATTATCTTATGTTGTAAAGACTATAGAGTCTTATCAAAATATACATCAACATTTAGACTTAATTGCAGGATTACCATATGAAGGATATGACAGCTTTGAAAAATCATTTAATGATGTATTTGGATTACAAATAGAACAATTACAATTAGGTTTCCTAAAAATGATAAAAGGAACAGGTATGAGAGCTAGAGCGGAAGAATTTGAATATGAATACAAAGATTATGCTCCATATGAAATACTTAGCAATAAATTTATAAGCTATGATGAAATATTAAAATTAAAAGATATAGAAGATATATTAGAAAGATATTATAACTCTAATAACTTCTCATTATCAGTAAAATATATAATTGAAAATTATTATAGTGAAAGTGCATTCAAATTCTTTGAAGAATTTGCAACTTATTTTGATGAAAAGGGATATTTCCATCTTGCACAAGGTAAGAATCAGTTGTATAGTATATTACTAGACTTCTATAAAGAAAAAAATCACAGAAAACTATGATTTATTTATGGAAATATTAAAAATACGATTATGTTTCTTTAGGTAAAATTTCAAGTGTTCCTAATATATTTACAAAAGTAGAAGTAGATAATATTAAACCGAGAGTACATGAATTTTTACACGAAAGAAAAATTTAGAGAAATATCTACCTAAACATGTAGATACGCCTACAAAATATATACTAAAATATGTTCATTTTGAACCATTTAAATACGACATATTAAAATTAAAACAAGATATTCATGCAAAATTGCAAGAAGAAGAGAACATAATATTATTTGTATATGACGACATAAAAGTATTTGAAAAATCTAGAACTTATAAAGTTGAATTAAAAGAACTTGTAAAATAGTTCGTAAGGAGGAACAATATGAAGTTTAGAATAGATAAATATTTATTATCTAAAACAGAGGAATTAGCTTTTATAACAGTTAAAGAAGATGCAGAATTTAATTTAGAAGGTTATACATTACCTAAAGAAGGTTTAAATGTGCCTATAAAAAATGAAGTATTAGTAAAAGGTATAAAAGAAAATACAGCACAAGACGGAATAAACTCTATGTCTATAGCTGATGCTATGATATACATAATAGGTATTGACCCACAGTTTAGATATAATGATGAATATAAAAAATTCTTAAAAGCATTAGAAAAGAATGTTAAATTTGATGCTAAATCATATATGGGATATATGTCTAGAAAATACTTTGAAATAGGTGAAGTGACAGATGCTCTTATATATGTAAAAGCACTTATAACTTTATACCCAGATGACATTCAAGGATTATATAACTATGCAATAGTTTGTCAAGAATTAGCGACTGAATACCAAAAGATTACGATGCTAAAGCGATGAACGATATGTTATTAGAAGCTGGTGAAAAGCTTGAAAAAGTAACTAACTTAGATCCTAACTTTGCACTTGCATATTATCATTTAGGATACCATTATTATAACCAAAATCAATATATAAAAGCAAAAGTAATATGGGAAGAAGCATTAAAACTAGGACTAGATGAAGATTTTGTAGCAGAAGTACAAGATAACTTAGGAAAAATGTACTCTAAAGTAGAATATGAAGAAGGATATACTCTAGTATTCCAAGGAAAATTTGAAGAAGGACTAGAAAAACTACTTCCATTAGAAGAAAAATACGGAGATTGGTGGAACCTATTATTTATGATTGGTTTAGCTTATAAAAACATGGGCGAAATAGAAAACGCTAAAGAATATTATGAAAAAAATACTTAGAATGAAACCACAACAAGTTGATACTCTAGTTGAATTAGCATTATGTGAAGCATCTACATTAAACATGAATAGAGCAATAGAGCTTTTAGAAGCAGCGGCTAAATTAAAAGAAGACCCAGAAATACTTTGTAACTTAGGTATGGCGTACTTAAACGTAGGTAACTTTGATGATGCAAATTACTACATTGAAAGAGCTTATGAATTAAATCCAGAAGATGAAGTTACTGTAGCTTGTAAAAGAGAACTAGCTAAATATATATAAGTAAATAATATTTGAAATTTTATATACGGATAGACAAAATTTTTTATAATTACTATCAAACAGAAAAAAGTTGTAGAATATACAACTTTTTTCTGTTTGTAAAATTATTAATGCTTGTTAGAATAAGAAAAATGATAGAATAGTAATCTATAAAATAAAAGAAAAAAAGAAGAGAAAAAGTTTTAATAAGTATAAATGAATAATAACAAATTGGAATATATAAAAGGCGTATTTTTATTGAAAAGGTATGATTAATAAAATATAATATGAGAGGTAAAAATAAAACTTATCTTCTATCATATCTTTTAAAAATATAAAAAATTTACTATTCTAAGAATTATTTTCAAATATGTAAACAAAAAGTATTATTTAAAGAGTTTAAAATTATCAAGTATAGGGATAATTTAAATACAATATATGAATACATGAACATATATTAGAGTGTATATAAAATAAATTAGGATAATAATGAAGGGAGTATGGATAAATATCAGTATTTATCACAATTAAATATGAAAAATAAATTAAAAAAAAGTATTATTAGTTATGTTATCAATAATTTCGATGATAAGTTTAGTAGCGTGTTTTAGCTCAACACAAAGTAGCCAATCATCAGATCATTTTTTAAATCTAAAAATCTATAAAGTCATGATTTGCTAATTTATGATTTTTTATTGACTATAGCATAAAGTTTTTCGCGCTTGATTAGTTTATAATCAAATTTATTTTTGTCAAAATGTGCAATTACAAAACCTAAATCAACATCCCCGTTTAATATAGCTTCTTCACACTTTGAATCCGTATATTCTTTTATATTAAGAATAATATCTGGATAAATTTTATTAAATTCATTTATTAAGTCAAATGAAAGAGAATTTATCACCCCGAATGGAACACCTATATTTAAAAATTTTTTTTTTCTGTTTTATTTCGTTAATACCCTCTGTTAAAATATCGAATTGATAAACAATAGTGGATGCCTTATTTTTTTTAGATATTCACCATATTCAGTTAATTCATTACCCTTAGAGGTTCTATTAAACACAGATACACCGATTTCCTTTTCAAGGTTGCTTATAGATTTACTTAAGCCTTGTTGAGATATATATAAGTTTTTTAGCTGCTTTAGAAAAACTACCATCCCTACATATCTGTAAAAAATATCTTAAAATTTTTATATCCATTTACTCCTCCAAATTATATTTATTTGTATATAAGTTATATTTATATACTATCTTGAATTATTGATTTTTACAAATTCCATTACTGAATAGAAGTATTTGTAGATTATAGAACTATTTGTAGATTGTTAAAAATATATAATAAAAAATGCAATATATGAACTAAGTATATAATGTATGTAATATTGTAAATATAAAAATTAACTTAAATATATTAACTATACTAAAAATAATACAAATACATAGAAAATCTAAAAAATATTATAAAATAAAATTTATTTAGATTTTAAAACTAATAATTGTTAAAAAAATCAAATAAAAAGCCTGGGATAACGATTGCAAAAAGGGATAGGCAAGTGTACAATTGGAATAAAGTAGTATAGAATTAATTTGTATTACAGAAATTAAAAACTAAATGAAAAACATTCACAATTGATAAATTAAAGAGCTTATATCATAACAAAAATAATAAATTTAAATTCTTTAAAAATCTATACAAAAATATCAAAATTTATAGAAATTTAAATAATGAGAAGGCTTATAAAAACAAAATTTATCGAGTGTCAAAAGACGTTTTATTCGTTAAAAATTATTAAAAATTTTAACCAAAATTGGAAAAATTAGTATATAATTTAGTTAGGAATGTATTCTTAAAAGGAATATATTTTGCTGTCTAAAAAAATATATTTAATGATTGAGGATATATTTATATAAATATAGAGACAAATTCTTATAACAGCATTTTAGGGAAATTAAATTTTTTTTTTAAAGGGGAATATGAATATGGAAAAGAAAAAAAAGTTGATGTTTTAGAACAAATGCAAAATATGACTATAGACCTTAACAGTAAAGCCTTATTAGAAAAAGCTGAAAAAGACGGCGTTGAAACAATGTACAAAAAGAAAATTAGGATATAAAGTACAATGTGGATTCGGTTTACAAGGTGTTTGCTGTAGAAACTGTGGTATGGGACCATGTAGAATAAGTCCAAAAACTCCAAGAGGACTTTGCGGTGCTGACGAACATACAATAGTAGGTAGAAACTATGCTAGAATGTGTGCTGGTGGTACAGCAGCCCATTCAGACCATGCCAGAGATATAACTCATACATTAGGATTAACAACTCCAGGAGGCGCATATCAAATAAAAGAACCAGAAAAATTAAAAAGAATTTGCTGAATTCATGGGAATAGACCCAGAAGACAAAGATATATATGAATTAGCACATGAAGTATCTCATGTTTGTTTAATGGAATTTGGTAAACCACATGGCGTATCTAAATTATTAGCAAGAGCTCCAAAAGTAAGACAAGATATATGGAAAGAATATGGTATAGAACCAAGAGCAATAGATAGAGAAATTGCAACAGTAATGCATTCAACTCATATCGGATGTTGTGCTGATATAGATGCATTAATACATATGGCAATGAGATGTTCTATGGCAGATGGCTGGGCTGATCTATGATAGGTACAATGTTATCTGATATATTATTCGAACTCCAAAACCAGTACATACAGAAGCTAACTTAAATGTATTAGATGGAAATAATGTAAACATAATCCTTCACGGACACGAACCAACATTATCAGAAATGATAGTTTTAGCATCTGAATTACCAGAAATGCAAGACTTAGCTAAAGTTGGAGCAGATGGTATAACATTATCTGGTATATGTTGTACAGGTAATGAATTAACAATGAGACATGGTATAAAAATAGCCGGTGACTTCCATCAACAAGAATTAGCAATAATAACTGGAGCTGTTGAAGCTATGATAGTCGACGTTCAATGTATATTCCCAGCACTTGCTGATGTTTCTACTCATTATCATACTAAATTCATAACTACTTCACCAAAAGCTCAAATAACTGGTTCTACTTACATGGAATTCCATGAAGAAACTGCTTTAGAAGATGCTAAAACAATAGTTAGAGAAGCTATATTAAACTTCAAAAACAGAGATGCATCAAAGTTATGGTTCCAGAATTAAAATCAGAAGCTATGGTTGGTTATGCTGAAGAAGCTATAGTTGGACAATTAAATAATGTTGTTAATACTCAAATAGACGATATGAACACATTAAAACCATTAATAGATGTTCTTGCATCTGGTTATAATAAGAGGGGGTAGTAGGAGTTGTTGGATGTAACAACGCTAGAACAATTCATCTAACTACAACCATTTAACTATAATGAAAGAATTAATTAAAATGACTACTTAGTTGTAACTACAGGATGTGGTGCATCAGCAGCAGCTAAAAATGGATTAATGTTAAAAGAAAATGCACCTAAATACGCTGGTAAAGGTTTAGCAACAGTTTGCCAATTAGTTGATATACCACCAGTAATCCATTTAGGATCTTGTGTTGATAACTCTCGTATATTAAACATATGTTCAATAGTTGCAAATGCATGTGATATGGATATAAGTGATTTACCAGTTGCAGGTTGTGCTCCTGAATGGATGTCAGAAAAGCTATAGCTATAGGTACTTATGTAGTATGTTCTGGTATAGATACTTATTTAGGTGTTATGCCTCCAGTCACAGGTTCATCTAGAGCTGTCGAAATATTATGTGGAAGCATAAGAGATAAAGTTGGAGCTTGCTTCCATGTTAATGAAGATGCAGTAAGCATTGCTCAAGACATAATGGCTTGTATAGAAGCTAAGAGACCTCACTTCGAAGAATTATACCAAGAAAAAAGTTCTTAATAAGAGAGTTGCTGGAGAATTAGTTAGCTTATACTAAGATTTACTGTTAAATAGATAAATATCAAATTTATAGAATAGAAAAAGGTAGTCTATTAAAAAGATAGACTACCTATAAAATACATGTTAGACAGACATAAAAATAAATAGTTTATAAACTATATGACAAAAAGGTGGTAATAAAAAATGAAAGTAGCAATACAAGGAAACGGTGGAGTAGGCAAAACAACTTTTGCCTCAATGTTATCAAGAATGTTTGCTGATGAAGGTTATAGAGTTGTTGCTGTAGATGCCGATCCAGATGCAAACTTAGCTTTAGCGCTAGGTTTTCCAAAAGAAGTATATGATTCAATAGTGCCAATTTCAGAGATGAAAAAATTAGTTTCTGATAGAACTGCAACAAGTGAAGGCACATTTAATAAAATGTTTAAACTGAATCCAAAAGTAGATGATATTCCAGAAAAATATTGTAAAACGCATAATGGTGTAGGATTATTAACTTTAGGAACAGTTGACACAGGTGGTTCAGGATGTGTATGTCCAGAACATGTACTATTGAAAAGATTATGTTCTCATTTAATACTACAAAGTAAAGATGTTGTTGTTATGGACATGGAAGCTGTATCGAACATTTAGGTAGAGGAACAGCACAAGGCGTAGATGCTTTTATAGTAGTTGTTGAGCCAGGGAAAGAAGTTTACAAGCTTATAGAAAAGTTAAAAAACTAGGCAAAGATATTGGCGTACAGAAGAGTTTTCGTTGTTGGAAATAAAATGAGAGATGACGACGATATTGAATTTATAAAAAGTAATCTAGAAGATGGTGAAGCTTTAGGGTTTATTCATTATAATCAAACTGTAATAGATTCAGATAGAGCTAATCAGTCTCCATATGATGTTAGTGAAGAAACTAGAAATGAAATTAGAACTATAAAAATAGATTACTAGAAATTGAAAAAGAAATAAAAAAACAATAAATAATTTTTATTTTATTTAATTTAAAATTATTTAAATAGTATTTAATTAACATTAAATTTAGAAGAAATACTGTATAATTAAATTAGTATTCGAATTAATTGGTGTTATTAAAATATATATATAATGTGGGAGGATGTTTGTTGTGGATTCAAATCAGAATATTTAAATAGCTCAAGAGGCTAAACCTCAAGATATTAGAGAAATAGCTAAAAAAAATTAAAGGATTAACTGAAGATGACTTAGAGTTATATGGTAAATATAAAGCTAAAGTTGACTATAACCTACTCTAAAAAAGATAATGGTGGAAAAAAGCTAAATTAATATTAACTACAGCTATCAACCCAACTCCAGCAAGGAAATTAAAACTACTACTACTATAGGTGTGGCTGACGGTTTACAAAAACTAGGTAAAAAGCGTATTAGTTGCGTTAAGAGAACCTTCTCTAGGACCA
>VOFB01004773.1_pt1 | contig 45419 bp, 26 predicted proteins | sample 5384141 | NCBI WGS metagenome assembly VOFB01 (sample SAMN12384721, study PRJNA508395) | human gut metagenome | isolation source: healthy gut A | host: Homo sapiens | reverse complement strand
CGCCTGATTATCCCTTGGATAACAGGCGTTTTTTGTGGAGATCATTTTTTTGACCGTTCATGGGAACCTTTTTGGAGTGTTCTAGCCTTTGGACTTTGTATTGCTTTATTGTTTGTTCTTTATTTCCTGAAACGCCATTCATTGCGATGGTGCTTTGGATTAGCAGTCTCTATCCTTTGTTTTATAGGAGGATGGCTTGGAATAACTTGGCAATTACAACACGCTGTCTACTCTTTTCCGGAAGAAGAAACAGTGTATCGGGTTTTAATAACGGATGCACCTCAAGCGAAAGAACATACCTACCTCTGCCAGACATTATTAAAGGAACGTCGTGATACTGCCGGCACATATCCGATAGAACGTGCTGTAATTCTTTATCTACAGCAAGATTCGGTCGTTACCCGGTTGAAAAGTGGAGATGAACTGCTGATTTCTGCCCGTATTTCTCCCCCTCTCAACAATCGGAACTTTGATGAATTTGATTATGCCCGCTTCCTGATGCGGAAAGGAATCAGTGGAACAGGATATGTTGCATCCGGGAAATGGACAAAACAGGACGGGATGAATAACCTTGATCTCAAAAGTATAGCCAGCTCTTGCCGAAGAAGGATGATTTCACTTTATCAGAAACTGGGATTTTCCGGTGATGAACTGGCTGTACTTTCAGCACTGACCATAGGAGACAAAACGGAATTAAGTGATTCGGTTCGTGAGAGTTATTCGGTGGCCGGTGCAAGTCATATTCTAGCTCTATCCGGTTTGCATATCGGGCTTTTATATACACTGCTCTTTTTCATACTGAAACCTATTGCCCGAAGAGGAAATATAGGTAGAGCTATACGTTCTGTTCTTCTTCTTATCCTATTATGGGCTTTTGCCTTTTTCACAGGACTTTCTCCTTCGGTAGTACGCTCGGTCAGTATGTTTTCAATTTTAGCAATGGCAGATATGGTTGGTCGCCAACCGCTATCTCTAAATACATTGGCGGCAGCTGCATGGTTGATGCTATTCTGTAATCCGGCATGGTTGTTTGATGTTGGTTTCCAGCTCTCTTTCCTTGCTGTTGCTTCCATCCTATTGATTCAAAAACCAATCTATCACCTGATTACGGTGAAAGGTAGAATAGGAAAATATATTTGGGGACTGATGAGTGTGTCTGTTGCTGCACAAATAGGAACGGCTCCGCTTGTTATGTTTTATTTTTCCCGGTTCTCTGTACATTTTCTATTGACGAACTTGGTTGTTATTCCTTTCATTACGATTATCCTGTATGCTGCTGTCATTATGCTTCTTCTGACTCCTCTTTCGTGGCTTCAGATCGTAGTGGCCGAAGGTGTTAAGAAACTATTGGAAGGACTTAACTTCTTCGTCCGATGGGTGGAACAGCTTCCTTACGCTTCTATAGATGGAATCTGGCTTTATCAGTCAGAAATATTGGGTATCTATATCGTTGGCTTTTTGTTAACCTATTATTTCATGAACCGTCGATACCGGAATTTATTGATTTGTCTTTTTTCTATCTTATTACTGGGGACTTATCATTCAACATTATATTGGCTAGATCGTCCCCGGACAAGCCTGGTCTTTTATAACGTGCGCGGTTGCCCTGCAGTACATTGCATTGAGAGCGATGGACGTTCCTGGATAAACTATGTAGATACTATCTCCAATGAAAAACGTCTGAAGCGCATGGCTGCTAACTATTGGAAGCATCATCATCTTCTGCCTCCCAAAGAAATAACTGCCGATTGCCGGTATATGGAACTTAATCGTCAGCAGCAGATTATATCCTATCATGGCTGTCATATTTGTGTAATAAATGATAACCATTGGCGGAACAAAACCACCGTTTCTCCGTTATATATTCAGTATCTTTACTTATGCAAAGGATATGACGGACATCTGGAAGAGCTCACCCGAATCTTTTCTTTCTCTTACGTCATATTGGACGCATCTCTCTCGGAATACCGCAGACACCTCCTTGAAAGCGAATGCAAGCAATCCGGTCTGCGGTTTATCTCGCTATCCGACGAAGGTTCTGTCCGCTTTTTGCTCTAAGTACAAAGATTTATCGTACATTTGCACCTTGATAAAGTATAAGAGTATGTTGACGAAAGTAATTGAACAAGCCAAAATAGACCATTTTACTAAATGGTTTGAACGAGCTGACAAAATAGTAATTGTATCTCATGTTTCTCCTGACGGCGATGCTATCGGTTCTTCATTGGGATTATATCATTTTTTAGATTCACAAGAGAAAACAGTAAACGTAATTGTGCCGAATGCTTTTCCCGATTTTCTGCGGTGGATGCCGGGCAGTAAGGATATCCTGTTGTATGACCGTTACAAAGACTTTGCAGATAAATTGATCGCCGAAGCAGACGTCATCTGTTGCCTCGATTTCAATGCACTGAAGCGTATCGACGATATGGCAGATGCTGTGGCCGCTTCTCCGGCACGTAAAATAATGATCGATCATCATTTATATCCCGAAGATTTCTGTAAGATAGTAATGTCCTATCCCAAAATATCTTCTACTTCCGAACTGATATTTCGTCTCATCTGCCGTATGGGATATTTCAGTGATATCTCTAAGGAAGGCGCAGAATGTATCTACACAGGGATGATGACAGATACCGGTGGGTTCACCTATAACTCGAACAACCGGGAGATTTATTTTATCATTAGCGAACTCCTTTCTAAAGGAATCGATAAAGATGATATTTATCGTAAGGTGTACAACACCTATTCGGAGAGCCGTTTACGTTTGATGGGATATGTATTATCGAACATGACTGTGTATTCGGAATCTAATTCGGCTCTAATCACCCTGACAAAAGCAGAGCAAAGCAAATTTAACTATATAAAAGGCGATAGCGAAGGCTTTGTTAATATTCCCCTTTCCATTAAAAATGTCTGTTTCTCTTGCTTCTTGAGGGAAGATACCGAGAAACCGATGATTAAAATATCCCTTCGTTCAGTAGGAACCTTCCCATGCAATCAGTTAGCTGCCGAATTCTTCCATGGAGGAGGCCACTTGAATGCTTCGGGCGGTGAATTTTTCGGAACGATGGAAGAGGCAAAAAGCGGTCTTTGAGAAAGCGCTTGAGAAATATAAACCTTTACTAACAGCGAAAAGCTAAAGATGGAAGGTTAAAAGTGAATATGGAAAGGTTAAAAGATACGAACTTTCAACTTCCCCCTTTCAACTTTTAATGATTTTGAGATACATTTGTGCGGAATATAGCTAAATAACAGATAATGAAGAAACTTGTATTTTTATTTCTCTCTTTGTTAACCGCCGGAAGTCTGTTCCAGGCATGCGACAATTCGAAGACTTATGCAGAAATGCTGGAAGACGAGAAAAATGCGGTGAATAAGTTCATCAAAGATAATGATATCCGTGTCATTTCACTGGAAGAGTTTGAACGGGATACGATTACAGCTTCTAAAGAAGCGGGGAATGGATATGACGAATACGTTGCTTTCTCCAATGGCGTATATATGCAGATCGTAGATCGTGGAGGAAAAGAGGATAAGAATGGAGTTGAAGTTATTAATGAGGTAGATACTTTTGCTAACAATAATGTCATTTGTACCCGCTATGTAGAACAGGATATGATGACAGGAGATACTACATGTTTCAATGTTCCTTTGGAAAAATGGATGGATATTTCTGAATATTATAAGTCTCCATTAACATTCCGTTATGTGCAAAACTCATCTACTGTTTATGGAATCGTTTTATCTGGTGATTTTGATTATGACTATTTGTGGACAGTTGCTAATGGTTATGGAACTGCAATTCCATCCGGATGGCTGATTGCTTTACCATATTTGCGTAATAATGCCCATGTACGCCTAATTGTACCTTCTAAGATGGGACATACAACTGCACAACAATATGTCAATCCTTATTTCTATGATATCCGGAAGTTCGAGAAAGCAAAAAGCTAAAGCACTAACATTAGATAAATCAAATCTTTAACTAAAGAACCTATGACTCTAATCAAATCTATCTCTGGAATCCGCGGAACTATTGGCGGAGGAGCGGGAGAAGGACTGAACCCGCTTGACATTGTAAAATTCACCTCGGCTTATGCTACTTTGATTCGTAGAACCTGCAAGGCAAAGAGTAATAAGATTGTTGTGGGACGTGATGCCCGCATTTCCGGTGAAATGGTAAAAAACGTAGTTGTCGGCACATTGATGGGAATGGGCTGGGATGTAGTAGACATTGATCTTGCTTCTACCCCGACCACAGAACTTGCTGTAACAATGGAAGGCGCCTGTGGCGGTATTATCCTGACAGCTTCTCATAACCCGAAACAGTGGAACGCACTAAAATTGCTCAATGAACATGGAGAATTCCTGAATGCGGAAGAAGGCAACGAAGTACTTCGTATTTCTGAAGCTGAAGAATTTGACTATGCCGATGTCGACCATCTGGGATCTTACCGCAAAGACCTGACTTATAATCAGAAACATATCGACAGTGTATTGGCTCTTGACCTGGTAGATGTAGAAGCTATCAAAAAAGCTGATTTCCGTGTAGCTATCGACTGTGTAAACTCGGTAGGCGGTATCATTCTTCCCGAACTTCTTGAACGTTTAGGTGTGAAACATGTAGAGAAACTCTACTGTGAACCTACCGGAAACTTCCAGCACAACCCCGAACCGCTTGAAAAGAACCTCGGTGACATCATGAACTTAATGAAAGGTGGAAAGGCCGATGTAGCTTTTGTTGTAGACCCCGATGTTGACCGTCTGGCAATGATCTGCGAGAATGGCGTAATGTACGGTGAAGAATATACACTGGTTACTGTTGCCGACTATGTACTGAAACATACCCCCGGTAACACTGTTTCTAATTTGAGCTCTACTCGTGCTTTGCGTGATGTAACTCGCAAGTATGGAATGGAATACAGCGCTTCTGCCGTAGGCGAAGTAAATGTTGTAACGAAGATGAAAGCAACCAATGCCGTTATCGGCGGTGAGGGAAATGGTGGAGTAATTTATCCTGCTAGTCACTACGGACGTGATGCATTGGTAGGCATCGCATTATTCCTTAGCCATCTGGCTCACGAAGGAAAAAAGGTTAGCGAGCTCCGTGCTACTTATCCTCCTTACTTCATTGCTAAAAACCGTGTAGACTTGACTCCGGAAATCGATGTAGATGCTATCCTTGCCAAAGTGAAGGAAATCTATAAGAACGAAGAAATCAACGATATCGACGGTGTGAAAATAGACTTTGCCGACAAATGGGTGCATTTGCGCAAGAGTAATACAGAACCGATCATCCGTGTGTATAGTGAAGCTTCTACTATGGAAGCTGCCGAGGAAATCGGTCAGAAGATAATGGATGTGATTAATGAATTAGCAAAATAATATCCTGTAAAATAGGATTTTATTTATAACATTTGAGTCTCGTATATCATAAAGATAACTGAATAAGTTGTCTCATTGATATACGAGACTTTTTATTAGGATGATATCCACTGAATAATGATAGTTACTCTTCTCCTTGAGTATTAACAATAAAGTTTCTTTTGATTAAGTCTAAACTTCCTTTCGTCCAATAGTAAACTTCTCTTTTGTTATTTACAAACTTAAAATGCAAGCTTCATTTTTATAAATGCAAGTTTTGTTTTTAAAAATGGAACCTTTGTTTTTATAAATGAAGCTAAGCGTCTCCGCGATTCTATCTTGTCGGCCTTTTTTCATTCTTATATTTTTGCTATGTATAAAAATGAAGCATTATGGATTTAGCAGAAAATCGATTTGGAAAAACTTGGAAACATTTCCTTGAAGTATTGAAAGTAGACTACAATTGTTCTTTAGCCGATGTTTGCCGCGATCAGCATACCACTTTTGGTGGTATGAGTTCCTGGATGTCCAGACGGGGCTATAGCGTTAAACAAGCCAAGGCAGATGTGGTCCGTGATTATTATGGCGGCGTTGAACCCTCCCAACCGACAACTTCCTCTCCTTCATTCACTCAAATAGCACCCGCCATGTTGTCGGAAGAAGAGTTTAGTCTTGCCGGGATCACAATCACCTTTAACAGTGGAACCACCATTTCGGTCAAACGGGCCACACCCGGTGGTGTTATTAAAATGTTGCGCGATTACGAAAGAACGGAGGGAGATCCATGTATTCTCTAACATCAGCCAATCGCTACTATCTGTACCAGGGCTTTGTTCGTATGAACCTTGGCATTGACGGTTTATTCAAAATTATACGATCGGAAATGAAGGACTTGTCTCCCGTTTCCGGAGATATCTTTTTATTCTTTGGTAAAACCGACAAAGTGTAAAAATACTGCGTTGGGATGGCGATGGCTTTCTTCTGTACTACAAGCGCCTCGAAGGTGGAAGTTTTGAGTTACCGACATTTAACCCCAATACAGGTAATTACGAGATTTCTTATCAGGTTTTGTCTTTTATCTTAAATGGAGTGTCATTAAAGTCTGTACGGTTGAGAAAGCGTTTTAGGATCTAATTCAACATTCTGATTATTAGATATTTGCGCTAAAGATATCATCCGGTTTATTTGGCCAATTCGTTGATTTTTTATCTCTTTATGCCATGAAAAAGGATGAGATCATAGAGTTATTGAAGGAACAAATCAAGGGATTACGAGATGACAACAACAGACTCTTGGACCAAATAGATGCTTTGATAAAGGAGGTTTCTTCCCTTAAAGAGGCACTCCTTCAAAAAGGCGAATCTCTTAGCAAGCAACAGCGCCTTACTAAGGGACTCGCCAAACTTGTATCCAACACATCCGAACAGCAACAGGCTCCCCAATCTGCCATATCCGAAGAGGAGCGACAGAAGATAGAAGCGGAAAAAGCAGATAAGCGTAAAGCAAGAAAGAACAATGGGGCCAAACGTGACATGCATTATGAGATGGAGGAAGAAGAACATGTCGTTTATCCCGATGATCCCGATTTTGACATCAATAAGGCCCGGTTGTTTACCACTGTTCCCAGAATATGCGTCCGCTATGAATGTGTACCCATGCGCTTCATCAAGCATGTCTACAAGATACATACCTATACGCAAGAAGGTCGCCTGTTTGAGGGAAAAACACCGGCTTCGGCCTTCTTGAATTCCAGCTATGACGGTTCATTTATTGCCGGGCTGATGGAATTACGTTATATACAATCGCTACCGGTTGAAAGAATCATCAACTACTTCGAAAGTCATGGCTTTACGCTGAAGAAACCTACGGCTCATAAGTTGATAGAGAAAAGCCTCAAACCTCTTCGAAAATCTTTATAAGTGCATCCGGCAGACAGCTTTGAGTGATCCTTATAAGGCAGCCGATGAAACCTATTACAAAATACTCGTCCCGGAAAAGAACAGCAAGGGAAAAGGAGTCAGGAAGGGATATCTTTGGGTGGTTGTCGGCATAAACACCAGGATGATATACTTGCTCTATGATGACGGCTCCCGGTCTGAAAGAGTTATTCTTAACGAATTAGGCAGTTGCAAAGGTATCATACAAAGCGATGGTTACTCACCTTACCGGAAGCTCGAAAGCGATGCTTATCCCAATATCACACGCATCCCGTGCTTGCAACATATAAAACGGAAATTTATAGATTGCGGTGAGAAGGAGCCGGATGCAAAAAGAATCGTGGAGCTGATAAACGCACTTTATCAAAACGAGCATAAGCATAAAGTTGGGGTTGAGGGATGGACGGTAGAACAGAATCTTATGCATCGAAAAAAGTATGCGCCGGACATACTCGGAGAAATAAAAGATGTGCTTGATGAAATAGAAGAACGGGGGGATTTATTACCTAAGAGCGAACTGCAGGAAGCCATTACCTATCTTCGCAATGAGTGGAATGCAGTGGTGGACATCTTTAATTATGGTGACACTTATCTGGACAACAATATGGTTGAACGGATGAACCGGTACATATCCTTATCTAGAAAAAACTCATTGTTCTTCGGCAGCCATAAGGGGGCCGAACGAGGCGCCATACTCTATACGATAGCACTCACTTGTAGGATGCATAAAGTGAATCTATTTGAGTATCTCACGGATGTGATAAACAGAACAGCCGAATGGCAACCGAACACACCAATTGAAAAATACAGGGAACTGCTTCCTGACAGATGGAAAAAGACTAATGACTAAAATGATACTTATTTCTTTTCAAAAGTAGATTATCAACAAGGCTTATCCAATAGTGCAGTGCTTTGTCTTTTTCAAGATAATGTGGGGCTGATGTGGTTTGGCACGTATGATGGAGTGAACTGTTGGGATGGAAAGACGATGGAAGTGTTTCGCTCTGATTTTTCAGAAAGCAAAACGTTGAGCAATAACGTGATTCATTCCATTTCGCAGGCAGATAACAGTTGCTTATGGATTTCTACCCATTTGGGAGTAAACCGCTTCTCGCAAAAGGCGAGGCAAGTGGTAGCCAACTATGATTTTCAGGTGATTATTATGTTCATTCTAATAATCAGGGAAACACTTGGATACTTACCGGAGACGGAATTTACTATTATAATACGCATCATCAACGTTTTATCCGGGTACAAACTTCTGTTTTACCAGTGGATAGTATGGAACGACGTGCATTTGTGACCGATGATGGGGGGCTTTGGGTATTTCCACCTAGTACGGGACAAATTCTTAATTACTCACTCAATAGGTTTGATACGGATAGTTTGTCGGTGAAATTATCTATCTCAACAAACAAGTTCCATTCGAAAGCAATTGAAGATATTTTCTATCAGAATGGTATTTTTTGTTTCGTAGATTGTGACAGAGATTTATATATGTATGATATCTCTCGTAAATCCAAGATTTATATTCGTAATCTTTCATCACTCGTTCAGAAATATGGAGTAATAACAGGGATTGTTCCCTTTTATGAAGATATTATCATTGGATTTCGTGCTAATGGATTGATTCGTTTACGTACTTCTAAAAAGTATGAAGAAGAGATCGTCAATCGTAATATCCGAATCTATGGAATTTATAGGGAACCGCGTCAAGGGTTGCTTTGGATTGCATCGGACGGGCAGGGAGCTGTGATGTACGCCAAAAAATATTCGATCGCTACCAATTTGATGTTGAATCGTATGTCACCTAATTTGAGTAGACAAGTACGTTCGATACTGACAGATGAATATGGAGGATTATGGTTTGGAACAAAGGGAGATGGGCTTTTACATTTGCCTGATTATCATGAAGCAGTAGGAAATCCTCTTGGGAGGGCTATGGTTTATTCTCCTGGAGAGAAACAGGTAATGTCATCATATATTAAATGGAATCATGAGTTTCACGTTTATAAACTGGCCCAAAGTCGCTATATGGATGGCTTCTGGATAGGGGCAGGAAATCCGGGATTATTTTATTATTCATTCAGAGATGATGCTGTGCATTCGGTAGAATATTCTTCCGGTCGACCTGTTATTGAGATACATGATATTTATGAAGAAAATGATAGTGTGTTATATGCTGTAACGGCGGTGGATGGTTTTTATAAAATGGTGCTTGAAAAGAAAGGAGGGACTATTAATGTACGTCAGCAAAAACGTTATCATTTTTTTCATGAGCAACGGGAGATTATGATGTTTTATCCCATGTTGGCGGAAGGGGATTCTATCTTATGGTTAGGTAGTCGTGGAAAAGGACTTGTTCGTTTCGATAAACGAACGGAAGAATATCAAGTCATCTCTTTGAAAGAAAAGCTGCGCAAGTCGGTAGACGATATATTAAGTTTGTACCGCACTGAAGATGGTAAAATGTATGTAGGAACAACTTCTGGTTTGGTTTGTCTTTCATTTTGTGGAAAGAAGATAGAAGCTACTTATATCGGTAGGGAGCAGGGACTTCTTAATGATATGATACATGGTATACAGGAAGATGGCAATGGCTTCCTTTGGCTGGGTACCAATCGCGGACTCATCAAATATAATCCGAAAAATGGCTCGTCGCATGATTATTATTACAGTGCCGGTGTGCAAATAGGAGAGTTTAGTGATGATGCCTATTATCAGTGTCCTTATACAGGCAGTCTTTTCTTTGGAGGAATTGATGGACTGCTTTATCTGGATCGTAAAGTGGCGGCTGCCCCTGAGTTTTATCCGGATATTGTGTTACGTCGGTTGTGGCTTGGGCGGACAGCAGTAAATTTAGGTGATTATTATACGGAAGATGGAAAAAGTCTGCAATTGGAAGGAGCGGAAACTTCTTTCTCTCTTTCTTTTACCGTACCTGATTATTTGACCGGGAAAGAAGTGGAATATTCATTCATCCTGGAAGGATATGATAACCAATGGACTTCATTCAGCAGCATCAATGAGGCTTCATATACTGATGTGCCTGCGGGTGATTATATTTTTAAAGTCCGTTATAAGAAAGACGTGTTCGATACGGAGTATAAATTCTTTTCCATTCCCATACATATTCTTCCACCGTGGTATCAGTCGCTATGGGCTTATCTCCTTTATATTTTATTAATAGTGCTCTTTGTGGTTTATTTGTTTCATTTACTTCGTAAATATATCCTTCATGAACGTATACTGAAACGGTTGCTCAATACGGAAAATAATAAAAAGGTGCTGGAAAGTAGTAGTTATAATCGTGACTTATTGGATAGTTTTACCCTCATTTACCATGCTTGCGATCAGCTACGTGCAGAAAACACCTCTTATGAACAACGTCGTAAGCAAGTGGAGTTAATACGTGAAACAGCGATGAGTGCTCTTTTCCGGCCAGAGACGCTTTATTCAGAGAAACTGAAGCATTTTTATCCTACTACCTTTGTTTTGTCTGCCCGTATGTGTATACAGGAGTTATCTATGGAAGTACTTCGCACGTTGAAGTCAGAAGGAGTAGATGTTACTTTGGTACAATCTCTGATTCCTGCGAATTTTACTTTTCCGGTCTATAAAAATGCTTTACGTTGTATTCTTTATTATTGTTATCAGTTTGTTTGTCAGAAAACATCGTCAGGCAGAATTACGGTTAGTGTGCAGGAAGAAAACGGCAAGATGTCGTTAATAATATCTGGTACGGTTGATGTGCTTAAAGAACTACAACAACAACTGACCGGAACTCCTTCCTCTGTGTTTAATAAAGAAGATATTGATCGGTTTTTCGGTATTCAGTTGATGCTTTGTTTTGTGCAATCAGCTTTAGAGCAACTTCATACAGTTGTTCGTTATGTAGAATCTGACAGTGGTCAACATAGCCTGATGCTTATTTTCGATCCCGCCACATTAATTGAAAATCAATCGAGTGAAAAGAAAACGATTCTTTTATTAGAAGATCGTGAAGAAATGGTTTGGTTGATAACAGGATTACTTTCTGAAGAATATTTGATACATTCGGTGAAAAGTGTACAGGTGGCATTTGAGGAAATTCATCGTTCGGTTCCTGCTGTTTTTTTAGTTGATATGGCTATGTATGCGGAAGAGGAAAGTACGTTTATGGAATATGTTGGAAAGAATCGCTCGGCTTTATCGAAAACAGCTTTTATTCCTTTGCTGACATGGAAAGCAAGTTCGGTTATTCAACGCGAATTGATTAAATGGTCCGATTCCTATATTGTACTACCCTATGATATTCTCTTTCTGAAAGAAGATGTTCATAAAGCTATTTATGGTAAGCGGGAAGCCAAACAAATTTATTTGGAAGATTTGGGTGAATTGGCAGGGCAAATAGTGTGTACTACAGCAGAACAGGCTGATTTTATCCGTAAACTTTTACAAGTGATTGAACAGAATCTTGAAGAGGAAGAATTGGGTTCAACATTGATAGCCGATCGTATGGCAATGAGTCCGCGCCAGTTTTATCGTAAGTTTAAGGAAATATCTCCCATTGCTCCTAGCGATCTGATTAAAAACTATCGGATGGAGAAAGCTGCGCGCCTTTTAAGAGAGGAAGATCTTTCTATTCAGGACGTTATTGCTGATGTGGGGATATCAAGTCGTTCCTATTTTTACAAAGAATTTGCTAGAAAATTCGGTATGACACCTAAGGATTATCGAGAACAGCATAAGAATCCGTAGTTTTCTTGTACTTTATATTGTGCGCTCATTATACACAATATATTGTAACACATTGTAAATGTCTTGTTTATAATGTGCTCCCATTGTACATGTTATGTGTCTTTTGACCAATGTGATTTTGCCAGCATTTTGTCATTTCAGAGGATGATTAATGAGTGAAAAAGTGTTTAATTCGCTTTGTACTTAGCCATTGAAGGATAAGTATTCAACAGAATCATTAATTAAGAAATCATGAAACAAAACTGCATTAAAACTGTAGCAATTAGTTTGCTCGTAACATTGTCTTTGTCAATTAATGCCTCTACGAGGAAGGTAAATGTCGCGCGTAGCGTTATGGTAGGAAATGGAATTGCCAAATTTGTACCTGATGGCTTTGATGCCAAGAAAGTACCTTCTTTTGCAATTGAAAAAGAACCTCGCGAACAGGGGGCACTTTCTTCCGGGTGGGAGCTGGTTCCCGATTTTTCACTGACTGACGGTAAAGCGAATGCATCATTAATCATACCGGAAGGTACGAGTATCTACGGAGGCGGAGAAGTTACCGGATCTCTTTTAAGAAACGGAAAAACCATAAAACTGTGGAATACCGATTCCGGAGCATACGGAGTTGATAATGGAACGCGTTTGTATCAGTCACATCCATGGATGATGGGAGTCAGGAAGGATGGAACCGCCTTTGGTATTTTGTTTGATACTACTTGGAAAGCTGAATTAAGCAGTACAGATGAGAAAATAGAATTAAGAAGTGAAGGGGAGCTTTTTCGTGTATTTATCATTGACAGAGAATCACCGCAGGCTGTTGTTCGAGGATTATCCGAACTAACCGGTACTATGCCGATGGTTCCGCGCTGGGCTTTAGGCTATCAGCAATGCCGTTTTTCTTATACGCCTGACAGTCGTGTAATAGAAATAGCCGATACGCTTCGTTACAAGCGTATTCCGTGTGATGTAATTTGGATGGACATTGATTATATGGATGGTTATCGTATATTCACATTTAACCCGCAAGGTTTTCCTGATCCAAAAGCTGTAAATCGAGACTTGCATCTGCGTGGGTTCCATTCGGTATGGATGATTGATCCGGGAGCTAAAGCTGAAACAGGTTATTCTGTCTATGATTCGGGAACAGCAAATGATGTTTGGGTAAAAACTGCCGATGGAAAAGAATATAACGGTGATGCATGGCCGGGGAAAGTGGCATGGCCGGATTTCACAGATCCTAAAGTTTGCCAGTGGTGGGGCGGACTTTATAAAGACTTTATGGCGCAAGGCGTAGATGGGGTTTGGAACGATGTGAACGAACCGCAAGTGAGTAATACACCTACCGGAACGATGCCGGAAGATAATTTGCATAGAGGTGGAAATGGAATTCCTGCCGGAACTCATTTGCAATATCATAATGTTTACGGGTTCTTAATGGTTAAGTCATCAAGAGAAGGAATGTTAGCCGCGCAACCTAAGAAACGTCCTTTTATTCTGACTCGTTCTAATTTCTTGGGAGGGCAGCGTTATGCCGCAACATGGACAGGTGACAATGGTTCCAGTCGCGAGCATATGGAGATGTCTGTACCTATGTCGTTAACATTGGGACTGTCGGGACAACCTATGAGTGGTGCTGACATTGGTGGCTTCTTGTTCCATGCAGATGCCGATTTGTTTGGAAATTGGATTGCACTGGGAGCTTTTTACCCTTTTTCTCGCGGTCATGCTTGTGCCGGAACCAACAATAAAGAGCCTTGGGCTTTTGGAAAAGAAATAGAAGAGGTTTCCCGTATTGCTTTGGAACGCAGATATATTTTGCTACCTTATTATTATACTCTTTTGCATGAGGCTTCCACAACAGGTATGCCTATCATGCGTCCGATATTCTTTGCTGATCCAAAAGATCTTTCGTTAAGAGCGGAAGAAAAAGCATTTCTGGTTGGTGATGACCTGTTGGTAATCCCTTCATTTGCTAAAAAAACGGCGCTTCCTAAAGGAATATGGGAGGATTTGTCACTAGTAGACGGGGATAAGGATGGTAAATATCAGGCAAAATTAAAGATTCGTGGTGGTTCTATCATTCCTACCGGCAAGATAATACAGAATACCACTGAAAATTCACTGGATCCTTTGACGCTTTTGGTCTGTTTGGATGAGCAAGGCAAGGCTTCCGGAAGTATGTATTGGGATGCTGGAGACGGCTGGTCATACCAAAAAGGTGATTATAGTTTACAACAGTTTACAGCAGAACGTAATGGTAACAAAGTCATGGTGAAACTGGTTGGAAAAACAGGAAAAAGAGAACTGGAGAATAAAGGGATGGCAATTGTCAAGGTGATAACTAAACAAGGTATTCGACTGGCTAGTGGTAATCTGACAGAAGGTATTGAAGTCGGATTGTAAACAGGCTACCACCTCGTTGGGAAATAATAAATGAAAAAATATATGGAAAAGATAATTGGTATATTGATAGTTCTATTTGTGGTTGGGACTACCATGCAGTCGTGTAGTGGAGATAGTAAAGAAGAGGAAAACTTTCTCCAAAAAATTGATCCGGTGGAGCAACTGGAAGTGTTGAATACAAATAGGGAGAAAGAGCTGGTTGTGAATTTTGTGAGGAAAACCTATGTGAAAGATCTCCAGATAGAAATAGCTTATCGGAGGATAGACACCGGAAAGACGCAGGAATGGAGCATTGTTTTATTAAATGGTAATGATGTCAAATACAAAAACGGAGCAAATTATTTGCTACAAGTACCTTCAGAGGGAACGTATGAGGTAGCGGTCACTTTAGTGGGAGTCAATGGTTTGCGGTCGGAGAGTAAAAGTCAGGAAGCGGCAACCTTTGAATATGCACAAATGAAAATGTTTGATTGTGCTCATACCTTGATGACAAAGGTTATAGAGTATTATTATCACAAGGGGCCTCGGACGTGTTGGCAGACATGGTATCCTAAGGCTGACGGTTATTGGGATGGAGACGCACTTGTATGGGGACAAGGTAGTGGATTGTCTGCGTTTGTGGCAATGAGAGAAGCTTCTCTTGGTACGGGGCAGGAACGGCACTATGAGTCTTTGGACAATGATATGTTCAGTGGTATTCAGGCTTTTTGGATAGCAGATCGTGGACGTACTGCATATAGTGTGTATCCGGCAGCTGGCAACGAGCGTTTTTATGATGATAATGTATGGATTGGACTTGATATGGCGGAATGGTATATTATTACTAGAGATAAACGTTATTTGACTCAGGCTGAGGCTGTGTGGAATTATTTGGCACAGTATGGGTGGGATGAAACTTGTGGTGGCGGAGTACATTGGAGAGAATTGAACGAACCTAGTAGGTCGAAGAATACTTGTTCTACAGCTCCGACAGGGGTATTGAGTTGTATTTTATATCAGTTAACTAACAAACAAATTTATTTGGATAAAGCAAAAGAGTGTTTTAACTGGTTGCAGACTTATATGTATGATCCTAGTGATCATTTGTATTATGATAACGCTTCTCCTAAAGATGATGATCCCACTCAGGTAGGTAACATAGAGAAGAATAAGTATTCTTATAATTCTGGTCAGCCTTTGCAGTTGGCTTGTCTTCTTTATAAAATAACGCAAGAGAATTCTTATTTGAATTTAGCAAAACAAATAGCGGAAGCTTGTCACAATAAGTGGTTTAAACAGTTTCATTCGGATATTTTGAAACGTGATTTTAAAGTCCTGTCGCCCGGACACGCATGGTTTAATACTATTATGTGTCGTGGATTTTTCGAACTCTACTCCATTGACAAGAACTCATTGTATTTGGAAGATATACATAGTACGATGTTACACGCCTGGTTTGGCAAAGCACATCATAATAATGGATTGATTAATAATGAGGATTTGAGTGGTTTAAGTGGAGATATTCCGACAGAAGACGGTGGCAATAAATGGCAGATTCTACATCAGGGTGCACTTGTAGAACTGTATGCTCGTTTAGCTGTATGGGAAAAAAAACAGAATTGATTTTCTCGTCGGCAGGTATTTGGAAAAATATCTGCCGGCAAGTTATATATTCTTAGGCAAGTCGTTTATTATTATAGCTAGTCTTTTTACGTCTATTAATAGTGGAGTCGGTACCTTACCCCATTTTGTTCGGGTTTGAAAAGAGAATACAGATTTGAATTAATACTTTTCTCTTGTGTTCTCTTATTGTTCTCTTATTCTGCTTAGTGGTGCTTAATGTGTTGAATATGAGGATTTTATTTTGTGCTCTTATTGTGCTTGTTGTGCGCTTCTTTGTCAACGAAATTTTGTCTTCATTTTGTCACGCCAGAGTATATGTAATAGGTGAAAAAGAACTTATTTTGCTTTCGTTAACAAGAAAAATATATGCATAGTTAAGAATACAAATGTATTTAGTAACCTTAATAAACAAGTAAAATGAATGTATTTAGAATGAAAAAACATCACGCGAAATCGTTGCGGTGGAAGATGAACACCGATTCTTTTCTTATGAAGAGTGGATTTCTATTTTCAATTTTATTATTGTCGTTTTGTGCTGCTAGCTGTTCAGATGATGATGAACAAGGAAAAGGAAGAGCTTTCTTTCAGACTTATTGGGCATTAGATGCCAATAATTCCAGTATGCCTTGTGGCGGAACTCTTTGGACTCAATATTCGGATGCACCTGTTGGGTCGGAAGTTGGAAAGTTAGTAGATAATGATTTAGACACAAAGTACGTTACTTATCATAGTAATGTGAATATAAATTGGAATGGAAACAGTAGTGTCTCAGTAAAATCCTATTCACTTACATCGGCAGCTGATTCTCCGGAAGCAGATCCGAAATCGTGGACATTATCCGGTTCTTCTGACAATCAAAAATGGGTAGTACTGGACACTCAGAAAGATCAGACTTTCGCAGAACGAAAACAGACGAAAACGTATGCTGTAGAAAATGAAGAAGAATATAGATATTATAGATTGAGCATACAAAGTAATCATGGGGCAAGTTCTACTCAACTCGCAGAGTTGTCATTGGCAGCATCTGCTTTCGTTGGAGACATTGATGATTTGATGTCGAAATCTTCCGGAAGTACGTATAGTCCGGATAATGTGATGGGTACTCAGCATGCCGAGTCGGATTTGTCCGTTACGCAGGAAAAATTGCTGTGGTTGAAAGATCCGAATAAAGAACCGGATCCTTTTGCCGGATTGAGTTGGGCTGGTTTCCAAGTCTCCAATCTTTATCCTTTTGGCGAACCTTGTCCGGCAGATGTAAACCAACATTCCATTGGTGACTGCTGTTTGTGTGCGGTGATGGGTTCTTTGTCTTACGTTTATCCGGGATTTATCAAGAATATTATTAAGAATAATGGCAACCAGACATTTACGGTGAAGCTGTACGATCCGAAAGGACAGCAGATCGAAGTCGGAGTAAGTAATCTGTTCGTGGGTACGAGTGGAAGTTTGGGCGCAAGTTCCGGCAAGAGCGGTCAGCCCACATGGTCTACAGTTCTTGAAAAGGCAGTCATCAAGTGGTTTCAAGCGTTTAGAAACACGTCGGACATTGGCGGTATCGGTTCGGAATATGCAGCAGCTATCATCACCGGTAATGGCTCCAGTTTTGCTTTTGCTCCGGAAAAATTAACTCCTGCCGAGCTGCAACGTGCCGTGTCGGTTTCACTGAAGAGAGGAAAACTGGTGGTAGGAGGATTCACTAAAAGCGATGTTCCTGTCGACGGTAAGTATAAAACTGTTTCTGCACATGCTTATACCGTGTCTTTGCCTGTGGATGATACGATGCTTTTCGTCATGCGTAATCCATGGGGTGCAGTGCCTACTATTAGTGGTGGACATGACGGGACGGGCGACGGCATGTTGTTCATCAAGGATGATAATACGGTTCCGCCGCTTATCGATCTCCGTATAATGGAACCGGGAGCAGCAGAAGAATTTGGAGTAGGAGGAAATTTATCTCCTTATACACCGCCTTCTTATACTCCGATGCCAATGCGCATCGCTCCTCATTTATTAAGAACTGGAAGGTAGTTTGATTTAATATTTGAATATACTCATATCCTGTAAAACGCAGGACTCAAAAGATCTTATTTATATGTTAAACTTAAAATTAATATTAACCTTAATTATACATTAAAGTATGAAAAATGTAATTCAAAGCATTTTGGGAACATTCTTTTTTGCTTCTCTAGCTGTCCCGGTTTGGAGTTTGCCAACTGATGGTATGGCTGCATCTTTGCGGGAAGCTTCCGTAGAGAGTACTTTGGAAGTGCAACAGCAGAAAGGAGTTCGTGTAACGGGAATGGTTACTGATAAGGATAAGAATCCATTGCCGGGAGTAACGATTGTTGTAGCTAATGTTGCAAACCCTTCGGGGGCAGTGACAGATGTTGACGGTTTGTTTCAAATAACCGTTCCGGCCAAAAATTCTACATTGGAGTTTTCTTATATTGGATTTAAGAAGAAATCTGTTTCGTTAAATGGATCGAAGTTACTCAATGTAGTTCTGGAGGAAGACGCTTCGGAGTTGGAGGAAGTTGTAATTACCGGTTATGGTAGCCAGAAGAAAGCGTCTATCATCGGTTCTATTGAGACGATTCAACCACAGCAACTGCAATTTGGTACAAGTCGTACATTAAGTAACAACTTAGCGGGTAAGTTAAGTGGTGTAATTGCTATTCAGCGTAGTGGTGAACCGGGGTATGATGATTCTAACTTCTGGATTCGTGGTATTAGTTCTTTTTCGGGCAGTAATTCTCCATTGATCTTGGTGGATGGTATTGCACGAGATCTTAATAACGTAGATGTAGCCGAGATTGAAAGTTTTTCTATTTTGAAAGATGCGTCGGCTAGTGCCATGTATGGTGTACGTGGTGCTAATGGTGTAATCGTCATCACAACGAAACACGGTCAAATTGGTGCACCCCAGGTAAGAGTACACGTAGAACATTCTATTAATCAACCTACCAAATTCCCAGATTTTTTGGATGCACCGGATTATATGACGTTACTCAACCAACTGGCTGCACAGGATGGAGCGATATTACCTTTTGATCAAACGCGTATTGATCGTACCCGTAGCGGATATGATCCCGATCTTTATCCGAACGTAAACTGGATTGATGCAATTACAAAAGATTATGCTTACACAACCAAAGGTAATTTGGAGGTAAGTGGTGGTTCTGATTTCTTGCGTTACTGTATCGTAGCTTCATATTTTAATGAGTCGGGTATTCTGCAACAAGATAAAACATTGCCGGTAGATAATTCTACGGACAATAATCAGTTCAATATGCGTTCGAATATTGATATGAACGTAACCAAAACTACCTTGATGCGTGTAAATATTGGTGGTTTTCTGAATCGTTTCAGGAAACAACGTTGCAGCACAGACCAAGCTTTTTCCGAAGCTTTCGAGACTTTACCTTTTGTGCACCCGGCACGTTATAGCGACGGTTCCATTCCTCGTGAAATGAATAGAGCTAACCCGTGGAGGACTGCGACGCAGGGAGGGTATGACTTCACTACCTCGTCCAAGATTCAGACTTTATTTTCTGTAGAACAAGACTTGAGACAGATTACGCCGGGATTGAAAGCTAAAGGTATCTTCAGTTTCGACCGTTGGAACAGTAGCAGGAGGTCGCGTACCAGCAATACTCCTACCGTACATCCGGCGACAGGGCGTGATGCAGAAGGTAATTTGGTGTATACGTCGTATGATGTGGGCGATGAATCAATGGGTAGTGAAACCGGCACTGAATATGGTAATACCAATGTTTATTTTGAGTTTAACTTGAATTATAGCCGTAAGTTCGGAAAGAACGATATTGATGCTTTGCTTCTTTATAATCAACAGGCTTATGACGACGGTTCTATTCAGGATTATCGTAAACAAGGGTTTGCAGGACGTTTGTCTTATACATACGATAGCCGTTATGTAGCTGAATTCAACTTCGGTTATAATGGTTCGGAAAATTTCGCCAAAGGTCATCGTTTCGGTTTCTTTCCTTCCGTAGCATTAGGTTGGTTGATGAGTGAAGAACCGTGGATGGAGCCTTTGAAAAACACTTTTGATAAGATTAAATTCCGTGCTAGTATGGGACAAGCAGGTAACGATAATATTGGTGGTCGTCGTTTTGCTTATTTGACTACACTAAAAACAGATGCCAGCGGATATACTTGGGGGACTACAGGACAAAAGAACTACGATAAAGGTATTACAGAAGGCGAGATTGGTGTGACAAATCTGACTTGGGAAACAGCTACTAAATCAAATCTTGGTCTGGAAGTTGGTTTGTGGAACGCGTTGGATATTACAGTAGATGTTTTCCGTGAAAAACGTAAGAATATCTTTATGCAACGTCGTATTATTCCTACACAAACAGGTTTTATCACAAATCCTTGGGCTAACTATGGAAAAGTAACGAATGGCGGTATGGAGGTTTCGATTAATTTGCACAAGCAACTTAATAAAGACTGGTTTACATCTTTCTATGGGAATTTTACTTTTGCCAAGAATCGTGTAGACGAGTATGACGAGGCTCCTTCTAAAATTGGTACTTATCGCGGACAGACAGGGCGCTCTATGAATGAACTTTGGGGGCTTACCGCTGAACGTTTGTTCACTGCAGACGATTTTGAGTCTGATGGTTCATTGAAATTCGGTATTCCAAAACAAGAGGTGGGTGCTGACAAACTTTATCCGGGTGACATTAAATATGTTGATATGAATGGAGACGGTAAAATTACTGAAGAAGACGAAGGTTATATTGGCGGAACGGAAGATCCGCGTATCGTTTACGGTTTTGGCGGTGTTATAGCTTATAAGAACATAGATTTTAATTTCTTCTTTCAAGGTACTGCCGACGCTCATCGTGTGATTGGTAATTCAACCATCTTCTTGCCAGGTAGTGGTACAACTGTGCAGGGGAATGCTTATTCTGAAAATCTGGATGATCGTTGGACGGATGATAATCAAGATCCGTATGCTTTTTGGCCTCGCCTTACATATGGTCCTAACAAGAACAACTATCGTGCTTCTACTTGGTGGAAGAAGGATATGAGTTTCTTACGTTTGAAAACTGTAGAAATCGGATATACTTTCCCGAAGAAATGGATGGAAAAAATTTACTCTAAGGGGGCGCGCGTATTTGTCAGCGGTAACAACCTCTTATGTTTCTCTCCTTTCAAATTGTGGGATCCGGAACTTGGTACTAATAATGGTTTGAAATATCCGATGAACCGTTCTATTTTGTTTGGTATTGATATTAATTTCTAAACTAAACCTCAAAAACAATTTTATGAGACATCTCAATTTTTCAAAATATATGGTAGCGGGTCTTATGGCGGCTTCGCTGCTTACGACAAATACTTCGTGTGCAGATTATCTTGATAAAGAACCTGACACGGAACTGGACATCGAAATGGTGTTTTCCAATAGAGATAAGGTGTATCAATGGTTGGCTTTTGTGTACAACACAATTCATGAGCCTGATAAATGGCGTATCTGGAAAGATGGTTACGAAGTGTTTGCTGATGACCTGACTCCTTCAAAGCGCTGGGAGCAATGGGATGGTAAAACCACCATTCCTAAAATCTTTGGTGAATGGACTGTCAATTCGACATGGGATGGCGATTTTTGGCGTATGATGCCGCAATATATCCGTCACGGATATATTTTTCAACAACGTGCCTATGCTTTGCCGGATAGTGATTTGCCACAGAGTGAAATAGATAATATGAAGATGGAAGTTAAGTTCCTAACTGCTTATGCTTGGTGGCAGTTGGCTGAAAACTATGGTGCTATTCCTTTTAAACCGGATTATATCACCCCTAGTGATTTCACCTTGTCTGATTTGATGATTGGACAAAGTCCTTTTGATGAAGTAGTAGATTATTGTGATCAACAAATGTTGGAGGCCGCAAATGCACTGCCTGCTATCTACGATGATCCTTCTAAATATGGTCGTATCAATAAGATTATGGCACTGACTGTTCGTTCTCGTATGTTATTGTTTGCTGCTAGCCCTCTGGTTAATGGTAATGAATGGTACAAAGATTATCGTAATAAAGCGGGGGAACTGGTATTCAATCCGACTTACGATCCCAACAAATGGGTAAAAGCAGCCGAGGCTTGCAAGCTTTGTATTGATGAAGCGGAAAAAGCAGGATACAAACTGTATGTTGAAACAGGTCCTACCGGTGAGAACGATCCATTCATGTCTACCTATAATGTCCATATCAAGAAATGGAGTGAAGGAAACCGAGAAATTACTTTCCCGGTAACAAAAGGAAACGGTTACTTTGATTTTTTCCTTTATGGAGCTTCCACACGTGAATTCAGTGGCGGTGGTGGTCAAGGAGTCTATCAAGGATTGGTTGATGCATTTTTCACAAGAAGGGGATTACCTATTCTTGAGGATGAATCTTATTCAGAAAAGGGATTCTCGGAAAATGTAGATAAACGTAATACTAGCTGGTCTTATGGTACCGGTAAAGAGGGAGAAATAACTGCTGCCGGAATCTATAAGATGTATTGCAACCGCGAACCTCGTTTTTATAATGCTGTTTCTTTCCATGGATCTTGGCAAGAATGTGCGAAGCGTCCGTATGACTTCTTCTACAACGGAAAAGACAATATTCGTACCAGCTCGCCTCATGATGCTCCTCAAAATGGTTATTTGGTTCGTAAGAGTCTTTGTATGACCGATAACAAAAAAACAGGTGTATATACTAGTCGTCAAGGTTTCACTTATCGGTTGGCTTTCACTTATTTGGATTATGCCGAAGCTAATAATGAGGCCTATGATACAAGTGCTGCCCGTGAATTGTGCTTAAAATATTTAAATAAGGTAAGAGAACGGGCAGGTGTGCGTCAGTACACATTTGACGCTGTCTCTGACTTGGATGAGAATTTTATACATATAGAGAACACGCAAGCAGCTGTGCGTAAAGTTGTCAAAGCTGAACGTCGTGTAGAACTTTGTTTGGAGAACAATCGCTGGTACGATCTTCGTCGTTGGAAAGATGTGGAAAATACACCGGAAATGATTGGTGATGATTATGGTATGAATTCAGAGGGAACTACCAATGAGACTTTCTTCAAACGTACCGTTTATCAGACTCGTGTATGGAAAAGATGTTACTATTGGATGCCAGTCTTTATTGATGAATATGAGAAGAACCCGAATTTGGTGCAAACTCCGTTCTGGCTCGAATAGTGAATAACAATCAATTATTTAATGAAGTAAAAAATTATGAAGAAGATATTCTATCAAATAATGGGGTTGTGCAGCATATTAGGAGTGGCGACAGCCTGTAATGAAGATCCAGAGTACTTCACGCTGGACGAACAGCCTGACGAGATGCATATTGTAGCTTCTACCGATAAGCTGGTGTTGGATAAAGGAAAGGAAGACGAAACTGCGATAACCTTTACTTGGGATGCCGCTAGTAGTCCGGTCAATGAGACTGACTTAGTGACCTACTCGTTACGTTTGTATGCTACGGCAAATAAAAGTGCAAATAATACCGATTTTTATGAATTGGATACTGATCGGAAAAAGAGTTTCACGCATGATGAACTTAATGCTATTATTGGTACTTGGGTGTTACCGGGGCAAGAGGTTAAAGTTACTGCACAAGTCGTTTGTACCGTTCATAATGCGGACAAATACATAAAGCCGGAATCGTCCACGGTAGAATTTACTGTGTCGGGTTATGAGAAGTATCCTACTTATATTTACATTCACATGACAGATAATGAGGGTAAAGTCTCAACTCAACGGCTAGGACAACGCAACATGGGAACCGGTATTTATGAGGGTACATTTGATGTGACTCCTTGTGCGTATCATTTTATTACAGTAGCAGGTGGAGATTATCCTGCCTACGGTAATAGTGGAGATGGTCTTCATATGGTCTATTTGAATGAGGGTGAAATTACAGAATTTACTAATACAGAAACAGGACGTCGCACTTTCATTGTGGACACTAATAACGATTATAATGATTGCCGTATGATGGAAATTTTAGAACTACCTGTTCCTGAAACAATGTATATGGTAGGTAATGGTTGTTCTGTTGGTTGGACTCTTAATAGTGGTGATGGTCTTTTCAAAATAGAGAATGCTCGTAATCCACACCTGTATTCTTGGACAGGTGAGTTCAATGCTGGCGGTGAAATAAAAATCAGTCTTGGAGGTTCAAGTTGGGGTGAAGATCCGTTCTTCTTTGCTCCGGAGGCCGCTACCGATCCGTTAACAAATCATGACTTGACAAAGTATCGTCTGGAAAAAGATGGCGGTGACCTCAAGTGGGTTCCTACTGTAAGTGGTCGTTACAAGTTTACTTTCTGTTTGGATGTGAAAGATATGCATACAGAGTTTGTTCCTGCAAACTAATAAAGAATGGAAGCCGGAAGAATTCCGGCTTCAAAACTTGAATACTATAAATCTTGATTACAATGAAACATTTATATCGTTTGGTAGTATCTTTACTACTATTTGTGGGCTTTCAGTCTTGCGTTGACGAAGATGGGGCCGGTGTTCCTTCACCTAAAAGTTTAATTATAGAGGCCGATGAGTATACGTTGGACATGACAGATCTTACCACTCCTCAATTTATAGCTTTCCGTTGGGTAGATGTAGGTAATGCCACTTATACGGTAGCATTTACTAAAGCCAGTGATTCTGATACAGAGAATATTGTCACAGAAGTCTTGAACAACGAGGTGACAGTTGAAGAAGAACTTAATGTGTTGAGTATGACCATAAGTAAAGTTCAATTAAAAGACTACTTGACAAAAGCTGGCTTTACACAAACAGGTACCTATGATGTTGTTATTAGCATCACTGCAACTCCTATTGATCTGTCTATTTCTACTGCTTTAGCCGAAGAAGGCAGTGTGAAAACGGCTGTCATTCATGTTACCAGAGATTGATTCTGTGTAAATTCAAACATCTCTTCTTTCTTTTTTTGTATTTTTGCATGAAAAGTGGAAGAGATGCCTTAATATTCTAAACCAAACCAATTATTCATTATTCAAAATTCAAGCAGATGAAGAACTTTTACTTGTTCTTTTTGATAACTTTCTTTTCAATTTCCTTGGGTGCACAAGAAAAATCGAATAACGTTGCCTATGAGGATACGAATGTACGTTTTACAGTCATTTCTGACGGTACAATTCGTATGGAGTATGCTCCTGATGGTAAATTCATTAATCAACACTCTTTCTTGGCTGTAGAACGTAATTATCCGGCAGTTAAATTCAAACTAAAGAAAGGTGCATGGATTGAGCTTTCTACCTCTAAAATGAAACTGCGTTATAAAAAAAATAGTGGTGCTTTCACTGCCGAGAATCTTCAGATTTCTTCGATGAAAGGGTTGACACCTGCTTTCGTTTGGAAGCCAGGTATGAAGCAACAGTATAATCTGAAAGGCACGACTCGTACACTTGACGGATGGGACGGGGATAAGTGTTGGGGGCACAAAGCGGATTTGGAAGATGGGCTTCTTGCTAAAGACGGGTGGACTTGCTTAGATGACTCCAACAATTTTCTTTTCGATGGTGATGCGGATAACTGGAATTGGGTGAAGACTCGTGAACATGTTGAGGGGGCTCAAGACTGGTATTTTATGGCTTATGGACATGATTATAAAGCTGCATTGAAAGACTATACTCTTTTTGCCGGCCGTATGCCTCTTCCTCCCCGTTATGCTTTCGGTTATTGGTGGAGTCGTTATTGGATGTATAGTGATCATGAATTGCGAGAATTATGCAAGAATTTTGAAAACTATAATATTCCTTTGGATGTGCTTGTAATAGATATGGACTGGCATTATACAGATAAGGGACGGGGGAGTTGGACCGGATGGACATGGAACAAAGAGTTGTTTCCTGATTATCGTAAACTCCTTAAAGATTTGAAAGCTGACAATGGACTACGTGTTACCCTTAACCTGCATCCTGCAGAAGGAGTCCGTAGTTACGAAGAACAATATGAAGCTGTGGCGCGTGATAATGGAGTGGATCCGGCTACTAAACAGGAAATACCTTGGATATCTTCAAAAAAGAGTTTCATAAAAAGTATGTTCAAGAATGTTCTAATGCCTATGAACAATGCCGGAATAGATTTTTGGTGGCTGGATTGGCAGCAGGAACCATTTGATAAAGAAGTGAAAAATCTAAGTAATACTTGGTGGCTGAATTATATATTTTTCTCCCAAATGGAGCGTGAACGTCAGACGCGTCCATTGATTTATCATCGTTGGGGAGGACTTGGAAATCATCGTTATCAGGTGGGCTTTTCGGGTGATACATTTATTTCCTGGGCTAGTCTCGATTACCAGACTTACTTCAACTCTACTGCCAGTAATGTACTTTATGGTTATTGGAGTCATGATATAGGAGGTCACCAGGGTGTAGACCATATTGATCCGGAATTGTATGTTCGTTGGATGCAATTTGGCGCTTTTAGTCCTATTTTACGTTCACATAGTACGAAGATTGCTGGTTTGACAAAAGAGCCTTGGGTATTTAGTAATGAGGTATCTGATATTTTGCGTGGCATCATTCGCCAGCGTTATAATATGGTACCTTATATTTACACAATGGCTCGTGAGGCTTATGAAACAGGACTGTCACTCTGTCGCCCAATGTATTATGATTATCCGGAAACGCAAGAAGCTTATGATTACCGCAATCAATATATGTTTGGTAATGATGTAATGGTAGCTCCTGCAACTTCACCTATGAAGGATGGTTATACCGAAGTGAAAGTATGGCTTCCGGAGGGACAATGGTATGAATTTGCTTCCGGAAAGACGTTGCAAGGGGGACAAGTATTGACTCGTTATTTCGCTCTTGACGAATACCCCATTTATATTAAAGCAGGTGCGGTACTGCCGATGTACAACGATAAAGTGATGAATCTGAACGGTAAGGATGAAACGATTGTTTTGAATGTTATTCCGGGTAAGACTTCTTCTGAATTTACATTGTACGAGGACAATGGCGATGATAAAAATTATCAGAAGGAATTTGCTACGACTGCTATTCACTCTGAAAAGACGGGCTCAAAACTGACGCTAACTATTAGTCCGCGTAAAGGTTCTTATAAGGAAATGCCTGCACAACGTTCTTATCAGGTAAAGGTTCTTGCTTCGGCTATACCTGAAAGTGTGACAGTAGACGGACAGAAACAAGATTTCGTTTACCTGAATGAAGAATTCGCTCTGTTGGTAGATATTCCGCAGAAAGATTGTAATAGAGAAAAAGTGGTTGCAATTGAATATCCTGTTTCCGAAGTCAATTTGGATGGATTATTTGGTGCTGCCAAACGTGTAGCTAAGGCGATGGAGAAATTGAAATATCGTAATTCTTATATTGTTTTTCAACCGGACTTTTGCAAATTGGGCAGCATCAAGGAGGCTATACGTTACACACCAGAGAATTTGGATGATTTGTCTGCTGAGTTTTGGAAGAGTTATAAAAACTTGCCTGCCCTGTTGAAAGATGTTCAAAAACTAAATGAGGATGAGGTGAAATGGTTCTTACAGTTGATTAAATATGAACAATAAATAGATTTCTTTTCGTGCTCGCTTATGAATATCACCGAATAAAGTAATATATAATATTATACTTAATTCACAAACCATGAATAAAAAGAAACTCTTGTCTCTCGGAGGTGCCCTGTTATTGGGCACTTATTTCCTTTTCGCGCAGAAACAACCTGTCGACTACGTGAATCCTTTGATGGGAACCGACTCTAAAATCTCGTTATCCAATGGGAATACATATCCTGCTATCGCATTGCCGTGGGGGATGAATTTCTGGATGCCGCAGACTGGCAAAATGGGTGATGGCTGGGCATATACTTACGCTTCGGATAAAATCCGTGGCTTCAAGCAAACCCACCAGCCTAGTCCCTGGATCAATGACTACGGACAGTTTTCAATCATGCCAATGACGGGACGATTGAGAATTGATCAGGAGCAGCGTGCCTGCTGGTTCTCGCATAAGGCAGAGAAAGCAACTCCTTATTATTATAGTGTTTATTTGTCAGAATATAATCTGACAACGGAAATTGCTCCGACAGAACGTTGTGCTTATTTCCGGTTCACTTTTCCCGAAACGAAAGATGCGTATATCGTGATAGATGCTTTTGATCGCGGTTCGTATGTGAAGGTGATCCCCGAAGAAAACAAAATCGTGGGATATACGACACGCAACAGCGGCGGCGTTCCACGGAACTTTAAGAACTATTTCGTGATAGAGTTCGACAAACCTTTCACGTTCAATAAAGTCTGGGCAGACTATCATACGGTAGAAAAACATCTGGAGTTGCAGTCCAATCATGTGGGAGCAGCTATCGGTTTTTCCACGAAGAAAGGCGAACAGGTGCATGCCAAGGTCGCTTCCTCGTTCATCAGCCCCGAACAGGCAGAACTGAACTTGAAGGAAATCGGCAAGAAAACCTTCGAGCAGACGAAGGAAGCCGGGCGTAAGGCTTGGAACGACGTGCTGGGACGCATCAAGATAGAAGACAATGATGAAAACCGTATGCGTACATTCTACTCCTGTCTGTATCGTTCCGTGCTTTTCCCCCGTATGTTCTATGAAGTAAATGCGCAGGGCGAAACAGTTCATTACAGTCCTTACAACGGCGAAGTCCGTCCGGGCTATATGTTTACCGATACCGGATTCTGGGATACCTTCCGTTGCCTGTTTCCGTTTGTGAACCTTGTATATCCTTCCATGGGAGAAAAAATGCAGGAAGGTTTGTTGAATACTTATCAGGAAAGCGGCTTTTTTCCCGAATGGGCTAGTCCGGGACACAGAGGGTGTATGGTTGGCAACAACTCTGCTTCAGTAGTGGCGGATGCCTTTATGAAGAATGTAACCAAAGCGGATGCAGAAAAAATGTACGAAGGCTTACTGAAAGGTGCCAACAGTGTACATCCGCGAGTTTCCACTACCGGACGTCGTGGATATGAATATTATAATAAAATGGGTTACGTACCATACGATGTAAAGATCAATGAGAGTGCTGCACGTACGCTGGAATATGCTTATGATGACTGGTGTATCTATCGTATGGGCGAGAAACTGGGACGTCCTGCCGAGGAACTGGAAGTTTATAAAAAAAGAAGTCAGAACTATCGCAACCTGTTTGACCCGGAAACGAAACTGATGCGTGGAAAGAATGCCGACGGTACGTTCCAGTCTCCTTTCAATCCGTTTAAATGGGGAGATGCCTTTACCGAAGGAAATAGCTGGCACTATACCTGGTCGGTGTTCCATGACGTACAAGGACTGGTCGACCTGATGGGCGGTAAGAAGATGTTTGTCAGTATGCTCGATTCCGTATTCAGCCTTCCACCGGTATTCGACGACAGTTACTACGGTGGAGTCATTCATGAAATCCGCGAAATGGAAATTGCCAATATGGGGAATTACGCGCATGGTAATCAACCTATCCAACACATGATTTACCTGTATAATTATGCCGGCGAACCCTGGAAAGCACAATACTGGTTGCGTGAGGTGATGACCCGCCTGTACTTTGCTACCCCGGATGGCTATTGTGGTGATGAGGATAACGGACAGACCTCCGCCTGGTATGTCTTTACGGCCTTAGGCTTCTATCCGGTATGTCCGGGCAGCAATGAATATGTGCTGGGAGCTCCCTATTTCAAAAAGACAACTATTACATTGGAAAACGGGAAGAAGCTGGAAATCTCTGCTCCCAAGAACAGTGATGAAAACCGTTATATCCGTTCATTGAACTATAATGGCAAGAACTATACGAAGAACTATTTGAACCATTTTGATTTATTAAAGGGCGGGCGACTGCTATTTAATATGGATAATAAACCCAATATGGGAAGAGGTGTGAATGAATCAGATTATCCGTATTCTTTCTCTCGCGACTAAAACTAACTGGATATGGGTATAAAGAAGAGATTAGGGATAATGGCTATGGCGGCGGTTACAGTATCGTCCGCCATGGCTCAACAACCAGTGGATTATGTGAATCCGATAATTGGTACTAATGGTATGGGGCATACCTTTCCCGGTGCTTGCACACCTTTCGGATGGGTACAGTTGAGCCCGGATACAGACACAATTCCACATAACGTAAACGGAGCCTATCAGAAGAACGCCTATGAGTATTGCGCCGGTTATCAATATCGTGATAAGACAATTGTGGGTTTTAGCCATACACACCTTAGCGGAACCGGACATTCGGACCTGGGCGATATTTTACTGATGCCTGCCGTAGGTGAACTGAAACTGAATCCCGGCAGGGCGGATTACCCGGACGAAGGATACCGTTCCCGTTTCAGCCATGCCACGGAAAAAGCTGCTCCCGGATATTATGAAGTGATGCTGGATGATTATGGCATTAAGGCGCAGTTGACTGCAACGCAACGTGTGGGTATACATAAATATACCTTCCCGAAAGGAAAAGACGGTCATCTGATTCTGGACTTGGTACATGGTATCTATAATTATGACGGTAAGGTACTATGGGCAAACCTGCGGGTTGAAAATGATACGTTGCTGACAGGATATCGTATAACAAACGGCTGGGCGCGTACCAACTATACTTATTTTGCCATTTCTCTTTCACAACCTATAAGGGAATATGGGTATAAGGACAAAGAAAAAGTGCGTTATAATGGCTTCTGGCGTCGTTTCAATATGGAAAAGAATTTTCCGGAGATTACAGGACGCAAGATTGTGGCTTACTTCAACTTTGATACAGTCAAAGAATCCGAACTGGTCGTAAAGGTGGCATTGTCGGCTGTCAGTACCGAGGGAGCTATCAAGAATCTACATGCCGAAGCTTCCAGAAAAAGCTTTGAAGAACTGGCAGAAGCCGCCCGAACGGACTGGAACAATGAACTCGATCATTTTGAGGCGGAAGGAACTGCAGACCAGAAAGCAATGCTCTACACTTCGCTTTATCATACGATGATTAATCCATCGGTCTATATGGACGTAGACGGATCTTATCGTGGCTTGGATCACAATATCCATCAGGCAAAAGGCTTCACCAACTACACGATATTTTCACTCTGGGATACCTACCGTGCGGAACATCCGTTCCTGAATCTAGTGAAGCCGGAACGTAGTGTGGACATGGTGGAGTCAATGATTAAGCATGAACAGCAAAGTGTGCACAGGATGTTGCCTGTCTGGAGTCTGATGGGTAATGAGAACTGGTGTATGAGTGGCTACCATGCCGTATCGGTGTTGGCGGATGCCATAACTAAAGGAATTTTTTCCAATGTAGACGAGGCTTTGGACGCAATGGTCAGTACTTCTACTGTACCTTATTACGAAGGAGTGGCGGACTATATGAAACTGGGCTATATCCCGTTGGACAAAAGCGGTACGGCAGCTTCCTCCACGTTGGAATATGCGTATGATGACTGGACCATCTATCAGACTGCCTTAAAATCCGGAAAGAAAGAGATTGCCGAAACGTATCGGAAGCGTGCTTTGAACTACCGTAATATCTATGACACGACGATTGGTTTTGCCCGTCCCCGATTTAGTGGCGGTTCATTCAAGAAGGACTTTGATGTGTTGCAGACCTATGGTGAGGGGTTCATTGAGGGAAATTCCTGGAACTTCTCTTTCCATGTGCCCCATGACGTATTTGGCATGATGGACCTGATGGGAGGGGAGAGAGTGTTTGTAGACAAACTGGATAAGCTGTTCTCCATGCATCTGCCGGAAAAGTATTATGAGCACAACGAAGATATAACGGAAGAATGCCTGGTTGGCGGATATGTGCATGGCAATGAACCCAGCCATCATATTCCTTATCTCTATGCATGGACCTCTGAACCTTGGAAAACACAGTACTGGTTGCGTGAAATCCTGAATAAGATGTATAATAATGACATCAACGGACTGGGTGGCAATGACGACTGCGGACAGATGTCTGCTTGGTATCTTTTCTCCGTAATGGGTTTCTATCCGGTTTGTCCCGGAACAGACGAGTATGTACTGGGAGCCCCGTATTTGCCTTATCTGAAGTTGAAACTTCCCAATGGCAATACATTGGAGATCAAAGCACCGGACGTCAGTGACAAGAAGCGTTATGTTCAGTCTCTGAAACTGAACGGGAAAGTATATGATAAGATGTACATTACACACGAGGATATATTAAAAGGTGGAGTATTGGAGTTTAAGATGTCCGCATCGCCCAACAAACGTCGTGGTCTGGCGAAAGGAGACAAACCTTACTCGTTAACCGATGGAATCAATAAATAATAAAATAAAGATATGAAAAAGAGAAACTTGATCTATGTTACCTGTATGCTAATCGCTATGGGAGCTTGTTCTGCAACTTCAAAGAATCAGGCTGAAGTTGTGACTGACACATGGGGAAAATATAATGTGGGCACTATCCTGTTTGAAGATAAAGCACCGGAAACGAAAGGTTCTGATGTCTATCACCGGATTATCCCCGATGCGGAATCGTATATCAAGGCCCAGGCACGTGAGGTATTGGCTACCCTTTATAATTCTCCGGATGATAGTATTCCGACAGTGAACAAGATACATTATACGTTGGAAGATATTGAAGGCGTTTCTGCTAAAGGTGGTGGTAATGGTGATGTCACAATCTTCTATAGCACGCGGCATATTGAGAAATCATTTGCGAAGAATGATACGGCAAAGCTGTTTTTCGAAACGCGCGGAGTATTGCTGCACGAACTGACACATGCCTATCAGCTGGAACCGCAAGGAATTGGTTCTTATGGGACCAATCGTGTTTTCTGGGCATTTATTGAAGGCATGGCCGATGCCGTACGTGTGGCAAACGGTGGTTTCGATGGTCCTAATGCCCGTCCAAAAGGTGGGAACTATATGGACGGTTATCGTACGGCCGGTTATTTCTTTGTCTGGCTGCGTGATAACAAAGACCCTGAATTCTTGCGTAAGTTCAATCGCAGTACGTTGGAGGTGGTGCCTTGGTCGTTTGATGGTGCTATCAAACATATTTTAGGGAATGAATATAATATTGATGAACTGTGGCACGAATATCAAGTTGCGGTAGGAGATGTACAAGCACAATAAGAATAAATATGGCTAGTAGATTGGGTAAAAAGAGATTGTTTTTGGTTTGGTCGTGTCTGGTGAGTATTTTGCCGGGCATGGCTCAAACCGAGAAACTGATTGATTATGTGAATCCATTTGTGGGAACAGATGGTTATGGTAATGTGTATCCGGGTGCGCAGATTCCTTTCGGAGGAATTCAGATGAGTCCGGACACAGATAGTAAATACTATGATGCGGCTTCTGGTTATAAATATAATCATTCCACCTTGTTGGGATTCAGCCTGACTCATTTAAGCGGGACTGGTATACCTGATTTGGGAGACTTTCTGTTTATTCCCGGAACAGGAGAGATGAAACTGGATCCAGGGACACGTGAGGAGCCGGAAAAGGGATACCGTTCACGTTATTCTCATGAGAAGGAATGGGCATCACCTAATTATTATGCGGTGGAGCTGTCAGATTATGGAGTAAAGGCTGAAATGACGTCAGGAGTACGTAGTGGTATGTTTCGCTTCACCTATCCTCAATCGGATAAAGCTTTTATTATGATCGATATGAACCATACTTTATGGCAATCTTGTGAATGGGCGAATCTGCGCATGGAAAATGATTCCACCATCACCGGATATAAACTGGTAAAAGGGTGGGGACCGGAACGGCATATTTATTTCACGGCTACTTTCTCTAAAAAGTTGACCGGTTTGCGCTTTATGCAGAATAAGAAACCGGTGATTTACAATACCTCCCGGTTTCGTAGCAGCTATGAAGCCTGGGGAAAGAATTTGATGGCTTGCATCTCTTTTGATACGAAAGCCGGAGAGGAAGTGATTGTAAAAACTGCTATTTCATCGGTCAGCACAAACGGGGCAAAGAACAATATGGCGGAACTTGCCGGACTCGCTTTCGATGAACTGAAAGCTAAAGGAGAAGCACTGTGGGAAAAAGAACTTGGAAAATATACCCTTACTGCCGACCGTAAAACGAAAAGAACATTCTATACGTCGGCTTATCATGCGGCTTTGCATCCGTTCATCTTTCAGGATGTAGACGGGCAGTTTCGAGGATTAGATAAAAATATAGAGAAAGCCGAAGGATTTACCAACTATACGGTATTCTCTCTTTGGGATACCTACCGGGCTTTGCATCCCTGGTTCAATCTGGTGCAGCAGGAAGTGAATGCCGATATTGCCAATTCTATGTTGGCTCATTATGATAAAAGTGTGGAAAAAATGCTGCCGCTTTGGTCGTTTTATGGAAATGAGACTTGGTGTATGATTGGTTATCATGCAGTTTCCGTATTGGCTGACATGATTGTGAAGGGAGTAAAAGGGTTCGATTACGAACGTGCGTATGAGGCTATGAAGACCACGGCGATGAATCCGAATTATGACTGTTTGCCGGAGTATCGTATGATGGGATATGTGCCTTTCGATAAAGAGGCGGAATCAGTATCTAAAACATTGGAATATGCGTATGATGATTATTGTATGGCACAGGCTGCCAAGGCTTTGGGTAAAGAGGATGATTATCGTTATTTCTTGAATCGTGCACTCTCTTATCAGACTTTGATTGATCCGGAAACGAAGTATATGCGTGGCAAGGACAGTCAGGGAAACTGGCGTACACCGTTTACTCCGGTAGCTTATCAGGGCCCCGGATCTGTAAATGGATGGGGGGATATTACGGAAGGCTTTACTGTACAATATACCTGGTACGTACCACAAGATGTACAAGGATATATCAACGAAGCTGGCGAAAACTGGTTCCGCAACCGGTTGGACGAACTGTTCACAGTAGAGTTGCCGGATGACATTCCGGGAGCACATGATATTCAAGGCCGTATCGGAGCCTATTGGCATGGAAATGAACCTTGCCATCATGTAGCGTATCTTTATAATTACTTGAAAGAACCTTGGAAATGTCAGAAGTGGGTACGGACGATTGCTGACCGTTTCTATGGCGATACTCCGGATGCATTAAGTGGCAATGACGATTGCGGACAGATGTCGGCTTGGTATATGTTCAATTGCATAGGCTTTTACCCGGTGGCTCCTTCAAGCAATATGTATAACATCGGTTCTCCTTGCGTTGAGGCAATAACTGTTCGGATGAGTAACGGAAAGGTGATTGAAATGGTAGCAGATAATTGGTCGCCGAAGAATGTGTATGTAAAGGAATTGTATGTGAACGGCAAGAAGTATGACAAGTCTTATTTGAAATATGAGGATATACGTGATGGCGTGAAACTACGTTTTGTCATGAGCAGTAAACCGAACTATAAGCGTGCGGTATCGGATGAAGCGGTAGCTCCTTCTTTGTCGTTGCCTGGAAAGACAATGAAATATCAGGCAAATTTTTCAGAAAAGAAAAAGAGTGGTAATCCTGTTTTTAAAGGTTGGTATGCCGATCCCGAAGGAGTCGTGTTTGGAGATGAATATTGGATCTATCCTACGTATTCGGCGCCTTATGATGAACAAACCTTTATGGATGCCTTTTCATCTAAAGACCTGGTGAACTGGACAAAGCACCCGAAAGTGTTATCAAAAGAGAATATTAGTTGGCTTCGTCGTGCTCTTTGGGCGCCAGCGGTGCTTTCAGCGAATGATAAGTATTATTTGTTTTTCGGAGCTAATGATATTCAGAATAATAATGAAGTAGGAGGGATTGGTGTTGCTACGTCAGATAGTCCTGCCGGACCTTTTAAGGATGCTTTGGGTAAGCCGCTGATTGATAAGATCGTTCATGGGGCTCAACCTATCGATCAGTTTGTATTCAAAGACGATGACGGACAGTATTATATGTATTATGGTGGTTGGGGACATTGTAATATGGTGAAACTGGCCCCGGACTTATTGAGTATTGTACCTTTTGAGGATGGTACCATTTATAAGGAAGTCACTCCGGAAAAATATGTAGAGGGACCTTTTATGTTGAAACGTAATGGAAAATATTATTTTATGTGGTCAGAAGGTGGCTGGGGACTCCCGAACTATAGTGTAGCATATTCCATTTCAGATTCTCCCTTTGGTCCGTTCAAAAGGGTTGGTAAAATCCTGGAACAGGATCTTTCGGTAGCTACCGGAGCAGGACATCATTCGGTGATAAAAGGAGCCGGAGAAGATGAATGGTATATTGTTTATCATCGTCGTCCGTTAGGTGAAACAGCAGCAAATAGTCGTGCAACTTGTATTGATCGAATGTATTTTGATGAAAACGGGTATATTAAACCAGTGAAAATGACTTTTGAAGGAGTATTACCCAGTCCGCTTGATAGTACGAAGTGATGTTTTTATTACATTTGCCAATGTAAAACGATTATTAATTAAATATCTAAATCATGAGAAGATATATTCTGTTAGTTGTGTGTTTGTGCTTAGTTTCACTACTTCATGCGCAGAACCGGTTAGAGTTGGTTTCTCCCAATGGAGAGCTGAAAGTGTCCTTGAATCTCTCGGATAAAATCTATTATAGTATAGATTATAACGGAGATGTATTGTTGAAAGACAATTCTCTTTTTTGTTGGTTCTGAAAAATCAAGTGTTGGGACAGAACCCTAAGTTGCGTCGTCAGAAGCAATGGAGTGTCGACGAGCAATTAACTCCTATTGTTCCTTTGAAATATTCGAAAGTCAATAATCGTTATAATCAATTGCTACTGACCTTTAAAGATTATTCAGTAGAATTCCGTGCTTTTGACGATGGAGTTGCTTACCGGTTTATTACCTCACAAAAAGGTGATGTTGAAGTAATGAACGAAGAGTTTGCTATCAACTTCCCGTCGGATTATCTTCTTCACTTGCAACAACCGGGAGGCTTCCATACAGCTTATGAGGAACCTTACACACATGTTCAAAGTAATGCGTGGAAGCCTGAAGAACGGATAGCTGTTTTGCCGGTATTGATTGACACACAAAAAGACTATAAAATATTAATCAGCGAGTCGGATCTGGCTGATTATCCATGTATGTTTCTCAAAGGAACGGGCACGAACGGAGCAATTTCTGTTTTTCCTAAAGCTCCGCTTGCGTTTGCCGAAAACAGTGATCGTAGTGTGAAGATTACTCAAGAAGCTGATTACATTGCTAAAACAAAAGGTACGAGAAATTATCCTTGGCGTTACTTTGTGATAAGTAAAATGATAAGCAGTTGATTGAGAACACAATGACTTATAAACTGGCTGAAAAGAATCAACTTCAGGATATTTCATGGATTAAGCCGGGACAGGTAAGCTGGGAATGGTGGAATGACGCTTCTCCTTACGGACCGGATGTGTATTTTGTTTCCGGTTATAACTTGGATACTTATAAGTATTACATTGATTTTGCTTCTAAATTTGGTATTCCATATATCATTATGGATGAAGGCTGGGCTAAAAGTACGCGTGATCCTTATACGCCTAATCCCAAAGTAGACTTGCACGAGTTGATTCGTTATGGCAAAGAAAAAAATGTAGGGATTGTGCTTTGGTTGACATGGTTGACGGTAGAAAACAATTTTGATCTCTTCAAGACTTTCAATGAATGGGGAGTAAAAGGACTTAAGATTGATTTTATGGACAGAAGCGATCAGTGGATGGTCAACTATTACGAACGGGTAGCCCGGGAAGCAGCCAAACATCATTTGTTTGTCGATTTTCATGGCTCTTTCAAACCTGCCGGACTGGAATATAAATATCCGAATGTGCTGTCTTACGAAGGAGTGCGTGGCATGGAACAAATGGGCGGTTGTTATCCGGATAATAGTTTGTATTTACCATTTATGCGTAATGCTGTCGGTCCGATGGATTATACTCCCGGGGCGATGATTAGTATGCAGCCTAATGTGTATCGGTCGGAACGTCCTAATGCTGCAAGTATCGGAACACGTGCTTATCAGTTGGCACTCTTTGTGGTTTTTGAGAGTGGTCTGCAGATGTTGGCAGATAATCCTACTCTTTATTATCGTAATGAAGATTGTACCCGTTTCATCACACAAGTTCCCGTAACATGGGACGAGACTGTGGCATTGGAAGCTAAAGCGGGTGAATACGTCATTGTAGCAAAACGGAAAGGCGATAAGTGGTTTATAGGAGGAATGACTAATAATGGTAAAAAGGAACGTGAGTTTACCATAAAGTTAGATTTCTTGAATAAAGATCGCTCTTATCAAATGATATCTTTTGAGGATGGTATCAACGCAGGACGTCAGGCGATGGATTATCGTTGCAAGTCATCCCAGGTGAAAGCCGGGGAGCAGCTAACTATAAAGATGGTTAGAAATGGTGGCTTTGCAGCTGTCATTGAATGATGGCACATATTCTAACTTTCCATACATAAAAATGGAAATCATCTTTCAATCTATCACCATCCTTCTGAAACACCTTGTTCATCGAGCTTTCAGGGCGGTGATAGGTTGTTCTCCATCTATCACCTAATCTTCATCTATCACCGTTTGAAATGAACATGCCTGCATATAAACATAAGCTGGTATGTAAATAGAAGTTTCAACAGGGGATACTTTTGGTTTCAAGGCGGGAAACTGCAGTTTCATAGGCTTGAAACAAAGTGTTTTGCGGCTTGAAACTCTTTGTTTCAAGCGTTGAAACCAATCGTTTCACGGCACGAAACACTTTGTTTTGCTATTTGTTCTAAGAAGGCAAAGCCTCGGAATCAACGCTTTCTCTTAGAGAACCACTCTTTAAATTCTGCTACTCGGGCTTTACTGACAAGTATTTTTTCTTTGATTCCTGAATAATACAAGTTGATGGACAGTCGGCTGTTGAACCATAAGTCAATATCTTTGATAGCTTCTCGCGAAATAAGATATTGGCGGTTAGCCCGAAAGAAAAGAGAAGGATTGAGACACTCCGTAAGTTCATCTAATGTTTGAGAAAAACAGTATTCGGTTTCATCGGTTAAGACTACCTTGACCTGACAGTCCTTAATATAAAACAATTGTATCATATCTACAGAGACAGGCAATAGTTTGTCTCCTTTGGTAGGAATAAGGAAATGACTTTTATAGTTTTCCTGCTTTTGGAGTGAATGTATCAGTTTCAGTAGCTCATTCTCCTGTTGTGGAAAAGGAAACAGGTGTTTGTCAGCAGCATCCTGTAAACCTTGCAGCTTATCGAAAGCGTGTTCTATGTCTTCCTTACCGATGGGTTTTAATAAGTAGTCGATGCTGTTTACTTTGAATGCGCGTAATGCATATTCATCATAGGCAGTTGTAAAGATAATCGGACAAGTAATATTGATATGATTGAATATCTCGAAGGCGGAACCATCTGCCAGGTGAATATCCATGAATACCAGTTCCGGCATCGGATGAGAACTGAACCATTCGATAGTGGAACTGATACTATCCAGTATGGTCACGATTTCTCCATTCGGTTTTATTTCATTAAGCAGTGAAGTCAGATTTCGTACTGCTGCTTTTTCGTCTTCTATAATGACAATCTTCATGGTGGTTATTGTTCTAGTTGTGATTTTTCAATCAAAGGAATACAAACTGTAAACTCTCTGTCCTCCGTTATTTGTATATCCCGTTTAAACAAGAGCCTGTATCGTTTGGCAAGGTTGGCAAGTCCGATACCGGTTCCGGAAGTTGCAGTCCATTTGGGCTGAATGTCGTTGCTGATAGACAAATTGCCGTTATCGTCCGTCGTGATATGAATGGTCAACGGCTTCCGGTTGCTGATTTCGTTGTGCTTTACTGCATTCTCAATCAACACTTGCACCGCCATTGGAGGGAGGAGATATTCTTCGTAGGCATTGCTTATCTGTATGTCGAATTGTAGATTGTTCTCAAAACGCATCTTTAATAGAAATATATAAGCGGAAACAAATTCCATTTCTTCCCGGAGACTGACACATTGTGACTCATTACTTTGCAAAGTATACCTTAGTACCCGGGAGAGTTCCTGAATGTAATCCTGCGCTTTATCCTGATTTTCGCGTACCAGCGAACGCAGGGTATTCAGCGAGTTGAACAGCATGTGTGGGTTCAGCTGATTCTTCAGTACTTCATACTGATTGCGGAGATTCTCTGCCTGAAGCTGTTCGTTCTCGATAAGTACCAGTTGCTGCTTGAATATAAGATGAAGGATGCAGCAACTACTGGTGACGAGACATGCCACAATAAAATCCCGCAATGGATGCAAATAATGATGTACCATGGCATCGATGGCCGGAATATCAAACGTTCTGTGAAGGAAAACAAAAAACTGTCCTGACAAGTTACTCAATATCCATGTCACGATAAAGGAAAGCAAAATCTTTGTCCCTGTAATTTTAATGGAAGCCTGGTTGAAATGGAACAAGCGCGTATTGATGGCAAAAAGTAACAATAGTGACAGAAAGGTAAACAGAATCTCATTTGCCACATCCATAAACTTCATCCCCGGGAATAAGGAATGGCTTTCGAAACGGTCGAAGAGAGAGACCGATTCAGGAAAATGAATCAGTACGGCAACCGCTAAGGAGATGATGACTGTGGAAAGTATATATTTATCTTTTTTTATTGCTTTGGCTATCATACAACAAAGATAGTGGTAAATTATGAGTTACCGGTTATAAAATGTCAATGCTGTTGTCACAGTTGGTCAATTATTGTTTCTGAATGTGTGCCGTGACATACATACCGGGGCGGAATTGTACATTTTCCTCCTTGATGGAAGCATACACTTCGAGCGAACGATTGGTTTCGTCTACTTTTTGTCCGATGGAAATCACGATACCGTGAAAGGTTTGTGTCCCCATTCCGTTTACACGAAACTGTACCGGGCTGCCGACTTGTATGTCTGCAAGATCTTTCTCGTAAGTAGTCAGGCAAAGCATCGGGCTGCTTTTATCGATAAGTTCGCAAAGTGCTTCTCCCGGATTGATATATTTGCCGATATTCATCGCTACATTAGCGGCATATCCACTAATGGGGGCTTTGACTTCCAGTAGCGGTTGTATTCCGTTCTTAAGTAATGCCTCCGTTTGAACGCCTAAAAGAGAAAGTTGTGCAGCAGCGGCGTCCTGGCGACTCTTCATGGAGAGAAAGTCCGCTTTACTTTGCTGGAATTTCTTTTGAGAAGCTGCTTGTTCGGCAGACAGATTTTTTTGCCGTTCGTATTCGGCTAAGAGATATTCGGTCTGTGCGTGACTGTCCAGATAAGTTTGTTGCAGGGTGATGAACTCCGGATTCTCTAACGTGGCGATTACACTGTTTGCAGCCACCCATTGCCCTGGAAGCAGAGAAGCCTTTTTTACAATGCCTCCCATGGTCAAAGCAATGGTTGCCTGACGTTGAGGAGGAAGAACGATTCGTCCGTTGAACGAAACCTGATTAGGCTTTGAGGTAGCTGAAGTGATGGCATCCACTTCGGGTTGTGCGATGGTATCTGCTATCGTTTCGGCAACGGGAATTGCGGCGGATTCGTTATTTGTAGTTTGCTGGTTTCCTTTGCAAGCCGTTAGAACTAGTAAAAGGATGGGATAAACTATCTTTTTCATATCTTATGTTTTATAATAATTATTCTGGGTGATGTATGTCATTCAATGTCTCGATTTTCCACTTACTTGAAAAGTTCATATTCCAGTGCAGCAATATTGTATTGGTAGACTGTTTCAATATAGCCTCTGCGTATCTCTCTGGCGGTGGTAATCGACTGTATATATTCGGCAATGCCTGTTTCGCTCTGCTGCAATTGCAGGTTGGCTGCCTTTGTCAGTTCGTCCGCTTCTTTCAAGGCCGATGAGGTATAATATCGTAAACTCTCGTTATATCTGCGGAGGGATGCTTCCAGTTCGAGTGTCTTATTTCTTAACTCCCGGATGTTGGCATCTGCCTGTATTTGCGCTGAAGTGGCAGTTAGCCGTGCCTGCTTCACTTTGCTCTTTTGTGGCAGGAAGTAGATGGGGAAAGAAACCCCGATCATCCAGGCATTCAGATTCTTAAGTGGGAGAATGTCCTGACGTGTATACCCCACACTGATTTCAGGAAAGAAATGGCTCTGCTCTACACGGAGCATTGCTTTCGCTTCATCTGCCTGGCTTTGAAAGTAGGCAGTATGTGCTCCCGACAGGTTTCCATCCGAAATGCCGGTATAGAATAAGGATAAAGTGGAATCCACCGGAACAATGGGATCGTTGGAGTAGCAACTCCATTGGAAACGTGCCAATGCCATTTTCTCTTCTTCTTTTGCTTGGAACCAGCGGTTATGCAGATCGGCAGCTATGGTGGTCATCATATTTTTCTCTAGCAAGGTAATCTCTCCTTGTTGGTATCGTAATTCTCCGATGCGCTGCAGTTCTTCTGCCATTTTATCCTGATCTCGATACATTGAACAGAGATTAGTGGCATATTGGTAGTAGGCCCACGCCCTTTTCACTTCTGCTGTGATTTCTTTCTCTACCATCTGCCGATAATAGGTGTTCGTTTTTACCTGACGGTTGACTAACGCATTCTTGTAGAATGGCGTTAGAAGAGAGCCCAGGCTTTGCTCGAAAGCCAGTTCCTTGTCTTTTTTGTTTTCTCCGTTAAGTTGACCCCAGGAATAGCTGAACGAGGTAGGCGTTGCTTCTATCACTTCTCCGCGAGTGGCTTTGGCTTGTTGAATAGCATTATTGGCTATTTTCAGGCGAGGATGATTTTGTTTGGCTATTTCTATCGCCTGTTCGAGACTGACTGTTTGTGTCTGTTGAGCGGAAACGAACGCGGGAAGAAACAAGAACAGGAGACACAATCCCCCGAAAGGCCAGCGTAGTTTGATTCCCGGACGTCTCCAAGTAGCAAATGAATTTACAATTTTGTAAAACACCGGAATGATGAGTAAAGTCAGTACGGTAGAAATAATCAAGCCACCGATGACCACTGTTGCCAACGGACGTTGTACTTCTGCGCCGGCTGAAGTGGCTATTGCCATCGGGACGAATCCCAGAGATGCAACCAGTCCTGTCAGGAATACAGGACGGAGCAAGTGTGGAGTCCCTCTTTTGATAATCTGGTTTGTAGTCATGGAATAGGTATTTTGTTTACGAAATTCGTTGAAGTGATTTACCATCAGGATACCATTCAATACTGCCACCCCGAACAAAGCGATGAATCCTACTCCGGCCGATATGCTAAACGGAAGTCCGCGTAGCCAAAGTGCGGCGATACCACCGATGAGCGATAGGGGGACGGTTGAGAATACCATCAGGGTATAGGTGATGTTCTTGAATGCGAAGAACAGAATCAATAGAATGAGCATTAATGCTACGGGGATGACCACCAGTAAGGTATTGATGGCATTTTGCAAGTTTTCGAACTGGCCGCCGTATTCGAAGTAATATCCCGGCTTCAGTTTGATGTTCTTGTTCAATGTCTCTTGAATATTGGCGACAACTTGCTGGATGTCTGCGTCACGCACATTGACACCGATGACGATGCGCCGTTTGGTTGCATCCCGGTTGATTTGCAGTGGTCCACTGACAAGGTCGATGCTTGCTACCTCTCCAACAGGGATTTGAATTCCTTCCGAAGTGCGTACAAACAACTTATCAAGATTCAAGTCGGCCACTTTCTCCTGGTCAAGCCGGACCACGAGATCGAATCTCCGCTCGTTTTCAAAGATTACACCTGCTGACTCTCCGGCATAGGCAGTTCGGATAATGGTGTTAAGCTCTTGTATGTTGATGCCGTAACGGGCTATTTTGCCACGGTTGTATTTCACTACCAATTGAGGTAATCCCATCGTCTGCTCAACGATGACATCCGCTGCTCCCGGCACTTTTTCTACAAAGGTAGCTGCTTCTTTGGCTCTTTCATATAATTCGTGCGTGTCTTCTCCATATAATTTGATGGCAATATCTGCTTTTGCTCCCGTCATCAGCTCGTTGAAGCGAAGCTGTATCGGTTGCGAGAAGTTGAATTCGGCACGTTCGGAGAGCGGAGCAAGTGCGTCTTTCATTTTATCCACCATTTCTGCACGGCTTCCGGCACTTGTCCATTCTTTGAATGGTTTCATGATAATCATCACATCGGCATCTTCCACTGCCATCGGGTCAGTGGGAACTTCTGCCGTTCCTATTTTGGCTACAACATGTTTGATTTCAGGGAATTTATCCATTAATGCTTTTTCTGCCAAGCGGGATACTTCGATACTTTCGGTCAGCGAACTTCCTGCGGGTAGTGTCATTTGCATGGCAAAATCTCCTTCGTCCAAAGTAGGAATGAACTCTGTTCCCAGGCGGGTAAAGAGAAAAAGTGAACCGATCAGCACGGAGAAGGCTACGATGACGGTACGCCATTTGTGATGAAGACAGGCTCGCAGGGTGTGCTGGTAGATCTTGTTCAGTTTCTCGAAGAAGCGGTCGGCAAGGGTGGGTTTCACAACAATGGTATGCTTCAGAAAGAGGGAGGCCATCATAGGAACATAAGTCAGTGAAAGAATTAAGGCTCCGATAATGCAGAACACAAGTGTTTTAGCCATAGGAGTGAAATATTTCCCTTCAATCCCGTTCAATGTAAGGATGGGGAAGAAGACGATAAGGATAATCAACACTGCAAAAGTGGCCGAACGTGCAACGCCGGAAGCTCCTTTTTCCACTTCTTTGTCCATCTCTTTGCGGGTCAGTGTGCGGCCTCGGAATTGTTTTCCGTAAATGTGGGCGAGGATACCTTCCAAGATAACGATAGAGCCATCTACTACAATACCAAAGTCAATGGCGCCAAGACTCATCAGATTGGCGGTGACATTGAATACACGCATCATGATAAAAGCGAAGAGCATTGCCAGCGGGATGACGGATGCTACAATCAGTCCGGCACGGAGGTTGCCGAGGAAGAGGATGAGTACAAGGAAGACGATAACCGCTCCTTCAATCAGGTTGTTGACAACCGTAGAGATGTTCCGGTTTACCAGTTCCGAACGGTTCAAGTAAGGTTCTATACTGACTCCTTCGGGTAATAGCTGCTGTATTTTTTCTACCCGTTTTTCGAGTTCTTGAGTCACTACATTTGCGTTGGCACCTTTCAGCATCATGGCAATTCCGCCGACACACTCGCCCTCACCATCCTTTGTCATGGCACCGAAACGCTTTGGAGAGCCGAAGCGGACAACTCCTACATCACTGATATGTACCGGAATCCCATTTCGGTTGGTCACTACAATCTGTTCAATATCCTTGATGCGGGTAATCATACCTTCCGACCGGATATAGTAGGCGTTCTTTATCTTCTCAATGTAGCTTCCGCCGGTATTTTGGTTGTTGCTGCTAAGTGCTTCGAACACCTCGCCGATAGTGATATTCAAAGAAAAAAGGGCGTCCGGGTCGACGGCTACTTCATATTGTTTCAGGT
>VOFB01003535.1_pt1 | contig 45428 bp, 83 predicted proteins | sample 5384141 | NCBI WGS metagenome assembly VOFB01 (sample SAMN12384721, study PRJNA508395) | human gut metagenome | isolation source: healthy gut A | host: Homo sapiens | reverse complement strand
CATGGGACGCATAGTCGCCGAGGTTGCAAAAACATGATGACGTCGTGCTCGTCGTTACCGCCGACCACGGCAATGCCGACTGCATGTTCGACGAGACCGGCAAAGGTCAACACCGCCCACACCACCAACCCCGTCCCCTTCGCCGTGTGCGAAAAAAGGGCCTGGAGCTGAAGAACGGAGGCAAGCTTGCCGACATCGCGCCGACGATCCTGCGCATCATGGGTCTGCCGCAGCCTGCGGAAATGACCGGCGAGTGCCTGATAAAATAATTTTACGATCGACCGCCGGACGGCTCCGGCAGTCCGGCGGTTGAGATATAGTTCCAAATTTATTTCAGATAGAAGGGAGATCGCTATGATCTATACCACCGAAGTACAGCATATGTGTCCGGTCGCAAAGGGCGCATACCATGGCCCCGCACCCATTCCCGAAGAGGGCAAGTGGGTTCAGGCAAAAGAAATTTCTGACATTTCCGGCTTTACCCACGGTATCGGCTGGTGCGCACCCCAGCAGGGCGCCTGCAAGCTTACCCTCAACATCAAAAAAACGGCATCATCGAGGAAGCACTGGTCGAGACTATCGGCTGCTCGGCATGACCCACTCCGCCGCAATGGCCTCCGAGATACTCATCGGCAAGACCATTCTTGAGGCTCTCAACACCGACCTCGTCTGCGACGCTATCAACACCGCAATGCGCGAGCTGTTCCTACAGATCGTCTACGGCCGCAGCGTCCGCCTTCTCCGAGGACGGTCTTGCAGTCGGCGCCTCCATGGAGGATCTCGGCAAAGGTCTGCGCTCTCAGGTCGGCACCATGTTCGCCACCAAGGAAAAGGGGACCGCGTTATCTCGAACTGACCGAGGGCTACGTCACCCGCATCGCCCTCAACGCTGACGGTGAGATCATCGGCTACGAGTTCGTTTCCCTCGGCAAGATGATGGACTTCATCAAGAAGGGCATCGATGCAAACGAGGCTCTCTGAGAAGGCAAAGGGTCACTACGGCCAGTGGGACTCCGCTGTCAAGTACATTGACCCGCGTCAGGAATAAGAGAAGGAGGACAATCTAATGGCTCTGTTTGAGAATTACGAGAGAAGAATAGACAAGATAAACGGCGTCCTCGCTCAGTACGGCATCGGCTCTGTCGAGGAATGCAGAGAGATGTGCCAGGCCAAGGGCTTTGACCCCTACGAGATAGCGCCGGCATCCAGCCCATCTGCTTTGAGAACGTGCGCTGGGCATACTGTGTCGGCGCTGCTATCGCAATCAAGTCCGGCGCAAAGAACGCTGCCGAAGCTGCAAAGTACATCGGCATCGGCCTTCAGAGCTTCTGCCTCGACGGTTCCGTCGCGGACGACCGCAAGGTCGGTCTTGGCCACGGCAACCTCGGCGCAATGCTGCTGAGCGATGATACCAAGTGCTTCGCATTCCTCGCGGCCACGAGTCCTTCGCCGCCGCAGAGGGCGCTATCGGCATCGTCCGCAACGCCAACAAGGCTCGCAAGGAGCCGCTCGCGTTATCCTCAACGGCCTCGGCAAGGATGCAGCCCAGATCATTTCCCGTATCAACGGCTTCACCTATGTCCAGACCCAGTTCGATTACTACACGGGCGAGCTGAAGATCGTCCGCGAGATCCGCTATTCCGAGACCGAGCGCGCAGATGTGCGCTACGGCTGCGACGACGTCCGCGAGGGCGTTGCCATCATGCATTTCGAGGGCGTCGATGTCTCCATCACCGGCAACTCCACCAACCCCACCCGCTTCCAGCATCCTGTTGCAGGCACCTACAAGAAGGAATGCATCGAGCAGGGCAAGAAGTACTTCTCCGTGGCGTCCGGCGGCGGCACCGGCCGTACCCTGCATCCGGACAACATGGCAGCCGGCCCCGCCTCCTACGGCATGACCGATACCATGGGTCGTATGCACTCCGACGCTCAGTTTGCAGGCTCCGTCATCCGTCCCCGGAGATGATGGGCTTCCCGCGCACGTCGGAGATGATGGGCTTCCTCGGCATGGGCAACCGATTCGGCATAACATACGCAGAAAAAGACGTCTGATCGTAAAGATCAGACGTCTTTGTCTTGCTGGGAACAAACTGCGGCCATGAGATGTTTCTCATGGTCGCGTGTCTTGCTATAAGCGTCACGATTTGTTCAGCTTGCGGTGAATTATACTATCAAGTGCAACAGTAAAAAAAAAAGGAAGTTCATACGAATCTCTGGTAGAATGTAATTACCACAAAAACAAAACCAAAAGGAGATCCGTATGAACTACAAACATCTTAGCATAGAAGAGCGCAGCTGTATACGAAAATATTATGTGGAAGGGTTAAGTTACCGAAAAATAGCCAAGCTGATCGGGCGCAACGTCAGCACCATCTCACGGGAGATACGCCGAAACTGCGAGGTGGCGAGGATGCCGCGCCGCACCTCCGCGATTTTTGCCGCGCCCTTCTGATACTGGCGGCGGTGATGCCGTCGGAATGCTCCAGCGCGGCGAGGTAGTCCACGTCCTCAAGGAAGCTGTCAAAGCTTGCGCGGTGGCAGGTCGGCGCCCATTCGTAGGTCGCGGGTCTTCAACGTAATCGATGCCGAAGCGGCACAGCGCGCAACACCAGTGCGCTCTCCGCGTTCTGCATCGTCCTCCGCTACGATGCGCTCATACACGCCTAGAGCCTTATCAAACTCGCCCGCGCGGCGAAAATGGTTGCCGCGGTTAAAGGCTGCTGCGCGCTGCTCGTCGCTCACCTTGGGCAGGGTCATCGTACTGCCGCAGTATTCGCAGGTTCCGAAGGTCTTGTCGGCGGATATCTCCATGTCGCCGCCGCACATTTTTGCATTTGATGATCGCCACTGTCTCTTCCTCCCGATTTATTTATCTATGATCTTAATATGCTTTAGCGCGAATTCGAGACCGAGCGACATAAGCTCATTGCGGGTGCGCCCAGTCTCCGCCGCGATTTTATCTATATCGGCAAGCATTGCCTTTGTAATGCGCATAGAAATCACCGTTGATTCGCCCGAATATTTCTTTTGGAGCTATTTCCAGTTTTGGATCTTCCATAGCAATCTTACCTCCCTATTTACAAATGATACTACATTTGTATCACGTTTTAAAGAAGTATTCACCATCTTTTGGCAGAATTCCAGAAAATTTACTAAACCTGCCCGCCGCAGTCAATGCCCGCAGTCTTTGCTTTTGTGCGCTTTGCCCGAACGGGCGGCGGTTCGTAATGACTCAGAGCAAGAAAAAATCACCTGATCGGTGAATCAGGTGATTTTTCTGCGTCACGCGTATTTTCCGCGGACGGCGTTGTTTATTATAAACAGTGCGCGCACGAGCAGGCGGCGGCGCTTTGTGATGAGCAGGTGGTATATCAGCCGCTCCCTGCGGCTGAGAGTGGACATGTATTTGTTGTGCGCGTAATCGGGATAGTCGGTGGTGAACGAATCGAGCAGCCTGTCAAGAAGCTCGTCGCTGCAGTCCGCGGTCACGACGCGCGCGACGAGGCGAGAAGAATGTGCTTGAGCGCCAGAAATTCGAGCTGTTCGCGGTACTCATCATAGGAGCCGATGACTTTGAAATACTCCACAACATCGTCCATCGCGTCGATAATCTCAATGTTGCGGTCGGACTTTTTCGCGTTCGTTATGGAACCTGCGCGCTGGAGATAATTATACCAGCCCGGCTCACATATTTGATGCGCTTCGCGGCGGTGTAGAGCTTCGTCGTCGTGCGCAGATCCTCAAACCACGCGCGGTCGGGGTAGCGTATACCGGTGGCGGCGAAAAGCTCACGCCGGTATATCTTGTTCCACGCGGCGGGGCAGCTCGAACAGAAGCTCGGATACTCATTCAGCGAGAACACGCCCGTCCGACAGGCGGTTCCGGGCATTTTCTTCAGCACCTTTCCGCTCTCGTTGACGGAGAGTATATCGAAAAATGCAGATATCAAAGCTACCGTCCAGCGCGGCTAGTATGGAACCGAGCGCGTCGGGGGAGAGGTAGTCGTCGCTGTCCACAAAGAGCAGGTAGTCTCCATGGCGGCGTCAATGCCTGTGTTGCGTGCATGGCCAAGTCCGCCGTTCGGCGTGGTGATGATGCGGATGAGCGCGGGATAGCGCGCGGCGTAATCGGCGAGAATGTCCGGCGAGCCGTCGGTAGAGCCGTCGTTGACAAGGATGATCTCGTAGCCGCCGTCGCCGCAGATGAGCGAGTCAATGCACTTAGGCAGGTATTTTTCAACGTTATAAACGGGTACGATTATGCTGAGCTTCAACATATGAACGCCCTCCTTTGGAATAAATACATTCTACCATCGGAGCACGAGCTTTTCAACATAAATCGCGTATGGAGAATTTTTGTTGCCAATAGGCGGCAAAATGGTGTATAATATATATTCAGTATGATCAGCTGACGGCAGCGGGCGGACAGCCGGCGCGGCCTGATGGCTGATGGTAAATCCTGCAAAGGAGACTAGCTATGGGAAGCAAAAATAAAAGAAAAGACGTGCCGGAGGCCGTTACCGACACCCGTAAGGATACATACGACTGGATACAGTGCCTTATCAGCGCGCTGATAATCTGCGTGTTGCTGTTTGTGTTCGTGATCCGCGTCGTCGATGTGCGCGGTACATCCATGTGGCCGACGCTTCAGAACGGCGACAAGATGCTGGTGTCCGATCTGTTCTATAAGCCGAAGCAGGGCGACATCGTCGTTTTCAAGAAGGACGAGTACGATCCCCGACAAGGCGCTGGTCAAAGCGCGTGATCGCGGTCGAGGGGCAGGAGGTCAATATTGACTTCGCAAACGGCCTTGTATATGTGGACGGCGAGGTCATCGAAGAGGCGTATATAAACGAAGCGACGCAGAAGAAGCTCGACTTCATCGGCCCGCAGACCGTGCCCGAGGGCTGCGTGTTCGTCATGGGCGATAACCGCAACGCCTCCACCGACAGCCGCGACAAGCGCATCGGCATGGTTGACGAGCGGCTCATAATCGGCAAGGTGTATATGGTCATCTACCCGCTGAGCGAGTTTGGGTTGCCAAATGACGCAGAACAACGGCTTTGAAAAAATGAATATCCAGTGGTTCCCCGGCCACATGACCAAGGCGCGCACGCATGATAGAGGAGAACCTCAGCATGGTGGACGCGGTGTGCGAGATACTGGACGCGCGCATCCCGTATTCGAGCCGCAATCCGGATATAGACCGGCTGGCGGGTGATAAGCCGCGCCTTGTTATACTCAACCGCGTTGATCTTGCAGACCCGCAGATGACCGCGCGCTGGAGAAAGTATTTTGAATCGCGCGGACTTGCGATCCTGGAGACCGACGCGAAACGCGGCAAGGGCGTTGGAAGCTTTGCGCCCGCGGTGAGATGGCTGCTGAAGGACAAGCTCGCGGCGTATGAAGCCAAGGGGCAGGTCGGCCGCCCGCTGCGCGTGATGATCCTCGGCATTCCGAACGTCGGGAAATCGACCTTTATCAACAGGGTCGCCGGCCGCAAAGCGGCGATAGCGGGGGACAAGCCCGGCGTCACGCGCGGCAAGCAGTGGATAAATATCGATCAGGGGCTCGACCTGCTGGACACTCCGGGCATACTCTGGCCAAAGTTTGACAGCCAGGAGGTCGGCGAGATGCTGGCCATCACGAACGCGATAAAGGCGGACGTGCTGGATAAAGAGACGCTCGGCGCAAACTTCATGCCGCGCCTGCGCGAGCTGTACCCGAAGGCGATAGAAGAGCGCTATAAGTTCGTGCCCGATCCGGATATGAACGGCTTTGAGCTGCTGGAGCAGGCGGCGAAGAAGCGCGGCTTTCTCGTCTCGCGCGGGGAGTATGATATAGAGCGCATGGCGAACACGCTGCTCGGCGAATACCATGACGGCAAAGCTTGGCCGTCTGACATTGGAGGCTCCGCCTGATGCTTGAACTCTGGGCGCTTGAAAACGAGATATATGACGGCGGCGTCCGCAGCATATGCGGAGTGGACGAGGCCGGACGCGGCCCGCTTGCGGGGCCGGTGTGCGCCGCGGCGGTGGTTCTGCCGCGCGGAGCAATAATAGAAGGATTGAACGACTCCAAGAAGCTCAGCGAGAAGCGCCGTGAGGCGCTGTTCGACGAGATATGCGACAAGGCGCTGGAGTATAGTATCGCGTTCGCGTCGGTCGAGGAGATCGAGGAGCTGAACATCCTGAATGCGACATTTCTGGCCATGAACCGCGCAATATCCGGCCTTGATACCGCACCGGAGCTTGCGCTGATCGACGGCAATCAGACCCGCGGGATTGACTTCCCGTGCAAGAGCGTTGTCGGCGGGGACGGAAAGTGCGCGGATATCGCCGCCGCGTCGATACTGGCGAAGGTCAGCCGTGACCGCGTGATGCGGGAGATGGATAGGCTATACCCCGGATACGGCTTTGCCGCGCATAAGGGCTACGGCACGAAGCAGCATTACGCCGCCATCCGCGAGCTGGGCGCCACACCGATACACCGCATGAGCTTCCTGCGGAAGATGCACTGATGGCAGGCCGCGAGCTGGAAGCTGGGGCGAGGAGCGCGCCGCGCAGTATCTTCGCCGCAGGGGTTATAAAATTCTGGCGCGGAATTACAGCTGCCGCGGCGGGGAGATAGACGTCATCGCCTCGCGCGGAAAATATGTAGCGTTCGTGGAGGTGAAGCTGCGCAAAAGCGCGGCCTTTGCCGAGGCACGGGAATTCGTGACGCGCGCCAAACAGCAGCGGATAATTATGACGGCGGAGCTGTGGCTCGGCGAGACGGGCTGTGAGCTTCAGCCGCGGTTTGATGTAGTGGAGATATACGCGCCAGACGGCGAGTCGGGGCGGATAAGCATCGAGCATATAGCGGATGCCTTTCGATGCGATTAAAAATTGCGAAACCGGCGCAGAGCCAATTCCGCAATTTCTTTCTTATTGGACAGAACGATACTTTCTCAAGCCGTGCATCGCACTGCCTGCGATACTCAGTAGGTTCTCGCACCGCAGTCTATAACGATGCCCGAACCGAAACCTTCCTCCTATCTAAGCCGCATTAAAAATCAGCGCACCGCGGGGACAGAAGGTGGAGCAGTAGGTCTCGCCCTTGGTGTTGGCTTTCTCGTTCTGGACGCTGATCTTGCTTGCGGAGCGCGGCAGTCGATGGTGTTGTACTTGCAGTTGGTCACGTCACAGCCGACGCCGGGGATGACGTCGTTACGGGTCTTATCGTTCATATTGTGCCTCCGATAAAAATATTTGGCTTCAGCCGAATATATTATCTGCGGAGGCGCGGCAAATAATACGGAGCGGAATTTTTAAAAATATGTCATTATACGCAATAGGGGATACGCATTTGTCCCTCGGCGCGTCGAAGCCGATGGATATCTTCGGCCCGAAATGGGAAAATCACGCCGAAAAGCTCCGTGAGGGCTTTTCAAAGCTGACGGCGGACGACGTCTGCGTCATCTGCGGCGATATAAGCTGGGGCATGGGCATAGAGCAGTGCCGCGAGGACTTTCTGTTTATCGACGCGCTGCCCGGCAAAAAGATAATTCTAAAAGGAAATCACGATTATTGGTGGTCAACGGCGGCAAAGGCGAAAAAATTCTTCGCCGAATGCGGCATCACGAGCATCGAGATACTGTATAACAACGCCTTTCAGTACGGCGAATACAGCCTCTGCGGCACGCGCGGCTGGTTCTACGAAGAGGAGAAAGGCGGGGAGCACGATAAAAATAATGCTCCGCGAGGTCGGGCGGCTCGAAGCGTCGCTGAAGGCCGCGCCGACGGAGAAAAAGCTCGCCTTTCTGCATTATCCGCCGATTTTTCAGAAATATGAGTGCCCAGAGATCCTGCGCCTGCTCAAGGAGCACGAGGTCAGGCTGTCTTTGCTATGGGCATATCCACGGCAAGGGCTGCGCCGCTGCCTTCAACGGCTGGCGCGGCGGGACGGAATATAAGCTCGTCTCCGCAGACTGGGTGAAATTCACGCCGGTAAAGATAATAGAATGAAAAGAAGTCCTGATTTTATCAGGACTTCTTGCTTTGAGCGTATCTAAAAGCTTCCACACCGCGTATCCGAGCGCGGAGCCGATGAGATTCAGTATCAGATCGTCAATATCGCAGTGCCGCGCAGCGCTGTGACGAGCTGGAGCAGCTCTATGCAGACGATGACCGCGGCGGCGTCGGTGAGGAAAAAGCGCCGGAATCTGCGCGCCTGTCAAAAAGACATGGCAGGAAAAAGCCGAATGGGATGAACGCGGCTACGTTGCCGCCGAGATTCAGATGCGCATACCGCAGCATGTGCGGGTTCGGGTTGTGCTTTATCACGTATACGAAGCGGCGCATCGTATCGAGCGGGACGAGGTTCAGGTTCATTTTAAGCTGCTCGATGTAGCCGCCGCCGACGTAGCGGCTGCTGCGCGGGCAAACAGAAGCAGCAGCATCGCCGCGCAGTATGTTATAAAAGAATGAAAAGTGCGCGCCGCGCTTTGCCTGACTTTGGTTTCATGGGTGTCTCCTTAGTAGTCGCTGGGCTGCATTATAGCACATTGCCGCCCGCTTTTCAATAAATGCGGGTCGAAACCCGCCGGTGAACACGGCGCTCGCTCAATAATGGAAAATCGAACGGAAATTTAATAATTTGTCATTGATTTTACAGGCAACATCTGATATCATGTTAAGGCTTGTGTTATGCACATATAGAGGAGGAAGTCTAAATGATTGTCAAGAACGTAGAGAAAAAAGAAGATAACACCCTTACTTTTCAGGTCGAGTCCGACGCGCCGAGTTTGAAGCTGCCGTCAACGCCGCATATCTGAAGAATAAGCACAGCATAAATATCCCCGGTTTCCGCAAGGGCAAGGCTCCCCGCGCAGTCGTCGAAGGCATGTACGGCGCAGAGGTGTTTTATCAGGACGCTATGGACGAGCTGGCTCCCAAGGCTTTCGAGCAGGGCGTGACCGAGAACGACGTCAAGTTCGTCGGCGCCCCTCCATCGTTGACGTCAACGTCACCGATGACAAGACCGTCGCTTACACCTTCTCCGTCACCCCTCTACCCCGAGGTCACTCTCGGCCAGTACAAGGGCCTGAGCGCCGAGCGCTACCCCGCAGAGGTAGACGAGGACGAGATCGGCTACGAGCTCGAAGCTGCCCGCAAGCGCAACTCCCGCAAGGTAGACGTTGAGCGCGAGGCTCAGATGGGTGATGTCGCCAACATCGACTTCGACGGTTATCTCAACGGCGAGCGTTTCGACGGTGGCAAGGCCGAGCATATGACCTTGAGCTTGGCTCCGGCTCCTTCGTCCCCGGCTTCGAGGAACAGATTGTCGGCATGAACATCGGCGACGAGAAGGACATCGACATCACCTTCCCCGAGAACTACGCTCCCGAGCTCGCCGGCAAGGCCGTTGTGTTCAAGATCAAGCTTAACAACCTCTCCGTCAACGAGCTGCCTGAACTGGACGACGAGTTTGCAAAGGACAACGGCTTCGACACTCTCGACGAGTACAAGGCCGACGTCAAGGCAGACCTTGAGAAGCGCAAGACCGAGCAGCGCGACGGCGAGGTCCGCGCAGACCTCATGCACAAGGCCATCGAGAACATGACCGTTGCGGTTCCCGAGGTCATGGTCAAGGAGAAAGGCCGAGGAGATCATCCGCAACTACGCAAGAAACTTCGGCGTGACCGATAACTCCATCCCCATGGACAAGCTCTGCGAGATGCTGGGTCTGAACGAGGAAGCCATGAAGACCTCCATCATGCCCGCAGCAGAGGCTCAGGTCAAGAACGACCTTCTGCTTGAGGCGATCGTCGCTGCAGAGGGCTTCGCTCCCACCGAGGAAGAGACCGAAGAGTATATCGCAAAGACCGCTGAGAAGCTCGGCGCAAAGGCCGAGGAGCTCAAGCAGTACTTCGGCGTTGACTTCATCGCCGAGGAGCAGAAGAAGGAGATGGCCTCCAACATCATCTTCGACACCGCCATCATCACCGAAGCCGCTCCCGAGGAGAAGGCAGAGGAGAAGGCCGAAGAGACCGAAAAAGAGGCTGAATAATTATTCCGGGTTAAGGATATGCTCTCTTGGATACTGATATTTTAAAGGAGAGTCAAATACAATGAGTTTAGTTCCATATGTAGTCGAGCAGACCAGCCGCGGCGAGCGCTCGTACGATATCTTTTCAAGACTTCAACGACCGCATCATTATGCTTTCCGAGGAAGTTAACGACACTACCGCCAGCTTGATCGTAGCACAGCTTCTGTATCTTGAAGCGCAGGATCCCGATAAGGACATACAGTTTTATATCAACAGCCCCGGCGGCAGCGTTACCGCGGCCTCGCGATATATGACACTATGCAGTATATCAAGCCCGATGTGTCCACGATATGTGTCGGCCTTGCCGCCTCCATGGGCGCGTTCCTCCTGTCGTCCGGCACGAAGGGCAAGCGCCTCGCCCTGCCCAATGCGGAGATCATGATCCACCAGCCCTCCGGCGGCGCCAGGGGTCAGTGCACCGATATCCAGATACAGGCTGAGCAGATTCTGAAGATCAAGAAGCGTCTCAACTCCATCCTCGCCGAGAACACCGGCAAGGACATCGAGACCATTGAGCGCGACTGCGAGCGCGACCACTTTATGACCGCCGAGGAAGCCCAGACCTACGGCATTATTGACAAGGTCATTTACAAGCGCTGATATTTGCAACACGGATTGGGGGGACGCAGGTTCCCCCAATCTATATATCAGCGTATCAACGCCATTATCGGCGGAACGGAGAAGAATATGGCAAAGAATGAAGACAGAAGAAGCATAAGATGCTCGTTTTGCGGCAAGCCGCAGTCGCTGGTAAACCGTCTTATCGCGGGCAACGGTAGCTATATCTGCGATGACTGCGTGCGTATGTGCATGCAGATCGTCGATGACGACCCGATGACCGACACGCCCGTGGAGGGCTTTGACGGCCTCCCGCTCGTGTTCGAAAAGCCTGCCCAAGCCCATGCAGATAAAGGCGGGGCTTGATGAATATGTTATTGGCCAGAACCGCGCGAAAAGGTTTTGAGCGTCGCCGTTTATAATCACTATAAGCGTATTCTGCACGGCGGCAAGGACGATGTGGAGCTGCAGAAGTCCAATATTCTGCTCATCGGCCCCACCGGCAGCGGCAAAACGCTCTTTGCGCAGACGCTCGCGCGCGTGCTGGATGTGCCGTTCGCCATTGCCGACGCCACCACGCTCACCGAGGCGGGCTACGTCGGCGAGGACGTTGAAACGTCATCCTCAAGCTTCTGCAGGCGGCGGATTTCAACGTCGAGCGCGCACAGCGCGGCATAATTTATATCGACGAGATAGACAAGATCGCCCGCAAGAGCGAGAATACCTCAATTACGCGCGACGTCTCCGGCGAGGGCGTGCAAGGCGCTGCTCAAGCTCCTCGAGGGAACGATAGCGAATGTCCCGCCGCAGGGCGGACGCAAGCACCCGCATCAGGAATTCATCCATGTCGATACGACGAATATCCTCTTTATCTGCGGCGGCGCGTTTGACGGGCTTGACAAGATAATCGAGAAGCGCACCGATAAGATGTCGATGGGCTTCGGCGCGGATATCCAGAGCGGGCGCGACCGTGACGTCGGCGAGCTTCTCGGCCAGGTGCAGCAGCACGATCTGCTGAAGTTCGGCATCATACCGGAGCTTATAGGTCGTCTGCCTGTCGTAGCGTCGCTGGATTCCCTGAAGCGGGACGACCTCGTCCGCATCCTGACCGAGCCGAAAAACTCCATGGCAAAGCAGTACAAGGCACTGATGGACTACGACGGCGTCGAGCTGGAGTTTGCCCCGGCGCGCTTGAGGCCGTGGCGGATAAGGCCATAGAGATGAAGATAGGTGCGCGCGGCCTGCGCAGCGTCATGGAGGGCGTCATGACGGATGTGATGTACACCGTCCCGTCCGACAGTACGGTGAGCAAGGTCGTTATAACCGCGGACTGCGTGAAAAAATGGCACCGCGCCAGAGATAATTCACGCTGCCCACTGATTTTTACCCACTCCGGAAAGGAGAAACTATGAGCGAAACATACACCAGAACCGAAAAATTGCCGATGATAGCCCTGCGCGGGGCTTACCATGTTCCCCGACGTGATCCTTACCTTTGACGTCGAGCGTGAGCCTTCGCTCCGCGCGCTGGAAATGTCCGTGATCGGGAACAGAGATATTTTTCTCGTGGCGCAGAAAAATGTCGCGGTAGACGTTCCGGAAGAAAAAGATATGTATTCCGTCGGCGTCGTCTGCCGCGTAAAGCAGAGATCCGCCAGCCGCAGAGCAGCATCCGCCGCGTGACGGTGGAGGGACTTTATCGTGCGCGGGCGGAGCATATGGTACTGACCGGCAGGGCGTATACCGCCGATGTGACGCCTCTGCCCGACAAGGAGGAGCGTGTCAGCGAGGATCGCATTGTTGCGCTTGTCCGCAGCTGCTTCTCGATGTATCACGACTATCTGTCTGAGAATCCCGAAGCCATGACCGAACAGCTCATAAGTGTGCTCTCGGTCAACGAGCCGGGCGGCGTCGCAAATCACATAGCGCACAATGTGAACCTGAATTATGACGAAAAAGCAGAGCCTGCTCGAAGAGCTGTACCCCAGCAGACGGCTCGTCCGGCTCGGCAAGCTCCTGCGCCGCGAGCTGAACATTCTCCAGCTTGAGAGGGGAACTGGCCGACGCAACGCAGGAGCAGATGAACCAGAACCAGCGCGAGTACTATCTCCGCGAGGAGATGAAGATAATTCAGGCGGAGCTCGGCGAGGACGGGCAGACGGACGATATCGGCGAATACCGCCGGAAAATCAGCGCGCTTGCCGCGCCCGACGAGATCAAGGAGAAGCTCAATAAGGAGCTGTCGCGCCTGATGAAGCAGCCCTTCGGCTCGTCCGAGGCGGCAGTCCTGCGCGGCTATCTCGATACCTGCCTTGAGCTGCCGTGGGGCAAGAAGACCACGGAGACCATCGACCTTGAAAAAAAGCCAGAAAGCTCCTCGACGATGAGCACTTCGGCCTTGAGAAGGTCAAGGATCGCGTCATAGAATACCTTGCCGTCAAGAAGCTCAGCCCGAATATCAAGGGTGGCCTTATCTGCCTTGTCGGCCCTCCGGGCACCGGCAAGACCAGCATCGCCATGAGCATCGCCAAGGCGGTGAACCGCAAGCTCGTGCGCGTATCTCTCGGCGGTGTGCATGACGAGGCCGAGATACGCGGCCACCGCAAGACCTATATAGGCTCCATGCCCGGCCGCATCATAAACGGCATCATTCAGGCCAAGAGCGCAACCCGCTCATGGTGCTTGACGAAATAGACAAGCTTGGCTCCGACTATCGGGGCGACCCGTCGGCGGCAGCTGCTCGCAGCGCTCGACGGCGAGCAGAACTCCACATTTCGGGATAATTTCCTTGAGATACCCTTCGACCTGTCCGAGGTGTTCTTCATCACCACCGCGAACACGCTTGACACCATACCCAGAGCGCGCTCGACCGTATGGAGATCATACAGCTTGCAAGCTACACCGATGAGGAGAAGCTTCAGATAGCGAAGCGCCACCTTCTGCCGAAGCAGCGCAAGAAAGCACGGCTCAACGCGCGCAAACCAGCTCCGCGTCAGCGACGAAGCGCTGCGTGAGATCATCCGGTCGTATACGCGCGAATCCGGCGTACGTACGCTTGAACGCGAGATAGCACGGCTCTGCCGCCGCGCTGCCTGCGATATTGCCGAGGAAAAGTGCAAGGGCGTCAGCGTCAAGGCCGGTGGGCTGGAACCGCTGATGGGGCCTGCAAAGTTCAAGCCAGAGCACCTGCGCGTGCGCGACGAGGTTGGTCTCGTGCGCGGTCTTGCGTATACATCCGTCGGCGGCGAGGTGCTGGACGTTGAGGTCGCAGTGGTTGACGGCAGCGGCAGACTGGAGCTTACCGGCAACCTCGGAGACGTGATGAAGGAATCCGCCCGCGCCGCGATGACCTATATCAGGAGCCGCGCAGGTGTGCTCGGCATAGAGCATGATTTTTATAAGACCAGGATATACATATCCACTTTCCGGAGGGCGCCGTTCCCAGGACGGACCGTCCGCCGGCATCACCGTGACCATTGCGCTCATCTCCGAGCTGACCGGCGCGCCGGTGCGCCATGACGTTGCGATGACGGGCGAGATAACGCTGCGCGGCAGAGTGCTTCCGATAGGCGGCCTGCGCGAAAAAGACGATGGCGGCCATGCGCGCAGGAGTCAAGACCGTTATCATCCCTTCCGACAACGAAGCGGATCTTGAGAACATTGACCAGACAGTGCGCCGTGCGCTCGAGTTTGTCCCGACGGATCACGTCGATAAGGTTCTGGACGTTGCGCTCATACGCGGTGCGGAGAACAGCGCGTTCTGCCCGCCGCAGCCTTGTCGGCGTCGGCGCCGGCAGCGCTGTCAGACAGTAGGTGACACATGGCGGGACTTAACGTAAACAAGGCGGAGTTCATAAAATCCGCCGCCTCCACCCAGCAGTTCATCCGCTCGTCGATACCGGCGATAGCGTTTGCGGGAATGTCGAACGTCGGCAAGTCGTCGGTCATAAAACCGGATGCTCAACCGCAAGAACTTTGCCCGCGTCGGCGCGCAGCCCGGAAAGACGATACACGTCAATTACTTTTTCATTGACGGCAAGCTGTACTTTGTCGATCTGCCCGGCTACGGCTACGCCAAAGTCTCGCAGAGCGAGAAGGAGCGCTGGGGCAAGCTGATGGAGAGCTTTTTGCGGAGCCTGACCTTATGGATCTCGGCGTCATGATAGTCGATGCGCGCCATAAGCCGACGGCGGACGACGTGACGATGGCTGAATGGTTCAAAAGCTCCGGCGCCCGATGGTCGTCGTCGCAAACAAGCTCGACAAGCTGAAAAAAGCGAGATAGAGCCGAACATGGCGCTCATCCGTGAGACGCTGACGCTGCCTGACGAGGTGCCGCTCATCCCGTTCTCTGCCGAAAAGGGGCAGGGAAGAGAGCTCCTGCTGGCGGAGATAATGAAAGTTTTATAATTCGCGCTCGTGAGGACGGAAATATTTCTTAAGCCTGAAATATTTCCGTCCTCTACTTGTCATTTGCATATTTTTTGTTAAAATAAAGAGAAAACCGGAGGTGGACAAGATTAACGCACTTAAATCCATTTGGGACGGCTTTGATTTCACATACCTGCTCAATATACTACTCAGCGTCATACCCGCGCTCGTCTGCATCACGCTCCATGAACTGAGCCACGGCTTCGTGGCCTATAAGTTGGGCGACGATACGGCAAAGAACGCCGGACGCCTGACGCTCAACCCCATAAAGCACCTTTGACATCATGGGTCTTATAATGATGGTCGTGTTCCCCTTCGGCTGGGCAAAGCCCGTGCCGGTGAATATGTATAAATTCAAAGACCCGAAGCGCGGCATGGCCATAACTGCGCTCGCAGGCCCTGTCAGCAATATTCTGATAACGATAGTTTTCCTGTTCATATATGGGCTTTTGTATATCCCGCCCAGCTCAGCGACGTCGGGCAGTACATCCTGCAAATGATAATGATAACTGCGTATATAAGCCTCGGCCTCGCCGTGTTCAACTTAATTCCCGTTCCGCCGCTGGACGGCTCGAAGGTGCTGTTCTCATTGATGAGCGACGAAAAGTATTATAAGCTCATGCGCTATGAGCGCTACGGCACAATAATTATGATCCTCCTTGTCGCTACCGGCGTCCTCGGCAAGCCGCTGGATACTGCGGTCGAGTGGCTGTATAACGCGCTCATCCCGATCGCGCAGGCCGGCTGCGATATTATCTATAATCTGTTTTATTCTGATAAGTGGGTCGATAAATGGAAAATCCAAGCTTTATCTTGAGGGCGTCGTACGCGAAAAAACGAGCTTCAGGACTTCGAGGGGCCGCTGAGCCTTTATCCTAATGCCGCCAGTCAAAAAAAGATCGAGATACGCGACATCAAAATCTCCGAGATACTCGACCAGTATCTCGAATATCTTGACCAGATGCAGAAGCTCGACCTTGAGATCGCCAGCGAGTTCGTGCAGATGGCGTCGCACCTTTTGTATATCAAGACGAAAACGCTGCTCACGCAGGAGGAAGAGGTATCCGAGCTCGAAGTTCTCATCGCCTCGCTGGAGCAGTAAGAGCAGGGACACTCTGAGCGCCGTAAAGCAGGTGATCCCGCAACAAGGAGGCGTCGGAGCTCGGCCTGCCGTACTTTTCCAAGCCGCCGAGCCAGCCGCCGAAGACCCTAAGGAATACGAATACCGGCATGAGCCGGTCGACCTGCTGAAGGCGCTTTCAAACATATACTCCCGCGGCCGCATGGCGGAGCCGGAGGAGCTGACGCAGGCGGTGCCGAAGCGTATAGTTTACAGCGTGCGCGACAAGACCGCCAGATAATCGATCTCTTTGCGCAGAGGCAGCGTGTATCTGACGGACTGTATTCCACCTGCCGCAGCCGGAGGTCGTTGCGACTTTCATCTCCGTGCTGGAGCTTTGCAGCATGGGCAGCATCCACATTGACCGCGCGGACGAGGGCTACTCCCTGAGCTTCACGGGCGGCGACGTGGACGAGATAATCGAAAAGATAGTTGAGTGAATTTATGGATATTTCAGCGGCCATAGAGGCCATACTTTTTGCGGCGGGGGAGAGCGTGCCGGTCGCGCGCCTTTCGCTGGTGCTCGGGCGGACGAAAAAGAGATAAGTCTCTGCGCCGCCGAGCTTGCGGAAAAATACGAGCGCGAGCAGCGCGGCGTGAGAATACTGCGGCTGGAGGATAAGCTCCAGATGTGTTCCGCGCCGAGTACGCCGCGTTCATCACAAAGGCTCTGGAGCAACGCAAGCCGCCGATGCTGTCCCAGCCTGCGCTGGAGACGCTTGCGGTCGTCGCCTATTTCCAGCCCGTCACGAGGGCGTATGTGGATCAGGTGCGCGGCGTTGACAGCTCATATACGGTCAGCGCGCTGACGGAGCGCGGACTTATCGAGGTCTGCGGCAGGCTCGACGTGCCGGGCAGACCCTCGCTCTTCAGAACAACGGACGTTTTCCTGCGCACAATGGGAATTACCAGGCTTGACGAGCTGCCGCCGCTGCCAGATATGAGCAGCAGCGAGGGCATCGAGAAGCTTCAGCAGGCGATAGACGAGATACAGAACGCACAGAATCGGGATCAGATGACCATCAGCGAGATAACGGAGTCGGAAACCAAGGAGTGATGTAGTTGGCAGTTCTCCATATTTTAGGCGTGATACTGAAGATACTCGGCATAGCGGTGCTGTCCGTGATAGGGCTGGTCATCCTGCTCATCCTGCTTGTGTCGCTGGTGCGGGTCGGGATAGACGCCGAGTATATCGGCGGAAACCTCAAAGCCTCGGCGAAGGTCTGCGGCAAAGCTTATCGAGGTCTATCCGAACAGTCCGCTGCTTGAAAAGCTGAAAAACAGGCACAAAAGAGAAGCCCAAGGAAGAGGCTCCGCCGCCCGCGGAGACGCAGCCGAAAGAGGAAAAACCGAAAAAGCGGCTGAATCTGAACTTCTCGCGTGACGAGCTGCTTGCACTGGCAAAAAAGGCGCTGCACGGCGTGGGGCATATCCTCACCATAAGGGGTCGACCGCTTCATGCTGCACTATACCGCGGCGGGAGACGACCCGTACGATACCGCGCTTATCTACGGCTATGTCAACGGCGCACTGTCGTCGCTCGCTCCGCTATGCCGGAAGAAATTCAAGGTGCGCGACGCCGATGTCCGCACGGATGTGGACTTCACGGCGGACAGTATGAGCGTCGATTTCGTCATCGCGGTGACGATGCGCATTGGCCAGATATTCGAGGGGCTGTTTATTATAGCCTTCGGCGCACTGGGTATAATTGTTAAAAAACAAACGCAGACTCGCGCGGGAAGAGCGTGCCGGCGGGACAGATACAAACGGCGAAGAAATAAAACAGATAGAAGAAAATAGACAGGCAGAGGAAAGGATGAACAAAAATGGATAACAACCCTATCGGCGAACTCATGCAGAACACAATGGAGAGCGTGAAGAACATTCTCAAGGTGGACACGGTCGTCGGTGACCCGATCTATACCCCGACGGGATCACTCTGGTTCCCATCTCCAAAATCAGCGTAGGCTTCGGCGGCGGCGGAGTGGAGCTTGGCTCCAAGAAGGCCGACGGCAAAGAGACCCTACGGCGGCGGCAATGCGACCGGCGTTAAGATCGAGCCGATGGGCTTCCTCGTCATCAAAGAGGGCAACATCCGCATGATAAACGTCACCCTCCTGCCAGCAACACTGTTGACCGCATAATCGACCTCGTACCGCAGGTCATCGACCGCGTTGACAGCTTTATCGAAAAGCAGAAGGGCTGAGACATAGCATAAGCTGAAGGCAATGTCAATAATAAGCACTGCCCAAAATCTTTCAAGGGTGGTGCTTATTATTGAAAAAGAAGTATTTTTATAGTTATTGCAAAGCGCTGTTTGCCGCATTTTCCGCGCGGGCGTACGCAGTGTCGGACGCGCCGGACACCAGCGCCGCGAGAGCGATAGTCATGCACTCCGGCGGCGAAGTGATATATGAAAAGAACGCCGACGCGCAGTCGCTCATCGCCAGCACGACGAAGCTGATGACTGCCATCGTTGCCATCGAGAACTGCGGGGGCTTGACGATGAGCTGGAGGTCGGCGCGGAATCGTGCGGCATCGAGGGCTCGTCGATGTACCTGCATCCGAGCCAGCGCGTCACGGTAGAGGATCTGCTGTACGGGCTGCTGCTCGTTCCGGCAACGACGCGGCGGATGCGCTTGCGAGATATACCGCGGGCAGCATTGAGGATTTTGCCGCGCTCATGAACGAGAAGGCGCAGAACCTCGGCATGACGAATTCATCGTTTTTCAAATCCGCACGGGCTGGACGCGGAGGATCATTATTCCACCGCGCGCGACATGGCCGTGCTGATGGACTACTGCATGAGCAATGAGGACTTTGTCAGAATCATCTCCGCCTCGTCGCGGCAGGTGGGCGAGCAGTGCTATTATAACCACAACAAGTCGCTTCTGGCGCTGCGAAGGCTGCAGATAGGCGGGAAAACCGGCTATACGTCGCCGCGGGCGCTGCCTTGTGAGCTGCCGAGCGGGACGGGACGCGGCTCATATGTGTCACGCTGTCCGACCCAGACGACTGGAATGACCATTGCAAGCTCTACGACTGGGCTTTTCGCAGTATTCCGACCGCAGAGCGCTGAGCGACGGCTCATTGCCGGAGGTACCGGTGACGTCAGGGACTGAGAGCGCGGCCGCCGTCCGCCCCTCGGAGGAGCCACTGTTCCTTGCGTGACGTGCGACGGTGAGATACGGGAGCTTAACGGGCGAGCATGATCGAGTATTAACGGCGAGGTGATCGCGGACGGCGAGTTTGTCTACGCCGCTGATGTGCCGCGGATCAGAAAACTTATAGCTATCTACATCTACGATTGAGCTGCATAATGGTGAGAGACTCAGAAGATAATTCCGCCTCCGACTTATGTCCCGCAGAGCCGCCGAAGAGTGCATAAAGGTCGGACGCGAGTCAACGGCGGCGGCAAAATTTTTTGGTATGAGCGCGGACACGGAGACGGGAATATACTGGTGGACGGCAGACCGCCCCACCGCCGGGGAAAAGCTGTACATAAGCTCAATAAGCTCCAAGGGCTATGTCACGACGCTGCACGACGAGAAGGATCGCCGCTGCGTGACGGAGCTTCTGAGCGGGCGCATGCGGGTGTACCTCTGTCGGGCGGCTCGACATGTATTCGGAAGGGCTGCTGATATGCACGAACGACGGCGAGTTTTGCCAACCGGCTCATGCACCCGTCGCACGAGGTGGAGAAGTGCTACCTCACCTGGGCAGGGCGAGGACGTCGGCGAGGCTGTCGAGTATCTGCGATACCCGATGGAGATAGACGGATACATGACGCGCGGCGCGGAGGTCGATATAATATCGCTGCTGCCGGGCGGCGCGGAGCTTGCATAACTATACACGAGGGGCGCAACCGTCAGGTCAGAAAAATTGCGCCGCCGTCGGGCTCAGGTCACAAAGCTGCGCCGCGTGCGCGAGGGCAGCGTCGACTGAATCTCGGCGATCTTCCGGCTGGGAAATGGCGCAGCCTTTACGGCGAAGAAATAGCCTCGTTTGACAGATAAATAAATTTCCCGGAGAAGAACATTATGGAACACAATAAAAAAACAGCAGAGGCGGAGCTTGTCGTCATCGGCGGCGGCCCGCGGGCATGATGTGCGCGGCAACGGCGGCGGAGCGCGGTATGCGCGTGATACTGCTGGAGCCGAATCGGCTGCTGGCCGCAAGCTGCGCATCACCGGCAAGGAAGATGCAATGTCACAAATAACTGCGATATCAAGACGTTTATGGAGAATATCCCCGGCGACGGGGAGATTCCTGTACTCTGCGCTGAACCGCCTGTCGCCGACGCAGACTATGGAGCTTTCGAGTCGCACGGGCTGAAGCTCAAGACCGAGCGCGGGAACCGCGTGTTTCCGGTGTCCGATAACGCCAACGACGTCGCGGGAACGATGGCGCACTGGTGTGAGCGCGCGGGCGTGCGCGTCATGCATCACCCACGCCAAGGGCGTCCGGATAGAGAACGGCATAGTCACAGGCGTTCCGACCGACGAGGGAATGATAGACTATGCACCGGCGGGGCTTATATGCGGCTGACCGGCTCGACCGGCGACGGCTATAAATTCGCCCGCAGCGCGGGGCATACTATCGACACGCCGTGGCCGTCTCTCGTTCCGCGCTTGAAAGCGACGATGATTACTGCGCCGAGATGCAGGGCTTCGCGCTGAAAAACGTGACGCTCTCGGCCTATGAGAACGACGTGCTGATATACCGAGAGCTTGGCGAGATGCTGTTCACGCATTTCGGCGTCTCGGGGCCGCTGGTGCTGTCGGCAAGCTCACATGCGGCACATGGGCAAAGCGAAATACCGGCTCGAGATCGACCTCAAGCCCGGGCTCGACGAGAAGAAGCTCGACGCGTATCCTGCGCGACTTTGATAAGTACGCGAACAAGGAGTTCAAAAATTCACTCACAGACCTTGCGGGCAAGTCGATGATACCTGTTCTCATCAGGCTGTCGGGCATACCGGAGGACACCAAGGTCAACTCCATAACCCGCGAGCGCGGCATCAGCTGCTGCATCTGTTCAAGGCGTTTCCTGTGTCCATCAGCGGCATGCGCCCGATAAAGGAGGCCATCGTGACCGCCGGCGGCGAGCACGAAGGAGGTAAATCCGCGCACCATGGAGTCGAAGCTGGTTGACGGCCTGTACTTCGCGGGCGAAGTGCTGAACCTTGACGGATATACGGGCGGCTTCAATCTCCAGATCGCGTGGTCTACCGGCTATATTGCCGGAAAATCTATACTTAAGGATGAATTCTGATGAACGGATTTAATTCTATCGCCATAGACGGCCCCGCCGGAGCGGGAAAGAGCAGCCTTGCGCGCAGACTTTCAAAGGAACTGGGGGTACATTTACGTCGATACCGGCGCGATATACCGCGACGTCGGCGGCGCGGCACACCGCCGCGGGCTCGATACGAAAAAATGAGATCGCTGTCTCGGCGATGCTTTGCCGGAGATAAGCATAGAGATGCGCTATAATGACGAAGGCGAGCAGAGAATGTTCCTCGACGGGGAGGACGTGTCCGCCGAGATACGCATGCCCGAGATATCCATCTGCGCCTCAAACGTCTCGGCGATGCCTGCGGTGCGCGCATACCTGCTGGAGATGCAGCGACGCATGGCGCGGACGCATAACGTCACATGGACGGCGCGACATAGGCACCGTCGTCCTGCCGGATGCGGAGCTGAAGATATTCCTGACCGCCAGCGCCGCGGCACGCGCGCAGCGCCGCCTGCTTGAGCTTCAGGGTAAGAGCGTCAAGGCAGATTATGACGAAGTTCTGCGCGATATAGAATACCGCGATAAGCAGGACACCAGCCGCGCGGCCGCACCGCTCAGGGCGGCTGAGGACGCCGTGCGCGTCGATACGAGCGACATTGATTTCGAGCAGAGCGCGGCGCTCCTTCGGAGCATCGTGCGGGAGCGGCTGGGCGTATGAAGAAGCTTATTGTCGCAAAAAGTGCGGGATTCTGCTTCGGCGTGAGCAGATCCGTGAAAATGGCGGAGGAGCTGCTCCGCAGCGGCGAAAAGTGCAGCAGCCTCGGCGAGCTTATCCATAATGCAGACGTTGTAAACGAGCTTGCCTCGCGCGGCCTGCGGCTCATAGAAAGCCCCGCGGATGCGCGCGTCCGGGCGAAAAGGTGCTGATCCGCGCGCACGGAATAGCCAGAAGCGTACAGCAGGAGCTGGAGCGCAGGCGCGGGAGATCGTCGACGCGACCTGCCCGAAGGTGAAGCATATCCACAATATCGTCAGGAGGCCACGGCCGAAGGGCGCTTTGTGATTATCATCGGAATGCGCCGTCATCCGGAGGTCGAGGGCATATGCGGCTGGTGCGGAGAGCACATGGTGTTTGAAACGGCGGCGGAGCTGAGACGGGCTGAACCAAAACCGGATTTTTGGGATAAACCTCTATGTTGTGGTGCAAACAACTCAGACGCACGGTAATTTTACCGAATGTTGCAATATCCTAAAAAAAAGGTGTACAAATCTGAAAATATCTGATACAATATGTACTGCTACGCGGCAAAGCAGGAGGCTGAAAAGCTGGCCTCCGAATGTGACGCAATGGTGGTCATCGGCGGAAAGCACAGCGCCAACAGCCTGCATCTTGCCCAGATCTGTTCTGAGCATTGCGGCTGGGTCCAGTTCATAGAGAAGTGTGATGAGCTGGATATGGACAAGGTCACGGACGCGGATACCATCGGCTCACTAGCGGGGGCATCCACGCCGGCGTGGATAATTAAGGAGGTAAGAAACAAAATGAGCGACGAAATCAAAGTTGAAGAATCCGCAGTCGAGGTCGAAAAGTCCTTCGACGAAATGCTGGAGGAGACTCTCAAAACTATATATAATGGAGACAAGGTAACCGGACATGTTGTGGCTATTACCGGTACTGAGATCAGCGTAGACCCTCGGCACCAAGTATTCCGGCTTCATTCCCACTTCCGAGTTCACTGACGACGGCGTCAAGGTCGAAGACGTTGTCAAGGTCGGCGACACCATTGAAGCAGTTGTTGTCAGAGTCAACGATGTCGAAGGCACCGTTATGCTCTCCAAGAGCGTCTTGACGCCGCAAAGAGCTGGAACGATATCGAAGAGGCCGCCGAGTCCGGCGCAGTCCTCGAGGGCGTTGTCTCCGGCGAGAACAAGGGCGGCGTTGTTGTCAATGTCAAGGGCATCAGCGTGTTCGTCCCCGCATCCCAGACCGATCTGCCCCTGCGATGCAGAGCTGAGCCAGCTCATCAAGAAGACCGTTCGCCTCAAGATCACCGAGGTCAACAAGGCTCGCAAGAGAGTAGTCGGCTCCACCCGCCGCGTTGCACAGGCCGAGCGCCGCGAGCGCATCGAGTCCATCTGGAACGAGATCGAGGTCGGCAAGAAGTACCACGGCGTCGTCAAGTCCCTGACCAGCTACGGTGCATTCGTCGATATCGGCGGCATTGACGGTATGGTTCACGTCTCCGAGCTGAGCTGGAGCCGTATCAAGCAGCCCTCCGACGTTCTCTCCGTCGGCGACGAGGTCGATGTTTACGTCATCAGCTTCGACAAGGAGAAGCGCAAGATCTCCCTCGGCTACAAGGATCCCAACGGCAACCCCTGGACCGTGTTCACCAACACCTACGGTGTCGGCAGCTGTTGCAAAGGTCACTATCGTCAAGCTCATGCCCTTCGGCGCATTCGCGGAAGTTCTGCCCGGCGTTGATGGTCTGATCCACATCTCCCAGATCGCAAACCGCCGCATCGGCAAGCCCGAGGACGTTCTGACCGTCGGCGATGTTGTTGACGCGAAGATCACCGCTATCGATGACGAGAAGCACAAGATCTCCCTGTCCATCCGCGCTTGTCCGAGCCCGCACCCGCAGCGGTCGAGGAAGAGGAGGAAGAGGTCGAGGAGCCCGCAGGCGACGCCTCATATACGAAGTCTCCGCTACCGGCGAAGCCACCGGCATCGCCCCTGAAGAGGAGTAATCCAACATACTCAAAAGCCTTGGCAGTTTAGTCGCTAAGGCTTTTTTATGCCGTCGAAACTTTATATGTCGCGCCCAGCTTAAATCATGCTGCCACTGCCTGCGGCAATCCGCATCCCTGATAGTATGGCGGCTAAGGAGAACGGATTCCCACGTCGCTTCGCTCCTCGGAATGACAGAAGAGTGTTATAGAAAAACAGCGAAGCCGAACCGGCTTCGCTGTTTTGCTTAGATCTTCTCATTTATCCAGTCGAGAATGTCTTTATACACGTCTGCGCGGTTTATCTCGTTGAGCAGCTCATGACGGCCGGCGGGGTAGAGCCGCATCTTCACGTCATGCAGACCGGCCTTGCAGAAGGCGTTGTACGCGCGCGTGACGCCCTTGCCGTTCTCGCCGACAGGATCGGCGTCGCCGGACATGAAGTATACCGGCGTCTCCTTGCTCATCTTGTCGATGTTCGCCTGGTTGGTGACGAATTTTATGCCGATCATCATATCGCGGAACAGGCTGACCGTCGGCACAAAGCCGCAGAGAGGATCGGCGATATATTTGTCAACATTCTCCGTGTCGCGGCTGAGCCAGTCAAAATCAGTGCGCGGGTTGGCATAGCCCTTGTTGTATGAGCCGAAGGCGACGCTGTTGAGCGTGTCGCCGATCTTGTGCGCCCCGTAGAGCTTGACCGCGGCGCTTGCCATCGCAAGCCCGCCAAGCACCATCGGCAGCGGCTGATGCCCCGTGCCGCTGATTATCACGGCGTCCGGCTTCTCCGGATGGCGGATGATATAGGTGCGCACAAGGAAGCTGCCCATGCTGTGCCCGAAGAAAATATATGGCAGGTCGGGGTACTTCTCGTGCATGATGTCGTGCCGGTCGATATCCCAGACGACATAGTCCCAGCCGTCGCTCTCGGCGAAGAAGCCCTGCTCGCCGCCGTTGTCGATGGACTTGCCGTGGCCAAGGTGATCGTCGCCGACGACGATGAAGCCGTTATCGGCGAGAAAACGGGCAAAATCGTCATAGCGCTCGATATGCTCGGCGATGCCGTGCTCTATCTGCACGATGCCGCGCGGCTCGCCTTCCGGCGACCACTGGCGGACGTAGATGCGGTTTTTCCGGTGCTGGAGTCGAAATAAAAATCCGAAAAATTCGCCATGGAAAAATACCTCCGTTTATGTTATCATGTAATAAATTATAAGGTCACAGCAAAAATAAGTCAACAGAAAAGAGACGACTATGGAATACGTATTGGTAGTTAAAACCGAGAAATTGTCGCAATTTATCTCCGGCCGTACCGGCCTTATCACAGAGTCGAACGCCGAGATGCTGGACATTATCCGCGCAGAGCATGAGTTCATCCCGCGTCCTGATGCAGAGAATGACCCAGGCTACAAGCAGATAATCCCGTATGTGGTGCGCGCCGCGGGGACGAGATATTCATGACGCGCCGCCTCAAAAAAGGCGGGGAAGCGCGGCTGCACGGGCTTATGTCCATCGGCGTAGGCGGGCATATAAACCCCGTGGACGACGTTGACCGCGAGAACGTCCTGCTGCGCGGACTTGAGCGTGAGCTTGACGAGGAGGTCGAGATCGAGCACCGCGGCGGGCTGCACCCCGTCGGCTTTATCAACGACGACACCAACGGCGTCGGCAGCGTACATCTCGGCCTGTGCTACACGCTGCCCGTCGAGGGCGAGGTGCGCGTCCGCGAGACGGAGAAGCTCGAGGGCGGCTGGACGACGGCGGCGGAGCTGCGCGGAACTGGGATATGCTCGAAACCTGGACGCAGATCGCACTCAACGGCATCGAGAATTAAGAATGACCAAGGCGAGGCATTGACGGTGTCTGCGCAGAGTGTTATTCTTGAAACATAATTATAATAATTATAAGGGGTACAGAGTATGAAACCTATCGTTCTTTACTTCAGCGCGACCGGCGGGACCGAGCATATCGCAAAGCTCATCGCTTCCGAGCTAAAGGCCGAGACGGCGGACATCACCGTGTTCGATTTCGACATGAGCTTTGACTCGGATATGCTGGTTTTCATCTGCTTTCCGGTTTACGGCGGCCGCATCCCTGCTCCCATGTATCGCCGCATGAAGGATGTCCGCGGCGACAATACGCCCGTCGTACCCGTGGCGGTGTACGGCAACCGCGCCGTTGAGGATGCGCTTCAGGAAATGGCAGACCTCTGCAAAAAGAACGGCTTCCGCGTTGTCGGCGGGGCGGAGATGGTCGCGCCGCATTCGCTGGATCGCCGCTTCGGCGCAGGCCGTCCCGACGAGAAAGGATGTTGCCCAGCTTAAGAGCTTCCTCACCTCGCTCATGTCGCGCGAGAACCTGCGTGACGTGCCGATGCCCGGCAGTCACGACTATAAGCCGTTACAAGGGTCTGCCGCTCTATCCCAGCTCCGGGATACACTGCTCCGGCTGCGGCACATGTTCTGCCGAATGTCCCGCTGGGGCGATAGATCAGGGCGATCCCAGAAAGCCCGACAAGACCAAGTGCATAAGCTGTATGCGCTGCATCACCGTATGTCCCTTCGGTGCGCGCAGTGTCCCGAAGGCGGCACAGCTTGCGGTGTCGGCCGCGCTGCTGAAGATGTGCGCGGGCAGAAAGTCTCCCCAGCTTCTATCTCTGAGATTATACATATTTCCGGCTGTATGCCATGGAGGGCTGATCTATGAAGATAAGCAATGCGAGGGTTTACAGAAACGGGCGCTTTGAGCGTTCTTCCGTCGAGTTTTCCGATAAGATAAGCGCCTTTGACGTTGACGGCGGCGTTGACGCGCACGGCGCATACCTCGTCCCCGGCTTCATCGACATCCACACGCACGGCGCAATCGGCTACGACGCGAGCGACTGCCGCGCCGACGAGATACCCGCACTCGCGGCTACTACGCCGCGCACGGCGTGACCTCATTCTGCTTCACGACTATGACCATAGGCGAGGACGCGCTGGCGCGGGCGATGCGCAATATCCGCGGTTATGAGCGGCAGGGCGCGCAGGCAAAGTGCGCGGGCGTGCATCTTGAGGGGCCGTTCGTGTCGTATAAAAAGCGTGGCGCGCAGAAGGCGGAAAACATCCGCATGCCTGATCTTGATCTGTTTTACCGTATGAGCGAGCTGAGCGGAGGAAAGCTAAAGATAATCACCATGGCGCCGGAGCTTGAGGGCGCGCTGGACTTTATCCGCGAGGCGTCGAAGGTCTGCACCGTGTCCCTCGGCCATCCCACTGCGGGATTACGCCACGGCAATGGCCGGATTCGAGGCGGGCGCGACGCAGGCGACGCATCTCTTCAACGCCATGCAGCCGCTGCGACCACCGTGAGCCGGGGCTTATCGGCGCGGCGCTGATGGCGGGAGCCGAGGTCGAGCTTATCTGTGACGGGCTGCATATCCATCCGGCGGTGATAAACGCCGTGTACCGGATGTTCGGAAAAAAGATGATAATAATCAGCGATTCTCTGCGCTGCGCCGGACTTTGTGACGGCAATTATGATCTCGCGGGACAGCCGATAGTTGTCAAAAACGGCCGCGCGACGCTGCTCCGACGGTACGCTCGCCGGTTCTTCCAGCAATCTTCTTCAGGAACTGAAAAACGTCGTGTCCTACGGGATACCGCTTGAGGACGCAGTCTATGCTATGACGGCGCGCCCGCAAAAGCGATAAACAGCTTCGGCGAGATCGGATCGCTCGAAGTTGGCAAATGCGCCGATATGTCTGCTGCTGGACGAGGAGCTGAACCTCAAGGCGACATTCATTGACGGCGAGCTTGTAAACGGCGACCTGTAAAAATTCAATATGCTCAAGCGGACGGCAACTTTGCCGCCCGCTTATTTATTGCGCATATATTAAAAAAATGTCCGCCGCCTTGTCAATTCGTGAAATATGTTGTATAATATCTCCGTTTAGTATCTGCCCTTGTTAACCGGTACTACCGGCGTTGAATGGAGGCTTGGCCTATGGACGCTAAGATCGACCAGCTTAAAAAATGGGTCGCGGAGAGCGACAATATCGTGTTTTTCGGCGGCGCAGGAGCCAGCACCGAGAGCGGGATACCGGATTTCCGCAGCGTTGACGGCCTGTATAATCAGCAGTGGAAGTACCCGCCGGAGACGATTTTGAGCCACAGCTTCTTTGAGCGCTATCCCGAGGAGTATTACCGGTTCCATCGGGCAAAGCTCGTTATCGACGGCGTGAAGCCCAATCGTGCGCATCTGCGACTTGCGGAGCTGGAGCGCGAGGGCAAGCTGCGCGCCGTTATAACGCAGAATATCGACGGACTGCATCAGGCGGCCGGCAGCAAAAACGTGCTGGAGCTGCACGGCAGCATCCTGCGCGCCTATTGCTCGCGCTGCCGTATGCCGTATCCGGCAGACAAGATGAACCACGGCGAGGGCGTCCCGCGCTGCAAGTGCGGCGGCGTCATAAGGCCGGACATCGTGCTGTACGAGGAGCAGCTGGACGAGGACGTTCTGGCAAAGTCCGTGCACTATCTGCGCAATGCCGATGTGCTCATCGTCGGCGGCACGTCGCTGAACGTGTATCCGGCGGCAGGACTTATAAACTATTACCGGGGAAATAAGCTCGTCCTTTGTGAACCTGAGCGAGACCCCGTATGACAGCCGCGCAGATCTGATAATACATGAAAAAATAGGCGAGGTTTTCAGCCGGATATAAAAGGGAAGCCTCTACCGGAGGAAGTTATGGCAAAAGGTAAGCTGATAGTTTTCGAGGGCATAGACGGCGCGGAAAAGTCGTGCCAGTACAGGCACATATGCCAGCGTCTTGAAAACGACAGAATTGACTATAATCATATTGTGTTTCCCCGTTACGACAAGGAGAGCAGCGCGCTGATACGCATGTATCTCGGCGGCAGCTTTCGGCAGTCATCCGGAGGATGTGAATGCCTATACCGCGTCCACCTTTTACGCGGTCGACCGCTTCGCGTCTTACCGCGAGGCGTGGGGCGATATATATAACGCGGGCGGACTTATCATCTCCGACCGCTATACGACCTCAAACGCCGTCCATCAGGGCTGCAAGCTCAGTGATGAGGAGCTGCCGGCGTTTTTCGGCTGGCTTTATGACCTCGAATATGTGAAAATGGGCCTGCCGCACCGACCTCGTCATATATCTTGACGTAGATATCGAGACCTCGCTCGCGCGCATGAAGCACCGTCAGGATAAGACGCACACTGCGGCCGACATCCATGAGAAGGACGTTGAGTACTTGCGGCGCTGTCTGCACACGGCGGATATGGCCGCGGATTACTACGGCTGGACGCGCATTCCGTTTATGAAAGACGGTGTCGAACGTGAGGTCGAGGAAAAGAATGACGAGATATACGAGCTGATCCGAAACATATTTGAGCCTCACGGCGTCAAAAAAGGGACTCCTTTCGAGCCCCCGGTGATTGCATATAACTCAGCAGCCGCAGCCGTTGTTGTTATTGCAGCCCGCATCCGCAGCTGTTGCCGCATCCGCAGCCTGCCCCAGCCGAAGAGAATGATGAGGATAATGATTATCCACAGAACACTATTGTTGTTGCAGCCGTTGCAGAACATATATATATTCCTTTCCCCGTGCCGGAAATTTGCCGTGCCGCAGGGGTGCGCGGCACAGCAGACAGATCCTGATAAAACCGCGTGAGCAGTTTTCTGCATCGCTCATGCCATAATATGCAGCCCAGCAGGCTGGTGCTACGACGAATTGCGCGCCATGCCGATACCCATATGAGGAGAAAACAATGCCGGACGATATTGAAAAGATAAATGAGATATTCCGCATTCACGACGAGAATGCGAAGAAGAAAACCGGACAGACGGGCAAGACCGGCGCACAGCCCGGCGTCGAAGAGCGCCAAGGGGAAGCGCCGCAGGAACCCGCCGCAAAGGATGCGAAGGACAGATCCAGCCGCTTCTCCGCGGTGGACAATTTCTTCATAGATAAAAACGGCGACGAGAACCACAACTACACCGGCGACGATATGACCGAGCGGGATTACCGTCCGGTGCGCCAGAGCCAGGGAATACCGCTCCGGCCGCCTCGGCGGCGTGATGTACTTTGGTTCATCGTGCGCTCAGCGTCGTTCTCGCGTGCTTCGCGTGGATGGCGGCAAGCGACGCGCTTGCGCTGAATAAGGACACTTTCACCGCGGTCGTGACGTGCCGAACAGCATTTTCGAGATCGCCACGGTTGACGATCTGGACGAAAACGGCAACAAGATCGGGACCAAGCGTGAGACTCAGGCCAATACGTCAGCTATGTTGCGGACGCGCTGAAGGATGCGGGGCTTATCGAATACAAATGGCTGTTCGAGGCCTTCTGCAAATCTCCCACGCAGGTTCCAAGGTCGATCCCCGGCAGCTACGAGCTGCGGTCGAGCTTCGACTACCGCGCGCTTATAAAAAATATGCAGTCCGGCTCCGGCTCCACGCTGACCACCACGGTCACGATACCGGAGGGCTTCTCGATGCACCAGATATTCCTCCGTCTTGAGGAGGAGGGCGTGGCGGATTATAACGACCTCATGGAAGCCGCCGCGACCGCAACCTTTAACTATTCCTTCCTTGAGGGCGGCGAAGAGGGCAGTGCCTACCGGCTTGAGGGATACCTCTTCCCGGATACCTATGAGTTCTATGTCGGTATGCAGGCGTCCAGCGCCATAAACAAGATGCTCGATAACTTCAACCGCAAGATAACCGAGGATATGCAGGCGCGTCTCGATGAGCTCGGCATGAGCCTTGGCGAGATCGTCAACGCCGCCTCGCTTATCGAGAAGGAGGCCGCGAACGATTCCGAACGCGCGCTCATCGCTTCCGTCATCTATAACCGTCTCAACTATGACATGCCCCTCGGCATAGACGCCGCTGTGCTCTATCCGTACCCCGAGCATGAGGGCGCGCCGACGGCGGAAATGCTTGCCAAGGACGATCCTCGTATAACACCCGTATCACTCGGTCTGCCGCCGACACCTATCAGCAACCCCGGCATTGCCTCCATCAATGCTGCGCTCTGGCCGGATGCGACGGATTACTTCTACTATGCCCTCGACACCGCCACCGGAACGCACCAGTTCTTCACCAACGAGACGGACTTCAATAACTTTGTTGCGACGCAGAATTATGAATGATAAACTCGAGCTCCTTTCCCCGGCGGGGGATATGGAGCGGCTTGAAATGTCTCTCTGCTACGGCGCGGACGCCGTGTACCTCGCGGGCACCGAGTTCGGCATGAGAGCCTCCGCCGGGAATTTTGACAGCGATCAGCTCCAAAAGGCTGTCGCGCTTGCGCACTCGATGGGACGTCGTGTGTACGTCACCTGCAACACCCTCCCGCGTGAGGACGAGCTCAAGCGCTCCCGAAGTATCTTGAATTTTTGACGTTGAGGCCGACGCGGTCATCGTTGCCGATATGGGCGTCATCGCCATGGCGAAGAAGCATACGCCCAGCGTCGCAAAGCATGTCAGCACGCAGTTCGGCATCATAAACAGCGCCGCGGCGAACGCGCTGTACGCCCTCGGCGCGGACACCGTCGTCCTCGCGCGAGGAGACTCCGCTTGAGGATATCAGGAAAATACGCGCAATACACCCCGCCGGAGCTGCGGCTTGGAAGCCTTTGTTCACGGTGCGATGTGCGTGTCTTTCTCCGGGCGCTGCCTGCTGTCGAACTACCTCACCGGAGTGACGCGAACCGCGGCCAGTGCGCCCAGCCCTGCCGCTGGAAGTATCACCTCGTCGAGGAAAAGCGCCCCGGTGAATACTTCGAGATCACCGAAGACGGCGGGACGCACATAATGAACTCGCGCGATATGTGCATGATAGAGCATATACCGGAGCTTATCGACGCAGGGATTGACAGCTTCAAGATAGAGGGGACGCATGAAATCGTCCTACTATGCCGCCGTTGTCACAAATGCCTACCGCCACGCGATAGACGCCGCCGTCGCCGGTGCGCCGCTTGACCCGCTGTGGGTCGAAGAGGTGAACAAAAGGTGAGCCACCGCCCGTATACCACCGGCTTTTATTTCGGCGACCCCGGGCAGTATTACCATGACGCGACCTACTTTACGGATGCGGATGTCGCTGCCGTGGTCGAGACCTGCGACGCGGACGGGAACGCCGTGCTCTGCCAGCGGAATAAATTCTACCGCGGAGACGAGCTGGAGCTGCCACGACGGATGCCGCGCCCGTGAAATTCACAGTAGAGCATATGTATAATTCCGAGGGCGAGGAGATAGACGATACACGCCACGCGATGATGGCGATACATATGTGCCTGCCGAGATACGCCGAGCGGTATTCTATAGTAAGAAAATGCCGGTAATCTCTTGACAAAACCGCCGCTTGTGGTAATATATTCGTATTCATTTTATATCAGTTGGCTTTGACGAAAAGAGCCGGAGCAGGACAGCGCAGAGGGGACCGGATGGTGTAAGGTCTCGTGCCCGATAACGGCAGCCGCCGTTTCCGAGCCTTTCCGGGATGACCGGAGCGTTTTCCCCGCGTTAAGGGGGCGAGATGCCGCACTGCGGCAAATCAGGGTGGTACCGCGAATTGACCTTCGCCCCTGTATGGGGGCGGAGGTATATTTTTAGGAGGACAAAATGAATTGTTTGCGCTGTGGGACAGAGATGACCGATCTCGGGCTGCGAGGAGATACAGCTGGGGCATTACGGCTTTTTCCGGACACCTGAGCAACCTGTTCTCAGGCTCGATGGAGGTGCGGATATATTCCTGCCCGCACTGCGGAAAGATGGAATTCTTCAACGCTGACGTTGAGCATGAAGAGAGCTTTTCAGAGAGAATGAAAAAGATAATTTGGAGGACTAATAAATGGAAAAGTATGGAGTTAACCAACTGAGAGAGATGTTCCTGAGCTTTTTGAGACTAAAGGACATCTTCGTCTGCCGAGCTTTTCGCTCATGCCGCAGAACGACGCGAGCCTGCTGCTCATAAACTCCGGCATGGCACCCATGAAGCCCTATTTCAAGGGCGAGCAGGAGCCGCCGCGCCGCCGGGTCTGCACCTGCCAGAAGTGCATTCGTACCGGCGACATCGAGAACATCGGCAAGACCGCCCGCCACGGTACCTATTTTGAAATGCTCGGCAACTTCTCCTTCGGCGATTACTTCAAGCATGAAGCCATCGCATGGAGCTGGGAGTTCCTGACTTCTCCCGACTGGGTCGGTATCGATCCCGACCGTCTCTATCCCCCCATCTACGTTGATGACGATGAGGCTTTTGAGATCTGGAACAAGGACATCGGCATCCCCGCTGACCGGATCTTCCGCTTCGGCAAGGAGGACAACTTCTGGGAGCACGGTGCAGGTCCCTGCGGTCCCTGCTCTGAGGTATACTATGACCGCGGCCCGGAGCACGGCTGCGGCAAGCCCGGCTGCACCGTCGGCTGTGACTGCGACCGTTACATGGAAGTCTGGAACAACGTGTTTTTCGCAGTTCGATAACGACGGCGAAGGTCACTACACCGAACTTAAGCAGAAGAATATCGATACCGGCATGGGTCTTGAGCGTCTGGCAGTCGTCTGCCAGGGCGTTGACTCCCTCTTTGATGTCGATACCGTTATGAACATCACCCATAAGGTCAGCGAGCTGACCGGTGCTTACTATGGCAAGAGCCATAAGATGGACGTGTCCCTGCGTGTCATCACCGACCATATCCGAACCGCAACCTTTATGATCTGCGACGGCGTCCTGCCCTCGAACGAGGGACGCGGCTATGTGCTGCGCCGTCTGCTGCGCCGCGCCGCGCGTCACGGCAAGCTCCTTGGCGTCAACGAGCCGCTCCTCTACAAGGTCATCGACACCGTAATCCATGAGAACGAGTGCCAGTACCCGGAGCTTCGCGAGAAGCAGGCGTACATCACCCGCGTCATCAAGACCGAGGAGGAGAACTTTGCCCGCACTATCGACGCCGGTATGGCTATCTTCTCTGATCTTCTCGCTGAGCACAAGGCGAAGGGCGAGACCGTTTTCTCCGGCGCGGACGCCTTCAAGCTCTACGATACCTACGGTTTCCCGCTTGACCTGACGATAGAAATGTGCTCCGATGAGGGTATGACCGTCGATGAGGACGCTGTTCAAGACTCTTATGGAGGAGCAGCGCGTCAGAGCGAAAAGGCGAGAGAAGCGCTCGGCGATCTTGGCTGGACGGGCATAAACTTCGGTCAGGAAATGCCGGAGACCCAGTTTGTCGGCTATGATCAGAAGGAGACCGATGCGGACGATACTCGCCATCGTCTCCGAGGACGAGATGCAGCAGGAGGCCGCCTCCGGTGCCGAAGCCAATAATCGTTCTCGACCGCACCCCGTCATGTACGCCGAGATGGGCGGCCAGGTCGCCGATCAGGGCGTGATGACTGCGGACGGAGTGGTATTCAAGGTCAATAACGTCCTGAAAAACAAGGGCGGAAAATACATGCATTACGGCAAGTTCTCAAGGGGCATCGTTCGGTCGGAGATAAGCTCACCGTCAGCATCGACACCGAGCGCCGCAAGGCCATATCCCGCGCCCACAGCGCCACGCATCTGCTCCAGAGCGCGCTGCGCGCTTGTCCTCGGCGACCATGTGCATCAGGCCGGTTCTCTGTCGAGCCTGACCATCTGCGCTTTGACTTCACCCACTTCTCCGCACTTACCGCTGAGGAGATAGGGCAGGTCAACACCGTTATGGCGGACATGATCCTTGAGGGCGCGGACATTGAGACGAAGATAATGCCCTTCGACGAGGCGAAGAATCTCGGCGCGACCGCGCTCTTCGGCGAAAAGTACGGCGATACCGTCAGAGTCGTGAAGATGGGCGACTATTCCACGGAGTTCTGCGGCGGCACGCATCTTGACAATACCGCCAAGGTCGGTATGTTTGCCATTATCTCAGAAGGTTCCGTCGCCTCCGGTGTGCGCCGTATTGAGGCCATCACCGGCCGCGAGGTCATTGCAAAGTATATAGCGATGTCCGGTATGATCAATAAGGTCGCCGACAGGCTCAAGGCCAGACCGCTGTAGATCATGAACAAGGTCGAGAGCAACCTCAGCGAAATCCACGAGCGCGCCAGAATATCGATAAGCTCAAGGATCAGCTCATGTCCGGTCAGGCGGAGCGCATGCTCTACGGCGCAAAGGACATCAAGGGTCTCAAGGTCATCACGATCACGAACGGCCCGGTCAACGCTGCCGATATCCGCAAGATGGGCGACCAGCTCAAGGATCGTTTCCCGAACATCGTCGCAGTCCTCGCGGCGACCGCCGAGGACAAGGCTACCATGCTCGCCGTCTGCGGCAAGAACGCCGTTGCCCGCGGCGTCAAGGCCGGCGACCTTATAAAGAGCATTACGAAGCTCTGCGAGGGCACAGGCGGCGGCAAGCCCGATTCCGCAATGGGCGGCTGCAAGAACCTGCTTAAGCTGGACGACGCGATGGCGGCTGTTGACGATTTCGTCAACGAGCACGCGCAGAACTGATATAATTTGAACAAGGAGAATTGCAATGAAAGACGATAACTGCCTTTTCTGCCGCATCATTTCCGGCGAGATACCCAGCTCCAAGGTATATGAGGACGAGTATGTTTTCGCGTTCCGCGATATAAACCCGCAGGCTCCCGTGCACATCCTTGTCGTGCCGAAGGCGCACATCTGCTGCACTGCCATGATAGACGGCAGCAACTCCGAATATGTCGCAAAAGTGCTTGAGGCGATAGCGAAGATCGCCAAGGCCGAGGGGCTTGACAATGGCTACCGAGTCGTCAACAACTGCGGCGAGGACGGTGGCCAGACCGTCATGCACCTGCATTTCCACATTCTCGGCGGCCTGAAGCTGTCCGAAAAATAGTCTGATTCCATAACGCCGCGCGGGCGATGAAATTACCCGCGCGGCATTTTTAAAGGGCGTGTGAGCGTATGCGGAGACTTGCGTTCGCGGCGGAGGCTTCTCCGCCGCGATATTCATGGCAAACTACATACTTCCGGCTCGGCTCCTGCCGTGGCTTGCGCTGCTGTGCGCGGCCGCGGCGCTGGGGCTTTGGCTTCATGCGCCGTAAATGGCTGAGAGCCTTTGTGATAACCCTTGCGGCGCTCGCTGTCGGATTCGTATGGTTCGGCGGTACGTATCTCGCGAAAGCCCTGCCCGCAAAGGCGCTTGACGGCGAGACGGCGGAGCTTGAGGGCGTCGTGCTGACCTATCCCGCGGAGTATGACGGGTACTGCCGCTATGAAATGCGGCTCCGCCTGCCGGACGGCGGCGTCACGCGCGGTGGTGTAGACCGCAGCGGCGCGGCGATCTATGCCGAACCGGGATGGCGGCTGCGCATCAGCGCGTATTGCCGCGCGGCGGATACGCGGTACGGCGAGGATTACGACTACTATAATTCGAACGGTATTTTTCTTGTCGCGAGCGTCAAGACGCCGCCGGAAGTCATATCCGCGCAGCGCTCCGCGTGGCTGAGCTTAGGACAGGATATCAGCCGCAGTGTGTGCGCCGAAATAGAGCGCATATTCCCGCGCGACGCCGCGGCCTTTATGAAATCGCTGCTCATCGGCAGCAGGGAAGAGCTGTATGGGGATGCGGGCGCGTACATGGCAATGGGGCGCGCGGGCATAACGCACATTGTCGCCATATCCGGTATGCATGTGGCGTTCCTGATAAGTATTCTGCAGCTCGCCCTTGGAAAATCGAGAAGAAGCTCCGTGCTGTGCATCATCGCGGTGTGGGTGTTCGTTGCGGCCACAGGGGCGAGCCAGTCCGCGGTGCGGGCGGGCGTCATGCAGTCGATGCTGCTCATCGCGCCGATCTTCGGCCGCGAAACGACCCGCCGACCTCATTGATGACGGCGCTTGCCATCCTGCTCGCAGCAAACCCATATTCCGCCGCGAGCGTAAGTCTCCAGCTTTCGTTCGGCGCGGTGGCGGGGCTGATGCTGTTCTCGGAAAAGCTTTCGGCGCTGCTGATGCCGGATGTGCCGCGCGGCACTCTGCGCCGCATTATCCGCTGGCCGGTAAACGTTGCGGCAAGCTCACTCTCCGTCATGGCGCTCACTGTGCCGCTGGCGGCGTGGCATTTTGGATACATCGCCATCCTGTCGCCGATTGCAAATGTCATGTGCCTTTGGGCGGTGTCCGCATGCTTCTGCGGCGGATATATCGCCTGCCTTGCGGGAATTGTCTTCGCGCCGGCCGGCGCGGCGCTTGCGTGGCTGACATCGCTGCTTGCGCGATATGTACTGTGGGTCGCGCGGCTTATCGGCGGGATACCGTTCGCGGCTTTGTACACCGACGACGTGATGAACGTGATATGGATAGTCCTTGCGTACGCGCTGTTAATTATTGCCGCCGTGTCCAAACTGCCGCGCTGGGCGAAAATATCTCTGCCCGGCGGGCTCGCGGTTCTCTCGCTTGCGCTGCTGCTGTGCGTGAACGCACAGAGTATGAGAGTCGGCGCGGGCGTGATAACGGTGCTCGACGTCGGACAGGGACAGTGTATCAGCGTTATTTCCGGTGACAAGACCGTGCTTATCGACTGCGGCGGCATATACAGCCTTGATAATGCCGGAGAGACGGCGGGGAGCTACCTGCTCTCGCGCGGCAGAAAGCGCGTGGATGTCTGCTTTGCTCACGCATCTCCATGCCGACCACGTCAACGGCGTGCCGCGGCGCTGGAGCTTGTGGACGTCGGGGAGATCATCATACCGGACGCTGTGACGGATGAGGACGGGATGCTAGACGAGATCGTCTCCGCCGCCGAAAGTCACGGCACGGCGCTGCGGCGGCTTGATTCCGACGAGCTTTTCAGCGTCGGGAACATTGAGCTGAACTTGTTCGCGCCGGGCGAAAAGGGCGACCTGAACGAGCGCTGCATGATGATGCGCGTGAGCATAGGGGCGTTTGACATGATAGTTACCGGCGACGCGCCGCAGGCGGCGGAGCGGGAGCTTATCGAAAGCCACGAGCTTCCGGATGCCGAGCTCCTGATCGCCGGACACCATGGCTCGAAGTATTCAAGCAGCGGCGAGTTGCTGTCAGCCGCCGGAGCCGAAACCGCGGTGATAAGCGTCGGCTATAATAGTTACGGCCATCCCACGAACGAAACTCTTGAACGTCTCAGGGCTTACGGGTATAATGTGTACAGGACTGATTTGAACGGGAACGTCGAGATACGTCTCCCGGCGGAGTGAACATGGCGAAGAAAAATTCAAAGGAAGAAAAACTGAACTATTCCGCGGAGTCAAGCGCAGGCTTAAGGATTTCGGACCCGAGCGGCTGTACCTGCTCTGGGGGCCGGAGGACTACCTGCGCGAGCAGTACCTGGGGCAGCTGAAAAAGATATGTCTGCCGGAAGGGGAGGACAGCTTCAGCTACAAGCGCATGGACGGCCCGGGGCTTGATATGCACGAGCTGCGCATGGCGGTAGACGCGATGCCGTTTATGACGGAGCGCACCTCGTGGAGCGCGGCGTGGACATAAACGCGTGCAAGGATTCGGACAAGATGCTGGCGATCCTCAAGGACATTCCGGACTACTGCACCGTCGCCATCGTGCAGGACGCGCAGTATGAGCCGGACGGGCGGCTGAAGCTGATAAAAGGCATCCGCCAGTGCGCGCTGGAGCTTAAATTTACCGCGCAGTCGCAGGGCATGCTCATTGACCGGCTCATCCGCCGCTTTTCGGCGGCGGGGAAGAGCATTGAGCTTGACGCGGCGCAGCGGCTCATATTCATAAGCGGCGACCTTATGAGCAGGCTCATTCCGGAGATAGAAGATCGCAGCCTACGCGAAGGGTGACAGGGTCACTGTCGCGGATGTGGAAGCGGTCGCAAACCACATACCGGAGGCTGTGGTTTTTTGATATGACGGATTACATCGCGCAGAAGAAATACAACACCGCAATGGCCGTCCTCGCGGAGCTTATATCGGATAAAAACAACGCGCCCATTGCGATGGTGGCCATGATAGGCCAGCAGATGCGGCGGCTATATGGGGCGAAGCTCGCCTCCGCGCGAGCTGGACGGCATGAAAGCGCTCATGGATGCCTGCGGCATAAAATATGAGTTCATCGCCAAAAACTCATTGCCTCAGCGCGGGGCTTCACGCTGCCGCAGCTCGTGCGCGCGGTCGAGCTGTGCGCCGACGCGGACTACAAAATGAAGAGCACTCCACGGATGACACGGAACTGCTGAAGGAGCTTGTGCTTTGCGCATCGCCGCGGGTGAAGCCGATGCATAGCGTGCGCGAGGTCATAGTGGTCGAAGGGCGCTATGATAAAAATACGCTCAGCCAGGTGGTGGACGCGGTCATCGTGGAGACTTCGGGCTTCGGGATATTCAATAACGCCCAGAAGCAGAAGCTGCTGCGCGACATGGCGCAGGCACGCGGGCTCATCGTACTGACCGACTCCGACGGCGCGGGCTTCGTGATAAGGAATTTTATCAAGTCCTGCATAGATCCTGCGCTTGTGAAGCATGCGTACATTCCCGATATAAAGGGTAAGGAGCGGCGGAAGAAAAGGTTCAAAGGAGGGCAAGCTCGGCGTCGAGGGTATGCGGCCGGAGCTGCTGCTTGACGCGCTCATCAAGTGCGGCGCGACGATAGACGACCTGCCGCCGCAGGCGCGAACAGCGCATAAGCAAGGCGGACATGTTTGCAAAAAGGCTTGAGCGGCGGACAGGACAGCGCCGTACGGAGAAAGGCGCTTTTAAAGCGGCTTGAGCTGCCGGAGCATATGGCCTGCTGGACTATCTGAACGTGATGATGACGCGGGACGAATTCATGGCGCTGGAGTTGGACGAAAAATAAGCGCTTCAAATGCATTTCGCATTTTGAAGCAGCCTTTTTTTTATTCCGGAACGTGTATTTCCTGATGTTGAAGTCCCTGCCGGTGAGGATGGTTTTCTCAAAGCTGCCGCAGTGCGGGCAGTAGCCCTCGTTCTCGACAACATTGAATATCTCGTTGCACTCGTCACACTCCGCCATGCCGGGGACGATGTTCAAAATGAGCTTCGTGTTCTTCAGCGGCGTCTCGGCGGCGACGGCGGTACAGCCCTCGACATATTCGGGGATGACGAGCGACAGCTCGCCGACCTCGCATACGATCTCGCTTATCCGCGCTGAACGTTGTTGGCCTTCGCGTAATCAAGGACGGTCTTGCACATGCTCCGCACTATGCCGATCCTCGTGCATTGCGCCGCCTTACTTTGACGCCGCTGAGCTTTTTTCTTTGCCAGACGGCCGATCGCCTGAGGCGCGTTCGTGACTGCGGTGAGCAAGGTGCGGTAATAGGTAGAGCCGACGTTGTCCATGGTCTTTTCAAGGCGGATCGCGTCGAACTTGCACTTGGTGGTGCAGACACCGCAGCCGATGCACAGATCTCGTCGATGACTGCGCAGCCGCAGCCGAGGCAGCGCTTCGACTTCCTTCTTGATCTGCTCCTCGGTGAGCGTGCCGCGCAGATCCTTGAAGGTCTTGAGTGCTTCGACGGACGGAGCTTCGGGAGCCTTCTGACGCGGAGCCGTGTCAAAGCGCCGATGGAGACGGCGACGGTGGAGACATCGAGCGGTTTGTAGTCGCGGTTGTCGCGGCCGAGATTCTGGGTCTGGCCGGGGTGGACGTAGCGGTGGATGGAGATGGAGCCTTTCCTTGCCCGCCGCGATCGCGTCGATGGCAAACTTCGGGCCGGTCACAACGTCGCCGCCGGCGAACACGTCGGGGACGCTGGTCTGATAGCTCTGCTTGTCAACGATGACGGCGCCGTTCTTCGCTGTCTCCGAAATCGGCGATGCCGCTGAGGTCTATCTTCTGGCCGATGGCGGAGATAACCGCGTGGCTCCGAGCGTCTCAAACTTGCCGGTGCCGATGGGCTTGCGGCGCCCTTTCGCGTCAGCTTCGCCAAGCTCCATGACTTCAACCTTCAGCCGCTGACCTTGCCGCTGCCGAGTACCTCGACCGGAGCGGCGAGAACATGAACTTGACGCCCTCTTTCCTCTGCCTCAGCGATCTCGTCGGCTGCTGCGGGCATTTTCGTCTCGCTGCGTCGGTAGACGATGGTCACGTCCTCCGCGCCGAGACGAGCAGCGCGTGCGCGCGACATCTATCGCGACGTTGCCGCCGCCGACGACTGCGACGCGCTTACCGATCTTACGGGCTTCTCAAGGTTAACCTCGCGCAAAAATCAATACCGGTGAACACGCCCGCAAGTTCCTCGCCGGGAACACCGAGCGTGCCCCTGGACGCGCCGATGCCGAGGTAGAAGGCCTTGTAGCCCTCTGCGCAGCTGCGGCAGAGAGACGTCCTTGCCGACTTCAACGCCGGTTTTGAACTCGACGCCGAGCTCACGGAGAATGTCTATCTCCGCGTTCACGACGGCCTTATCGAGACGGAAGCCGGGGATGCCGAGAGTGAGCATGCCGCCGAGCTTGTCCTCTTTTTCAAACACGGTGACAGGATAGCCCTTGACTGCAAGGTAGTACGCGCAGCTCAGACCAGCGGGGCCTGCGCCGATGACGGCGATCTTCTCGGTGTAGGGGCGGCCGGTCAGGCTCAGCATCTTGGGAACATAGCGGTGCTCCGCGTCGAGATCCTTCTCGGCGATGAACTTCTTGATATCGTCTATCGCGACGGAGGCGTCGACAATGTTTTCGTACATGCGGCCTCGCAGGCCTTGTTGCAGATGCGGCCGCAGACGGCGGGGAAGGGGTTCTCTTTCTTGATGAGTTCGAGCGCCTCCTGTATATCTGCCCTCGGAGGCGAGCTTTATGTATCCCTGAACCGGAACATGCGCCGGGACACGACGGCCTTGCACGGGGCGGTGCCGCTGTCCATAACGTCGCTTCGGTTGGTGCGGTAATCGATGTTGTAGCTTTTCTTATCCCAAGGAATGGCGCGGTCGGTGTCGTACGCGTCGGATATATGCGGGGTTCGTGGTGCAGTTCTTCTGGCCGAGACGAACGGCGTTCGTCTGGCAGTTTTCCACGCACTGGCCGCAGGCAACGCACTTCTCCTTATCGACGCGGGCAATGAAGTTGGAGCTGACGCCGTTCGGCGAACGGAACAGCTCGGCGATGCGCAGCGCGTAGCACGGAGCAGCCGCAGGCAGTTGCAGATGGCGGTGACGTCGTCAAAGCCGGGGACTGGTTCACCTCGTGGACAAGGCCGTTGTCCTCGGCGCGCCGGAGAACCTCGTACGCTTCCTCCTTGGTGATGAGGCGGTGTGCGCCGGTCTTGCTGTAAGTTTATGGCGTTATCGTTGAGGTACATGCACATATCCTCTTCCAGATGGCCGCAGCCCTCTCCCATCAGACGGCGGGAGCGGCGGCAGGAGCAGGGACCGACGGAGATGGCGGTCGCGTTCTCGATGAGGGTGGCGATCTCGTCATAGGACGCGGTCTTGGTGTTGTTCTCGATGGCGCTCATGACGGGGCATGACACGCATCATGAACATACCGAGCTTGCCGGAGTTGAATGCAGGGCGACCATCTCGACGGCGGCGGGCGTACTCCTCAAAGCAGTAGCCGATGTCAGGGTAACGCTCGCACTGCTCTTTGTTGGTGAGTATACCCTCGATGATGCCGGGAGCCCAGATGGGGTAATAGTAGCAGTCGCAGGCGCCGACCTTGCGGGAGCGGACGATGCCCGCTATAATGAGCTTGTCTATCTGCTCCTGAACGAATGCCTCGCTCTCGTTAAGCGGCCTTTGCGATGTCCTCGACGGTACGGTTTGTCTCAAGACGCATATGCATCATGACGCGGCACATGTCGTCGTCAACTATCGGGGCAAGTATGCGATATTCCGGATCCTTGTAGGTAATGCCGGTGTAGGTCAGGGACTCAAGGCTGATCTTTGTAGCCAGCTTGAGAATGTTCGGTCTTTTTGCCATAAAACCACCTCGTATGTAATGAAGATATGTACATAATAGCATATATAAGACCTGATTGCAAGGAATTTAACAGATTTGGTGACATTTTTGACATAGTATGAGAAGTGTCGCAAGTCATTAAAAATCCTGAAGCTTTCGGCTTTGTCTTGATTTGTTAACAAATTTTCTGTATAATCGGCACATACTGACGGGACGGAGCGCAGAAGATGAACAACAACGGCTTTGAAATAGAGCGCAAATATCTCATAAAAGATACCCGAACCTCACCATACTCGGCCGCAACGCGGAGGCGACGGACATCGTCAGACCTATCTGCTGTGCCCCGAGCCGGGCAGTTCGGGCGCGTGCGTAAGCGCGGCGCGGACGGGGAGTATGTCTATACGCACACGATGAAGACCCGCGTGAGCAATATGCGCCGCGTTGAGATAGAAAACGAGATAAGCGAGCGGGGTATAACGAATATCTCCGCTTTGCCGACCCGAAGCGCAGAACTATATATAAAACGCGCTATTGTCTGGAGTATAAAAACCAGCTTTTGAGATCGACGTTTATCCCTTCTGGAATGACCGCGCGGTGATGGAGATCGAGCTTGAGGACGAGTCGCAGCGCATCAGATTTCCTGAGATGATAGATATAATAAGAGAAATAACCGACGACAGCAGGTACACGAACAAGGCGCTCGCAACGGGCGCGATACCGAACGACGTCATATAACAAACAGACATGGAGGAACAAAATGAAAAAGATAACCGCACTTCTTATTGCAGCGCTGCTGGCGCTATCGCTCTGCGGATGCGAACAGATAGAACAGCTCAAGCAGATTGAACTGCCAACCCCCAGCGTGGAGCCGAGCGAGGAGCCCCTCGCCCGAAGCGTCCGAGGAGCCGGAGGCGACTCCCGAACCCACGCCCGAAGCCGCGGGAGCCGTCCTCATACGTGACCATCAGCATAGGCGAGCACAAGGAGACCTACTATGCGCCCGACGATGAAAACCAGATGATACTCGACTTCTCTTACGAGACGCCGACCGTCCATATCTACGGCAACGACGCGGTCTCCGAGAAGATAAACGACTTCATCGCCGCTATGGATGAGGAATATTACACCGGCAAAGCAACTACGCCGAGGGCGGCTATGGCGTCGGCATCAACGGCATGCTCGACATGGCCTACGACAACCTCTCCTATGTGCGCGATAACAATATCGAAGCGAACCTGACCCTCGCCAGCAACCGTACCGTGCTTGTCGCGCGCGCGGACGAGAAGCTCATCTCGCTGCTTTATAACGACTACTCCTACACCGGCGGCGTACACGGCAGCTATGGCTATACCGGCTATATATTTGACACGGAGACCGGTGAGCAGCTGACGCTGGACAAGCTTGCGCCCGATCTCGACGCGTTCAAGACATGGCTGACCGCGGCAATGGTCGAAAAGGTCAATTCCGATGACGAACTAAAGCAGAGTCTTACGGTGGACGACGTCGAGACCGCGCTCGCGGCGCTTATCCGTGAGGGCAGCTGGTATCTCGACGGCGACGGACTGACCGTGTTTTCAAGCGTATACGAGATAGCGTCGTACGCGGCGGGCGTTATAAACTTCAAGTTCAGCTATGATGAGATAGCCCCGTATATCGACTCGAAGTGGCTCCCCGCGGCGCGCACCGGCTCCGGCGAACTTGAAGCTCTCGCGCTCGATGCGCTTCCGGAGGGAACCGAGATCATCGACAAGGTCACGGTGGATTCCGGCGAGACGCAGCTGTGCATCAAGGTCAGCGGCGCGGTGTATGATGTGAGCGTGTGCTCCGTCGAGTACGCGGACTTTGACAGCCGATTCTACACCACGGGCGAACACTGGTATTGCGGCTACATGAAGGACAGCGCCATCCAGCTCAGACCATGATACCGACGGCATCCAGAACCTGATGGTTTCCTACACCGACGCCGACGGCGTGAACCCTCAAGCTTGTCTCCCAGAGCGGCATGGACAGCGGCTTCCTGCTCATAGACGATAATATTGAGGTTCTCGGCTGATTTATGCACAAAATATCCAGAAAAATCATTGACATTCAAGCGCTGACATACTATTATTGTAAAGGCCACATCGAAGGGGTATTAAGAGGGTATGCCTCCGCCCTAAGAGCGAGACCTGAAAGGAAAGGAAATTCACATGAAGCATGCTATCATCGTTACCGGCGGCAAGCAGTACCGCGTGGCAGAGGGGCGACGTTATCTTCGTTGAGAAGCGCTGGATGTCGCAGCCGGCGAGTCTGTTAAGTTCGACCAGGTTCTGGCTGTTATCGACGGTGAGACCGCAAAGTTCAGCGCACCGTTATCGAAGCGCAAGCGTCTCCGCTA